>Ga0233425_10001487_pt1 | contig 52366 bp, 53 predicted proteins | sample Watercolumn_Towu_2_FD_181712 | JGI IMG/M metagenome (GOLD analysis project Ga0233425, IMG submission 181712) | Freshwater microbial communities from Lake Towuti, South Sulawesi, Indonesia - Watercolumn_Towuti2014_140_MG | ecosystem: Environmental > Aquatic > Freshwater > Lake | place...
GGATCGACCATTACAACCAGCAGGCGCCGCACAGCGCCTTGGGGATGCAGTCACCGGCGGAGTTCTACGCGGGCTGGAGAGTCAAAAACACAAACCGACCTGTCCAAAATTAAGTGGGGCAGTACACATCGAACCAGCGGCCTTGCTCCCCGAAAACGCTCAAAAACGAGAGGTGTGAGAATTCCTCAAACGGGGCGGATAATTTAGCGAAGCGGTTGAAAGGGGATGGGGTCTACAAGCGACGCCATCCCCTTTCCAGTTTTCATTAAAGCGGATGTAACGGATGGGCAGGGAGCGGACGGCCTCTGCGGGGTTAAAGACATCCGGAGAAGTGAGATTGGAGCTGCGCCCTTCCGTTAGTCTTCCGGGCGCGGTGGAGAGAAGAGCGATTAGTAATGGCCGGAGGATTGGAGCCGACATCGAGGCCGGACGCGACGGGGCCCGCCGTTCGTCAGCCGCTTCCGGTTTCGTCGGCTCGGCGACAGGACCGGCTTATCCTAGTTTCTCAATTCTCCGGCAGGCTTCGTCCAGGATTGCGTCGGTCTTGGCGAAGCAGAAGCGCATGAAGCATTTACCCGTTTCTTCCTCGAAGAAGGCCTCGCCCGGCACGCCGGCCAAGCCGGTCTTGTCCAACAGGTACATGGCCCGTTCTTTGCTCGTCACGCCGGGCAGGCGTGACACATCCGCCAGCACATAGTAGGCCCCCTGCGGAATAGACGGCGGCAGGCCAGCCTTGGCGAGCGAGCGGCAGAACCGGTCCCGCTTGCCCTGATAGTCGCGGGCCAAATCGTCATAGAAGGAGCGCGGCAGCTCGTCGATCCCCACCGCCACACCGTATTGCAGCGGCGCCGGCGCACAGACGTAGAGCAGGTCGTTCATCGCGCCGATCGCTTGGGCCCACCGGGCCTCCGCCACGCTGTAACCGATCCGCCAGCCGGTGATGCTGAAGGTCTTGGAATAGCCGCCGATCGTGATCGTCCGTTCCGCCATGCCGGGGAGGGTGGCAAAGCTGACGTGGCGCCGACCGTCGAAAAGAAAATACTCGTAGATCTCGTCCGTGAACACGAACAAGTCGTGCTTGGCGGCGAAGGCCGCGATCCAGTCCAGCTCGGCGCGGCTGTAGACCTTGCCGGAGGGGTTGCCCGGCGTATTGACGAGGATGGCTTTCGTGCGCACGGTGACCGCCCGATCGAGGTCCTCCGGCGCAAAGGTCCAGTCCGGCGCGCGCATGGGCACGAATCGGGGGACGGCTTCGACGGCCACGAGAACCTGGATGTGGTAGGCATAAAAAGGCTCGAAGACCAGCACCTCGTCGCCGGGATTCAGCAGCGCCAGACAGGCGGCATGAAAGGAGCCGGTCGCGCCGGCGCTGACCGTAATCTCGGTCTCCGGATCGGCTGTGACCCCGTTATAGTCGGCGAGTTTCCGCGCGAGGGCCTCGCGCAAAACGGCCAGTCCGTCGTAACGGGTATAGGTGTTGACGCCCTGTTCGATCGCGCGCTGCGCACCCTGCAACACTGTCCGGGGCGCAGGCGTGTCGCAGACCCCCTGGGCCATGTTGATGCCCTTCACCCAATCGCAGGCGATCGTCATGGCGCGGATTTCCGCCTGCGACAGCCCTTCTATCCTCCAGCTCAACTCACGCGACATGCCCCCTCCCCGGCCCGGCTCCGTCAGTTCTGCGATTCCCGGACCTTCGGTTTCACTTTCATCCTCCGCCACTCCCAGGGCGGAACCGGCTCCGGGTCCGCCCAGAGGCCGCGCTGCGCCGCATGGGCCTCGGCCTCCAGGAGCGGGAGCGCATCGTCGCCCTGGTACCGGCGGGCCCACCAACAGAGACCGGCTCGAACCAGCTCCTGATTGAGGACGCGGCCGTCCGGCAGCGTCACCGACCCGGTCAGCCCCTCGGTCCCCGCTCCCTCTTCTTTGACCGTCACCTCCTGATTGAGCGCCAGTTGCTCGGCATAGCGCTTGGCCTGCTTCCCGTAAGGCTGCTTGAGTTCGGGACAATCGACCCCGACCAGTTGCACCGGCCGGCCGACCCCCTCCCGCATCACGGTCATCGTATCCCCGTCGGTCACGTTCACGACCAGCCCCGTGAACCGATGCGCGTCATCCTCACCGGGCTGGGATGGGGCGGGCTCCGGCTGGCCGGCGCAGCCGCCCAACACCAGCCCCACCAGCAGCCAGATGGCGCCCCGCCCGATCCGGCCGGTCTCCTTGCGCCGGGCCACGGCTCGGCCAGCGCGGCTCATGACGGCTCGGGGGCTTCCCACCATTTCGACAGGTGCACGTGGCGCCGCGCCGGGTAGTCGGTATAATGGGACACGTCGTTGAAGAGCATCAGACGGGCCCGCACCGGGTCTTTGAAGTCCACCACGTTCAGGCAGGCAGGAGATTGATCCATCCGATCTCGGTAGCCGCGCGCGTCGAAGCCGAGCAGGCTGCTGAGGATCAGCCGCAAGGTGGCCTTGTGCGAGACCACCAGGACGTTGGTGCCGGCATGCCGCACGACGATGTCCCGGACGACCGGCAGGGCCCGCGCCATCACGCCCACTCCGGACTCGCCGCCGGCCGGGGCGAAGGTGAAGGGGTCGGCTTCCCAGGCCGCATACTCGTCGGGAAACTGCGCTTCCACCTCTTTGCGCGTGAGCCCCTCCCAGCACCCGTGGTTGATTTCGCGCAGCCCGTCGCGAGGGATCGGCGCGAGGGCATGGGCGCCGACGATGATGGCCGCGGTTTCCAGGGTGCGCTTCATCGGACTGGCATAGACCGCCGCCAGTTCGCTCCCCGCCAGCCGTTCGGCCAGCCGTTCCGCCTGCGCGCGTCCCTCGTCGGACAGTTCCACGTCCGTCGCGCCGGCGAAGCGGTCTTCCGCGCTCAGCACGGTGGCGCCGTGGCGAACCAGAAACATTCGCGTCGTCATGGAGCCTCGCAGGTGAAGTCGCAGGGATACGCGCCATGATCGCCGTCCGCCGTGCCCATGTCAAGGACAGCAGAGGAGGACTCGGGTATACTGGCGCGAACCCCTGTGCAGGAGGCGGTCATGATGAGACTCTGGCGGCCGGCATGGTTCTGCGTCGTAATGCTGGCCCTGTCGGGCTGCAATGGGAGCCAGGCCGACGAGCTTTTGGACACCGCGCAGTTTGAGGAGAAGCAGAACAACCGGGAGCATGCCCGGCAACTTTACGAAAACATTCTGAGGGACTATCCGGGAAGCGAGGCGGCGCGGAAGGCGCAGGAACGGTTGGACCGGATCAAGGCGGATCGCTGAGCGGGCAGCCGCCATAGAAGCGGCCGCCCGGTCGGACAGGGTATCCCGGCCTATTCGCCAGACAATTCTTTCTGTCTCGCCTTGCGGCGGCGACGTTTTTCATCCTCGATGCCCATCTGCTCGATGGGGCCGGGGCTGAGCGACGGCACATTCGACGTCTCGGGCCTGAGCCGAGGCTTGTCCGCGGTCGTGCCGTCCCAACAGCGTTCATAGGCCGACACTCTGTCCTGCAGGCCGCTTGAGGGCTGCTGGCCCACGCATTCCTGCGTCACGCCGGAAAACTCCAGCCGCTTCAACGTCGAATCCAGCGTCTCGCTCTGCCGTTTGAGCTGCTCCCGCCGCGCCTTCAGCGACTCGACTTCCGACGTGGTCGCGTCGAACCGCCGGCCGATTGCGCGCTGCTGCTCATCCACTTCGGTTCGTCTCGTGGACTGTTGGCTGCTGCCTTGTTCGCACTCCGCACGATGCGTATAATACTAGGCAGGCGTCCCGCAGGTGTCCCGGGTGACTTGTCGCTCGTTGTTGATCCGCTCGGCCTCCCGGTTCATCCGTTCCCGTTCAAGCCTCAATTCTTCGGTGCGCGCCTGGCTGTTCGCGAGCTTCCTCTCGATTTCCTGCTGCTCCTGCAGCAACCGTTTGCTGTCCGAGAGCAGCCTGGCGGCATCCAGATCGTCGGGATAGGCGGGGGCCGGAAACCCGCCCCCCAACGCAGCCGCGCAAACCGTCATCATGGCAAGGCCGAGATATGTTCGCATGGGGCCACCTCCCGATGTCTTATTGGCGCACCACTACGGTCACTTCGTCAATTTCCGATAGCGAATCCGGTGAGGCTGATCCGCTTCCTTGCCCAGCCGCTTCTTGCGGTCCGCCTCGTAGTCGCTGTAGTTGCCTTCGAACCACACGACCTTGCTCTCGCCCTCGAAGGCCAGGATGTGGGTGGCGACCCGATCCAGAAACCAGCGGTCGTGGCTGCTCACGACCGCGCAGCCGCCGAACCGCTCGAGTCCCTCTTCCAGCGCCCGAAGCGTGTTGACGTCCAGATCGTTAGTCGGCTCGTCCAGGATGATCAGGTTGGCCCCTTCCCGCAGCATGCGCGCCAAGTGCACCCGGTTGCGCTCGCCGCCCGAGAGATCCTTGACCTTCTTCTGCTGCTCCGTGCCGCCGAAATTGAATTTGCCGCAGTAGGCCCGCGAGTTGACCTCGGACTTGCCCAGCTTGATCGTGTCGGACCCGTCCGAGATCACTTCCCAGACCGTCTTTTTGGGGTCCAGGGTCCGGTCCTGGTCCACGTAGCCCAGCGTGACGGTCTCGCCGATGCGCAAGGTGCCTGCGTCCGGCTTCTCTTCCCCCACGATCATCCTGAACAGGGTGGTCTTGCCGGCTCCGTTGGGCCCGATGACGCCGACGATCCCGCCGCGCGGCAGGTTGAAGTTCAGCCCGTCGAACAGGAGCTTCTCGCCGAACGCCTTGGTCAGCCCCTTGGCCTCCACCACGATATCACCCAGGCGCGGGCCAGGCGGAATGTAGATTTCCAGGTCGTCCGCCGCCTTCTCGTTCTCCTGGCTGAGCAAGTCCTCATAGCGCTGGATGCGGGCCTTGCCCTTGGCGTGCCGGCCCTTGGGAGACATGCGAATCCATTCCAATTCCCGCTCCAGGGTCTTGCGTCTCCGAGACTCGACCTTTTCTTCCTTTTCGAGCCGCGCCTGTTTCTGTTCCAGCCAGGAGGAGTAGTTGCCTTCGAAGGGGATGCCCTGGCCCCGGTCCAGCTCCAGAATCCAGCCGGCCACGTTGTCCAGAAAGTACCGGTCGTGGGTGACCGCGATGACCGTGCCCTTGTATTGCTGCAGATGCTGCTCAAGCCATTGCACGGACTCGGCGTCCAGATGGTTGGTCGGCTCGTCCAGCAGCAGGATGTCTGGCTCCTGGATCAAGAGCCGGCACAAGGCCACCCGCCGCTTCTCGCCGCCGGAGAGCTGGTCCACCTTCGCATCCGGCGGGGGACAGCGCAGCGCGTCCATGGCGATCTCCAGCTGGTGTTCCAGCTCCCAGCCGTTGGCCGCCTCGATCTTCTCCTGCAGCTGGCTCTGCTTCTCCAGCAGCTTTTCCATTTCGTCGGGGGTACAGTCGCCCAGCTTGTTGCTGATCGTTTCATAGTCCTTCAGCAGCGTCACCAGCTCCTTGCGGCCCTCTTCGACCACTTCCTTGACGGTCTTGCCCTTCTCCAGCTGCGGCTCCTGCTCCTGCAGCCCCACCGTGTAGCCCTTCGACATGGTGATCTCGCCCAGATAGTCCTTGTCCAGCCCGGCGATGATCTTCAGCAACGTGCTCTTGCCGGACCCGTTCAACCCGAGGACGCCGATCTTGGCCCCATAGTAGAAGGAGAGGTAGATGTCCTTGAGGACCTGTTTCTTCGGCGGATAGACCCGGCCGACTCCGATCAGGGAAAAAATAATCTGCTTGTCGTTGGTGCTCATGGATTCTTCAATGTCTCCTATCGATCCTTTTCCGCCCGTTCGATCGCTTCTTTCTGATCCTTGCCCAGATCCGCATCCAGGAAGTCGCCGCAGTCCGGGACTTCCATGTGCAGGTCCGACGTCACGTCGATCTCCACCGTCGCGTCCCTCATGCGAAAATCCAGCACATGGCCTCCGGCGGTCCGCTCCCCGTTGAGGAAGTGGACATGGTAGCCCGGCACGTTCACGCCCTGGGCATAATCAGGAAAGCGAAACCCCACCAAGGTCCCGCGCAGCCCCTCATGGACATAGACCGGCTGCCGCTTGGCCACCTCCACGAGCGGCGGATAGGGCTTCTCCTGCCGGGGCACGGTCCGCACCTTAGATGTACTCGACGCCCTGCGCCTCAAGCGACTGCACCAGCAACTCCGCGCCGTTTCGCGCTGACTTGAATTCCATCGTTTTCCCTCCAAGCCGACCGATCTGTTTCTTATGCCGATCGTTTTTTCAACCGGGCATAGCGCGGCACCCACATGCGCTGATCTACGAGTCGGGCGACCTCCTCGTCCGACGTCCGCTCGGCCACGCCGGCCCGCTGGGCCTCGGCTGCGACCGCCAGCGCAATGCGCCGCGATACCTGGCGAATCCCTTCCAGCGACGGCAGCAGCGGCGCATCCGGTTTCGACAGGGCCGGCGAGGCCTCGGCCAGCGCCATCGAGGCAGCCATGAACATGCCGTCCGTCACCCGGCGCGCCTGGGCGGCCAGGATGCCGAGGCCCAGGCCGGGGAAAATATAGCTGTTGTTGCATTGGGTGACGGGAATCGTCCGGCCCTTGTAGGCAACGTCGGCGAAGGGGCTGCCGGTCGCCACCAGCGCCCGGCCCTCCGTCCAGGCGAGCAGATCCGCCGGGGTCACCTCGCAGCGAGAGGTCGGGTTCGACAGCGGAAAGATGATCGGGCGCGGGACTCCGTTGGCCATCTCGCGGACGATCGCCTCGGTGAAGGCGCCGTGGACGCCGGAGACCCCGATCAGGATCGTGGGCTTCACGTTCTTAACGACGTCCATAAAGCCCACCTGACCGGCCTGCGCCAAGGGCCAGCCGGACCAAGCGGAACGGGGCTGGACGAATTTTTGCTGGAAGGGGGGCAGGCCCGTGAGCCCTTCGCGCAGGAGGCCCGGCCGGTCGATCAGCCAGAAGCGGGATCGGGCCTCTGACTCCGACAGCCCCTCCCGGACCATGGCCGCGCAGATCTGCTCGCTGATCCCGCAGCCGGCGGAGCCGGCGCCGAACGTGACCACGCGCTGCTCCTTGAGCTTGGAGCCGGTGACTTTGACGGCGGCCAGCAGGGTCCCGGTCGTGACCGATGCGGTCCCCTGGATGTCGTCATTGAAGGTGCAGAGCTGGTCCCGGTACCGGTCCAGCAGACGGCCGGCGTTCGCCTGGGCGAAGTCTTCCCATTGCAGCAGGACATTGGGCAGCTGGCGCTTCACCGCCTGAACGAAGGCGTCGATGAAGTCGTCGTACTCCTGTCCGCGCACCCGTTCGTGGCGCCACCCGACGTACAAGGGATCGCGCAGCGCCTCGGCGTTGTTCGTCCCCGCGTCCAGAATGATGGGCAGCGTCCTGGCCGGATGGATGCCGCCGCACAGGGTATAGAGCGACAACTTGCCGATGGGAATGCCCATGCCGCCGGCCCCCTGATCGCCCAGGCCGAGAATCCGTTCCCCGTCGGTCACCACGATCACGTCCACGTCCCGGTAGGGCCGGTTGTCGAGGATGCGTTCGATGTCCGTCTGTTCGGGAACCGAAATAAACAGGCCGCGGGGCCGCCGGTAGATATGGCTGAATTGCTGGCAGGCGGCGCCGACGACGGGGGTGTACACGATCGGCATCATCTCGGCCACGTGCCCCAGCAACAGGGCGTAAAAGAGCGTTTCGTTCTCGTCCTGCAGAGCCCGCAGAAAGATGTGCCGCTCCAGGTCCGTGACCTTTTGCCGGTAGGCCTGGTAGGCCCGCTCCAGTTGGACCTCCAGCGTTTCTTCATGGGGCGGCAGCAGCCCTTGCAGCCCCAGCTCGCGCCGTTCCGCGAACGTAAAGGCCAGACCCTTGTTCAGCAACGGTTGTTCCTCGAGCGCCTGGCCGGTCAGGGAAGAGGCCAGGACCTCTTCGCCGGTCTTCGGATCAGGAGTCGGTCGAACTTCGATCATCGCATTCCTCCATGCAACGTCAGCAGGCCGCAGCATACCGCAAGGGCCGATTCGAATCCATGAACTCCTGCGCTCGTTGCTTTTCCCGCTGCGTTTCCGATAAGAGAACAGGGGCTCGTTCACGATCCTGTCACGAGGAGCGGCGCCACCGGTGCGGTGCCTGTGAGTCAACTCCATTCCTACAGCTCGCCCTGGCGGGCCCTCTCCCACCGCAACTTCGCCCTGTTTCTGGCCGGACACGGCATCTCCGTCTGCGGTACCTGGATGCAAAGCCTGGCCCAGGCCTGGCTGGTCTGGCGGCTGACCCATTCCCCCTTTCTGCTGGGACTCGTGGAATTTCTGAACCGAGCGCCGATCTTGTTCCTCGGCGTGTTCGCCGGACTCGCGGCAGACCGCTGGCCCCGCTACCGCCTGATGGTCCTTGCCCAGACGCTGCTCATGGTCCTGGCCGGCATCCTGGCGGCGCTCACGCTCAGCGGAACCGTCACGGTCGGCTGGATCATGGTGCTGGCGTTCCTCCAGGGGCTGGTCTATGCGCTGGAAACGCCGGTGCGGCAGACCTTCATGACCGACCTGATCCCGCGCCCCGACATGCCTTCAGCCATCGGCTTGAACTCGTCCATGTTCAATTCGGCGCGGGTCATCGGCCCCTCGATCGCCGGGCTCCTGGTCAGCTGGGTCGGCGAAGGCATCTGCTTCCTGATCAATACGGCCAGCTTTCTCGTGATCCTCGGCTGCCTGGCGGCGATGCGCCTGCCTCCACCGCAGCCAGGCGCGACCGCCGGGTCGCTCGGATTACTCCATGAAGCCTTGCGTTATGCCTGGCGGACGCCGCATGCCCGCGCCTTGCTGCTCCTCGCCCTGGTGTTGAGCATCGCCGCCATGCCCTACACCACGCTCTTGCCGGTCTTTGCCGCGGAGGTGCTCGGCAGCGGGCCGAACGGACTCGGACTGCTGATGGCCGCGACCGGGGTCGGCGCCCTGACCGCGGCGCTCCGGCTGGCCAGACGCAGTACCTTGCTGGGGCTCAAGACCTCCATCGCCAAGGCCGTGACCCTGTTCGGATCGGGCCTGCTGGCCCTGGCCCTGAGCCAGACCCTCTGGCTCTCCATGCTGATCCTGGTGATCGTCGGATTCAGCATGGTCAGCAGCCTGGCGGGAACCAATACGATGCTGCAAAGTCTGGCGCCCGAGGGCATGCGCGGACGGGTGGTCAGCCTCTATACGACGGCGTCGTTGGGCTGCACGATCTTCGGCAGCCTGCTGGCCGGCTCCAGCGCCAGCTATTTCGGCGCCCAGGCCACGGTCGCGGCCGGCGGAGTCCTGACGCTGATCGCCGCGCTTCTATTTTGGCGCGCGCTGCCGGCGATCGCCAAGCACTTGCAGGAACATCAATTGCTGCCGCCGGAGAACGTGCCAGCCGGCTGAGCGGGCCAGACACGCTTGCATCGTCAGAGGGAAATCCCTACCATGCCTCCCATGACCGGCAGAGCCCTCATTCCATCCAGACACGGGCTTGGGTTCATCCAAGGGACGTATGTCTTGGGCCTGCTGTCGCTCTGCCTCCTGAGCGGCTGCACCGGCGCCAGCTCGCTGGTGCTCGGAGCCGGGGCCGGCACCGCGACCGGATCCGGCGTCGCCTATACCATGGACAGCATCGCCTACAAGACCTTCACCGCCCCGCTCGACGCGGTCGCCGAAGCCACCAGGAGCACCCTCAAGTCCATGGCGTTTCCCGTCCGGTGGGAGTCGCAGAATACCTCCGGGGTGGACATCATGGCCAAAGCCGGCAATCCGTCCGAAACGCTGGACATCGAGATCGATCTCGAGCGGCTCAGCCCTCAGGTTACCCGGATGCGCATCGTGGCCAACCGCGGCTTCTTTTTGAAGGACGCCGCGACCGCAACGGAGATCATCCGGCTGGTCTTAAAGCAACTGGACGAGCGGGAGCGAGCCGCCGCCCTGGTCCAGGGTCAGGCGGGCCAGGTGTCCGCTCCCCCGGCCAAACCGTGATGGATGCGATGCCATGAAACGGACCTGGGTCATCGTCCCGGTCACCCTGGGCCTGCTCGGTCTGGCGGGACTGATCGCGCTGTACCTCTGGCTCGGTTCGCTGATCAAGGCGGGCGTCGAGCGGATCGGGCCGCTGGTCACCAAAACCCCCGTCTCAGTGGATACCGTCACCATCTCGCTCCTCTCCGGCTGCGTGAGGGTCAAGGGACTGGTTGTCGGTAATCCTTCCGGTTACCGGGCGCCGCATGCCCTGTCGGTCGACTCGACGAAGGTCTGCATCGCGCCCGCGTCGGTGTTTGGGAATCCGTTGATCGTCACCGCCGTCACGGTGGAGCAACCGGTCGTCACGCTTGAAGGCCTGTTCGGCGACAGCAACCTCAGCCGGATTCAATCCAACGTGCACACCTTCGCCGGAGCCGCCGACAGGGGGGCAAAGACCGAACCGGCGGGCGGGGAGCGGCGCATCCTGATCAGGGAGTTCCGCCTCACGAAGGGGCAGGTGACAGTGTTCCTGAAGACCGGACTGCTGGGCGACCGGAGTATGGAGATGGGCTTGCCCGACGTCCACCTCAGAGACATCGGGAAAGACACCCAGGGGGCAAAGCCGGAAGAGCTGGCCTCCGCCATTGCCCCGGCAGTCTTCAACGCAATCAAACGCGCCGTGACCGGGTAAACAGAATCGTTGTTGAGGCGTGTGACCCGCCGAGGCCCCTGGTCACCGGCCGCCGAACAACGCGCTATTCCAAGCGCGCCTGCTTGGACCTCGCCCAGACCATCCCGGTCTGTTCCTTGGCGCTGAAGCCCAGTTTTTCATAGAAGGCCTGCTTGTCGCGGGTGCAGAGCCAGAACAGCTCCACGCGCTTCAGGTCTGGATGCTGCAGGATGCGCTGCATGATCTGGGTACCGATGTCCTGACCCTGGTAGTCCTTGTCCACGATCACGTCCCAGATCGACGCGCGGTAGACATAGTCGGTGAGAACACGGCCGAGGCCAACCAGTTTGGAGCCGTCCCAGGCCGAGAGGACCAGGTCAGAATGCGCCAGCATGTCCCGCACGTCATCCGCCGTCCGCCCGGCCGCCCAGGACGCCTGGGCATAGAGCCGCACCAGCTGCGCCGGATCGAGGTCCTTTCGTTCCGAGAAGGTCACCATGGGCTTGAGGAAGAGGGCTCCCTTGTATTACAGTAGGGCCCTTCGCATCCACTGTCGTTGAGGGTGATGATGGCCCAACTCGTCAAAGCTTGTCCTCGGTGCAGCCTGCTCATGTGGGTTCAAGAAGGCCAGATCGAGTATCTGGATGAAAACACCGTGCGCACCACCTGTCCCCACTGCAAGCGATTGGTCCGGGTCACACTCGTGTCGCGGGGGGCCAATGCGGCCGGCCCGAAAATGGGTCATTAATTTCAGTTATGAGTTGAGAGTTGAAAGTGTTGAGTCAGGGACCTCCAAACTCATCACTCTCAACTCTAACCTCCACACTACGTGGGCGATAGTCCTCGCCCCGCGCCTTCCAATTCGGGCTGATTGCCCGGCATGATCTTGTAGAGGGCCTGGCGATAGTCGCCGAAGCGTTTCTCCTCGGACGCCGCGACCTGGATCTCCTTGTCCCGCTGCATCCGCTCCAGATGATCCAAGACGGCGAGCAGCGGTTGCACCGCGGCCAGCACCTTGCCCGCTTCGAACGCCTCCAACGACTCGATGAACAGATCCGTCAGTTTGCGAAACGGCGTCGGCGCGCTCTGCGTCCGGAAGCGATAGACGGTCTGTTCGTACGCCTCGATCGCCTCCGGGGTCGGCTTGACCCCGCCGGGGATCATCGAAAGATGCACCACCGTCGGCAGCTTGGCGCAGTAGGCCTTCAGCGCCGACACCAGACTGCCGAAAATTTCAAGCACCTCGCCGGTGGTCATGATGAAGCCTTTCGAGTGGCTGAGACATACCGCGCCGGGACCAAGGTGTCAAGCGGCTCGTTCGGCTGCTTATTTGCGGGGAGACGCAGCCCGGAGCGCCTCGAAGACCCCTTCAAAATCCGCGGGCGCCGGAGCTGAGAATTCCCGGTACTCGCCGCTGAGAGGATGCGTAAATCCCATGGTTCGCGCATGGAGCATCACACGAGGGATCATGACGCCTTCCAGGGTCTTCACCTTGCTGCCGCCATAGGTGGGGTCGCCCAGCAGCGGATGCCCGAGCGAGGTCAGGTGCACACGGATCTGATGGGTGCGGCCGGTGCGCGGACTCAGCTCCACGCGGGTCGCCAGCCTGCCGAGCCGGGACAACACCTTGTAGCCGGTGGCGGAGGCTTTCGGGTTGCTGGTGCGGGCGGAAAACTTCTTCCGCTCTTTCGTATCCCGCCCGATCGCCAGCTCGATGATCCCTTCGGATTTCTTGATCGCGCCCCACGCCAGGGCTTCATAGGCCCGCGTGATGCTGTGGTGCTTGAACTGCCCGGCCAGCGACCGATGCGCCTGGTCGGTCTTGGCCACCACCATGACGCCGGAGGTCTCCTTGTCCAGCCGGTGCACGAGCCCCGGCCGCTCCTTGCCGCCGACGGTCGAGAGCGACCAGCCCGGCCGCTCAAAATGATGGAGCAGCGCGTTGACCAGGGTACCCGACCAGTGGCCGGGAGCCGGATGCACCACCAACCCGACCGGTTTGTTCAAGACGACCAGGGCCTCGTCTTCATACAGGATATCCAGGGGGATCGGCTCGCCATGCAGCGTCAGCGGCTCGGCCTTGGGCGTGTCCATGGTGATCCGGTCGCCGGGCTTGATCTTCAGGCTCGGTTTGACCGGGAGGCCGTTCACCAGGATTCGTTGCTTTTCAATGAACCGCTGGATGGCCGATCGGGACAGGTCCGGCTGCCGGTGGGTCAAAAACACGTCCAGGCGTTTGGGTGTTTCCCCGGCCGTGACAATCAGTTCCGTGTGCATCGACTAAGACTACTCAATCGGCCCGCCGATCCGCAAGAAGGGGGCGATGAGCCGGAGGACCATCCGGGGTGTACCGAGTCGGGGGTCTTGCGCATCGGGGAGAACAAAACGTAGGATGGACGCGCATCGTCCGGAACCGTTCGCCATCCGTCCTCGCGGGATCACGACAAGCGGTTTCGCGCGCGGCGAGCGGCTCGTTCACGTCACCTTCGCTGAGAGGCAGGGTCGATGCCTCCGCATTTCCTGCAACCGCCCAGCGCGCCTCTCGCGACGTGGGGCGGCATAGTCGGACTGCTGCTGGCGGGATTCCTCTGGGATCTCACGACCCCGCTGGGCTACGTACCCTGGCTGCTCTACCTGCCGGCCCTGCTGCTCACGCTGGCCCTGCCGTACCGCTGGGACGCGCCGGCGCTGGCGGGCCTCTGCACCCTTCTGATTCTGTCGGCACACCTCGTCTCACCCTTGAAGGGGGACGGCAACCCTCAGGCGGCGCTCTTCAACCGCACGCTGGGCATCGCCATACTCTGGCTCATGGCGGGCGCCGGCCTGCTCTACAAACGGGTCGAGGACAGGCTGCGGAAGAACGACGCGCGCTTTCGCGTGATTTTCGAGCAGGCCGCCGTCGGGGTCGTGCAGATCGACACCGCCACCGGACGTTTCGTCCATGCCAATCAACGGTACTGCGAGATCGTCGGCCTGAGCGCGGAGCGGATGACTGCGTCCACTTTCATGGACCTCACGCACGCCGCGGATTTGCAAGAGGGTTTGGACAACATGGCGCGGCTGGTGGCGGGAGAAATTCATACTTTCACGATGGATACACGCTACGTGCGCCCGGACGGCTCGATCGTCTGGGTCACGCTGACGGTGTCGCCCATGTGGGCGCCGGGCGAGCGGCCGGATTACCACATCGCCGTCGTGGAAGACATTACGGCCCGCAAGCGGGCGGAGGAAAAGCTGGATCTGGTGTACAAGGAGCTTCAGGATATCCTGGACTCGGCGCCGGCCATGATCTGGTACAAGGACAAAGAAAACCGCATCTTGCGGGCGAACAAGCCGGCGGCGGAGTCGATCGGCTTGTCGCCCCAGGAGATTGACCAGCCGGTCGAACCGTTCTTTGGTGAACCCGAAATTCGCATCGGCCGGCTCCTCTTCACCCTCCCCTTGGGCCGTGTTGTCGGTCGCGTTGAGGATGACGGAGGGGCGCTGGGGATTCAGGTCGTGGAGGCGAAACCCTTCGCCGCCAACCTTGGAGTTGTCGAACAGGTTGTCCGACAGGGTTTCGGCCATGACGTTCGTGCGGTCGTGGTAGGTGAACGTCGTGAGCGCGAGGTTCTTAGGCCAGAACAGATTGCCGGCCCAGCGCAGGAGAAAGTCCCGCTTGAGCAAGGGAAAGACGACGTCCGGCGTCCAGAGAAAGCGTGGCGGGCCCTCGACCGTGATGGGGCAGTTCGCCGCGTCGTCGCAGCTCAGGGCGTAGAAGGCAGCCGCAAACGACCCGCCGGACACGGACGACAGTACGTCGGCCTGCTGCGCCAGCCCATACCGTTGCAGTTCGAACAGGACGGCCGCCGAGAAGACGGCGGCGCGGCTGCCCCCGCCCGACATGGCGAAACCGACGAAGTCCCGGTTGGTGTGGGGACAGGCCAGGGCCGGAGGCTGGACCGGCTCCGCCTGCGGAGACGGCAGGGCTACTTTGATCTGGTTGCGACAGAGCGGGGCGAGATCCCAGGGCACGTCGTAGGAGGCGAGGTAGGAAGCGGAGGCGACCTCTTGCACCTGATACTGGGTGGTCAGCCTTCAGCCCGGCTGTTTGGTGTTAACGTGGCTGTACGCAGGGATGATCGCGCAACCGGCCAGGCCCATGAGGCAGGCCGTCCACCCAAGGAGGAGGAGAGTTCCCTGCTTCATCTCGACCCCACCCTGTTTGCAGAACGGATGAGCCGCAAACGATCGGCCGGGCTCCAACCTCTTCCGTCCGGCCCCATAGCCTGACACAGGACCGCGAGAAGCACAAGCGGGGAGATATCGGCGTGCGGAAGATCGTCGAAGGGCTAGGACTTCCGGTGCGCCCGTTCGGCGATCTTCTTGCGGAGACGGGCTTTTTCGAGGCTGATTTCCGCTTCTTTGACTTCGGAAGGCAGGCCGCCGACTTTCAGCCGCTGCTCGGCTTCCGCCACCTTGGCCGCGGCTCGCTCGACGTCGATGTCCTCGGCCTTTTCGGCGATCTCCGCCATGACCGTGACCCTGGTCGGCGTCACTTCGGCATAGCCCCAGAGGACCGCCATATGGTTGGTCTGATCGCCGACGCGATAGCGGAGCTCTCCGCTGCTCAAGGTGGAGAGGAAATGACAGTGGCCGGGCAGCACGCCGAACTCGCCCTCCGCGCCCGGGGCAATGACTTCGTCCACCTGCTGGCTCAGCAGCAGCTTCTCCGGCGTCACGACCTCGAGTAACAATTTGCCTGCCATAATCGTGGGCTCTCAGCGCTCAGCTATCAGCCGTCAGCTTGGGGCCGAGAGCTGAAGGCTGAATGCTTCTCCTTCTAGACTTTTACTCCCATTTTCTCGGCTTTCGCGATCACTTCTTCGATCGGCCCGACCATGTAGAAGGCCTGTTCCGGCAGGTGGTCGTACTTGCCGTCGAGGATTTCCTTGAAGCTGCGGACCGTGTCCTTGAGCTTCACGTACTTGCCCGGCGCGCCGGTGAAGGCCTCTGCGACGTGGAAGGGCTGCGAGAGGAACCGCTGAATCTTCCTGGCGCGGGCCACGGCCATCTTGTCGTCTTCGGACAATTCGTCCATTCCGAGAATCGCAATGATGTCCTGCAGGTCCTTGTACCGCTGCAGCACCGACTGGACGCCGCGCGCCACCTTGTAATGTTCCTCGCCGATGACCTGCGGGTCGAGAATCCGGGACGTGGAGTCGAGCGGGTCCACCGCCGGGTAAATGCCCAACTCCGCCAACTGCCGGGACAAGACGGTCGTCGCATCCAAGTGGGCGAAGGCCGTGGCCGGGGCCGGGTCGGTCAGGTCGTCGGCGGGCACGTAGATCGCCTGCACGGACGTGATGGAGCCCTTCTTCGTTGAGGTGATGCGCTCCTGGAGCGCGCCCATTTCCGTCGAGAGGTTGGGCTGGTAGCCGACCGCCGAGGGCATGCGGCCCAGCAACGCGGACACTTCCGAGCCGGCCTGCGTGAACCGGAAGATGTTGTCCACGAAGAGGAGCACGTCCTGGTTCTCTTCGTCGCGGAAGTACTCGGCCACCGTGAGGCCGGTCAGACCGACCCGGAGACGCGCGCCGGGCGGCTCGTTCATCTGGCCGTAGACCAGCGCGGCTTTGGACTTGGTGTGATCGTCGGGATCGATGACCTTGGACTCCTGCATCTCGTGCCAGAGGTCGTTGCCTTCGCGCGTCCGCTCGCCCACGCCGGCGAACACGGAGAACCCGCCGTGGTGGAGCGCGATGTTGTTGATCAGCTCCATGATGATGACGGTCTTGCCCACGCCGGCGCCGCCGAACAGGCCGACCTTGCCGCCCTTGGAGTAGGGCTCCAGCAGGTCCACGACCTTGATGCCGGTTTCGAGAACTTCGGTCTTGGTGTCTTGATCTTCGAGACTCGGCGCGGGCCGGTGAATGGGATAGGTCTTCTTCGTCTTGATCGGGCCCTTCTCGTCCACCGGCTCGCCGAGCACGTTGATGAGGCGCCCCAGCGTCTCGCGGCCGACCGGCACGGAGATCGGCGCCCCCGTGTCCTGCACATCCATCCCGCGCGTGAGCCCGTCGGTGGTGGACATGGCGACGCCGCGCACGCGGTTTTCACCGAGGTGTTGCGCGACTTCCAGCGTGATCCGGACGGCCGGTTTGCCGGCGGCCTTGTTCTCTTCCTGGATGACCTTCAGCGCGTTGTAGATGTTCGGCAGCTGGCCGGGAGGAAACTCCACGTCCACGACGGGCCCGATGACTTGGATGACTTTTCCTGTGCTCATGAGCGCTCCTTGCAGTCGCGAATTGAGAGTTTACAGTTTTGAGTTGTGAGTTCGAACTCTACATTCACAATTCTCAATTCAACACTTCACTTCAAAGCTTCGGCGCCGCCGACGATGTCCATCAGCTCCTTGGTGATCGCCGCCTGTCTGGTCTTGTTGTAGTAGAGGGTCACTTTCTTGATCAGCTGGCCCGCGTTCCGCGTCGCGCCGTCCATGGCGGCCATGCGCGCGCCATGCTCCGCCGCGGCCGATTCCAGCAGGATGCGGAACGCCTGGATCTGGAAATGTTTCGGCACCAGCGCGTTCAAGAGGTCCGTTTCATCCGGCTCGTAGAGATAACTGCCGCCGGTCGTGCCCTCCGCCTGGGCCGCTCCGAACTCGGCTTCGGCGTTCACCGGGAACAGCTTCTCCACGATCACGCGCTGCTGGATGGCCGACTTGAATTCGTTGTAGACGACGTAGAGTTCGTCGAAGGTGCCCTTGACGAAGTGGTCGGTCAGGTCGCCGCTGATGTCGATGGCATGTTCGAACGTGAGCTTGTCGAAGATGCCGGTCCATTCCTGCCGGATGGGCCAGGTGCGGCGTCGGAAGTAGTCCCGCCCCTTGCGGCCGACGATGCTGAGATTGACCTGCACCCCGCGCGCTTCGCACTGCCGCAGGAACTCCGCGCTCTTGCGGACGATGTTGCCGTTGAACCCGCCGCAAAGTCCGCGGTCGCTCGTGATGACGAGCACTTCAATCTTCTTGCCCGGCCGTTTCTGGAGCAGGGGGTGCGCGGCGCGGTTCACGCGCTGGCTGAGGTTCCCCAGCACGCCGCGCATCTTGTGCGCATAGGGGCGCGCGGCCAGGATGCGGTCCTGCGAGCGTTTGAGCTTCGCCGCGGCCACCATCTTCATGGCCTTGGTGATCTTCTGCGTATTTTTGAACGCCGCGATCTTGCGGCGCAGTGATTGAAGGCTTGGCATGGTTTCTTAGCTTTCAGCGGTTAGCACTCAGCTCTCAGCTCCATGCTGACAGCTGAATGCTGATAGCTATTTTCCGCCGTATCCCATCGACTTCTTGAAGGCCGTGATGATCTCTTTCAGCCGGCCCCCGACCTTGTCGTCGATCTTGCCGATGCTGGCAATTTCTTTTTTGAGCTCCGGATGGTGCTGCGTGACGTAGTGAAGCAGGTCTTCCTCGAACTGCCGCACCTTCTCCACGGCCACGTCGTCGAGGAATCCGTTGACGCCGGCATAAATCGACAACACCTGATCCGCCACCGGCATGGGCTTGTATTGCCCCTGCTTGAGCAACTCCACCATCCGGACGCCGCGCGCCAGCTGCATCTGCGTGGCCTTGTCCAGCTCGCTGCCGAACTGGGCGAACGCCGCCATCTCGCGGTACTGGGCCAGGTCCAGCCGCAAGGTGCCGGCCACCTGCTTCATGGTTTTGATCTGCGCGGACCCGCCGACGCGGGACACCGAGAGGCCGACGTTGATCGCGGGCCGGATGCCCGAATAGAAGAGGTCGCTGCCGAGATAGATCTGCCCGTCGGTGATCGAAATGACGTTGGTCGGAATGTAGGCCGACACGTCGCCGGCCTGCGTTTCGATGATCGGCAGCGCGGTCAGGCTGCCGCCGCCGAGTTTGTCGCTGAGCTTGGCCGCCCGCTCCAACAGCCGGGAGTGCAGATAGAACACGTCGCCCGGGTAGGCTTCGCGGCCCGGCGGCCGGCGGAGCAGCAGGGAGAGCTGCCGATAGGCCACCGCGTGCTTGGACAAATCGTCATAGACGATGAGGGCGTGCTTGCCGTTGTCCCGGAAGTATTCGCCGATGGCGGCGCCGGCGAAGGGCGCCAGGAACTGCATCGGCGCGGCATCGCTGGCCGTGGCCGACACGACCATGCTGTACTCCATCGCGTGGTTTTCCTCGAGCGTCTTGACGACGCGCGCGACGGTCGAGCGTTTCTGGCCGATGGCGACATAGATACAGAAGACGCCGAGCCCCTTTTGATTGATGATCGTATCCACGGCGATCGCCGTCTTCCCGGTCTGGCGGTCGCCGATGATCAACTCGCGCTGCCCGCGGCCGATGGGGATCATGGCGTCGATGGCCTTGATGCCCGTCTGCAGCGGTTCACGGACCGACTGGCGGGTGATCACGCCGGGGGCGACGACCTCGATGCGGGATGTCTGCGTGGACTTGATCGGGCCCTTGCCGTCGATCGGCTGCCCGATGGCGTTGACAACGCGGCCGATGAGGGCCTCGCCCACGGGAATTTCCGCGATGCGGCCCGTGCGCTTGACCGGATCGCCTTCCTTGATGCCGACGTCGTCGCCCATCAACACGGCGCCGACGTTGTCCTCTTCGAGGTTCAGCGCGATGCCGTAAAGCCCGCCGGGGAACTCCAACATCTCGCCGGCCATGGCGCCGTCCAAGCCATAGATCTTGGCGATGCCATCGCCGACCTGGATGACGGACCCCATCTCGTTGACGTCGACCTGTTTGTCGAAGCCCTTGATCTTTTCTTTGATGATCGAACTGATTTCGTCGGCTTTGATCTGCATGGAATGCTCCTCTTGCGCTCCGCTTTCCTTACCCTCGGGTCAGACGGCTCTGCATCGCCGTGAGCCGGCTCCGCAGCGTGCTGTCCACGACCGTGCTGCCGATCCTGATCTGCAGGCCGGCGAGCAACGTCGGGTCCGTCTGGAACGTCAGGTCCACGTCATGCTTGAGCAGGTCGCACAACTGCCGGCGCAACCTGTCCTGCTCCGCCTGGTCCAGCGTCCTGGCGGAACAGACCGTCACTTGTTGAGTGCCTTTGGCTTGATCCGCCAGGGAGGCGAAGGCGTCGACGATTTCCGGGAGACAACCGACACGGTTTTTCTTGACGAGCTGGGCGAGGAACCCGTCCACGACCGGCGGGCAGCCGACTTTCCGGCTGAGCGCGGCCAGGACCGCCTGCTTCTGTTCGACCCCGAAGGCCGGGGACACCAGCACATGCTTGAGTTGGGGCGACGTCGAGTAGGTCTCCCCGAGATCCGTCAGGCCGGCCCGCGTGGGCGCTATGCTTCCGGGATCGAGGAGCTCGAACAAGGCTCTGGCGTAACGGCGTGCGACCGAGCTTTTAACCACAGCTGTTTCCGGCGAAGTCCGCGATGAACTGGGATATTTTTCGTGCGGGTGGGCACGAGAAAAACGCGGCAGACTAGCATCCGGCGCGGGGCGGTGTCAAGGCGAGAAGTCTGCAAGTCTTGAAAGTCTAAAAGTCAGAAAGTCCGAGGGGGATTTCATGACGTGACGACTTTCGGACTGTGCGACGTTTTGACTATGTGGGTTGAATGATGCCGCCGCCCAGGACGCGGTCGCCGTCATAGAACACGGCGGACTGGCCGGGGCTGAGGGCGCGCTGCGGCGCGGCAAACCGGACGGTCATCGCATCGTTGTGATCGGGGCTCACCGTCGCGGGCGCCGCAGGCGTGGCATACCGGATTTTGACTTGCGCCTCCGTCGAACGGGTCAGGAGGGTCTCGTCGAACAGGTTCACCTCCCCGACCCGGCAATCCGACCGAAACAATTCCTCTTCCGGTCCGAGCACCACCGTCTGCGTGGCCGCTTCGACGCGCTGGACATAGAGACGCTGGCCTGTGGCGATGCCCAGACCGCGACGCTGGCCCGGCGTATAGTAGGCGATGCCGTCGTGCCGGCCGAGGACATTGCCCGCAGGATCGACAAAGTTTCCCTCCTGCTTCGACTCAGGCGCTTCGGCCTCGATGAAGGTCCGATAGTCTCCGTGAGAGACGAAGCAGATCTCCTGGCTCTCCTTCAATTCATCCGCCGGCAGCCCCAGGGACTCGGCCCTGGCCCAGACCTCGGCCTTCTGCATGGATCCGACGGGGAACAAGAGTTTGGAAAGCCAGGCGGAGTTGAGCCGATAGAGGAAGTAGCTCTGGTCCTTCCGGCTATCGCAGGCACGGTGCAGGCTGGGCCGGCCCTGCCGCTCCATGATTCTGGCGTAATGGCCGGTGGCGACGAAGTCCGCCCGCCGCTCTTCGGCGAGACGCAGCAAGGACCGCAGCTTCACCCGTTCGTTGCAGCGGACGCAGGGATTGGGAGTGGTGCCGGCGAGGTAGCCGGAGAGAAAGTCATCAATCACGCCTGCGCGAAAGACCTCGCGGGTGTCGACGACCTCATGGGGGATGCCGAGGCGCTGCGCCACGAACCGCGCCAAGCCGACCTTACAGCAGCCTCGCTCCTCCCAGCGCTTGGAGGCGGCGACCGACTCGTCCTCGTGCTCCCAGACTTGGAGCGTGACGCCCTGGACGCGATAGCCCTGCTCGACCAGCAAGGCGGCGGCGACCGAGCTGTCCACGCCGCCGCTCATGCCCAGGAGCACGGTCGGACCGGTCATGGCTGAATGTCTTGGAGACGCACCTTCCCGCGGTGAGCGGCCAAGTCATGCACGTTTTCATGGTCCGGACGTTCTTGATCCACCCACATGTCCACGCCCATGTCGCACATGCCCTGGAAACGGCCCCCTTCCTCCATCGAGAAGGACGGAGACCGGACATCGCCGATCAGGATGGCGGTCTTCAGGAGCTGCACTTTTTCGATGGCGGTGATGTTCGCTTGCAGTTTCCCGCCGCTCACGAGGGTACCCGTAGTGATGATCCCCTTGATGACGGCATGTTCCCCGATGATGATGGTCCCCTTGGTGTGGATTTCCCCTTCGAGGCGGCCGTCGATACGGACGGTGCCGTCGAAATGGACCACGCCCTTGAAGTCCACGCCCTTCCCGAGGAAGGTATAGTCCCCGTCCTCGCCGTTCGGGGGTTTCTTTTGACCGCTTCGATTCCACATAGGCTTAACCTCGGGTGGCGGTTCTCGCAGGGGCGCTGACTCCCCGTGCGGACGCCCTTACAGATTTTGCCTGCGGCATACCCTGGTCCATCAATGCCATGACGGCTGGGGGTTAGCCCGTCACCCGCTTGATGTTGGCAGTCGGCGCATTGACAGCCCGCAGCCCGGCTTCACGCTGCAGGTCATGGACCTCCGCGCGCGGCATCTCGATGTTGCCGTTGAAGAGGACCCCCTCTTCCATGGAGAGCATAGGAGCCTTGACCGAACCGTTGAGCACCGCCGGAGCCAGGAGCCGGACTTTTTCCTTGGCAATGATGTCTCCGGTGACCTTGCCCTTGCTCACGACCGTGCCCGCGCTGACCTTGGCGGTGAGCACGGCTTCTTCGCCGACCAGCAGGGTGCCCTCGGTGTGGATTTCCCCGTCCAGCACGCCGTCAATGCGGACCGTGCCGTTGTAGGCTGATGATGCCCTTGAACTCCACGCCTTTGCCGACAAAGGCAATGACATTCTCATATTTTTCCGCGCCCGGAACTGCCGTCTCCTGATTCGCCATAACCCCCTCCTCCTCGCTGGTGGCACCAATACCTTTGTCCTCGACTTTGTCCTTCTTCCACAACGCCATTCTTAAAGACCTCCTCCTGAAACCATCCCCCTACGGCTTACGACAGAAATCCTCTTCCGCAGCGGAAGGCTTGAGCATACTGAATGGTCCCATGGAAGGCAAGACAAACCGATTTTCTTACAGCCAGGCCGATTTTCTTGCAGGCACCGCACCGGCTTATCCGAGCAGCAGCTCGACCAGACGGGTCAACTCAGCCGGCGTGAAATAGTCAATCTGGATCTGGCCTCCGCTACGCCCTTTGACGATACTCACCCTGGTTCCCAGACGCCGCTGGAGCCGTTCCTCCAAGTCCGGATAAGCTCTGGCTGCACGGCCCTGCTGTTTGGGCTTTGCCGTTCGCGGCTGGCTGGTGGCCAGCCGCTCAGCCTGGCGGACGGACAACTCAGCTGACACAATGTGGCGGGCCAACTTGAGTTGGGCTTCCGCCTTTGGAAGGCCGAGCAAAACTTTCGCATGGCCGGTCGAAAGCTTGCCTGACTCAACTAAACTCTGGATTTCATTTGGTAAATTAACAAGTCTGGCAATGTTGGCTACCGATGATCTGTCTTTGCCAATCTGCTGGGCAATCGTATCCTGGGTGAATCCGAACTCCTTGGCCATGCGCTGGTAGGCTCGCGCCGCCTCCATCGGATTTAAGTCTTCACGTTGCAGGTTTTCCAGAAGGGCCAAGACGAGGGCTTGCTCATCGGTACTGTTTCGGATCGTCACCGGTACCTGGCGTAAGCCGGCCAGCTTGGCCGCGCGCAGGCGACGCTCCCCGGCGATCAACTCAAAGAACCCGTCGCCTTTGCGACGGACTACGAGCGGCTGGAGGATTCCATGCTGCTTCAGGGAATCGGATAATTGGATCAGTTCGGCTTCATGGAACTCGGTCCTTGGTTGGTACCGATTCGGGAGGATCTGCTCGATGGGAACTTGTTGCGACTCGCCCCCCGCCCCGGGCGACTTCGCCACGCCGGTCGGCAGCAAGGCATCCAGTCCCTTACCGAGGGCTCGCTTTTCCATGGTTGAGCAACTCCTTGGCTAGATCGAGATAGGCCTGGGCGCCGGCGGAAGCTGAGTTGTACAACATGACCGGCTTGCCGTAGCTGGGGGCTTCCGCGAGTGTTACGTTGCGAGGAATGACGGTGCGGTAGACCTTCTCCTGGAAGTGCGATCGAATTTCTTCGGACACCTGGCGCGCCAGGCTGTTCCGCGAGTCGAACATGGTCAGAAGAATGCCCTCCAGCGCCAAGGCCGGATTCAGCGCTTCCTGGATCCTGGCCACATTGGAGAGCAGCCGCCCGAGCCCCTCCATCGCATAATATTCACACTGCACCGGAACCAGGACCGACGAGGCTCCAGTCAAGGCGTTGATCGTCAGCAAGCCCAATGCCGGCGGACAGTCCACGATGATGAACTCCGGCGCAACCGGAATGGCCTGAATCGCCGCCTTGAGCAATGCTTCCCGGTCTTGGAGCGGCACCAGCTCGACTTCGGCTCCGGCCAGGTCCGCGTTCGCCGGCAAGATCTGGAGTCCTTGAATGGTCGTCGCCTGAATCGCTTCACTGGCGGGGACTCCTCGCAGGAGACAATCGTAGACCGTATACTTGAGGCTCGCCGGATCGACTCCGATCCCGCCCGTCGTATTTCCTTGGGGATCCATATCGATCAACAATACCGTCTTGCCCTGGATCGCCAAGGCCGCAGCTAAATTGATCGAAGTAGTTGTTTTTCCAACCCCTCCTTTTTGATTTGCGACGGCGATAATACGTGTCACGACCCACCTTTCATGGCCTGCCGAGCCAACCTGCAAGGTCCTGTTCCACGTGGAACAATGAGAGCCTAAGAACGAGACCTTCTTTCCAAGATCGTCAACACACGGGATCCGTACCCCATAGGCAAGGTATAGGCGATTTCGCGCCTGATTTGCAAGCCGTCCAATGGAAATTCGCTCTCCAGCGCTCTCGCGCGACAAAGAATAACCACCCCATTTGGGCCGAGCAACGAGATGAAAGAACCGAGGAGAGTCGCGACATTCACGGCCCTGGTGATGATGTGAGTAAAGCCGGTCTGAGAGATCGGCTCGCGCGAAAGTTCCTCGATCCTCTTTGGGATGGCCACGATGCGGTCCAGCTCCAACGTCCCAATGACATGACGCAGAAAGGCCGTCTTTTTCTGGCTTGGCTCGAGGAGGGTCATGTCCAGCTCCGGATGCATCAGCTTGAGGGGAAGGCCTGGGAACCCTGCCCCACTGCCGACATCCAGGATTCTGGCCTGTTCGGGATGGTCAAGCGCCTTACCGCAAACCAGAGAGTCCAGGAAATGCTTGACGGCTACTTCCCGCTCATCGGTGATCGCCGTCAAGTTCGTCTTGTCGTTCCAGGCTTGTAATTCACGAAAATAGACTGAGCACTGGCCTGCCAATGCCCGAGAAAGGGGAACGCCCAATCCGGCCGCCCCATCAACGAGAGCCTTCAAAAATCTGCCGCCCGGTCCTACACAATGTTCCACGTGGAACATCTACGCCAGGCGAAGGGAAGAGGTCAAGTCCGAGGGGACAACATTCAGGGCAAGAGTGGCCGTCCCTGAGGAGCAAGGTGAAGCGATCGTTAGGCTGGAACTGGACTCTGTCCCTGGCGGCGATGCCGATCCAAGGCCACAAGGAGCAGAGAGATGGCAGCCGGCGTGACCCCGGAAATACGCGAGGCCTGGCCGATCGAGGCAGGCCTGACCCGTTTCAATTTTTCGAGGACTTCACGCGAGAACCCAGTGACGCCATCGTAATTGAAGCCCAAGGGAATATGCCTCTCTTCCAGCTTCTTGAACGAGGCGATTTGGCTCAGCTGCCGCTTGATGTATCCTTCATATTTTACTGTAATTTCAATAGCTTCTGATATTTCATCGTCTCCTGAGTGCGACCATCCATAGAGCTCCAGAAGCCCCGCATAACTGACCTCCTGCCGCTTGAGCAGGGTGGCCAAACTGGCATCGGGGGCCACGGCCTCCACATTCCATTCTTCCAGTTTCCGACGAACCTCCGCTGTCCACTTGAGCCTGGTTTCCCGGAGCCTCCGGACCTCGCCTTCGATTGCCTCGCGTTTCTTCTCAAACCTGGCATAGACCGGCTCGGACACAAGACCGAGTCGACGCCCGATCTCCGTCAGCCGCAGATCCGCGTTGTCCTGTCGGAGCAGCAGCCGATACTCGGCCCGCGAAGTGAACATGCGATAGGGTTCCCGGGCATCCTTCGTAATCAGGTCGTCGATCAACACACCGATGTAGGCCTGGGACCGGTCGAGCACCAGCGGCGGTTCCCCGCGCAGTTTCAACACCGCATTGATCCCGGCCATGATTCCCTGCGCCGCCGCTTCTTCGTAGCCGGAGGTCCCGTTGATCTGGCCGGCATGGTATAGCCCCTCGACCAGCTTGGCCTCCAGCGTTTGATGCAACTGCCGCGGCGGAAAGTAGTCGTACTCGATGGCGTAGCCCGGCTTGAGCATCGTCGCCCGTTCCAGCCCGGGAATGGTCCTGAGGATGGCCGCCTGCACGTCCACCGGAAGGCTGGTGGAGATGCCGTTGGGATAGTAGGAGTTGGTCTCCAGCCCCTCCGGCTCGATGAAGATTTGATGCCGTTCCTTGTCGGCAAAGCGGACGACTTTGTCCTCGATCGACGGACAGTAGCGGGGCCCGATCCCCTCGATGACCCCGGTGAACATCGGCGAGCGATCCAGGTTCGCGCGGATGATTTCATGGGTGTCCCGGTTCGTGTAGGTCAGGTGACAAGGCACCTGGGGGGTCGTAATCCGCTCGGTGCGGCAGGAGAAGGGCGGCGGGGGATCGTCCCCCGGCTGAGAAATCGTCGCCGAGAAATCGATCGTGTCGCGATCCAGACGCGGCGGCGTGCCCGTCTTGAGCCGTCCCACCTCGAAGCCCAGGTCACGCATACAATCCGAGAGGTGCTCGGCCGATGCCTCACCGGCGCGCCCGGCCGGAAAATGGTTCAGCCCGATGTGGATGAGTCCCTTCAGAAAGGTCCCCGATGTGAGGATGACCGCGTGCGCGTCGAGCCGCTCTCCCGCTTCCGTGATCAGGCCGGTGACCCGCCCACCCTGGGTCAGCACCCGATCCGCAGTCCCGCGGGCGATAGTCAGCCCGGCCTGGGCACGCAAGGTTTCCTGCATGGCCTGCCGGTAGAGCCGCTTGTCGCACTGAGCCCGGAGCGCGCGGACCGCCGGGCCCTTGCTGGTATTGATCATCCGGAACTGGATGCCGGCCCGGTCCGTGTTGCGGCCCATCTCGCCGCCCAGCGCGTCGATCTCTTTGACCAGGTGTCCCTTGGCAATGCCGCCCACAGCGGGATTGCAGGACATCTGGGCGATCGTGCCCTCATCCATCGTGAGCAGCAGCGTCCGGGCCCCCATGCGCGCCGCAGCCAGAGCCGCTTCGCAGCCCGCATGGCCTCCGCCCACCACGATGATGTCGAATTGAAGAGCCATAATCGTTGAAAGCAGTTAGCGCTCAGCCATCAGCTCTCAGCTTTCGGAAAATCCGCTGCCGCCCCGTTGTCTCCCACAGGCTGACGGCTGAAAGCTGATGGCTGAATGCTTCTTCTCATTTCCCGATGCAGAAATCGCGGAAAATACGATCAAGGATGTCGTCGGTGGTCACAGCGCCGGTAATCTCCCCGAGCGCATCGAGCCCCGCGCGCACATCCATGGCCACGAACTCGCCGGACAGCTTGCCCTCTGCGGATTCGGCGGCGTTCGCCAGCGCCTCCTTGGCCTTCTGCAAAGAAGTCTGGTGACGGAGTCGGGTGACGACCGCCGAGTCGCCCGGCTCAAAATCTTCCCGCAGGACCGTCTTTCTGATGGCATCGCGCAAGCCGTCCAGTCCGGCTCCGGTCAAGGCCGAAATGCGGACGACAAAGTCGGGCCCTTCCGGCTGGGCCAGGAAACAGGCCGGCACCGACGCGTCGGGCACCTGGCAGGGAAGATCGCTTTTATTGATGACCAAGAGGCGCTTCTTGTCCGGATGCAGCGCCAAGAGTTCCCGATCCTCGTCGCCGAATGGCAACGATCCATCCACGAGGATCAGCAGCAACTCGGCCTGCTCCATGGCAGCTCGGCTCCGCCTCACCCCCTCTTGCTCGACCGGATCGTCCGTCTGTCGCACGCCGGCCGTATCCAGCAGTCGAACCGGCAGACCTCTGATGTTCAGCACTTCTTCCAGGACATCCCTCGTTGTGCCGGGGATCGGAGTCACAATGGCCCGGTCGGCGCGCAGGAGGGCATTCAACAAACTGGACTTGCCGACGTTCGGCCGCCCGACGATGGCCACGGTCATGCCTTCCCGCAGGATGCAGCCTTCACGGCTCGTGTCGGCTAACCGGGCGATGGCGGCGCCGACTTCGCGCAGCCGCCCGGCCAGTTCCTGCGGCTGAATAAAGACGATGTCTTCTTCCGTGAAATCGATGGCCGCTTCCACCTGCGCCAGGAGTTGCACGAGGCCGTCGCGCAGCCGATTGATCTCCTGCGAGAGCCCGCCCCGCAACTGTTCCTGAGCCAGGCGCAGGCTGGCGGCCGTTTTAGCCTGGATCGTGTCCAGGACGGCTTCCGCTTGCGCGAGATCCAATCGCCCGTTCAAGAAGGCGCGCTTGGTAAACTCGCCCGGCTCGGCCAGCCTGGCTCCGCCTCGCTGCACCGACTCACAAAGGGCTTGGAGGACGTAGGGGCCGCCGTGACAGTGGATCTCGACGACGTCTTCGGCGGTATAGGAGTGGGGCGCCCGCATGACCGCCACCAGCACTTCGTCGATCGGGCGGGAGGAGTTCGCGCGGCCGTCCGCCGCAACGGCCGCCTCAAGAACGTCGGCGTGAGAGAGGTGATGGCTGCGGACGGAGACGAGGGCGCGGCCGGACCGGAGCCGGACAATCCCGGCGGCCACCTCCATGGCCTTTTCCCCGCTCAGGCGCAGGATGCCGATCCCGCCTTCTCCCACGGGGGTGGCGATGGCATAGATCGTATCCTGCAATGCTCCGGCCATGGGCCCAGCTCACGTCTCGATCTGATCGCCGGCTTCGACTTTTTGGGAGCCCTTGTCTTTTTTACGTTTGCCCATCGGTTTCTGGCTATCGCCGCCGGAGCCGCCGGAAGCAGGCTCGAAGGAGGTCGAGAACGTGGGCTGCTTGTAGACGTAGCGGTCCGTGACGAATTGCTGGGCGATGGTGAGCACGTTGTTGGTCAACCAGTACAGCACCAGGCCGGCCGGAAAGGTGACGAACAAAATGGTCATGAAGGCCGGCATCAACAGCATGATCTTGGCCTGGGTGGGGTCCATCGTGGTCGGCATGATCTTCTGCTGCACCACCATCGAGACGCCCATGATGATCGGGAGCACGTAGTAGGGGTCCTGCACCGAGAGATCGGTGATCCAGAGCAGGAAGGGGGCCTGGCGCAAGTCGATCGTCATGTAGAGAATGTTGAACAGCGCCACGAACACCGGCATCTGCAGGACCATGGGCAGGCAGCCGCCCACCGGATTGACCTTGTGATCGCGGTACAGCTTGATCAGCTCCTGGTTGAGCCGCTCCTTGTCGTCCTTGTACTTGCTTTGGAGGGCCACCACCTTGGGCTGGATGAGCTGCATTTCCTTCATGGACTTGTAGCTCTTGTATTGGAGCGGGACGAACAGCAGCTTGATGCCCACGGTCAGGAGAACGATCGTGATCCCGAAGTTGTGCGTGACTTCGTTGATCGTGCGCAGGACGTAGAAGATCGGCTTGGCCACGGCCTTGACGATGCTCCAACTCCCGAAAATGAACCAGCCGAAGTCGATCGTGTCTTCCAGGCCCAGGTTCATGACCTTGAGCGTATCGTATTCCTTGGGCCCCGCGTACAGTCGCGCGGACAACTCGGCGACGCCCGCTGGCGCGGGAGCGAACCGGACGCCGGCCGAGACCAGCTTGTCCCCCTCCTTCTTAACCAGGGCCGCGGCGGCGCCGGACGGGATCAGGACGCTCAGGAAATACTTGTCCTGCAAAGCCACCCAGCGGACGGCGCCCTTGCGCTCCGCCTCCGTCTCCGGAGTGTCTTTTTCTAACTTGTCGTCCACCCAGGTGGCGGGGCCGATCAGCCCGATGAAGCCCTCCCCCCATTCAGTCACGCCGAAGTTGGTGCCCAGGCCCAGATCAATGGGGCCCGACAGTCCCTCCGCCTTCACCGCAATGTCCACCAGATAGCTGTTGTGGTGAAAGGTCAGCGACTTGGTCACGCGCGCGGCCTGGTCCGGCGTCTGATACGTAAAGGTGAGATGGCCGGTCGGGTGCGCCTCGTCCAGCGCGGTAAAATCCCGCTCCACCTGATAGAGCCCCTCGCGCAGCTTGGCGCTCAGCCCTGCGTCTCCCGACTGCAGGGTGAGGGGGCCGCGGAACTTGCCCTCCTGGTGGACGAGTTCAACCGGCTTCGCGTTCTTCGGGTCCGCCGTCAGATACCGGGCCAGTTCCCAGCTCTTGATCTCGGCGCCGCGATTGCTGAACCGGACGTGAAACAGATTGGTCGTCACGTCGACCACTTGCTCGCCGGGCTGGGAAGGGCCGGCAGGAGAACCGGATGGTTCACCGAATGAGCCCGAAGTCCCCGGCGCAGCAGACGTGGCGGCCGGCGCAGACGTAGGTCCCGGGTCGGCAGGCGAGGGGGCCTGCGTCTTGGCCGGAGCAGACCGGCCTTCCTCGGCAGTCTGTTGAGGCGGGGGCGCGAGCCCCAATTCTTTCAACAGAAACTCATAGCCGACGATGATGACCAGCGATACGATCAGGAACAGAATCACCCGCTTTTCCATCAGTACCAGAACTCCTGCAGGGGGATCATCGACATGAACGGTTGAAGACGGAGCGCCGCCTCCCGGTGACGGCTTGGAGACTACTTGACCGGGTCATACCCACCGGGGTGAAACGGATGGCACTTCAGGAGCCGCCAGAGGGCCCACGCAAGGCCGCGTGCCAGGCCGTGCCGCCGGATCGCGTCCTGGGCGTAGTGGGAACAAGTCGGCTCGAAGCGACAGGCCGGCGGCAACCACGGAGACACCCATCGCCGATACAGCCCGATCAACCCAATCGAGAATCGTTGCACGACGAGTCCTCTGTAGAAGCCAATAGTCCTTCCCGCCGGAGAGCCGACAGCCACACATCGCGCAACTGCGCGTGCGGAACGGTCAGGGCCTCTCGCCTGGGAAAGACCAGGAGGTCGCGGGCCGGTACCAGTCGAGGCCGGACCCACCGAGCCAACTCCCGGAAGATCCGCTTGGCCCGATTCCTCGCCACCGCCTGTCCCAGGCGCTTACCCACAACGATCCCGATCCGGCTATGCCGGTGGGCCTCTTCATGCGGTCCCGATTGGGTCGTGGCGGCAGGGCAGGCAAGCAGGTTGAACAACGGGGTCTGGAGCCGGCGCCCTTCTTTCTTGACGCGCTCGATCTCAGCGCTGTTCCGCAGGAAGAACCGACGATCTCCCAGCGGACGGATCATGAGCAGCGTCTCGGTCACACGGCAAGCCGGGCACGTCCCTTGGCCCGCCGACGGGCCAGCACCTTCCGACCGTTCTTGGTGCTCATCCGTTTGCGGAATCCGTGATCTCGTTTTCGCTTCAGATTCGACGGCTGTCTCGACGTGGCGGACATGGTCTGCTCCTTCCAGCAAATTCCTTGAGAAAGCAGGTCATTATAGGGGCCGCGGACTACCCTGTCAATCACGCAACCGAAGGCCTTGAGCGAAACGGTGACACCGTTGGGTCCGCGGCGACGGGAATCTGCTCATACGATGATCGACGTGAGGTGGTTCTGTCGGCGGGCAGCCATTTCGCCACAGAACAGGGGAAGCAATCAGTGCTGAGCATATCTGGAAGACGGCCATAAGTCGTTGATGGTGAAGGTGATCGATCTTTTCCATGAATCTGGCACCGAGCTTGCTCACTTCTTCAACCCCGTCGGTATTGTATCCCTGGTATTGTATCCCTCATGTGCGGTTCGCCCCTTCAAGCGGCGAACTGATAACCCCTTAAGGAGGTCAGTCACTATGAAGACAGCAATGGCAATGTTGGCGCTCGTCCTGGGCTTGAGCTTCAGCTCGGCGACCTTCGTGCAGGCCGATGAGATGAAGAAGGAGGCGGCGCCTGCGGCTGCCGCTCCCGCTGCTCCCGCCGCTCCGGCCGGTGAGGTGAAGAAGGAGGAAGGGAAGAAGAAGGGCAAGAAGCACGGAAAGAAGAAGGGCGAGGCCAAGAAGGAAGAGGCTGCCAAGCAGTAACATCGCTTCGTTTTCCGTTCGCCGCCTCCCGGGAGGCGAGTCCATAAGGGAAAGGAGGTGATTCAAGATGAAGACATTGATGACGATGTTGGCGCTGGCCATCGGTTTGACGTTCGGCATGGGCACGTTCGTCCAGGCTGCTGACGCTCCGGCCGCGGAGAAGAAGGCGGAGAAGAAGGACGAGGGCAAGAAGGCCGAGAAGAAAGACGAGAAGAAGGCAGAGAAGAAGTAACCCGGCCTTTCCTGAAGACAAGCGACCAGCCCCCTCCGGTTTGCCGCCAGGCAGCCGGAGGGGCGCCGGTCCTTTTCTGTTATTATTGAGTCATCCACTTTCGGGAAACCTCTGTGGCTCGTAGCGTCGCACCGGTTGACGGATAGACGCCCCCACCGATGGTTGAGGAGGATCGTTCGATGAAGCACTGGATCATGTTCGGACTGGCGCCCCTATTCCTGTTGACGGTGGCCTGCGCCAAGGCGCCGACGGACAAGCTGACGGCCGCGGAACAAGCGGTCAACGACGCGCGGGCGGCCGGCGCCCCTGCATACCTGGCCGAAGATTTTGCGAAACTCGAAAGCCTGGTGGCCAACGCCAAAAAGGAGATTGCGGAAGAAGAGGGCAAGTTCGCCTTCCTGCGCGACTACGAGAAAGCCGAGCAGCTCCTGACGTCCGCAAAGGCCGACGCGGCCAAGGTCGTGATCGAGGCGGCCAAGAAAAAGGAAGAGGCCAAGGTGGCGGCCGTGCAGGCGCAGCAAGAGGCGCAGGCTTCGGTCAAGACAACCCAGGCGCTCGTCGCCAAGGCGCCGGTCGGAAAGGATCGGGCGGCGGTGGAAGCGATCAAGGCGGATGCCGAGGGCTTGGCGGCATCGCTGGCGGAGGTACAGGCGGCCATGGACGCGGGCGATTATCTGGCGGCGCAGACGAAAGCCAAGGCCATTCAGGACAAGAGCCAGGCCGTGGCCAAGGAAATCCAGGATGCGCTGGCGAAAGTGGGCGGCGCCAAAGGCAAGAAAGGCAAGTAGGGTTCCTGCGAATCGCTTATACTGTCGCATGCTCGCAGAGTTCTTGATCGAACCATGAGCCACTCACGCCCCATGCCCCGGATCATCAGCCTGGCAGCCCTGGTCCTTGCCCTGGGCATGGCGGGCTGCGTGCAGAAAGCGCCGCCGGAGCTGGTCCAGGCGGTCGAGCGCCTGGATCGCGAACTGACCGCCGCGCAAGGGGCGGAGTTCGCGCCGGAAGAATATGCCAAATTCGTCGAGCACTGGACCGCCGTGCGGGGGCGGATGCTCGCAGAACCGGACGTGATCCGGTTGCCCTGGGAGCCGAACCGGTTGGTCGCCGAGCTGCTCAAGGTGCAGGAGCAGGGCGTCCTGGCTGTCTCGACCGCCACACAGCGCCGGGAGGCCGAGCATCAGCAAGCCGAATCGCGGCTGACCCAGTTGGAGGAACGGCTCCAGACGTTCACCGGCAACTTGGATACGATGGGCGGGCGGGTCGTGCTCGGCCGGCGGCCGGTGGAAACGGAACTGCTGGCCAAACAAGCCCGGTCGTTTTTCGAACAGGGACAATTTGCCCGTTCCCAGTGGGCTTCCCAGCAGGCCGCCAAGCTGTTGGATCATCAGATCGAACGGCTGGGGGCCGAGTTGGGCCGCTATGCCGACGAACGGCGAGTGACCGCCTGGCGGAACATGGTGGCGCAAACCGTCAACTGGTCGCGCCGCCACCACGGCGCCGCCATCGTGGTCAGCAAGGCGGACCGCCGCCTCTTCGTCTACCGCGAGGGCAAGGCCGTGGCTTCTTATCCGGTCAGTTTGGGGTACAATGGCATTCTGGAAAAGCGCTATCAGGGCGACGGGGCGACGCCGGAAGGGCAATACCGCATCGTCAGGAAACGGGACCGAGGCGACACCAAGTTCTACCGGGCCCTGCTGTTGGACTACCCGAACAGCCAGGATCGCCGCCGCTTCCAGCAGGCCCGCGCCGCCGGCGCCTTGCCGCCGAAGGCGTCGATCGGCGGGCAGATCGAGATTCACGGGGGCGAGAATCGCGCGCTGAGCGAAACCCTCGGGTGCGTCCAGCTGGAAAACCGCCAGATCGACGCCCTGTTCGACTTGATCGAGGAAGGCGCCCCCGTGACGATCGTCGGCGCCCTCGGCTTGAGCAATGCGGTCTCGCTTGCTTTGGCGGAGCTGGAACAGACCGAAGAAGGATAACCACGAGTCTGAGGATGGCGCATCTCGCAAGGACCATGGCGGCGGCCATCGCCTGCGCTGGCAGCCTGGCGCTGGCGGCCAGTCACGGCGGAGAGTTGCCGGAGACCGGGCCCCCGTCGGCGAGCCGGGACCTGCCGGGCAAGCGGTCCGGCGAAAGTCTCGATGCCCTGCGAGCCAGACAAGCCACCCTCAAACGACAACTGGCCCAACTGGCGCCGAAAGGCCACTACATCGTCGTGGACACGGCGCGCAACAAACTCCTGGTGAAGCGTCGCGACGACACCATCCTGGATGCCGTGGCCTCGACCGGCAGCGGCACGATCCTGGACGCCCCGGGAAAACCCGGCACCAGATGGGTGTTCGATACCCCGAGGGGGGAATTCAAGGTGCAGTCGAGGCTGACCAATCCGGTGTGGGTCAAACCGGACTGGGCCTTTCTCGAAGAAGGCCTGGGGGTCCCGACCGATCCGGCGCAGCGGCTCGAGCCGGGCACATTGGGCGACTATGCCCTGGGATTCGGCAAGGGCTATTTCATCCACGGCACGCTCTACCGCCGGTTGCTGGGCAAGAACGTCACCCACGGCTGCATTCGACTCAGCGACGAGGACCTGCGCGCCGTCTATCGGCTCTCCAAAATCGGCACGTCCGTCATGATCTTCTGAAAGGAGCCTCGCTGTTTCTTCTCAAACCGGAAGCAGGCTCCAACGACCTACGGAATCGATGATTCGCAGGACACCGCTCTCCGGTCGGATCTTGCCGGCCTTCCTCACCCTCAGCCTCATGCTCGGCGCTCCGCTGCAGGCCTCAGGGCCAGTGCCTCAGCCGGCCGGGAACGATGAGCGCTCGCTCGTCCGGGAAGCCAATCGGGTTCTGGAAGAAGAGATCAAGCTGGCCGCCGCCGCCCAGATTTATCTGCTCCTGGACTTGTCCGCCCGCTCCCTCCGGATCAAGGGGCGGGGCATCGAGCTTCACCGCATCGAGGTCGTATCCTGTGACGCAGCCGGCAACGAAGAGAGCTGGGGCGGCGCCTATCGGCTCAAGGCCAGGCCCGTCGTCGAGCGACCGAAAGTCCAGCCGGTCCCCGGCAAGGAGCAAAACCAGGAGCCGGCGGAACCGATCAACCTGAACGACATGCCGGCCGAATATCTCCTGCAGTTCGATCCGGGCCTACTCGTGAACGTGGGCCCGCCGGTCGGTGAGCACCCCTGGCTCTGGGCCAAGAACCGGCTGCGCGAAGGGTGGCGACGTCTCTCGGCTTGGACCGGAGGAACCAGCGGCACGCAGCCCCCCAGGCGGGTGCTCCGCCTCACCCTCTCCCCAGACCAGGCCCGCTCGCTGGCCTGGGCCGTCACCGACGGGATGCCGCTTCTGATCGGCTCCGCCACCGCCCCCTAGTTCTTCGATCGGCAACCCCGACGCTCATTGCCTTTTCCCCCCCGCCGTCCTAAGATGTCCTCCGCATTGCGCAACCTGCGCGCGGTTTCCACGCCACCGATGGCGCGCGAGCGAACGAGCAAAGGGGTACCCATGGACAACAGCAGGATCAGCGTCAAGCTCGGGGCCTTGCAGACAGCCGTGGATACGGCCCTGGAGGACATGGCCTCGGCCCACGTCATACCCCGACTCTGGACGAAAGATTATCGGCTCTGGAAGGATGATCCGCGGGAAATTTCCAACCGCCTCGGCTGGCTCACCGTCATCGAGGAGATGAAGGCCCAGGTCCCGCGCTTGACCGGCCTGGCCCGGGAGATTCGCGCGGAGGGCGTCACCGATGTCGTGCTGCTCGGCATGGGCGGCAGCAGCCTGGGACCGGAGGTGCTCCGCTGCACCTTTGGATCCGCCCGCGGCTGCCCCCGCCTCCACGTGCTGGACTCGACGGTGCCGGGCCTCGTCCGGGAAATCACCCAGGCCATCCGGCCGGCGAAGACCCTCTTCATCCTGGCCAGCAAATCCGGCGGGACGATCGAAGTCATGTCCCTCTACGCCCATTTCCGAGCCCTGGTCGCCAAGACCAAAGGCAACCGCGGCGGCGCGCAGTTCGTCGCGGTGACGGACCCGGCCACAGGGCTGGCGCAACTGGCGCAGACGGAACAGTTCCGAACCACGTTCATCAATCCTCCGGACATCGGAGGCCGTTATTCCGTGCTCTCGCTCTTCGGCCTGGTGCCGGCCGCGCTGATCGGGCTCGATCTCACCACCTTGCTGAGGCGCGGCGAGGAGATGGCCACGGCCTGCGGCATGACCGTCGCCCCGCCGTTCAATCCCGGCGCCTTGCTCGGCGCGGTCATGGGCACCCTTGGCCGATCGGGACGGGACAAGGTCACGCTGATCGCGTCGCCGAAGGTCAAATCGTTCGGCCTCTGGGCGGAGCAACTGCTGGCCGAGAGCACGGGGAAAGAAGGCAAGGGCCTGATCCCGATCGCAGAGGAGCCGTTGGCCCAGCCGATCGCATACGGCCGCGACCGGCTCTTCGTCTACCTCAGGCTCAACGGCGACGCCAATACCCTGACGGATCGCCACGTGAAGGCTTTGGAGCGGGCCGGCCAGCCGGTGGTGCGGCTCACGCTGCGCGACCGCTACGATCTGACCGCCGAGTTTTTCCGCTGGGAATTCGCCACCGCCATCGCCGGCCGAATCCTGGGCATCCATCCCTTCGATCAACCCAACGTGCAGGAGAGCAAGGAAAACACGAGCCGGATTCTGGATGAAGTCAAACTCCGAGGCGCCCTGCCGGCTGTCCCGACCGGGACCCTGGCGGATTTGCTGGCCAAGGCCGCGCCGGGCAAATACCTGGCGATCCTGGCCTATCTCCGGTTTTCTTCGAAAGCCGATCAGGCGATCAAGGCGCTCCGCAAGACCCTGCTGGTCCGCCACCATCTGCCGACGACGGCCGGCTACGGACCCCGCTACCTCCATTCAACCGGCCAGTTGCACAAGGGCGGACCGAATGCGGGCCTCTTCCTGCAACTGCTGGAACGGATGACCCCGGACGTTCCGGTGCCCGGGAAACCTTATACCTTCGGCACCCTGGCTCAGGCGCAGGCCATCGGAGACTTCCAATCCCTCCAGACGCACCAGCGGCCGGTCGTGCATATCGACCTCGGGAAACAGGGGTTGGCTACGATTGGATCGTTGCTGCGCAAGCCGGGGCGCCCCAAGGCTGCGCGGAAGAACCGCGCCGAGAAAAAACCAGTCAAGCGAACCGCCAAACGATGACCAGGCCATCATTATCTTGCCGTGCGTCTCGTGAAATATCGTTCGTCGATCGTGAAGATGTGGTCGGTTTTCAGTGATCAGTTCTCGGTTTCCGGAACTGACCACTGAAGACTGTTTACTGAAAACTCCCGTCAGAGCCATGAGATGAGCGCGGGGCCTGAGCTTCACATCATCGAGAACAGTGGGAAGCTGGCCGCAGAGGCGGCGGACCTGTTTGTCTGGCTGGGCAACCAAGCGATCCAGACCGGCGGGCGGTTTCGTGTGGCTCTGTCCGGCGGGTCCACGCCAAAAGCTTTGCATAACGCACTCGCTGCGCCGGGGCTGGCAAGACAGCTGGACTGGACGCAGGTGGAGTTTTTCTTCGGGGACGAACGCTGTGTGCCGCCGGACCATCCGGAGAGCAATTTCGGCATGGCCGACGAGACCCTCTTTCGCCCGCTCGCGATCAAGCAGGACCGGATCTTTCGGATGCACGGCGAGGCGAAGGACCGGGACCAGGCGGCGCGGGAGTACGAGGCGGTGTTGCACAGGCAGTTCGGGACGAAGCCGCCGGCCTGGCCCCGTTTTGACCTGATCCTGTTGGGCCTGGGAGAAGACGGCCATACCGCCTCCCTGTTCCCAGGCACAGAGGCACTGAACGAACGGACCCGTCTGGTCGTAGCCGGCCGGTCGCCGAAGGGAATCCCGCAACGATTGACCCTCACCATCCCGGTAGTCAATCAGGCCCGCGCCGTGGTATTTCTGGTGAGCGGAAGCGGCAAGGCGGCGGCGGCCAAACAGGTCTTGGAAGGACCGCCGTCGGACGGACCCCGGTTTCCGGCCCAACTGATCCGCCCCGAACGAGGACGGTTGATCTGGTTTCTGGATCAGCCCGCCGCATCGGAGTTAGCCCTGTCGAAGCAAGGGCTCGTGTCACATGAGGAATAATTAGATGATCTTAGCCGGTGACATCGGGGGAACCAAAACCATCCTCGCCCTCTTCGACTGGAAGCATGAGCGGGTCGAGTCGGTGCGGGAACGCACCTTCGCCAGCGCCAACTTCAAATCGCTCGAAGAGGTGATTGCCGAATTTTTGAAGCCGCCGGCCAAGAGCGAGGCCCCCGCGGAAGAGGACGGTGAAGCTGAGGCCGACGCGCCGGAGCCGGTTGCCGAACCCCCGGAAGAACCGCCCGCCATCGAAGCCGCCTGTTTCGGCGTCGCGGGCCCGATCATCAAGAACCGCTGCAAGACCACGAATCTCCCCTGGGTCGTGGATGGAACGGCCCTGGCCACATACCTCAAGGTCGGACAATTCCGGCTCCTGAACGACCTGGAAGCCACGGCCTACGGACTGCTGGTCCTGCGACCGGACGAATTCGTGGTGTTGAATGCAGGCGCGGCGCGCCCGGTTCAGCCCGCGGCGGCCATGGCGCTCATCGCCGCCGGCACAGGGCTCGGCGAAGCCATCCTCTACGGAGACGGCGCCGCGTACCATCCCATGCCGTCCGAGGGAGGACATGCGTCCTTCGCGCCGACGAGCGACCTGGAGATCGATCTACTCCGCCATCTGCGCAGCATTTACTTGCACGTGAGCTACGAGCGGGTGTTGTCGGGGGCCGGACTGCATGCGATCTATGAGTTTCTGCGCGACACCAAGCGCAACGAACCGACGTGGCTCGCGGAGCGGATCAAGGTCGGCGACCCGGCGGCCGTGATCGCCGAAGTGGGGCTGGCCGGCCAATCGGAATTGTGCCAGCAGGCGCTGGACATGTTCGCCTCCATCTATGGGGCGGAGGCGGGGAACCTGGCCTTGAAGGCGCTGGCCTTGAACGGTCTCTATGTCGGCGGAGGGATTGCGCCCAAGCTGATTCCCAAGCTGAAGGACGGGACCTTCATGCGCGCGTTCAGCGCCAAGGGCCGGTACAAGGCGTTGCTCAACTCGATTCCCGTGCGCGTGATCATGAATCCCAAGACCGCGCTGCTGGGCGCCGCCTCGGTGGCGAGCCGGTTGCAGCCGACACAAGCAGCATGACGACTCCCCAACAGGCAGATCAACTCAAGCGCCAGGCCGCCGAGGCGGCCGTCGGTTATGTCCGCCATGGACAGATCGTCGGTCTGGGCACCGGCTCCACCGCCCGGCATGTCGTCCTGGCCTTGGGCGAAAAAGTCCGGGCCGGCCTGGCCATCAAGGGCGTGCCGACCTCGACCGAGACGGCCGAACTGGCCAAGAGCCAGGGGATCGCGTTGCTCAACCATGATGAGGCCTGGCAGATCGACGTGGCCATCGACGGAGCGGACCAGGTGGACCCCCAGCTCAACTTGATCAAGGGCGGCGGGGGCGCCTTGCTGCGGGAAAAGATCGTCGCGGCCGCCGCCCGGCAATTTATCGTCGTGGTGGACGCGTCCAAACGCGTGCCGGCCCTGGGCGGCACCTTTCCCCTGCCCATTGAGGTCGCGGTCTTCGGCTGGCGCAGCACCGAACGTCAAATCCAAGCCGTCAGCGATGCGTTCGGGTACGGGGGCAACGTCCTCCTCCGCGAGAAGGGCGGGCAGCCGTTCAAGACCGAAGCGGGCCACTACATCCTGGACTTGCACGTGGCGCGCATCGACGATCCGGCCGGATTCGAGACCAGGCTCAACGAAATCCCCGGCGTGGTCGAGACCGGGCTCTTCGTGGGCCGGACCGACATCTTGATTGCGGGAACCCAACAAGGAGTCGAGGTTCGGCAAGCCGAGAGACGGTAATCCCGGCCGCCGGAATGTGGGATGCTTGAGCGGATCGCCGGCTTGCTCGGCAAGCTTTCCCTCCTGCACACAACCGTCACACGCCGCCATGCGCTCGCCTCGCTCTCCTCGATAGCCGGGGCGCTCATCCGGCTGTGGAGCCTCCGCCTTTTGGTGAATCAGCCCGGAGCGGATGCCCGCGCATGGTTCGTCGGACGACCCCAGGGAGAGGACGCCGAACTACTCTATCCACCCATGCCAGCAGAAGAGAGGAACCGAGTGGACCGATATCGTTTGCCGCGCCATGTCATGCCGACCCGCTACGACCTCCGCCTGGAACCGGACCTTGCGGCTTTCACCTTTGCCGGCAACGAGACGGTGACGGTCACGGTCACGGAGCCGACGGCCGAACTCCTGCTCAATGCCGTCGAGCTGGAGATCACGGAGGCGCAGATCGCGCAGGACTCAGGCCCGGCACTGGCCGGCCGCATCGAGCCGGACGAACGGGCGGAACGGTGCCGGCTCACATTTCCCCAAGCCATCCCCCCGGGCGTCTGGAAACTGCGCCTCGCGTTCAAGGGCACCCTCAACGACAAGCTGCGCGGGTTCTACCGGAGCACCTACCAGGACCAGGCCGGACGGACCAAGCCCCTGGCGGCCACGCAGTTCGAAGCCACCGACGCCAGGCGCGCCTTTCCCTGCTGGGACGAACCGGACTTCAAGGCCGTCTTCTCCACAACCCTTGTGATCGATCCGGCTTTGACCGCCGTCTCGAACGCCAGAGTCCTGTCCGAAACGCGCGAGGGCGGGAAGAAGGTGCTGCGCTTCGCCGATACGATTTCCATGTCCACCTACCTGGTCGCGTTTGTCGTGGGCGAGCTGGAGGCCTCGGAACCGGTGGCCATCGGCGCCACCCAGTTGCGCGTCTGGTCCGTGCCGGGCAAGCAACACCTCGCGCCCTTCGGCCGTGAAATCGGCTCCTTCTCACTCGGTTTCTTCGAGGACTACTACGGCCTCCCCTATCCGGGCGACAAACTGGACCTCCTGGCCATCCCGGACTTCGCCTCCGGCGCGATGGAAAATCTCGGCGCCATCACATTCCGCGAGACGGCCCTGCTGGTCAACGAGCAGGCCGCCACGCACACGGAGCTGGAACGGATCGCCGATGTCGTGGCGCACGAGAACGCCCACATGTGGTTCGGCGATCTGGTCACCATGGCCTGGTGGAACGGCCTCTGGCTCAACGAAGCCTTCGCCACTTTCATGGAAGTGCTGGCCGTGGACGCCTGGAAACCGGAGTGGCAACGGTGGACCACCTTCAGCGTCTCGCGCGCCGCGGCCTTTGCCGTGGACGGGCTGCGCAGCTCCCGGCCCATCGAATATCCGGTCCATGCGCCGAAGGACGCGGACGCCATGTTCGACGTGCTGACCTATGAAAAGGGCGCGTCGGTCCTGCGCATGCTGGAACAGCACATCGGCCCAGACGTCTTCCGCGAGGGCGTCCGCCGCTACCTGCGCGCCCATGCCTATCAAAACGCCGACACGGGCGATCTCTGGATTGCGCTGGGGCAGGCAGCCCAACGACCGATCCCCGACCTCATGGACGGGTGGATCTTCCAGCCCGGCTATCCCTTGATCAGCGTCACGCTCGACGGGAAGCGGCTGCGCTTTACGCAACGACACTTCACCTATCTTGCCGACCCGGAGCCGGGCGCCGCATCCGCCCCCAGGAGATGGCAGGTACCGCTCCAAGTGCGCCTTGTCGCAAACGGGCAGAGGCGCACGCACCGCCTGTTGTTGACGGACGCGGACACGCACCTCGACCTCCCGTCCGGCTTCGAGTCGGTCCTGGTCAACGAAGGCGGGCACGGATTCTACCGGGTGCGCTACGCGCCGGATCTGCTCGCGCGCCTGCTCCAGGCGCCGGAGACGCTGGCGGCCATCGAACGGTTCAACCTGGTCAACGACGCCTGGGCCGCGACCGTCGCCGGACTGATGCCCCTCCCCGATTACCTGGACCTGACCGCCAGGTTCCGAGGCGAGCGGGACAAAAACGTCTGGGCGGTGCTCATCGACTCGTTCCACCTGTTGAACCGGATCATCCAACCGGCCGACCGGCCGAAGCTGGAATCGCTCGTGCGGGACCGGGTCGGCCCCGCGGTGAGCGAACTGGGCTGGACGCCTCAGTCCGGCGAAAGCGAGCTGACCAAGCAACTGCGCGCCGATCTCTTGCGCGCAATCGGCACCATCGGGAACGATTCGACAACACAGACCAGGGCGGCGGAGCTTTACTCGGCCTCGCTCGCGCAGCCGGCGGCGGTGGACCAAAACCTGCTGCCCAGCCTCATCGCCATCCTGGCCCATGTCGGCGACACGGCCCGCTATGAGGACTTCCTCTCACGCTTCCACAAGGCGGCGACGCCGCAAGAAGAGCGCCGGTACCTCTACGCGCTGGCTGCCTTCAAGCCGGTGGCTCTGTTGGAACAGACCCTGGCCCGTGCGATCAGCGGCGAGATTCGCACGCAGGACGCGCCCTTCATCATTCGCTTGGTGTTGACGAACGTCTACGGCCGCGAGTTGACCTGGAATTTCGTCAAGGAGAACTGGGAGCGGATGGATCAACTCTTCCCGAAGCAGGGACTCCGCCGGATGCTGGAAGGGATTGCCGGACTGGCCACGCCGGAACTGGAGCAGGACGTCCACCGCTTCATCGCGGAGCGGAAGATCGACCTGGGCGGAAAGACGCTGGAACAGTACCTCGAACAATTGCGGATCGCTGTGGCGTTCAGGACGCGCGAAGGCAAACCCCTGAGCCTGTACCTCACCCACTAAGCAATCGGTTCTCGCAGTTGGGTTTCAGCTTGAAGCTGTCGGCTGAAAGCTGATGGCTGGTGGCCCCTCAATTATTCGTGCCTGAGCACCGTCAGGGGCCTCTGCCCCAGCAATCTGAACGTGCTCAAGAAGCCGACGGCAAGAGTCAACAGGAGCGTGAGGATGAAACCGGCCAGGAGTATGTCCGGGTGGAGGTGCCAGGGCAGGTCGAAGATGAAATAGAGCAAGGCCCAGGAGAGTCCCGTGGAGAGAAGCAAGCCGATGACGCCGGCCACCGTCCCGAGCAGGACATATTCGATCGCAAACGCCTGCGCGATCAGTCCGCGGGTCGCCCCCAAGGCTTTCAGGATCACCGACTCGTACAACCGCCGGTAGCGCGTCGCCGCCAGGGCGGCGCCCATGACGATCCCTCCGGTCAGCACACAAAACAGCGCCACCGCCCGCATCGCCACCGCCAGTCGTTCGAGAATGCGCGCCAGGCTCTCCAGCGCGTCGCCGATGTTGATGGCGGTCACGTTCGGGAAGGCCGCAACGACCGCCTGCTGGAGCGGGACTTCTTCCTCCGGCGGGACTTTGATCGTCGCCACATAGGTCATCGGCGCTCCATCCAGCGCCCCGGGGGAAAGGATCATGTAGAAGTTCGTCGAGAAATTGCCCCATTCGACCTGCCGGATGCTGCGCACGCTGGCCTCCAACGTCGCGCCCTGGATGTCGAGCGTGACCGTGCTGCCGAGGTCCAGCCCCAGGTGCTTGGCCGCATCCTCTTCCATCGAGACCAGGGGACGAGCCGGACGCGTGCCGGGCTGCCACCAGGTTCCTTTGATGATCCGGTTGTCCTTCGGCAACGCCTCCCCTTGCGTGAGCACATATTCCCGCGTGAAGTACCAGGTCTTGCGTGCCTGCTTCTCTTTCTGGCGTCTGGCCTCATCCGAGTCGGCGGGTAGCCGCTGTTCCATCGCCTCTTCCGTTTCAACCAGCCGGCCGTTCACCGCATAGAGCCGGGAACGGACGAGCGGCGTGGCTTCGACCCTCGCGGCCGGCATCCGTTGCTGCATCATGGCCAGAAACGAGTCCTTCTGATCCAGCTGGATGTCGATGAAAAAGAAGGAGGGGGAGTCCTTGGGCCGCTGCTCGCCCACCTGGTCCACCAGGGCCCGCTCCAACAGGGAGACCGTCACGATGACCATGACGCCGATCCCGATGGACACCATGACGCCGGCCGCCTGGTTGCCGGGCCGGTGCAAATTGCCGACCGCGTAGCGGAGGGTCAGCGACCGGACCCGGGAAACCGACCGGAGACTTCGCACCAGAAACCACGCGGTCAGCCGCAGGAGACAGACGGCAGCGATCAGGGCGCCGATGAACAGCAACCCCACGTTCCGATTCCCCGCCTGCCAGATAGAGAGCCCGGCAAGACAGAGAAGAATCCCCCCAGCCATCGCAAGACGCAAGGGATCGAGCCGGCTGCGCCACGCAGCAGACCGCCACAAGGTCAGAACGTGATGGCTCACCTGGCCGGCTACGGGAACTCCGGCCGGCTGTGTCACGTCACGGCGGAAGATCAGGGCCGGCCGGATGTCTCGGATGCCCAGCAACGGCCAGAGGGCAAAGAGCAGCGTGGTCAGGAGTCCCATGGCCAGACCTTTGAACAGGGCCGGGGCCGCCGCGCCGGACAGGCCGGCGGGCACCGCCATCTCGTCGATGGGCAAAAAATTTGACAGGATGGCGGGCAAGGCGCTTTGCGCCGCCACACCCATGGCGAGGCCGGCCAGGCTTCCGACCAGGCTGAGCAGGAAGGCCTGTATCAGATAGGTTTGCAAAATCGTCCCCGACTCGGCGCCGACCGTCTTCAGAATGGCGATCGTCTGGAGCTTCTCGCGCAGGAAGGCCTGCATGGTGCTGGCCACGCCGATCCCTCCCACAAAGAGCGCGGTCAAGCCGACCAGTCCCAAGTACCGGGTCAGTTGATCGAGAAACCCGCGGAGCTGCGGCTGCGCGTCTTGAAAGGGAATCACCCGGGCGGATTCCGACGCCAACCGCCCGCGCAGTTCGTGGAGCAGCGGCGTAACCGGCATCGAGGCGGGGACGCGCAGGAGATACCGTTCGCGGACGCGGCTGCCCGGCTTGATGAGGTCGGTCCCGGCCAAACCCTCGCGCGAAATGAACACCCGCGGCCCCAAGCTGAACGCCCCGGCGGTGCGGTCCGGTTCTTTGCGCAGGAGCCCGGTGATCGTAAACGTCGCCTCCCCGACCTTGAGCTGATCGCCCACTTTCAGACCCATACGAATCAGGAGCGTGTCCTGGACCACCATGCCATGGCAGGGGGCCGGCGCAGGCTGCGGCGCGACGATTTCCGCTGCTTTCTTTCTCGACCGTTTCTTCTTCTGGGTCTCGGATTGAGGGACCGGCGGCGGAGCAATGGGCTGGACAGAGGGACAGACTCCGGCCGGCGGGTGCAGCAAGTCTTGTAGTGGCACGTTCGGTTCGACCTTGAGTATCCCATAGAAGGGATAGCCGGTCTCGACGGCTTTGAGTTCGACGATCTGCGAGGCTTGCGCCACGGCGCGCAGCCCGGGGGCAACGGGCGAGGTGACGGCGGGCACCGACGCCATGCCCACCAGTTCGCTCACGTGCGTCGTTTCGATGCCGCGCCCGCTCAGCGACTGCAGCAGGTCTTCGCCGGCCTGACTCATCCGGCGCGAGATCCGCACTTCGAGATCGCCCGCCATCAGGCTCCTGGCCTCTTTCGACACGGCCCGCTCGACGTTGACGCCGAACAGGGCCACGCCGACCAGGGCCGCGACGCCCACGGCGATGCAAGCGAAGAAGTAGAGGAAGTGACGCCAAGCCGCCCGCGTCTCCCGCCAGGCCATGCGCAGGGGAAACGAGATCACCCTTGCGCTCCGGGAGACAGCAGAAAGGAATCTGTGCGGCTGTCCGATTCGATCCGCCCGTCGCGGAGGGTGATGATCCGTTCCGCGTGGGAGTCGAGGGTCTGGTCGTGGGTGACGAGAATGAGCGTGCTGCCCTGGTCACGGTTGAGCGCCAGTAGCAGGTCGATCACCTGGCGGCCTGTCGCGCTGTCTAAATTGCCGGTCGGCTCGTCCGCCAATAGGATGGGGGGACGACAGGCGAAGGCGCGGGCGACGGCGACCCGCTGCTGCTCCCCGCCCGAGAGCTGCACCGGGTAATGGTCCTTCCGCTCCCGCAGGCCCACTGCGGCCAGCAGCTCTTCCGCGCGCTCGTTGGCATGAGGACTGCCGGCCAGTTCCAGCGGCACGGCCACATTCTCCAGCGCGGTCAGGGTGGGAATCAAATGGAAGGACTGGAAGATGTAGCCGATCTTTTGCCGCCGGTACCGGGCCATCTCGCTTTCGGCGAGCGCCGTGATCTCGACTCCGTCCAACAGGATGGAGCCGGAGGTGGGTTTATCCAGGCCGGCCATCAACCCCAATAGCGTGGACTTGCCGCTGCCGGAGGGGCCGACGATGGCGACCATCTGCTTGTCCGGAATCTCCAGAGAAAGATTGTTGAGGATCGTGACCGGATGTCCGCCGGCGCTGAGGCACATGAAGAGGTGTTGGATCGCGATCATGTCCGGTCCCCGATTCGATGATGCATGAGCGACGTAAAGGCATTATTATACTCTATGCGGTCTTTCACAACGGTCTTCTTCCAAACAGGCAGCTTCTCACTTCACCCTGCCTGCAAGGCTCTGTTCGTGGGCATGGCTTGTACGTTGCTTCTCGGCTGCGAGCCCTCTTCCGAACCCAACAGGGAAGCAAGCCAGCCGAGCGGCCCCCGCGACGGCATCGGTCAACGCCTGGGCACCGACGTCACCAGCCAGCCGGGGCGAAGCGGCGCAGAACCGCGAGCCGAACGTCCGAAGATCGTCGCCTTCGGCGACAGTTTGACGGCCGGGTTCGGGGTCTCGCCCGACGAGTCCTACCCGGCCCAGTTGCAGCGGGCGCTCGATCGGGCCGGCTACCGCTACCAGGTCGTCAACGCCGGAGTCAGCGGGGATACGACCGCGGGCGGGGTGCGGCGCATCGACTGGGTGCTGAAAAGCCGGCCCCGTATCGTGATCGTCGAACTCGGCGCAAACGACGGGCTGCGCGGCCTGGACCTCAAGGAGACCGGATCCAACCTTGAGCAGATTCTCCGGCGGCTCCGGGAAGCCGGCGTGACAGTGGTGTTGGCCGGGATGAAACTCCCGCCCAACTACGGCGACGACTATACGGGACGGTTTACGGCTCTCTATGGGGACTTGGCTCGACGATACGGCGCGACCTACCTGCCGTTTTTCCTGGAAGGGGTGGCGGCCCATCCGGCGCTCAACCAAGCCGATGGCATCCACCCGACGAACGAGGGGTACCGTCTGGTGGTGGATCACTTGCTGCCGGTCTTGGAGCCGCTGCTGGAGAAGTCCCCGCTGGCCCCTTCATAAGGCAACGTGCCGGGGCCTGCGAAGGCACAGACAGAGTACGCGCATGGCCGGACGACCGTCCAACCATGCGCACACCGTGTGGAGATTGAAAAAGAAACCTGAACGAATCAGGACTTCTTCAAGAAGGTATCGTAGACGCCGTAGGCGAGGATCAAGCCGATGATCGTGTAATAGAGGCCCGTGACGCCGCTATAATCGGGCGGATGGTCGCCGGACGGCGCATTGGCCATCGCCAGGGACGCACCCAATAGCACCGACCCGCACGCACTCAGAACGCCTGCCACTCTTCTGTTCATGGAAGCCCCTCCTGTGTGACCGACCCCTCCCCCAGACGGGAGGCGGCAAACGGGGCAAATTCTACAGAATTGTCCCGGTCGGACGCAAGGGGGATATGTCTCGCCTGATTGTGTCCCCCACACCGGCCTTTCTACGCGGCAAACATATACTCCAGCAGTCGCTCCTGATCGTGGTTCCCGATGGCCGTGAACTGCATACTGACCGAGGAACCCTTCTCCGGCTGCCCCTGGACGCGGACGACCTTGGCCTGCGCCGGCACAACCCCGCTCGGCAACCCGATCCGGAGCGACACTTTGTCCCCCACCGCCAGGGGACGCTCCGCGACAAGCCGCATCCCGCTCCCGGAGATATTCACGGGCATCAGATCGAGCTTGGGCTGGACATGGTCGGTCTCACGCCAGTAGGCCACCGGCAAGGCCACGTCCACCCTGAAGTAATCACGCCGTTCTACATCGACGCTGTACGTTGCCATCTTCCCCCCTCCCTCATGACTGGCCGCCCGACCATCAACCGTCCCCTCGGTCGAGACAGTACCTATTACTCCCCTTCCATTAGCTGCATTGTCTTCATCGTCCGATTTCATGAAAACTTTACCGGCCCGCCTGGAAACCGGCGGACCATTCAACCGAACAGGGCCGGCCCAGAGGGGAACCCTGCCAAACGCCGGCAAGAGATTCGTCCAAACCGATTGGAATCTTGTGGAAATCCTTGAATCCTCTGCGTACAATCCCCGCTTTGCGAGCTGAAAGGATTTTGTCCATGTCGCACTGGATCGGTATCTGGTTTCAATGGGTCCATGATTGGGGCTACCCCGGCATCATCCTGCTGATGGCCATGGAGAGCTCGATCTTCCCCATTCCCAGCGAGGTGGTGATCCCGCCGGCCGCCTACTGGGCCGCGCAAGGCCGCTACAGCTTTGCCGGAGTCGTGATCGCCGGGACCCTGGGGAGTTACCTGGGCGCAGCGGCCACGTACTGGGCGGCCCGCTGGGTGGGACGGCCGCTGCTGATTCGCTATGGGAAGTATCTCTTCTGCCCGGAGGATAAACTGCTCCGGGCTGAACGTTGGCTGGCGCGCTACGAGGCGGGCGGGGTTTTCTTTGCCCGCCTCGTGCCGGTCGTGCGGCACCTGATCGGCATTCCAGCCGGTCTGGTCCGCATGCCGTTCGGCCTCTACAGCGCCATGACGATCGTGGGCGCCGGGCTCTGGTGCTGGGTCCTGGCCTGGTTCGGCGGCGATCTGCTGGGCAGCCAACCGGACCTGGTGCAAAATCCCTCGCAGTTGGTCGGGGTGCTGCAGAAAAAATCATGGCTGGTGGGCGGGTTTGCGCTCCTGCTCTGCGTCCTCTACGTGCTGGTGATACGCCTGACCGCCAAGCCCGTCTCTACTGGCTCCTGACCAAGCCCGTCAATCCAGCCGCAGGCTCCGCCAGAGGTACCAGGAGGCGACCGTTTCGTAGGGATGCCAGGGGCGGCCGATTCTTCGGATCGTCCTGGCGGCCGGCAAAGCCTTGAAGCCGTACCAACGCTGAATCGCCTTTCTGATTCCCAAATCATCCACGGGCAGCACGTCCAATCGGTTCAGCGAAAAGATCAGGAACATCTCCGCGGTCCAGCGACCGATGCCATGGACCGACACCAGCGCGGCGACGATCTCTTCGTTCGATTGGCGCGCCAGACGGCTCGGCTGCACGCGCCCGTCCTGAAATCCTGCGGCCAGATCCTTGAGATAGCCGGCTTTCTGGCGTGACAGCCCGATCGCCCTGAGGCGCGGGAGGGGCGTCTCCGCCACGGCAACCGGCGTCGGACGCCGATGCGGATAGAGCGCGACGAATCGCGCGAAGATGACCTCGGCCACCCGGGTGGAGAGTTGCTGGGAGATGATGGAGTCGCAGAGCGTCGCGAAGTAGGCGCGGCGCGGCCTGAGCGTGCAGGGGCCGACGCGGGCGATGATCCGGTCGAGGCTCCGGTCGGCCCGGCTCAGATGCCGCACAGCCGCCCCGTGCCGATCGGCATGGCCGACGACGCGGCGCCGAGACGGCCGGTGGTTCAGCAGCGCCACGGCCTATCCGCCTGATCGGGTCTGAAAGGAACGGGGGTTACAGGCGGGAATGCGTGCCGTCGCAGAACGGAGGCTTCTTCGTGTGCTTGCATCCGCAGAAAGCGACTCGCTTCTTCTCGGTGAACTCCACTTCCATCGGCGTGAACGACGTGCCCGTGTGGGAGCCGTCGCAAAAGGGTTGGTTCTTCGAACGGCCGCACCGGCACCAGTAGACCTTGCCCGGGCCAACTTCCACGACATACGGAGTCCGTTGCGCGATCACGACTTCATCGGCCATGTTCTTCTCCTTCACAATGCACGTGAGATGCGAACGGACGCATTGTACTCGATAGTTGAAAGAGAAGGGAACGGCAAATTTACCGGCAGCGCTTCGGCGCCCCCTGCGCCCCGATCGGCGTGAGCCACAGATAATCGGCCACGCTTTCCCGCATCAGACCGCGCAGTTCTTCCGCGCGGCCCGGCTCGAAGGACGTCAGGTAGATCGTGGCCTGCTTGACCGAGCCCGAACGCCGCCTGAGGACCCGGTTGGGCACAGGCAACTGATACTGGATATGGCCCCCGCCTGTGTAGCTGACGATCGGGCCGGGCTTCGAGTTGGCCTCCGAAACGACGCCTGTGTGCTCCCGGCGCAAGGCTTCCGCGATGACTTTGGCCATCCCCTCGTCGCGGAACATGGAGGCTTCGTACATCCGCTGATAGGCCTCATCGGACAGGCCGCCATGACATTGCCGCAACGGTTTCACGATCATGTCGCGATAGGCCGGCTCATCCACGAGCGTGTCGTCCTTCATGCCCCAGCGTTCCATCTCCGGATCGGCCAGGGCTTGCGCCAGTCCCTGTTTGGCCACCAGCCGCACCAGTTGCTTGGGCGGGTTCAGCGCCAGCACCGGGAGTCCTTGCGCGCGGGCGAGGGCCACCAGCGGTTCATAGTCCCCGAAGGAACCGCCCCAGCTCTGCTCCCAATGCGACTCCTTGAGAAACGAGTCCCGTGTCCATCCCTTGTCGACCAGGTACCGGTCCAGCGCCGCCTGCCCGTCCCACCCGAACATCTCCAGCGCCAGAATCGGATGCAGCCCTTGACGCAAGAACGCCTGGAGAATCTGGCGCGCAGCCTCGACATGCCATTGGTTATGGTGCTCCTCGCCGAGATAGATGACGTCGAGTGGGCCCAGCGCCCCGAGCAGTTCCTCAAAAGACAGGACCAGGCCGGTCTTGACCTCCCAGATCTGCCATTCCTGAAAGACCGGCGCCGCGACCGCATCAGTTGAAGGGCCGGCGGAAAAGGCAGTCGGGCAGACGAGTGCAACGACGAGGACCTGCGCAACAAGAAACGTCCATCTCATGGTCAGCTGCTTACCACAGCAAGCCACCAACAGCAAGCCACGGCCTTGACGGACCGGAAGGGCGAAGCTATGCTGCCTGTCGGCTCTCCCCGCAGCAGCAACGGGTAAAGGTTATTCCCTGCCCGATGACACCCAATCCGCAGCTTGACGCCGCTCTACTCACCGAGTTCAAAGCCCAGCTCACCCGATCGCGCATTGAACGACCCGAGGCCTGGGAATCCTCCAGTCGCCTGGTCGGACAAGCCCACCTGCGAACCACCTTGCCCAGGCTGGTCTCCGCCATCCAGGCCTCCTCCTTCCCTCCATCCTTGCGCGAGGCGCTGCTGGCGGGACTGCAGAGCGAATCGGTCGAGCGAGTACAGGACCTCTCGGCAGACCGGCTCAAACACCTGACTGGGCTGCCCGCCACCAAGGCGGTGCGGGCCCTCTGTGTCCTGTTCAAGATCGCCGACTCGCCATCGGCCGCTATGCCAGTCGTTTCGATGACCGAGCAGGAAATCGAGGCCTTCGTCCGCGCCAACCGCAACCCCTTCGATCTGCTGTTCCAAGCCAAGACGCCATCGCTGCTGGACCTGGGGGCCGGCGACCTGACCTTCGCCGACGAAGTCGTGGCCCGTTGCCTTCCGCCGCTTCAGTCGCAAGGCAAACCGCTGGCACTGCATTGCGTGGACCGGATCGATCCAGGTTCAAAACTGGCCGGGCCGCTACAGGCCGATCCGGAGAGACTGGCTCGACTGCGCGGCTCTGAGCCGGGCAGGCTCGACTTTCGATACTGGGGCAACCAGGACTGCTTCGATCTGAGCCGGCTCAAGAAGCTCCTGCCTTGCTACACGATCGTCACCTGCAATGCCCCGCCGACACCGACGGTGGCCTATGAGCCTTCACGCCTCTCTGCCTCGGTCATCGAGGCCCACCTCCAAAAGACGAAGGGCCGCTTTCGAAAAGTCCGCGTCCAGGGAGAAGAGGCCCTGGAGGTGCTCGACGGGGACAAGGCCCTGCTGTTTCCGCCCTGGAAATTCGACATCAAGGGACCGCTGGCCTTGCTGGAAGTCATGGCCGGAAAGGGCCAGCTCTGTGTCCTGGGGGCGGTGGACAATGAGGTGTTTTGGGAAATCCTGGCGCAGCTTCCGGCAGATGAGCGGTATCGGCCGGCAGACGTGCTCTTCACCCAGACGACTGTGCGGAACCTGTTCGGCTCCCTCTATGAACGGCTCTCGGCCTTGCCGGTCGGCCAATCCCTGGACTTAGCCAGCCTGACGAATCTGCGGCAGGATTTTCCCCGTAGAGTGGATCAGCGCGGCGGATCGCGAAGCCCCTACCGCTTCCGGTATGTCGAGATTCGCCGGGGCGCGACCTTCGAAGGGTTGCCGGCGGGGCGCACCGCCCGGCTCTTCAAGGACATGAAGGACGAAGCGCCGCCCTGGATGCTGATCCTGGTGCCGGAACATGGTGCCAGCTCACAATAAACAGCGGGAAACGGCGAGAAAATTGACGGCTCGGGGGGCCTCTGTTAGACTTTTGACATCCCCCCAGTTATTAGGCCACCCTCTCAGTTAGTCATGCACACACCGGGTGCGGGGCGATGGTGTCGGGTGCCGGGGGCCGATACCCCAAGGCGCTGTGGGGCCGGAACCGATTATAGGCC
>Ga0233425_10001488_pt1 | contig 52343 bp, 41 predicted proteins | sample Watercolumn_Towu_2_FD_181712 | JGI IMG/M metagenome (GOLD analysis project Ga0233425, IMG submission 181712) | Freshwater microbial communities from Lake Towuti, South Sulawesi, Indonesia - Watercolumn_Towuti2014_140_MG | ecosystem: Environmental > Aquatic > Freshwater > Lake | place...
GGATGCATCTTCTCCAATTCGGCTTCGGCCTGGCCGGCGTAGTCGCCGTGAATCTTGTAGAAATCAGGGAGCGTGTCGCCTTTGCCGCCGATGGTGGTGCAATGGCAGGCGTAGCCGAAAAAGATCGCGCGCAATTTGCCGTCAGGTGAAGTGATTTTCATCACGGGCACGTCGTGATCCACGGGGCCGTCAGGATTGACACCGAGGGCGATGGTGCCGGCGGCGGTGCGTTGGCGGCGGTTGATGGCGAACGCAGTCTTACCGTGGCCGGTGGCGAGGTTCGCGGGCGCGAGGTCTTTCAGCGCTTCGCCGATTACGTTCACCAGATTGTCAGTCAACTGGTCGGCGTAGTCTTGCACGCGCTTTCTGTCCTCGGCGCTGAAATCAAACATCACGCTAAGGTTCAGCCCCACGACGGGACCGCTGTGGTTGTGGGAACAACACAGGAGCACGTCGGCGCGGTCGAGCTTGAACTGTTTCTTCGCACGCGCGAAGACGACCTCGGAAACGCCGGGATGCAGGCCAATCAAGTCAGTCGTGACGATTGCGATGCGATGGCCTTTAGCGTCGCGCAGAACCAGCGCCCGCGCCCAGAGGTCTTGGAAGACGCCGATGGATTGATTCGTGCGTGAGGAGTAGCCGGACATCCAGAACGGTTGCGGCGGTGTGATCTTGACCTTGGCGACACCGGCTTGGAAGTCGGCGGCCAGCAGCGGGCCGGCGGTGATGAGCAGGATGAACAGGAGATTCTTCATGGCTTGAGTGGTCCTTTCATGGGTTTGTTTCGATGCGCCTCCAACGCCTCCCGCAGTTGCTCCATCAACTCGGCGCCGGACTTGATGCTCCGACGGTTCGCGACGTTGCGATACTTCTGGTCGAGGTCCAACTGATAGATCATCAAGTGCTCGTGGAACAACCCGGCGCCAGCCACCATCTGGCCGTTCGGGTCGAGCAGATAACTGTCGCCGTATCCGTGGCCCTGGTCGCGCAAGCCGTCCAGTTTCGTGCCGGGGACAACGTTGTTGGCGCGCAGGAAATAGACGCCGTTTTCCACGGCGCGCGCGATGTGGTCGTTGCGCACCTGCGCGTAATGCTGGACCGGGTCGGACACGAAGTTGAAATGCGGCGCAAAGATGAGTTGCGCGCCTTTCAACGCAAGGATGCGCGTCGGCTCGATGTAACCACCATCGGAACAGATAACGATGCCGAACTTCAGCCCTTTCTTCTCGAACACGGTGAACTCCCGTCCCGGCTCGAAATAACCTTCAAAAGGAAGCGCCTTGCTGTAGCGGCCCAGCAGCTTGCCCCGCTCGATGACGGCCACGGTGTTGTAGAGTTTGTCGCCGCGCAATTCATTGAAGCCGACCAACAGCACCGTGTTGCAACCAGCGGTCGCGTCCAACACTTTCTTCATCTCCGGCGAATCAATCGTGAAACAGTGGGCGCGCGCATCATCTCGTTTCGCGAAATAACCGGTGAGGAAACATTCCGGGAACGAAACGATGTCCAGCTTTGCGTCCACCGCCTGTGCGAGTCCTTTTCGCACGGTGGCAAGGTTGGCATCGAAGTCGCCTTGCCGGCAAACGCACTGGTAGTGGCCGAGACGAACGTAGCGTGGTTGCTTCGCTTCGTCTGCAGCAACAGCCAAGCACGTTGCTACCGCTAGCAACGCTGCGTTCCGAACATAATCGCGCAGCTTCATGTGCCAAGTGTGTCGTCACCCACCCACCCGACGCAAGCGCAAAGTAGCCCAAAGTACTCCTCACGCTCCGCGTGAGGGGGAACTGATGGGGCTGAGCGTTCCTCACGCGGAGCGTGAGGACTACTTTATCCTCACGGCTTGAATGGTCCTTTGATGCGGACCAAGTCCGTCGGTGTTTTGCCGCCTCTGGGGACGCGAGCGAGCGTATAAACGCTGCCGTCCTTGCCCATCGCGATGGCATTCACGTAGATCGGGCGTTCGCCGTCCTCGTAGAACACCGCGCCTTGATCTTTGCAGCGTCCCGTTGGGATGTGGTAAGTGACGAGGTGAAGGTCCTCGACGCCGCGGGCGGCGCCCATCGCGACGCTATCCTTGGCTTTGAGGCGTTTGCCGTTGACGTAGATCGGCCCGCCGGTGAGGTAGTGGATGGTGTTGCCGTCGGGGCCGAGATCAAAACCGAGGTAGCCGTAGCTGAACAAGTCGAACATGCCGGTGCGCTTGGAAACATCGGACGTGATCCGGTCGAGAACTTCGATGACCGCCTTGCGGGGGTCGAAGCGGAACAGGTAGCCGGAGTTGCCGTGAACGGCGTAGAACATCTTGTCGGCAGGACGATAGAGTGTCTGCCGCCAGTTGTAGCCCATGTGGCCGGGGTTGATCGGGTCGTAGAGGCCGAAGTAATCCTTCTTCAAGTCCTCGCCTTCGATCTTCACGATGCTATCGGTGTCGGCACGGTAACGGAGGATCGTACCCTCGGACGTGCTGAAGTACGCCGAGCCATCGTCGGGATCAACCGCGATCGTGCGGCAGACGGTGCGGTAGTTTGCGCCCTTGGCGTTCTCGCCTTCGGCGCATTGTTTGCCGAAATCTTTCAGGTTCTTCGTGGCGAGGTCGAACCGGAAGAAGGACCCTGTCGGCCACGTCAGGCAGAAGATGCGACCGCGTTTGGTGTCCATGTTCATCGTGAGCACGCCTTCGCCGTCGGGCGCGATGGCGAGGTCTTCGAACTTCCCACTCTTGATGTCATACGAGAGCAAGTGGCCGCCGGGATATTTCTTCCACCCTTTCGGCGGGATGCCCATCGTTTCCATGCCGTCCACGATGCTGTAAAAACCGATGTGCGTGGCGAAGTAGAGTTTGCCGCCAACCTCGACGAAGTTCACATGGCTCTTGCCTTGGACGATGGTCTTCTTGCCCTTCTCGCCACAGATTTCCGTCAGGTCACCGAGGCAGGTGATCTTCTCGGTCTTCGGGTCGAAGACGAACATCTTCCCGCCGACATCGTACAGTTCGCTGCTAAGCACGTAGTAGATGCGGCCATCGCTGCCGGTGCCCATGCTGTTCCATGTGTCGTGGCCTTCCGGGAAACCGGAGTTGTAATGCTTGGCGGTGAGTTTGCGCGCCGGCAGGAACGGATCGGCAGCAACGGCAATTCCCGCCACCAACAAGAGGGCTGTCATCAGTAGAGTTTTCATAGTTCACCTTTCACATATTAAGTACGCTAGATTTCCCAGCCTTTACGGACGGGGCATTTGATCCAGCGATCGAGTTCGGGCATGTTCGTGCATTTCATCCCCGGTGCGTCCCACTCGATCTTCTTGCCGGGACCGGCGATACACGCCAGCGAGCCGAGCAAGACGATCTCGGCCAAGCGCGCCGCGTAGCCGAAGTTCGAGCAAGGCTGTTTGCCGTTGCGACAGGCGCGAAACAAATCGTCCACATGACTGCCGGTGAGGCGCGGGATTTGTTTTCGTGGAATGGGCGTGGCCTTGTGTTGTTTTTCGGGAATGATGCGGACGCTGCTGCACGTGGTGTCGCTCCACAGGATGCTTTTGTCGCCGACATAGAGCGCGCCGTTGTCGCCGAGGTTGATCTTGTAGCGTTTCTCCAATTCCTCGACCAACGGCGGGAGGTTCTGGATTTCGCGCGGAACCCAGCCGGCGGTCTTCTCGGAGGTGTCGGCGCTGCTCTTGGGGCCTTTCTTCTTGCCATCGAACCAATACAATTTCAGCGGCGGCAGATTGCCGCGAGCGGGGAAATCCCATCGAATGCGTGAGCCGACGGGATAACGTTCCTCGCTGCCGCCGAACGTTTCTTCCATCTCGATGGAGGTTGGCTGTTCGAGTTTGAGTGCCCAGAACGCGGCGTCCATGATGTGGCAACCCATGTTGCCGAGCGAGCCGTTGCCGAAATCGTGCCAGCCGTGCCATTTGTGCGGGTGCAACAGTGGGTGGTAATCGCGGTAGGGGGCGGGGCCAAGCCACTCGTCCCAGTGCAGGGCGGACGGGACCGGCTCGGTGGCCGGGCGCGGGCCGATGCCGCCGTTGCAACGGTTGCTCCACGTATAGACGGTGGTGACGTTGCCGAGTGCGCCGGCCCAGATGTATTCGCAGACGCGGCGCGCGCCTTCGGAGGAATGTCCCTGATTGCCCATCTGCGTGGCGACTTTGTATTTCGCCGCGAACTCCGCCATCCGCCGTGCCAACGCGATGTCGTGGCAGAGCGGTTTCTCGCAATAGACATGTTTGCCAAGCTGCATCGCGATCAACGCCGGCGGCGCGTGGTGATGGTTCGGAGTGCCGACGAACACCACGTCAATCTCCTTGCCCATCTGGTCGAACATCTTGCGGTAGTCGGTGAATTTCTTGACGCGCGCCCAGTTGATGCCGCGCGCTTTTTTCTCGTCGCCGGCCGGCCGCTCCGCTTTTGAAGCGCGCGTCATCATGGCGAGACGGCTTTCGTCGGGGTCCACGATGGCAACCAGTCGTTCTTCGGCGGCGGCCGGAATCAGGAACGTCTTGCTCCGGTCGCCGCAACCGATGACCGCGATCCGGAGCAGTGGACTCCGGGACTCGGCGGCGAAAATGCTCGGCGCGCAAAACAGGCGCGACCCGGCTGCTGCCACGAAGGCAGTCTTCAGGAAATTCCGGCGATTCATGGCACCTAGGCGAGTTGGCTGCGTTTGGCCCAGACTTTTTCGAAGGCCTTCACGTATTGGTCAATGACATCTGTCGCTTCGCCGTAGAACAACGGGAGGAAGATGTGGTTGGCATTGACGTATTCGCAACCCGGCATCTTCTCCGGAATCTTCGGCGGATGATGCCACCACTTCGCCTCGGAGTAGATCTTCAGCGTGTGTTGTTGTGGATAATCCCAGAAGCTCGCCTTGACGCCCTCGGCAGCCAATGCCTTCACAAGTGCGTCGCGCGTGCAACCGGCTTTCTTGAAGTCAATCATCAGCATGTTGGCGTGATAGTAGGCGCGTTTCTGGTCGGGCCGGCAACGCGGCTCGGCGATGCCCGGCAATTGCGTCAGGCGATCGTTCATGGCGCGAACGTTCTTCTCGACGAGCGCGTTCAGTGCGTCCAAGCCTTTCAGTTGCATCCGCGCAACGGCGGCGGCAAACGGATGCATCCGGTATTTCTGGCCGAAACCCGTTCCCTCGTACACGCGCACCGGGCTGTCCTTCGCAAACTTTGCCGGGGCTTCGTAGTGACCGAACGCGAAGGCGCGCTCGTAATACTCGCGCGTCTGATACATGCCCATGCCGCCTTCGACCGACGGCATCACCTTCGAAGCTTGGAAGCTGTAGATGGCCATCTGCCCCCACGTCCCCATCTTCTTGCCTTTCATCGAAGCGCCATGCGCGTGCGCACAGTCTTCGAGCGGCACAAGCCCTTTCTCCTTTGCCCAATCGCAGATGCGGTCCATCTCGCACGGCAAGCCCCACGAATGCATCGCCTCGACAGCTTTCACCTTCGGCGTCAATTTACGTTTCGCATCATCGAGATCGAAGCAGGCGGTCTTCGGGTCAATGTCAATGAACACCGGCACGAGATTGGAGAACCGCATCGCGAGGCACGCGGAAAAGAACGTGTAGGTCGGCACCATCACCTCGCTGCCCGCTGGCAGGTCGAGCGCAAAATACATGCTGGTCAGCGCGGCAGATCCGTTGACGTGGCACTTCACGAACGGCGCCTTCGTGTATTCCTTCCATTCATCTTCAAAGAGCGGGAGTTCATCGTAAAACTTGTTGGTGTCAATCAATTCGTGGAGCCGGTTCTTCTCGGCGGCGCCATAGCGCGGCCAGCGAGTCAATGCGGCGATCCGCTGCGGAGGAACCGTCACCGTTTTCGCGCCGCCTTCCGCCGCCAACGTTTCAGTCTGCGCGAACTTCGTTGCGGCGAGTCCTGCCACGACCGCGCTGCTGGTTTTGATAAAACTGCGTCGTGTAATTCCTAGATTCATGGTCATGCTCCTTTTGGTTCTGCACATTTATACTACGCTGCGCAAAAGGAAGTGTCGCAGCGATTACGGCGAGCGTCACAGTTGTTACGGCTGGGTGCCGTTCGATCCTTTGGGCAGGAACGCCGCCGTCCCGGCGGTTTCGGGCTGGACTCCAACCGCCGGGACGGCGGCGTTCCTCCCGTTGACCGAAACTTCGAACACACCCGTTATGGCCGCGCTATCGGCACTGCGCGACGAACTTCAGGAAGTCCTTGGCGGTCTTATCCAAGTTCTCAATCGAGCCGCCGCCGTTGAGCACCTCGCACATCTCATAGACGAACCAGCCGCGATAGCCGATCTCCTTCAACGCACCGATGAACGCCTTGTAGTCAATGATCCCCTCCGGATCCAACATACTCGTCGCGCGCAACACGTCCTCCCGTCGTTCGTAGTTGGTCAACTCGTGGACATACTGAAACCGCGGCTGCCGCCGGTACTGTGCCGCGATGGTGTTCACGATGAACGGTTTCATCGTGAGTACCGATTGGCGAATCTCAGCGGGCGTGAGTTTCTCCAGCGTCGGCGACCAAGCGTCCCAGCCAACCTTCACGTTCGGATGGTTCACTTCCCTCATCAACCAACTCATCGGCTCGTGATGCAGCGCGATGTCGTGGTGGTTCTGCACCACCAGCGTGACGCCGTATTTTGCCGCCTCTTTGCCGGCAAGTTTCAGTCCTTCGACCACCGCGGCGTATTGGCGATCATACGGAACGCCGGGCCGCTCGTAGCCGGTGAAGATGCGCACCATCTTGCAATCGAGGTCGCGCGCGAGCCGCGCCACTTCGCCAAGATACGCTGCCTGAATCTCGATGTTCGGAATGCCCGGCTTGTCAATCCCGGCCGTGAAGTCCGAGTAACCGGCCAGCGCGGCCAACGTGAGGCCAAGTTCTTTCATGCGCGCCTTGAGTTTCTTGCGCGCCGCCTCGTCGTAATCCAACGGTGACAGATGCGGACGTTTCGCCATGATCATCACCGCGTCGTAACCGAGTTCCTTGGCCTTGACCAAGAAGTCATCCGTCGTCAACTGCGCCTGACCGCGCCAGAAGCCGGCGTAGCCGATCGAGTGCAGGCACGGTTTGAGGCGGAAATCCTTCGGGTTGCCGGAAGGAAGTTCTTGCGCCTGCGCGCTCACAACCAACACGCAAAGAATGATGATTAGTTTGTTCATGATTGGCTCCTATGGTTATGGGTGAGTTTCGTGACGTAATGCCGAGCGGTAACGTTCCGGAGTTGTTCCGGTAAATTGACGAAAGACACGATGGAACTGCGACCGCGTCCCGAATCCGACTTCGCTGGCGATTTGCATCGCGGTCTTGTCCGTGTGCGCCAGAAGCTGGCAAGTGCGATGGACTCGCTCCTGCGAAATCCACTGGCATGGACTGAGACCGGTCGCGCGACGGAACAAGACACTGAGTTGGGTGCTACTGTAGCCGCTGCGCTTGACCAGTTCCGCGAGCGTCCAGCGGTTCGCCAGGTCCGCCTGCACGATGGCCGCCAAGCGTTCTACCATCCGACGCGCGGAACTGTCGGGAGGCGCAGCCGATGCATCGCAGCGTTCGCTCTCGCTGCGCGCCAGTTCGAGCAGCAATTGCGCGAGCAATGCGGCGCACATCGAGTGCTTTGCCCGCTGACCGCCGAATGATTCCTCCTGAAGCCGGTCCAGCAGATACTCTACCGCCGTCCGCCGCCACGGCACCACCTGCGTCCGCGACGGAATCCGCACGCCGGCCACTTCCAGTCCCACCGAGCGACCGCAACGCACCGCGAGGTTGGTCTTGCGCAACATCGAACGACGGAAAATCGCCACGAACCGTTCGCCGCGCCAGCCAAGGCACACGTGCGGATCGTCGGGACCGATGACGAGCAGGTCGCCGGCCTGAAGTTGAAATTCGTCAGCTTTGAGACGGTAATCGGCTGTGCCACTGGCGATGTAACAGAGTTCCCAGTCCTCGTCGGTGTGCACGTGGAATTGACCCGCGCCGCCGAGCGCCCTCGTGTAAGCAATCACCGGCACGGCGGGATCTGGGAACAAGATCGGCGCCCGCTCGAAGCGGTTGAACTTGACGGCACACAGCGGCATCGGCGCTGACCTTACCACAAGCGCCGGCGAGTGAGAAACTTTTTGCGTTGTAGGCCGCGTGCCCCCACGCGGCGTTGGGAAGGTTCGCCGCGTGAGGGTACGCGGCCTACATCTCGCCCAGTAGGCGTCGAATCGCTGCCTTCAACACCTGCTCGCCGCCCGGTGCCAGATTCGTTGCCGTCGGCTCGTAGCCGCCCTCGCGAAACGCTTCGTCGGTGCAGATGTATGCTGAGCCGCCATCACCGTAACCGGCAACCGCGACGAAATTGTTCGGCTTGCATCGTTGCGCAAATCTCTGGAACTCCAGCAACGGTTCGCCGGGCAAGTGGATGATGTGGACGTTGCCGATCTGAAGCGAACTCAACGCAAATGGTCGTTTCGCTCGCTCAATGGACGCCATCCGCATCGCGCCCTTGTAAATGCGCGCGCCGGGCGCGGCTTTCGGATCGTTCAACCAGCCACGACATTGCTCGACAAACTCCTTGTCGGTCCGAATCGGCAACACCAACGCATCCGTCCGCCAAACGATCTTCTGTGCTGGCGTAAACTGCGTGGCCTTCGTTGCGGCCTCCATGCCGGCGCGGAGCCGTTGCGCAAGGCCACGCCGAACCTCCAACTCGGAGTTGTTGTATTTGCCGGCGGTCACGTTGCCGGAACAGCCGGTGAAATAGATTTGGAACACGCGTTCCTTCTTCTCAAGCTCCTCGCGCGCCCAGCCGACAAAATCTGCGCTCGCGCCGCCGGTGCAGGAGACCGTCTGCGGATGCGTCGCGTAGTAGTGGAACCTCACCAGCGGTTTCGTGCCGCGAGCGAACGTGATCGTCTTCACCATCGTGTCAATGTCCCCCTCCGGCATTTCCGCCAGCTTCGGCGTCTTCGCGCCTTCGCTGCCGCGCGTGATGATCTTGCCATCAGGCCCCTTCAACCGCCGCTCCGACGCCACGCGTTCCACCTTCGCCTCGCCGCAGCCGACGCTATCGAATGGCTCCAGATGTTTCACGGCGCGCTGCACGGCCTTCGTCAACCGCGCATTCAGGTCGTTCATGAACTTTGCGCTCAGGTGCGGACGCGAATTCGGCACTTTCTCCAGCAACCGCCACGCGCCGGCGTCGGCATACGGCGCGTCGTGCTGGTGGATCGTCTGGACGGCCACGCGCGTCGGTTCGGTTCCCGCGGCGCGGGCGAGCAGTTCACGGAACGCCAGTTCCGATTCGTTGCCGATGATGCACCAGTCGAACGAGACGAGCACGTAGCGCGTGCCGTTGTCTTCGAGCACAACACCCTTCGCGAGCAGCGGCGTATCCACGCGTTCGAGAATGGTGTCCCAGACCATCGGTTCGCCCAACGGCGGTGTCGCATCGCAACGGAACGTTGCGACTCGCAAGCCGCCGGTCGTGGTGTTGCTTGTCGAGGCGCAGCCGGCCAATGCCAGCACCAAGACCAACGCCATACCACACCAAATGCAGTGAAACGGCCAACAAATCATCAATGTCATTCCGAGCTTGCGAGGAATCTCAAACTTCTTTCCGGAGGAATTCCAGAGATTCCTCGCAAGCTCGGAATGACAAGAATTCATACGAATTGTGATGCGTAAGCCCCGCACCAGTATCTCATTTTCCTCCCAGTTGCTTCCGAATCGCAGCAATCGCATTGGCTTCATCCAAATTGCCGGCGGCCATTGCCGACTTGTACGCGGCATCCAAGTCCGTGATGTACTGCCGCTTCGCAGCTTCAGCAACTTGGGTGTAACGCGCTCCTGCCTCGATGGCTGGCTTGCTCTTGAAATTTCGCGGCGTCACATTGCCATTAGTGGCGTCTTGAATCTCAGCCTGAATGGCGTTGGCTTCTTCAAGGTCGTTTGCTTGCATCGCTGCACGCTTCGCTGCATCAAGATCGCGAATGTGTTGTTGTCTTGCGGATACAACCGCACGTTCATATCGGTCCTTGAATGTGGCAATCAGCCGCAATTGTGGAGTTGCCGCCGGTTTGCCCTGCACAGACTTTCCGAAGCCATCAACCGCGTGCACCAGTTTCGGCGCGATAACAATCGTTCCCGACCAACCGAACTGAGGGATTTTCACAATGGTTCCCGCACGATAGAGCGTTTTGTGAACATACATACGTGCCATAGCGGCATCGGTGTAATTAAACTCCAATGACCGTTCTTTTTCCCAACCTGGCAAATCTGCGTCCTTGACGAAAGTGGCGACGTAAAGCACTCCATCCATCGCACCTTTCACTGCCATCTCCGTTCGTCCGCCACCGGCGACTTGAGTGAATTGCCAGCCGTTGAACCTTGAGGGAACGTTCTTCCAGACATATTTCCGGTTGCTGACGGCTGGCGCTCCGTTTCGCATGTTCTGGATGGTGAACCCTTTTCCCTCGATCTCGAAACCGGTCTGCGCAAAGAGCGACGCCGAGAAAAACAGGAAGGCGGAAAGAACAACCGCCGGTAGGGACGAGCCGCCGGCTCGTTCGCGTCGTTGGCTGCCGACCAGCGGGCGACCCGGCGGGTCGCCCCTACCTGAAACACTACTCCTCATGCCTTCTTCGCCAACTCTGCGCTGTGCTTGTGGATCTTGCGGATGGCTTCGCCGATTTGGTCGAGGTCCTTGCGGTCAGCCAGGAGCATGTTCTGGCCGAACGCGAACATCGTTTCGCAGGCTTGCTTGTTGCCTTTCAACTCTTGGAAGCTGTCGCGGTAGGCTTTGAGGCGCGACTCGTTCCAGAGGCGCTTGTAGCCGCGCGAGTTGATCGCTTCGTCCAGCAGACCATCGTAGTATTGCTCGCGATACGGGCTGGAGCACGGCACACCCTCGGCATGGAGGGCCGTCAGGAACTTGTTGCGCGACAGGCCGCTGAACTGCGCCGCGTCATAGAGGAACGCACAGAGATGCCACGACGGCTTGCTGTTCTCCGGCAGCCGTACGGGCTTGATGCCGGGAATCTTGCCGAGATTGGCCCTGAGATGATCGGCGTTGCCTTGGCGGATGGCCGTCTCCTTCTTTAACTTGTCGAACTGCTGGAGCAGGAGCGCGGCTTGGAACTGCGTCATCCGATAATTGTCGCCACGGGTGAAGCTGCCGGTGCCCTTGTTGGTGCCGCAGGGGCGACCGCAGTTGTGGTAGGAGTTGCACTTGTCTATCAACTCCTCGCTCATGCTGGTGACGACGCCGCCTTCGCCGGACGGGATGTGCTTGGATTCCTGGAAACTGAACCCGCCGAGGTCGCCGAGCGTGCCGCACTTGCGGCCTTTGTATTCGGCGAGCCACGCCTGGCAGGCGTCCTCGACGACAGCGAGCTTGTGTTTCTTGGCAATGGGGTTGATCGCATCCATGTCGCACGGCATCCCGTAAATGTGGACCGGCATGATGGCCTTGGTGCGCTCGGTGATCCGGCTCTCGATGGTCTTGGGGTCCATCGTGAGCGTCGCCGGGTCGGTGTCGGCAAACACCGGCAACGCTTTGCGATTGAGGATGGCGTTGTAGGTGGCAATGAACGTGTAGGGCGAACAGATCACCTCGTCGCCGGCGTCAACGTCCATGACGTTCAGGCCGATGATGAGCGAGGTGGTGCCGCTGGCGCAGGCGAGCGCCTTTTTCGCGCCGAGCATTTCGGCCCACGCTTTCTCGAACTCCGGCACGTTGGGGCCGGAGAGCCGGAACCATTTGCAACTGCGATAGACCTCCAGCATCTTCGGCTCCCACTCTGCGCGCCACTGCGGCCAGCTTATCCAACCGCCTTTGTGGGCCGGTGAGCCGCCGAGCAACGCGGGCTTCGCGTCCGCGGCGAGGGTGATGTTGGGGCGCGCAGCGCCGAAAGCGGCGGTGGCGGCAACAGCTTGCAGAAACGTGCGACGATTCATGGGAATCTCCTTCAATGGTTTTGCCCGTTTATACTCGACCGCGACAACGGAAGTGTCGCAGCGATTACGGCGGGCGTCACAGTTGTTACGGCATTCATTCGGTGGTTCACGAAGAACGCCGCCAAGCTACGCCCGGTGCCCGGCGAGCTTCAAGCACGAAAATGTTCCGGCTACTAGTGTGCAGTGTTTGGTTTCATCATTCGCCGTGCAATCACAACTCCAAGGACGAACAGAGCTACATCATCGACAAAGAAAAGAGGAATCCGAAATCTTAGCATTACATAGTACAAGGGGATGAACCATGCTGCGCCTGCGAACATCAGGGTGATGTACAAACTTAGGAAACACGTTCTTGCCCCTCGCTGGAGCGCGATGTCTCTGACAATCGCACCAAAAGTAATGCCACAGACCACTCCTCCAATCGCATAGCAGATTATCTGTTCTGGAATCCAGTTAGGACGCACAAGAAAATCTGGCCGTCCAAACGCAAGCCACCAACGAAGGCTAACGAGTGACTCCAGCAGTGCGAGCGAGATCCCAATCACCGCGCCCTCCGCCAAAGCTCGATTTCGCTCGTTCATCTTCTGGTTCAGGACATCATTCTTCTCGAACTCACGCCCGGCATCCTGCGCGTGGTGGCGGGAGTTGGCAAGGCGAAAGTCGGCGGCAAAGTCCGCGGCGACATTTGGTAGACCGCATCCACGCACCAAGTGCGTTGTCATTCTGAGCGAAGCGAAGAATCTCAGTCGTCTCCCGCTGGCAATAAGGCACAACGACAGAGACCCTTCGCTTCGCTCAGGGTGACACGATAGAGGAGAGTGGCAGTGCCGAGATGCACCCTTTGTTCCGGCCAAAAACTACCCACCGTTGGGTAGGCTTCTTTATTATGATTCGGGCACTATGAACCACGATTGGAATCAACTCGCCTCCAACCACCTGAAATCCATTCGCGGAGACATGTCGCGAGTGAAGTTCGCTGAGTGCACCGATTTCTCGCGTTCGACCTACCAGCGCTCCGAGAACCGCGGGCATGTATTCAAGCTCGGAAAGTATCTGGACACGCTTCTCTTCTTCCGTTCTTCGATCTTCCACGCCATGCCCCAAGCCTGTCAGTATTGTCCACTCCGAACCCAGCATCATCCATGAACGCCCGGACACAGTTCCTCCACTCTGCGGCGTCGTGGCCGGAGCTTGTGGGGACACGATTCCACGAAATGGGAGCAATCCCACCTTCGGCGGGTAAACTCCCGTGGCAAATGGGAAAGTTCCCCCGGCCAATGGGACGCATCCCGCGCCTTGCGGGAAAAATCCCGGTGCTCAGACCAACAATCCCCCGGCCTTTGGGAAACGTCCCGCGGCCTCTGGGAAAACTCCCGCAACCTTTGGGAAACATCCCGCGGCGTCCGGGAACGTTCCTACCGGGTTGGGGGAGCATCCCACGGCCTGCGGGGGATATCCCGCGCCGTTTGGGAAACGTCCCCAACGGTTCGGGAACGACGCGGAAATCCGCAACCATAGTCCCCAGAGCATTCCCACAGAGCAACTTATGGCTAATCCATGGCTACCACGCTTCGATGACCCTGCCGTCCGATTTGATCGCGGCTGGAGATACCCGACCGCCGAGGAAATCCTCGCCGCCAAAATGCAACCAACCAAGAAAGGACCTATGAGAAGACAAACCTATTATCCGAGCCGTATCAGCGCTCAGATACCGTGGCTGGAGAACTTCTCGACCAAGCTGCCCGGTTACGAGACGGTTCTGAGCCTGCCGCCTGCGCACGTGGACGCGTGCGTCGCGTCGTGCAACTTCGTCATCTACGTGCTCAAAGACTGGCTGAGCGCCGTCCGCACGTTTGGCCCCGCCGCGACGAGCGCGATGGACTTGCTGCTCAGCGGCACCGGCCCCGACCCGGTCGCGCTGCCGGTGTTCACGCTGCCGCCGTTGCCCGCAGGCGTCGCCAGCGTCCCGCCCGGCGCATTGAACCGGATGTTCGACCTCATCCAAGTCATCAAGAACAGTCCCGGCTACACCGACATCATCGGCGAAGACCTCGGCATCGTCGCCCCCGAATCGCCGGCGCCGGCTCCCGGCACCCCGGCGCCCAGCGCCAAGTACACGATTGTCCAAGGCACGGCCAACCAAGCCGTCAAGATCACCTTCGTCAAGCACGGTCATCAAGGCGTCTATATCGAATGCCAGATCAATAATGGCCCGATGGATTTTCTGGCGATTGACACTGAAGCGCCGTATCTCGACGACCGCCCGTTGCTGGTAGCCGGCACGCCCGAAGTCCGCAAGTACCGGCTGCGGTTCTGGGACAAAGGCACCCCGAATGGCGACTGGAGCGACATCGCGACGGTGACCGTCGGACCGGAGTAGTTGTAGGCCACGTGACCCCACGTGGCGAATCCCCAACGCCGCGTCAGGTGACGCGGCCTACAACCCTCTTTCAATGAAGGTTGACGGAGCAGTTGCAGCCAGGGGTCAGCAGTCAGTGGAGGGCCGTCCCGAATGCTTTCGGGCCGGCCTTCTGCTTCTACAACTGTTCCGTTTTTGTTCCGGCTGTCGAAGGCAGCTTAGATGCTTTGCGCCTCTTTTCCCAGTCCAGCACATGCCCAGCAACAGCGGCTATAAAGGTAATGATAATCGCTGGAACAAGTCCGGCTACGCCTCCCATGATGATGTACGTCACATATGGAAAAGCTCCCTCTCTTTGTGGATGTGACGTGATGTTTATCAACACTTTGAGAACACCCACGAAAGGATACACAGCCCACGACATAAAAAAGCAACGGAGATACCTTCTGTAGTGTATCGAATACCATAATGTGAACACCCAAAACATCAACCCCAATGGCCAATATACATATTCCAAGGCACCCCATTCTTGAAGGTTAGTATTCATGATGTCAGCGCTCGCGAGGCCCGTTATTTAGGCAACTCACGCCCGGCATCCTGCGCGTGGCGGCGGGAGTTGGCAAGGCGAAAGTCGGCGGCGTGTTCCGGTTTGCCGGCTTCAGCCTTCGATGCCCGCGAGCTTGAGGCCGGCACGCCCGAAGTCCGCAAGTATCGGCTGCGGTTCTGGGACAAAGGCACCCCGAATGGCGACTGGAGCGACATCGCGACCGTGACCGTCGGGCCGGAGTAATTGTAGGCCACGTGACCCCACGTGGCGAATCCCCAACGCCGCGTCAGGTGACGCGGCCTACAACACAGCAGTCAGCAATCAACGGAGGGCCGTTCCGAAAGCTTTCGGGGCGGCCTTCTGCGTTTAGGGATGTTACGGTTTTGTTCCGGATGTTCCGTTCAACGACGGTTCAGGCGGCTGCTTGAGAGATCGCTTGCGGTCATTTCGATTCGCCATCCAAAGTGCATAGGAACTAAGCAAAAAAACTGAACATGCGCCAATCCATGAAAGACCACTGGGAGCATGCGTGGTTCTCAATCCTTTCACCATTTGCTCTCTTTCTTCCGCTGTACTGAGCATCAGCAGTCGTTGCGGCAAGATCCTATCCAGCAGGAAGTGTGGACCGAGACTCTGCTGAAGCTCTAATCCGGCCATCCACACGAGTCCCAACACAATCAAAAGTCGAAGAGCGTTCTTCATTCTTTCCGAACGTTGTGTTCCCTGCATTTCACGCCCGGCATCCTGCGCGTGGCGGGGGGAGTTGGCAAGGCGAAAGTCCTCCTACGAATTGCAATGACGAATGACGAAATCCCAATGACGAAGCAATGACGAAATCCGAATGCTCCAAACGCCGCGGCGCATTCGTCATTTCCGGCTTCGTCATTCCCTCGTCATTCCGTCATTGGTCATTCGTCATTTTCGTTCCTTCGCGATCCACACTGCGGCTTGAAGCGCGGCGGAGTTTGTGGTTTGATTCGGGTCATCAACTCGGAGGAAAATCATGGCTGAAGTCCATAAAGATACTATTGGCAATCGCGAGGATACGTTGCGGTTCCTCGACCTCGTTGGCTTGTTCAGCACGCAGGGGATGATCGCGCTTGGCAAGCTCGCCAATCCCGCCACGGGCAAGGCGGAAAAGAACCTCGACGCCGCGCGGCTGTTCATTGACATGCTCGACATGCTGGAACGCAAGACCAAGGGCAACCTGTCGCCAGACGAAGCCAAGGTCCTCCGTTCTGCACTCACTGATCTTCACTTGATGTTCGTCGAGGAATCGAAAGTTCCAGCCGAGCCTGAGAAGAAAGAAGAACCGAAGGCAGAAGAAAAGAAGTAACCACGGAATACACGGAACACACGGAAAGTTCTGTCTTCCGTGTCTTCTGTCCCTTCCGTGGTTATCCTCCGCCGCCCGTATTCCGGTTACTCAAACATCGCGCTGGACTCGTCCTCTGACGTTTCACCCCGCGCTTTCTTGCGACGTCCCTCGACGATCCACGCCAGCCAGATGGTGATGAGAATCAGCACGCCCATCGGCAGCATCATCAGCAACATTGAACCGGGATCGGCAGGGGCCACAATCGCCGCAATCACGCCGGAAACGACGATCATGATCTTCCAGCTTCGTTGAACAGTCGCGGCACTGATGATGCCGAGGCGCACGAGGATGAGTACCACCAGTGGCATCTCAAAGGTCAAGCCCATCGCCAGCATGAACTGGGTGACGAACTCGACGTAGCTCTCGACGCGCCAGTTGGTCTGGATGTGGAGCCATTTGTTGTACTGGACAAACGCTTTCAGCGCAGGCACCAGCAACCCGTAGTAGGTCGTGGCGCAACCTCCGATGAACAGCAGCGTCCCGTACGCGAACACGGGCATGACAAGCTGTTTCTCCTTGTGCCTGAGCGCCGGCAGAACGAACTGGGTCAGATAGTAGAAGATAAATGGCGCGGCCAGCACCAAGCCGCCGTAGAACGACAGCTTCATCCAGAGCATGAAGCCGCCCATCACGTCGAATGTCTGGAGGAAGTTCTCCGGGTTCGGCACCACGCGGTACAGCGGCGCGGTCAGAAACGCGAGGATCCGGTTGGCGAAGACCATGCAGATGTTGAAGCCGACAAAGAGCGCGATGATGCTTTTGATCAGCGTCCAACGCAGGTCTTCGAGATGCTCCCAAAACGGCTTGACCGCTCCTTCGCCGTCGTCCTCGGGCAGAGGCGTGGCGTCAGGAGTTTCAGCCGGCTTCTTTTTCCGGAACCAGAGTGGCAAAGCGAATCACAATCCTAGTTCTTGGAAACGTTGTTCGGCGGCTGTGGCGCAGGTGTGCTGGGCGTGCTCGGCGTAGTGTCAACACCATGAATGGCGTCATCGGCTTCGCGGGAAGCCTTCTTGAACTCCTTCATGGCCTGACCGATGCCTTTCGCCAATTCCGGCAACTTCTTGCCGCCGAACAACAGGAACACGATGATCAGCAACAGGATCAGATGCCATTCGCTAATGACTGCTAGGTTAAGAGACATGTTATTTCCTTTTTTGGTGAGTCCAGACTACACGTCGCCCCCAGCTTTGTCAACGATGCCGCAGTGCCCGGTCCGATGTAGGCCACGTCCCCTGACGTGGCGCGGGTAACAACCCCGCCGCATGGAGGCACGCGGCCTACAACGATCCTACTTCCCTGTCGTCACAAACTCGCAACGGCGGTTCCGCGACCACGCGCTGTCGTCATGGGCTGGTTCCACCGGACGGTCTTTGCCGAAACTGATGGTGGACAAGCGGCTTGCGTCAATCCCCATCCGCTTCAACTCCGCCAGCGCAGCCTGCGCACGGCGTTCGCCGAGGGCGCGGTTGTATTCCGCCGTGCCGCGTTCGTCGCAGTGGCCTTCGATCAGCAGCTTCTTGCTGCCGCCCTTGAGCGCATCGGCCACCGTCTTCAATTTCGACATTTCGGCGGGTTTGATTTTCGCGCTGTCATAATCGAAGTACACCGTCGGGAATTCGTGCTTCTCCAAATCCGCCGACGTGACATCAGGACGCATCCCGGGGCCATCAATCTTGACCCCGCCACCAGCGCCGCCAATATCGCTGCCCGTGATCGGCGGAGGCGTGGTCGTAGCGGTACCATCCTTGCCAGCGCCCGAACCGGTCGGACCGGTGGGCGGGAAGGGTTTTTTCTTGCAACCGACGAGGCTGAGCGCCGCAACCAGCGCCAAGATCATCGCGTGTGTCAGGACTTTGCTTTGCATATGTGTCTTCCTCCTTGTAACTGCTGTTGTTTTGCGCCTCCGTGCCTACGGTCCCCACGCCGGCTCGGATGCGCCTTCTCCGAACGCAGGCAACTCTAATTGTTCGCCCGTTACTACGTCAAGAAGATAGAGCCGCGAACGCCAGTTCCGCGTCTTCGCGAACACCAGCATCCGCCCGTTTGGCGACCACGATGGGTCTTCGTTGTCGCAGCCGTCTGCAGCCTTTGGCACGACCTCGCGTGTAGCGCTGTCATAAATGCCGACTTGGAACTTGCCGCCGACCCGTGAGGTCAACGCCAACATCGGTTTCATGTCCGACCCCGCCGGGGGCCGCGACCACGACGGCTCGGTGTTGTAGGACGGCGACACCGTCAACCGCTCTGGCTCGCCGCCATTGTGATCCATCACGTAAAGTTGTGGACTCCCGCGCTCATCACTGACAAACGCAATCTGCCGGCCATCGGGCGACCACGTCGGTGAACTCTCCGCGCCGCGCGTGTTCGTCAAGCGCCGCAGGCCGGTGCCGTCCACGCCCATCATGTACAACTCCGGGTTGCCATCCTTGCTCAACGTCAGGGCGATCCGCAATCCATCCGGCGAATACTCCGCGCCGGTGTTCAACCCCGGAAACCGCGCGATGACGCGCCGATTGCCCGTCATCAGATTGACCTCCAAGATGTCCGGATAGACCTGCCAGTAACTCGTATAGACAATCCGCGTGCCGTCGGGCGACCAACGCGGGTGCGCACAGAGCCGGTCATTGCTGAACTGGCGCGCGTTCGCGCCGTCGTAATCCATCACAACCAGTTCCTTGTTCTTCCCCTTCTTCAGGATGAACGCTATCTTCGTCAACGCAATCCCGCGCTGACCAGTGATGGCCTCGACGATGTCGTTACTGATCGTGTGCGCGAGCCGCCGTGTGTCGGCGCTGCCGCTGTATGCTTTCGACATGAAGTTCTTTTTCGTCACCACGTGCGTCACGAAACACTCGATACTGCCATCGCCCTTGACGTTGCCCTGCACGACGAACTCCGCCACGTCGGCTTTCGCGAGGCCGAGATAGCCAGACAGCCGCACGTCGTTGGCGACGATCTGTCCGATCGTCGGAGTGAACCCGTTCACCGCAACAAGTCGTTTCTGAAAACCCTTCACCACCGTGACCTGCGCGTTGACAGAAACACTGAAAACTAAAATGCTGAAAACTGAAATACTGAAAACTCTCATCATCATCCTTCCATCTGAAAATCCACCGAGATCTCGGCGGCGGAACCTTTGACCAGCGCGTCCGGCGGCGGCTCTAACATCCGCACCTTGCGCGCCGCAGCCAACGCCGAGTTATCCATCAACTTGTTTCCCGACGATTGCTTCAACGTCACACCGACGATGCTGCCATCACGCGCCACTTTCACCAACACGACCGCCATCAACTTCCGGTCGTTGACCGAGCCGGGCTGGTCCCACGCCTCGTACATCCTGTCGTGAACATGCCGGAAATACCGCCAGTTCGGCGACCCCTGCCCGATCCCGCCTGCCACGCCATCGGGCGCGCCATCCGGCGAACCGAGCGGGCCCTTTCCCTTGCCGCCGCCGGCGGGACGATTGTCGCCGAGGGGCGAGCCGCCGCCGGAATTGCCGAGTGCCTTCAGGAAACCGGCGCGCAACTGATCCGCACTAGGCCCCGGTTTCGCCGATGCAACTTGCGACGAGGCCGTGTTCCGGTTTTGTTCCGTTTTCGTCGGTTTTGCATTTGTCGTCTTGGCTGTCTGTGTGTTCGTTGTTTTTACCGGTTGAGTTTTCACCGGTTTCTTTGTCGGCTTCGGGATGGCGATCTCGTCGGTATTATGTTTCGGCGTGGATGCGACTGGTTCATGGCGCGGCGGAGGCGCCGCCTCCGGGACACCTCCGCCGTGCGTTGGTCCCGCCGGTTCCTTTGGCGGGGTATAAGCTCCTCGTCCCTGACCAGGGCCTTGCGGCAGTTCGCCAAGAATGTCCGCCGGCACGACAAGTTGAACCGGCGCGGCAAACGGTTTCTGGAAATCGGGCAGCCAATTCTCGCCAACAAAGAGTCCGCCGACCAACGCACCATGCGCGACAAGCGCCACGGTGAAGTTGCGACGGAGCAGTTTGTTGGGGTCGCTCATCGGTGACGCTGGGGCGTGTCCTCCTGCGTCATCAGCGCGATGCGGGTGATCTTTGCTTGATGCAACTCAGTGAGCACTTGCATGACGGCGCCGTAGTTATTGAGTTCGTCGGCCTTGACGAGAACGGTGACGTTCTGGTTCATGCGCGCAATCGTCTTAAGGTCCTGACGGAGTTGCGCGATCGTTTTCGGAACGTCGTTGAGATAAATCTTGCCGTGCTTGTCCACCGAGAGCGTGCGGGTCTGTTCGCGTTTGATGGTGTCGGTGGTGCCTTTCGGCAGGTTGATGTTCATGCCGTACTCGACGACGGGAAAGAAAATCACCACCGCGATGAAAAGCTGGAGAAGCAAATCCACCAGCGGCATGACGTTGATCTCCTTGATCTCGTCAAGGTGTCCATAGCGGCGTGCGCGAGTGCGGCTCATGTTCAGTTCGTCAGGAAGTTGTGTTCGACGGACGCGACAAACTCATCGGCGAAATCCTCCAGCTCCATCGTCTGGTGTCGGACACGCGCGGCGAGCCAGTTGTAGCCGAACAACGACGGCACCGCGACGAGCAAGCCGACGACAGTGGCCGCGAGCGCCGCGGAGATGCCGGGCGCGACCGCGCCGAGCCGGACGGTGCCTTGTTGCGCCATCGCGCCAAACACGCTCATCACACCCCACGCGCTGCCAAGCAGGCCCAGGAACGGGCCGCCTTGCACAGCGGTGGAAAGAACCGGCAGGTGCGCTTCGAGTTTGAGGATCTCGGCGTCAATCGCCCGGCCGAGCGCGTTGCGCAACGTGCTAATGCTGACAATGCCGCGGTCCGCCAAGCCGACTTCTGGCTCCATCGTCAGCAACGCCGTGCCGACGTTGCCCGCGCTCTTGTAGCCGGCGACGGCTCGACGTTGCGAGGGAGCGTCACCGAGTTGGGCGGAAAGCTCCGCGGCTCCCATGCGATAGATGTTGTAGAAGGGACAGTTGGGCAACTCATAGTTGTTGATGAACAAGTGAAGCGGATCGCGCTCCTGACGGAAATACTTCAAGAACTCCGCGCCTGTCTTGCGGGCGCGGCGCAACTGTTGCCATTTTGTGAGCATCACAGACCAAGTCAACGCGGACCCGAAACACAGCAGTCCGACGATCACCTGGCCCTGCAAATCGGATTGTTGAATGGCATACAACAATCCCGTGGCCAGCACGGCATTCATATCACACAAACCTCCTTGGGTTTAGATCGTACAGAGCGACCCGCTGCATTTATAACGTTTTTCTGCGCGCAGTCAAAACTTTTTTTATGTATAAGTAGGGCATGACCTTGCCCAATCGGAAGTTCCTGCTGGTTGCCGCCTTCTCGCTGGCGGCGCTCACTCTCGGATGGTTCAGCCTGGCAGTATTGACGCCCACCTTTGGAACCGTGGTTGCCTACGAGAACCAACAACCCACCCTGCGCATCGAACAACCCACCCTTGCCTCATCACAGGAGGAAATCGAGAAGATGTTGCGTCTTGCCAAACTGCACTTCCAGAATATCCAAGGGCTCGACCAAACCTACTGGCCAGAGCCAAGTCTCATCGAGGAACACAAGGATTGCTGGTTGGTAGCCTGGACCCGAAAAGTACCCGTGTATCGCTTCCTTTGGCATGAGGAGACTCTTCGCCACACCGACAAAGCAATGTACATCTCCATCACCAAGAGCAACTACGCCGCCCGCTTCGGCAAATGGTGCCAGTGACGCTCAGTTCTCCAGCCAGAACTGTTGGTTCCTGAAATCAAACGTGACCCGGTAGCGTCGCAACACCTCGTTGCCGATCAACATCTGGCCTCCTGCCGGTTCCGGCCCGATCACAATCGTCCGCCCCGGCACCGACACAAACGTCGCACCGCCGAGTACTGCGCGCCTTACGTTGTACGTCGCAGCCAGTCCCGCTCCCGCAACACCACTGGAAGAGGCCACCTTCCCTTTGCCTTCTCGCCAGTAACCAAGTTTCGTCGCTTGCGCTCGCGACAACAGCAAACCATAATTGCCGCCTGTGTCCACGACACACGAGTATGGCCCCTGCCCGTCCACCGCCAACGACACACACGGCAGGTTGTTCTGCCAACCCAGCGGCACGCGTGTCACAAACCGATTTGTCCTATATGACTCACCGACACCGAACACGACTTCGCCCCGCAACGAATCCACTGTCAGATAGGACAACCCACGCAGCAGATTCACTCCCAGCAGAAACACTCGCGAGCTACCCCAGAATTGCTGCACCCGTAACGCCTGCACATCCGGCCCAATCATCGTCACCAGCTTCCGCAACTCCAACCCGCCAATCCTAACCGACGACGCCAGCGACGGACGATTCTCTACCGAACCACCGATGCCGTGCGCACCAACTGTGCCCAAACCGGCAATCGGAACCAACTCCAAGCTCCGCGCCAAACCATAGCCACACAGGCTCTGGTTGCTCCCACTATCCAACATCACGCGTACGCCATCGTGGCCGTTCACCGACGCCAACACCACCGGCACCGCGAACTTTCCGCCCGGCTCGAACGGTTTGCCCGTCTCCACACGCGAGAGCGCCGCCGTGACAGTCCCCGACACACGCAGTTCGTTCACACCCCGCAACATCATCCCGCCGCCTTGTCGCCACACACCAACCCCCAACGCCTCCGGCGTCTGCGCGCGCTTTGCCAAATCCGCCAACTGCGTCTCGTTCAGCGAGGGCGTCGCAAACTCCGGCCCACTCGCACACCCGGCCAGCACAAGCAACGCGACGCCAAACACCGATCTCATAGGCCGAGGAATTTCACATCCACCGGCAACTTCACCACATCGCCCGCCTCACCTTCCAGTGTGACTGAATCGTGCCCCAACTTGATATCTGCAACCCGCTCGAATCGCTTTCCAATCGGAGCCAAGCCCATGATATAGCGAACCGTCAACGGTTCCTTCGCACTCAACACGCGATTTGTCGCATAGCCGAGTGCCGTCATCGGATTTGCCTCCGCCGACTCAGCCAGCCCGTAGTGGAACCACGCTGTCACGTCCTCGACGCCCATTACATTCACGTGGCGCCCGTTCCAAGGCGGATAATGCCGGCCGCCGTTGGAAATCCACAACACCGTCGAAACGAGCACTCGCGGATCGCGCAGCGAAAACCAAACGTAACCTTCCTCCGGAAACGCTACCGCGCTCCACCCCACCTTCACCTCCGGATGCGCCACCAACATCACGATGTCCTCGAACCCGCGCCGCGCCGGGTAGCGCGACACATCCGCCGTCCCGCCCGTGATATCTGGCACCCGCTCCAAATCATCAAACACCGCGCCTGCCTTCAAAATCGAGTACCCACGCTGCGCGGGCAGTTCCACCGGCTCAACAAACACCTGGCCTAACGCCAGCTTCGACGTCGAAAGCCGTCCCGCACCCTCGCGATCCGGAAACTTCAACATCGCGTGATGCCCCAACGACGTCGCCCCCGAGAATCCGTTGACGATGTGCTCCTGATACACCACGCTGTGGCCGTCCACCAACCGAATGCGCTTATCCACGCGTCCCGCACGCACCTTCGTCTTCAGCGACAACTTCAAATTCACTTCATCGCCTTCGCGCTTCAGCGACTCGCACTTCCATTTGGAATTTGCCACCTCGCCATGCGGCGGGTGTTTTTCGCCGTGCCACGCCTTCCCGTTGCCGCCGAACGGCAGGCAAAAGAAATCCCCGCGCAACGCCCGCAACAACGCCGGCGTGCCCGGCGCGAGCTTCTCGTTCCACCACGGCGCCACCGAGAACGGCTGCACCTTCTTCTTGCCGAGCGAGAATGTCACCGGGCCAAGATGCCCGCCGAGTTCCGTGACCGCCGCCTCAATATTCCGGTTCCGAATCACAAACGATTTCTGTCCACAAATCTTCTTCACGATGTCACTTCTCCTTTCAGGTCGTACTCTGTTGCGCCGGTGATCCGCGCGTCCACAAACTCACCGACTTTCGCCTTGCCGCGCACGAACACTTTGCCGTCAATGTCCGGCGCGTCCATCTGCGAACGTCCCTCCCCTTCCCTGTCCATCAAGACGCGCATCGTACTGCCAATCATTTTCCGGAGCAACTCCCGCGACACCGCCTGCTGCGCCGCCATTGCTTTGCCGCGACGCTTTTGCCGCACCTGCGCCGGCACCTGACGCGACAACTTCGCCGCCGGTGTTCCGTCCTCCTGCGAATAGGCGAACACACCGAGCCGCGTGAACTTCGCCTCGCGGATGAACTCCGCCAACTCCGCGAACTGTTTCTCCGTTTCACCCGGAAACCCGACGATGAACGCCGTCCGAATCGCCACGCCGGGGATGCCGGAACGAATCCGTGACAACAGATCGCGGATGAACCTGCCGTCGGTCTCGCGCCGCATCGCTGCGAGCATCGTGTCGTTGACGTGTTGCAGCGGAATATCCACGTACCGGCAGACCTTGTCGCACGCCGCGATTGTCTCGATCAACTCATCCGACCAGTGCGCCGGGTGCGTGTAGAGCAACCGAATCCAAAAATCGCCCGGCACCGCCTGCAACTTCCGCAGCAACGCCGGCAACGACGCCCCGATGTCTTTCCCGTAGAAGGTTGTGTCCTGCGAGATGAGATTGATTTCCCGAACGCCGTCCGCCACAAGCGCGCGCACTTCCGCCAATACGTCCCCCGTCGACCGGCTCCGGTGTCCGCCCCGTATGCGGGGGATGCTGCAGAACGTGCAAGGATGATTGCACCCTTCCGCAATCTTGACGTAAGCGTAATGCGCCGGTGTCAACCGCAATCGCGGTGCCGAAGCGTCGAGTACGTATTTCGCCGTGCCGGAGTGATAGACCAATTTGTCATTCCGAGCCTGCGAGGAATCTCTGGAATCCTTCCGACCCGAAGTTTGAGATTCCTCGCAAGCTCGGAATGACAATTGATTGTTCAGTAAATCCCGCACGATCTCCGTAATCCGCGGCACTTCGTTCAGCCCAACAAACGCATCCACCTCCGGCAACTCGGCCTTCAGTTCCTTCGGGTAGCGTTGCGGCAAACACCCCGCCATGATGAGCGCCCGGCAACGGCCTGTGCGACGAAGATCGTTAGCCCGGAGAACCGCGTCAATGGACTCCTTCTTGGCCGGTTCGATGAAGCCGCAGGTGTTGACGATGACGACATCGGCGTCGCGCAACTCCGTGGTCAACGCCATGCCATCTCGCGTGAGCGCGCCGAGCATGACTTCGCTGTCCACAAGATTCTTGGCGCAACCGAGACTGATTAGCCCAACCTTAACAGAGCGGGACACAACACTTACTTCTCCAGCGTCTCGGCAACAGGCTTGGTCTTGGGTTGGTAGATCGGGTCGAAGTTCGCACGTGGAAGTGTGACGGTCTTGGGCGGCGCGGCGCGGCGCACCTGCCACGTCCGCACGCCCCACCAGACAAGCAACAGCAGCGAGATACCGCCCACCACCGCAATGACCACGCCAAGCGGCAGATGAAGTTCATTCTGGCGCTCAGCCATCAAAGTCGCTTCTGTTTCGAGACGCAGCCCCTGACGTCGGAGGCCGCCTTGACTCTCGAGAAACGCCTCGGAAATCGCTTTGCCATCTAGACCGATATGGTCGCCGTAGAGTTTGATGAAACTCTTCACGTACATCGCAGCGCCGACGCCTTTGAAATCGTCCGCCTCCAGTTTCTCCAACACTTCGACTTTAATCTTGGTGACGCGCGACACATCTTCCAGCGTCGCCTTCTTGTTGTGGCGCGCCGTGCGGAGTGTTTCACCGATTGATGCCATCACTTCTCCTCGGTTTCCTCGTCGTCGGCTGATTGTTGCGCCTGCTGGCCGTCGAGGTCAATCAGGATGTCGCGCGGTTCGGCCCCTTTGCCGGGGCCGACGACACCACGATCTTCCAACAAATCCATGATGCGCGCGGCGCGCGTGTAGCCGATGCGGAGCCGGCGCTGCAAAACGGAAACGCTGGCGCGATTGGTCTGGCGGATGACCTCGATGGATTGCTCGACGAGCGCTTCATCCTCGGCGTCTTCCTCGCTCATGTCGCTCGGCAGGATCATCTTTTTGGAAAGCTTGGAGTGGATTTCGGGAACGAATTGCGCGGTGCCTTGTTTGCCGACGAAATCGAGCAACCGATGAATCTCTTCGTCGAGCACGAGGACACCCTGCGCGCGAATCAACTTCGACGAGCCGGGCGGCAGATAGAGCATATCGCCTTTGCCGAGCAGTTTGTCGGCGCCGTTGGCATCGAGCACAACACGGGAATCCTGTTTCGACGCGACTTGGAAACCGACACGCGCCGGGAAGTTTGCCTTGATGACACCGGTAATGACGTCCACGCTGGGCCGCTGGGTCGCCAGCACCAGATGAATGCCAACGGCGCGAGAGAGCGCGGCGAGCCGGGCGATGGCATTCTCGATGTCAGCGCCGGCCTGTTGCATCAAGTCGGCCAGTTCGTCCACGACGATGATGATGTACGGCAGACGGTCGGGGATGATGAGTTCGTCGTCGCGCGGCACCTCGATCTTCAACACCTCCTGCGTCGCCGCGGGCGCGGCGGCGGTCTTTGGCGCGGCTTTCGGGCGGTTGTTGAACGCGGTGATGTTGCGGACGCCGGCCTTGGCGAGAATCTGGAACCGTTTCTCCATCTCGTTGATGCACCAGCGCAACGCGAGCGTGACTTTTTTCGCTTCGGTCACGACCGGCACGACCAGATGAGGCGCGTTGTTGTACTGCTGCATCTCGACGACCTTCGGGTCCACCAGCACGAGGCGCAGTTCGTCGGGCGTGAACTTGAACAGCAAACTCGCGAGGATGGCATTGACGCAGACGGTCTTGCCCGAACCCGTCGCGCCGGCGATCAACATATGCGGCATATCGGCGAGATCGCCGATGATGATGTTGCCGGCAACGTCGCGACCAAGCGCGATGGGGATGCGCGCTTTCGATTTCTTCCATTCGTCCGCTTCGAGGATGTCGCGCAGGAAAACCATCGCCGATTTCGGGTTCGGCACCTCGATGCCAACGGTGCCTTTGCCCGGCACCGGTGTGAGGATGCGAACAGTAACAGCCTTCATCGCCAAAGCGATGTTGTTGGAGAGCGACGAAATCTTCTCGATCTTCACTCCCGGCGCGGGCACCAGTTCGTACAGCGTTACCACTGGCCCTTTTGTCACGTTGGTCACGTCCACCGTGATTCCGAATTCGTCCAGCGTCGAACGCAGAATTTCCGCGCTCTGTTTCAGGTCCTCGACAACTGTCTCGCCGCGATGCGCCGCGTCCGGCGAAGGGTTCAACACATCCAGCGGCGGCAACACATACGGCGCCAATGGTACCGCCGGTGCAGGTGGTGGCGGTGGAGGAGCAGGCTTCTCGACCTTCGGTTTGGGTGTCGGCTTCGGCGCTTCGACCGCTGAGGCCGGCTCCTTCTTCGGCAGGACCTTCTCGGCTGCTGCCCCGATTTTCTCCGCGAGGCTTGGCGCTTTCTCCGGCTCCGGTTTCGCCTTCTGCGGCTGCGACACGTCCTTGATGACCGGCTCGACCGGTTTCGGGCGTTCTTCCTCCTCGGCGAGACGGCGCGCTTCGCGTTCCAGTTCGCGTTCTCGCAGACGAAGCTCGCGCTCCTGCTCGCGCAGTTCCTCCTCAACGCTCGGTTTGCCGCGCAATTTGCGCCAGCCGTCGCGCGCGGCACCGGCCAACATCGTCACCCAATAACTGGGCCGCAGGTTGACAAGCACGATCAAGCTGATGAGATACAACACTGAGAAGATGATGGCCGTGCCCGCCGTGCCGACCAGTCCCTTGGAGAAATCGCCGACAAACAATCCCACGAAACCACCGGCACTTGGCAGATTCTTCAGTTTTGTGGCGGCGGGAAAACCGATCAGATGGAACACCACGCACATGGCCAGCACCAAGAGAACGCCCGCGCCGACCTTGCTCCGCCACGGGACCTCATGTCCCAACAGCAACACAATGCCCAAACCCGCCAGCACAAACATCAACACGTATCCTCCGAGGCCAAACGTCTGAAACACCACGAAACTCAACGCCGCGCCGACCGGTCCGATGAAATTGCTTACCGGAGCATTGCCGGAACGCGCGGTGTTGCCGAAATCGTTCGGGTCGTGCGACCACAACGCCAGCAGCAAAAGCAGCGCCGCGCCGACAAGCGCGACGGCCCAAATCTCACGGGCATGAGACTGACTCGGTTGTTTCCCCATAAAATTCTGTTTGCAATTCCTCCTTGTTGGCGCGCAGTGTAGGGGAAACCGACACGAACTGCAAGGCGCAAACATGCTTTATCCATACCGTTTCCAGCCTATCCTAGCCGAGCGCGTCTGGGGCGGCCAAATGCTCGCCCGCTACGGCAAAGCCATTCCCGCCGGCCAACGCATCGGCGAAAGCTGGGAAATCTCCGACCGGCCCGAAGCGCAGTCCGTCGTCGTCAATGGTCCTCTCAAAGGCCAAACCCTGCACCAGCTTGTCGAACGTTTCGGCGTCAAGCTCTTGGGCATTGACACGCCGCGGTTTCCCTTGCTCATCAAGCTCCTCGACGCTCGCGAACGGCTCTCACTCCAAGTTCATCCGCCGACCGCTGTCGCCAAACAACTCGGCGGCGAGCCGAAGACCGAGATGTGGTACATCCTCGACGCTGCACCCGACGCCCATCTCATCGCCGGGTTGAAACGTGGCGTCACGCGAAACCAATTTGAAGGTGCATCGAACCTTGCCGAGCTTGTCCATCGCTTTCCTGTCAAAGCCGGCGACGCACTCTTCGTTCCGTCAGGCCGACTTCATGCGATTGAAGGCGGACTTGTGATCGCTGAGATTCAACAAAACTCCGACACCACCTACCGCGTCTATGATTGGGGGCGCACCGGGCGCGCACTGCACGTGAAGGAATCGCTTACCTCGATTGACTTCGCCGATTTCGAGCCGGAATTGAGCCGGTTCCCCATCGTCTGCGACCATTTCCGCACCGACCTGCTTCGCCTTGACGCTCCCCTTGCTGGCTGTTGCGATGGCTCGACCTTCCACATTATCGGCTGCGTCGCAGGCGAAATCGAGATTGTGGGAGAACATCTACGCGTCGGCGACTTTGCGCTTCTTCCCGCCGCGCTGGGTGATTATGTCCTCATTCCTTGCTGTGGCTCCACTCGGCTCCTCCGGGTTTCCGCCCCACCTCCCACCGCGCCATAGCACTCCATGCACCTTCCATCACCGGCGTCAATCAGTGAGTCACGTGACTCGTCATTTGACGCCAGCTTGTTCTTTGCAGACTACCTCCTGCAGGATGGTTTTCCGCTTCCTCAAGGCATCTTCTCCCAGGTAGTTCCTCGGCCAAAGCTCGCGCGGCAGAAGTGGGTCCATCGTCACGGCGTCCTTCCAGAGCCACCGTTCACGTCCCAGCCAAGAGGCGTTCTTCTTCCCTTCCGCATTTCTGGCAGTGATGAACTCGATGTATCGCTGGTAGCGTCCATTGATTTCGGGAAACTGCCACGCGCCGTTGACAAACGCGTCGGGTGCGCTTCCGCTGATGCACCGCGCCTCCATGACGGTAAGCGCCTCGACATCCCCATGGAACCCGCTGAGGCTGTCTGTCAGATCATGAACGGGGTCGGGAGTGATCCACACGCTGTCCTGCAAATAGCCGAACCCGTTCTGGCGAAACCACCGCAACAAGCGAAGACGGACTGCCTTTGCGCCCACGGGCAAATCGAACATGATCATCCGCCAACGGCCATCCCATCCGCGTCGCCACCGTTCCATTGGATCGCGGCCACCCAACGCCGCCAGTCTTCCCTTCTGTGTCAAGCGGTACACGAGTTTGCCGGCGCGTTTCTCCCGTTGCAGAAGTTGCCGCCGTTCCAGACTGCGCAACTGATGGCGAAACCGTGTTCGATACTCCCAGCCTTCGTACGGCTCAAACACGTTCTGCCATGTGGGAACCATCAGTTTTCCTGCGCCCCACAACAGCACCGCCAGCCATTCCTCTGCTTGTTCTCTCATGATTATCTCCTGCCCGCCACGACCGCACAGGTGTATTGCACTACCGCGACCCGGCCAATGGCGTCAATTGATGATACACATGACTCGCTGCTTGACGCCAGCATTTTTCTGACGGCAGCGGGGAACCAGACAACGTCGGGATCCTGTCGGCAGCCTCAACCCACGTAACACAACAAATGTTTGCTCACGGTCGCGCGATCCGGACCCGCCAGAAACGCGACGTAAATGTCCCTGATTCAATGACGGACACTGGCCCACTGCCGGGGTCGGTGACGGCGACGCCGGGGTTTGGTGCCCATGCGGCGGAGCCGGTCTTGGTGGCGATGGTTGTCCAGTTTGTCGTCAGATTGCTGGTGGCTTCGATGGCGAGGTTGATGTCGGTCGCGGCGGGGTTGCGGGTGAAGGCGACGCTGTTGGTGCCACCGGTAACGGGCGCGACGTTGGCAGCGTTGGGATTCGTTCCCGTTGCGTACTCGGTAAGGTTGGCGAGACTGTCGCCGTCGGGGTCGGCGAGGTCGGCGGCGGCGCCGGTGTTGAGGCTGGTGCCGAAGTTGGTGACGCGCCACCACTGGATCGGCGTCGCCGCGCTCCACGTGAACACGTTCATCGAGAATGGCGGCAGCGTCAGGTTTTGTGTCGGCAGATAATCGCTAAGTGTTTGCGTGACATTGGAGACAGTCACGGAGTTCTCGTTGTTGTTGGTGATGGCCGACGAGTTGAGTTGTTTCCAAGTGACGACACCAACGGGGGAGTTGGTGCCGGCGAAGTTCACGAGGAGATTGTCGGTGCGATGGAGGTTGAAGACGATGAGGGCGCGATTGGTGTCGTTGGCGAAGGCGTAGGATTGGATGTAATGGGCGTTGGTGTAGGTGACTTGGTTGAGGTTGGTGACGGTCCATGTGGGATCATCGCCGCTGTGGCCGGTGGCGAGGAGGTTGCCGTTGAGGACTTCGTTGGCGAGCTGGCAAGCAAGATATTGCGGGCGTTTGCGGTCGGTCACGCCCATGTCGCGGACGACGCCCCAGACATACGCCTTGTTCGTGCCGATGCTAAAGTCGTAGCCGCTCAGCGAGAACAGGCACTGGTCGCGCGCCTTGAGTTCGCGCAACGCCATCAGCATGTGGTCGGCGACCGCCAAACCCGCGCCAAGCGATGGCGTGTAGGCGGTGAGCGCGGCCTGCGAATTGGTGATGCCGCCTTGGGGAGCGTTGATGTTGATTTCGTAGATCGAGAGCGGCACGGGCCGGCTGGAGTAGAGGAGGTTGGTGTAGTCTTGGTACATCAGGCCGTTGGGTTTGCTCCACCATTCCGGCTCGGCGAAGGCAGCGCCAAACAATTCTTCAATGGTCGCGTAGCTGTCAATGCGCGACGTCATGTAGCCGGCAATGGTCATGGTGTCGTGCTGGGCGCAGGCGTCGTGGGCGTGGCGAACGCGCCACGGATTCACCCATTGTTCGCCGAGGATGCAGTTGAATCTCGCGGCGTCGTACCAGGGCGAGGCTTTGGTGACGGCGAACAGGTCGTTGCCGCGCGCGCCGAGGGCGTTGACGTCGGCGATGCAGCCGCCGCGGTAGCCGGAGTTCCAGTTTTCGTTGCCGAGTTCGAGATGGATTTTGGAGAACACGCTCGTCCACGGCGTCGGATGGCCGAGGCTGGCGCGCACGCCGCCGTAGGCAGTGTTGGTCGGGCCGCCAAGGTATTCCATTAGGTTCGCCATCTCTTGCGTCGAGAACGTCGTCGGGAACGTGTAGTACGGCTCCGAGCCGATGAATTCGCACACCTCCAGAAACTCGTGCAGCCCCAATTCAATCAGGTTCTTCTGTGTGCCGAATTCCGTGTAGCCACTGCGCTGCCGACCGAACGGCGGAACCAGTTCGTTGTCAAGCGAATCGCCGAGCCGCGACCAGTTGCCGGCGATGCGAAGAATGCCGGGGTTGAGGTTCGTGAGTGCGGCGATCACGGGATCGCGCAACGGCGTGGTGTTGCCGGGGTCGCCGTCGGTCTGGCGCAGGCTCACGTCATCCAGCAACGCACCATTGCCGGCCCACGTGCTGAATTGCAGTGCGACGACGCCCATGTTGGTGCCGGTTTCGCTGGCGACAAAACTGTTGGTAATCGTCTGCCAGAAGTTCGTGAGTTGGAATTGGGTGTTGATCCAGTACGCGCCCGAACCGCGGCGAAGCGTGACGCTGATGCGGTTGTTGCCACCGGTGCCTTTGGCTTTGAAAATGAGCCGGTAATTGCCGTTGAGTTGGATGAAGGTGACGCCGGGCCACGTGTCGAAACCGGCGCTGATGGTGGCGCTTTGGCCGGTGTTGGTGGCGGTGAGGCGGGCGCATTGTTTGCCCAGCGTGTTGGTCGGCATGTCGGAAGTCTCAACCGTGATGGTCGCGCCGCCGTTGGTGCTGATGTTCCAGCCGCCGAAACCCGCGCTGGCACCAGTCCAACTCTTGCGCAGAACCAAATAATCACCGTTGGTCGGTGCCACGCCGCTGTCGGCGAAGATGTAGGTCGTGCCGTTGCTGTTGCCGCCGGGATCGTTGTAACGGATGGAGTTGACGACGGTGCCGGTGCGTCCCTTGGCGGCGCCATAGATGAACTCGTAGCTGCCGCCGCTCCAGTAACCGGTGGGCCATCCGCCCAATGCGCCGTTCTCGACCGCGCTGGTCGCCGTGCCGGAGCCAATCTGGATGACCGATTGCCAGATTAGTCCCTCGAAGCCGGGATTCTGGTACACGAGTTCCTTCATCATCTGGCCGGAATCGTAGTAGGTGACGTTACCGAGGTTGATGCCGAAGCGTTTCACGTTGGCGACGGCGACCTGATTGGAAATGGTAATCGTCGTCGCCGCCTGCGTCGCTGATGCCAGTACCACGAAACAGAACATTGTCACCCTGAGTGAAGCGAAGGGTCTCTGTCGTTCTTGACGCGACTGCACATGGAAAGACAGAGATTCTTCGCTTCGCTCAGAATGACATTCCCTTGTCATGGCGTGACCACCTTCAATCTTAGCACAACCTTGGAAACCTCCGCGCCGAGTCGCTGCCAATCGGTCGAGTCCATCGGCTCGTCAGCGCAGAACTGCAAATGCGGTTGCTTCCAACCTTGGCCGTCATTAGGCGCGGTCGGATAACTGTGCACCACAAACGCGCCATACGTCTGCAACGCCCGCGCAATCGCCAACGCGGGACCGGTAAACCCGGACAAGTCCACATCGCGCGGAATCGCCAACCGCGTGCCGTAGCACACATTGCCGGTGGTGCCCATGTATTCCAGCTTCCGCAAGTCAATCGGCATGTGACGCGCCGGCCAGACAAACGGCTGGCCGTTGCCGGCGTGCCGGTTCAGGCCTGCGTGCAACGCAAACACACTCAACGCGTGCCGAATCCCCTTCTCCAACTCGCCGGCGCGAATGATCCCGGCAATCATCGGCAACCCGCTCCACAACCGGCCACACTGCTCCGGCGGAATGCCCGGCCCGCGCAAATCATGCCGCACCAAATCCGCCACTTCGATGTCCTCACCGCGTTGCTCCGGCGCCACCAACTCGTACGCGACCGCCTTCACCGGATCAACCAATGTTCCCATTGGCCGTCGTTCGCCGATGGACGGCGCCGGCACCGTTTCCAGCACGCGATCCTCGTAGCGAGACACCATTCGACGCGGTGGATCACCGGCTTGCGCCACCCAAACCGGCTGGAAATGCGACGCCGGCACCACCGACGCGCCGTGCCCGGCGAGATCAAACACCGGTGATTCGATGTCCACGTAACGCACTTTCCCCAACGGCTGGTTCCACGGGCTATCATCACTAAACACCCGTTCTGTTGGTAGAGCCGACCCGCCGGGGCGTCCGCCAACCGGCAACACGCCGGCCACCAACTCTGTCTGCGGCGCCGCCACGACAAATTCCCCTGCCGCGACCTCGACCGTGCTGTCCTGTTGCGCGTGTTCGACGCGCACTAAACCTTCCCTGACTTCCAGTCGGGTCCGCTGCGGCCCGGTATCGAGCGCAAAGGCAGTGCCGAGCACGCGCAATGTCGCCAAGGGCGTTCGCACCACGAGCGGCTGGCCGGCGGGCTGGTGACGCACCGTGGCGTCCAGTTGGCCTGCGGTGAGCGTGAGTTGTTTTCCGTCGGCGGACTCGACGCGCAACTCGGCGCCGCGGTGCAGTGTAAGTTGTGTGCCGTCCGCCAGCCGCACAGTCGCGGGGCCGGTGTAGTTTCCGACCTGCACGGTGCTTCTCGGTCGTGGCAGCAACACCAACACCACAACAACGAGTGCAGCCGCCAAGCCGATTCCCCAACCGATTCGCCACCAAGGGAACGACACGTCTTTGAGCACGCGCGTCTTCAAGTCATCAAGCGATGGCGCTTCGACGGCGCTAAGAATCGAGTCGCGAATCTCCTGCTGCGATGCAAGCAGCGAACGCAGCAGCCGGTCGGTCCGGTGTTGGGCGACCCATTCGCCAAACGCTTGCGCGTCGTTTGCCAACTCCGCTTCGAGGCCGGCATCTGGCGCGCTGTCGAGATAATTGGCCAGCCGTTCGCGTTCGATCATGGCTGGTCTCCGGCAAGCCGCGCTTCGATGCAGGCGCGCAACTGTTCGCGGATCCGGAACAACGTCGTCCGCACCCACGGCACGCTGCGCGAGAGTCGCTGCGCCATCTCATCGGCGGAAAGATCGTCGTGATACTTGAGTGTGAGCAGTTCGCGGGCGTGGTGCGGCACTTGTTCCAGACATTTCCGCATGGCTTCGATTTCGTGTTCGGCATCTTCATCCGGTTGGGCTGTGGCCAACTCGATCAGCCGGTGCTCGGCGTAACCGAGCCGGTTGGATTGTTCGCGGCAGTATCGCTCGACTTCGGCGCGGACTTTGTTGGCGGCGATGGCGCGCAACCACGTCCGCAGCGACGTGCCGGCGGTGAACTGGTGGATGTTCCGGTACGCGAATACAAAGGTCTCGTGCGCCAACTCGTCCACCAGATGTGGCACCGGCAATTTCAGCGCGATGAAAGCGTGGATGGCCGGCAAGTGCCGGTCCAGCAACGAGGCGAAGGCTTCCACGTCGCCTTGTTGGACGGCTGCTACCACTGTTGCGTCGTCGCGGTTGTCCATCTCAACCACGATATAGGACAACCCGACATTTCATTACAACCTCAGAGCACTTGAAGCAGAAAACCCTTCAGGTACTCCGTCTCCGGGATGGCAGGCAGAATCGGATGATCGGGCGACTGCGTCAGTGCCTTGACCAACCGGACTGTCTTGCGGGCATCGGCAGCGGCGTCAACCACCACGTCGCGCAACAACTCGCCGCTGATGTGGTGCGAACAGGTGAACGTCGCCAACAGGCCGCCGGACGTGAGCATCTTCAGCGCGCGGAGATTGATCTCTTTGTAGCCGCGCAACGCGTCGTCCACGTTCTGCTTCGTCCGCGTAAACGTCGGCGGGTCGAGCACGATGACATCGAACTGGCGTTTCTCGGCGTCGTACTTCTTCAACGTGTCGAAGGCGTTGGCGCAGTTGAACTCGATCTTGCCAAGCAAACCGTTCAACTCCGCGTTCTCGTGGGCGCGAGCCACGGCGACATCGGAAATCTCGACCGCCTCGACGCTCGACGCTCCAGCCTTCGCCGCGTAGAGCGCAAAGCCGCCGTGGTAGCTGAAACAGTCCAACACCCGTTTGCCGGAACAAAACCGGAACATTTCCTGATAGTTGGCGGCCTGGTCGAGAAAGAAGCCGGTCTTCTGGTCTTCGAGCAGGTTCAGCGCGAACTTCACCCCGCCAACGTTGATCGTGACGCGACCGTCGGTCTCCCCGAAGATGACGCCTTTCGTCTCCGCCAAGCCTTCGAGTTTGCGGGTCGGCACATCGCTGCGCTCGATGATTGCTTTCGGCTGGAACAACTCACGACACAACTCAACCAGCATTGCCTTGCGTTGGTCAATGCCAAACGTCAACGCCTGCAACACCAGAACATCGCCGAACTTGTCGAGAATCAGCCCCGGCAACTGGTCTCCTTCGGAGAAAACAAGCCGCTGCGCCTCAGCGGGCTGCCGGTATGCCGCCGCCGCTTCCAGCCGGCGACAAAAAAATTCCTTGTCCGGTTCCTCGGCCTGACGGCTGAACCGGCGAACGGTGATCTGCGATTTGGTGTTGAGGAGGCCGACGCCGAGCGTGCGTTTGCGGTGATCGAGGATTTCGACAGCGTCGCCATCTTTCGCATCATCGCTGACGCCGTCGATTTCGCCGGCGTACACCCAGCAGTGGCCGGCACTGAGCCGTCGGTCTTTGCCCGGCTTGAGGATGATGAAGGACATGGCGTTACCCTAACAGACCCTCAGGGCTTCCTGCAAGCCGTCGTCCGCCAACGAGTGCAGTTCAAACCTTTGGGCAGGAACGCCCCGACTCCGAGTCGGGGTTACCGGCCAGACTCCGACCGCCGAGACGGCGGCGTTCCTCTTGCTGCCCAACACTTCGAACTACACCCTCCGCCAACCTTCATCCGTCCCATAACAATCCCCCGGTACGCTGAGACGATCGTCTCATTGTTCCGGTGAATTGTCAGGCATTCAGGGCGGCCATGCGTTGCGCGAGTCGCTGTCGGAACCGCTGGTGTTCCTGCTCGACTCTTGCGCCTTTGCACGACTTCGGCCAGAGCGATTGGGGCAACCACGGATCGAGGGAGTAGGCCCACCAATACGCTTGCCGCTCGCTCCGGGCCAGCGCCCCCAACCGGGACAGGTCGCGGACATCGGCCAAGAGTCCCGTCATCAGCGAAGACTGATCGAGATAACTTTGTTGGCGGCGGTTGATCTCTTTCCAGTTCCACGCGCTGGCCACCACCTCGGCGTCTGTGCAGAAAAACAGGCTCCGCGACGTAAATCCACAAAAACACTCCGGAATTCCCTCCGCTTGGATGACTTCGCTCAGCATTTCCTCCACCGGATGCGGCCAAATCCACACACTACGCTGCAACAGGCCAAGCTTGCGATCCCGTAACGCGCGCCACAACACTTGACGGTCCTTGCGTCGCACTTCGGGCACATCGAATGTCACCACGCGCCACGAACCGTCCCATGACTTCGCCCAATGCTCAGACGGTCCTTCGCGTCGAACCAAACTGCGGCCTGTGTCGGTGATTCGGTACGTGGCATGGCATCCTCGTCCGGTCTTCTTGACCAGGCCACCCATCTCCAATCGTTCGAACAGCCGGACAGCGGGCTTGTGATCCCGAAATTCCTCGAATCCGCATAGAAGGTCGCGCAATGCCGGACGCCTCAACGAATCCAACCCCCAAGAGAACACCTCCAGGACGTTTCCGTAATCGAGTCGTTTCATGCCCATTCTTCTACTGCAACCGTCCTTCCACCGCAATCGCATATTTACCGTAGCATTGAAACGATCGTCTCACTGCTCCGGTAGATTGATCGTCGCTGTGCGGAAACACCAGCCGCCGCGCCCTTCTGAGACACCGCTGAAAATGGCGTCAGCAAGACTTCGACTGAATGCCGCCACCAAGGGACAGCGTTGGCGGGAACGAATCGAGGGTGATCGCGGTGCTCACACAGTTCGCTGGGATGGCGTGCGGCCCTCGCACAGTTCGGGATACTCGCAGAGTTCGCCTTCGTGGTTGCGGAGGAGGACGCGCTGGTTGTCGTGCGCAACGACAGTGATGGGATTGACCGGGACCTTGCCGCCGCCGTGCGGAGCGTCAATGACGTATTGCGGGACGGCGTAGCCGGTGGTGTGGCCGCGGAGCGACTCGATGATCTCGATGCCTTTGCGGACGGAGGTGCGAAGATGATGCGTGCCGCGAACGAGGTCGCATTGGTAAATGTAGTACGGACGGACACGCGCCATGAGCAGCTTGTGCATCAACTCCTTCATCACGGCGGGATCGTCGTTGACGCTGCGCAGCAGGACCGTCTGGTTGCCGAGTGGGATGCCGGCGTCGGCGAGGCGCCCGCAGGCGGCGCGCGATTCGGCGGTCAGTTCGCGTGGATGATTCGTGTGGATGCTCATCCAGAGCGGGTGGAACTTCTTCAACATGGCGCAAAGTTCCGGCGTGATCCGTTGCGGCAGGAAGATCGGGATGCGGCTGCCGATGCGAAGGAACTCGACGTGCGGGATGGCGCGAAGTTGACTGAGCAGATGTTCGAGGCGCTCGTCGCTGAGCAGCAACGGGTCGCCGCCGCTGAGGAGAACATCGCGGACTTCGGCGTGGTCGCGGATGTAGTGGATGGCAGCGCTGAAGTCGGTTTCGAGGTGTTGCTCCCCTACTCCACTGACGACGCGGCTCCGAGTACAGTATCGGCAATAGGACGCACAACGATCCGTCACAAGGAACAGGACCCGATCCGGATACCGGTGAACCAGACCGGGCACGACCATGTGTTCGTCTTCGGCACAAGGGTCAACGAGTTCGCCGTCAGCCGTGATGGTTTCCTCGACGCGCGGAACAACCTGGCGTCGGATCGGGCAGTTCGGATCAGCGCGGTCAATCAGGTTGAAAAAGTACGGCGTGATGGCGAGGGCAAGCTTCTTGCCGGCCAGCAGGACGCCTTCGCGTTCCTCCGTCGTGAGCGGTAACAACGCCTCCAGCGCCTCCAGCGTGGTGATGCGATGACGGAGTTGCCAGCGCCAATCGTTCCACTCTGCGGGCGCGATGTGTGACCACAAACCTTGTCTGCCTTGCATGTCGCCGCCAACTATAGACGGGAGAAACAGCGTGTCAAGTTGCCGTCTTGACGGCGCTGCGCCGATGATGTTTCTTCGTCGGCATGATCAATCGCCTTCTCCTTGCGCTGGTCTTCCTGTGGACAACTCTCGCGCCGGCACTCGGTGTCCGCATCGGGCTGGTCACCGATGTTCATTATGCTGACAAATCCTCCGTCGGCAAACGCTCCTACCGCGATTCGCTGAAGAAACTGGACGAGGCTGTCGCCGCCTTCAACGACGCGAAGGCGGATTTCGTCGTCGAGCTTGGCGATTTCATTGACTCAGCGCCGACCGCCGAGGCCGAAGCCGATCACGCCCGCGCCATCAATGCCGTGTTCAAGAAGTTCCGGGGTCCGCGTCACTACGTCCTCGGCAACCATGATGTGGAGACATTGGCAAAAGGACAGTTCCTCGCCGTCTGTGGGGCGAAGCGACCTTTTTATTCGTTCGACTCCGGCGAATTCCACTTTGTGGTGCTCGATGCGTGTCACAGTGGCAACGGACAAGCCTTCCGCGCCAAGAAAACCATATGGACCGACACTGAGATTCCGTCCGCCGAGCGCGACTGGCTTGCGACCGACCTGAAAGCGACCAACAAGAAGACGATCTGTTTCGTCCACCAACGTCTCGATCCCGCCAAGAATTACACCATCAAGAGCGCTCCCGCCGTCCGCAAGATTCTCGAAGACTCCGGCAAAGTCCTCGCCGTCTTCCAAGGCCACGCCCACGTCAACAACCTTGCCGTCATCAATGGCATTCGTTATTGGACGCTCTCGGCAATGGTGGATGGTCCCGTCGCCTACTCCATTCTGGAGATCAAAGCCGACAACTCAATTCACCTGACCGGCTTCCGCGGCCACAAAAGCTACGACGCGGCTCAGTAATCGCCCTCGCCGGGTTCGGCGACAGTTTGAATCAATTGCTGCACAATCTTGTCGGTGTCCATCCCCTCGGCGTCGGCGGTGAAGTTGGTGAACATGCGGTGTCGCAACACGGGGCGCGCGGCGGCGCGAACATCGTCGGCACTGACGAGCAGGCGACCGTTGATGACGGCACGGGCTTTGGCGGCGACGATCAGGAATTGCGAGGCGCGCGGGCCGGCGCCGCAGTGGACGTATTTCTTGATGAAGTCGGGAGCGCGTTTATCGGCGGGACGCGTGGCGCGGGCCAGACGGACAGCGTAGCGGACAACATGGTCGCTGACGGGCATGTTGCGGACGACTTGCTGGATTTCGAGAATCTCACGGCTGGTGAGGACGCGCTGGAGGTCGGGCTTGGCAGTGGAGGTGGTGACCTTGGCGATGGTCTCCTCATCTTTCTCTTCGGGGTAATCTATATAAACGCTGAACATGAAACGATCCAATTGCGCTTCGGGCAACGGATAGGTGCCTTCCTGTTCAAGCGGGTTCTGGGTGGCGAGGACGAAGAATGGCAACGTGAGCTGGTACGTGTGGCCGCTGGCGGTGACGCGGTGCTCTTGCATCGCTTCGAGCAACGCGGCTTGCGTCTTCGGCGGGGTACGGTTGATTTCGTCGGCGAGAAGGATGTTGCAGAAGATCGGGCCTTGGATGAAACGATATTCCTTGTGGCCGGTTTTCTCGTCCACTTCGAGGACATCGGTGCCGGTGATGTCGCTCGGCATGAGGTCGGGCGTGAACTGGATGCGGCGGAACTTCAGGTCGAGCACTTCGCTCAATGTGCGAATGGTCATGGTCTTGGCAAGGCCGGGCATGCCGATCATGAGGACGTGGCCGTTGGAGACGATGGCGGTGAGCAACTGCCAGATGACTTCCTTCTGGCCGATGATGGCCTTGGAAATCTCCGTCTCGATCCGCTTGGTGTTCTCGCTCATCCGCTGGACGATGGCACGGACCTGATCCTCGCGGACTTCCTGCGGCACTTCAACGACCACGGGCGCGGACGGTTCGACCACAGCAGCTTCCGCCACCGGCATCGCGACCGGTGTTTCTTCACCCTCGAAGACGATGCTGAGGTTCCCGATCTTGATGGTGTCACCAGAGCCGATGGCGTTGTCGTCAATGGCGCGCCCGTTGAGGCTGGTGCCGTTGGAACTGCCCATGTCCTGGACGCGCCATTGGCCGTCGGTGTTATAGACGCAGGCGTGGTGGCGCGAGAGGCCGTCGGCCTCCAAGTGCAGGTCGCAATCGGAGGAACGCCCGATGGTGCAGCGGGGCGCGCTCAACGCGAAGCTGCGTTGGTTGCCGTCGGCGGTGATGATGCGGAGGCTGGGCATGTTGTCAGTTACCTTTCACTTGAATGGGAGTGCTATTGTACCAAGTTGTTTCACGCTGTCCACCACGCGGATGTTGCCGAGCGCGGAAATGTTCTTCGGCTCCAGAAACGCGCGCTGCCGCCCGGCGCCGGGTTCGGCCTCGCGGTAGAAGTGGCGGCTGCTGGACATCTGCCAATCGTCGGTGGATTTCGTCAGTTCGATGACTTCGAGCCGGCGCATCTCGGCGTCCATCACGTCGGCATTCTGCTTGAGCATCTTGCGGTCGCGAATGCGCTCGACGAGGGTGAGCGCGCGTTCCTCGATGATGCCGGCGCGGTGAATGACGCTGCGGTTGTAGAATTCGTCGGCTTTGGCGACTCGTTTCTGGAGGTTCTGGAGAAGGACGGGCGGCAAACCTTTCGTCGGTTCACCAAGCGAGAGTCCCTCGTAGAGTTTGTTATCACTGGTGATGAGAACGATGTCGTACTTGCCGACGGCAATGCCGGTGAAACTGAAGTCAGAGCCTTTGACTTCGCCGCGATAGACGCGTTTGCGGTCATGGTCAATGGCCATCGCGTAGGTGATCACGCCCTTGGAGAGTGAGCCGGTGATGCCGCCGGAGTTGGACGGGTCGGCGGCCGTGTAGATGCGGCCGGCGGTGTCAACGAAACGTTTGTCGTACGTGTCGGCGGCAAGACAAACCGATGCCAGTAAAATGGAAATCAGGATATGCTTCATGGTTTTCGCGAGAGTTCTTCGCTCTCCTTGGCCAGCGAGTGCTTCGGGAATTTCTTGGCGATGTCGGCCCAGAGCTTGCGGGCCTCATCCTTCCGGTCGAGTTCCCACAAAGCGTGGGCGCGGTGGAAATCGGCGTCCGCAAGATACGGACTTTCGGGGCTGAGTCCACGGAATGACTCCAGTTCGATCAACGCTTCGCGATAGCGTCCGAGCTTGTTGAGCAACTGCGCGCGTAACACGAGGAAGTCGCTGCTGATCTTGGTGATCGGGTGGGCAATTTCCCAGTCGGTGATGTTCTTCTGCGCTTCTTCGCGTCGCCCGGTGGAGATGAACTCGCCGACGCTGAGCGCAAACGCCTCGTCCTGCGCCGGCAATTTCTTGCCGCCGGTGGTATCGGTGATCGCGCGCTGGGCGGCGCGGTACTTCTCGATGGCCTCGGCATATTTGCCGTTGACGCGGTAGAGGTCGCCAAGGCGGACACGCATCAACTGCGCGATGCGTTTGTCCTTGCTGACGGTGGCCATCTGTTCGAGACGGTTCGCAGCGCTGAGGTCGCGTGAATAGAAGACGATCAGGTCGGCCTCCAACTCGTCGAACCGCGCGGCGTGCGCGGTGCGGGCCGCGGGCGAGATCGAGCGCAACCCGGTCAGAGCCTGTTGCAGATTCGACTGCGCCATCCATCGGATGCGAATCAGTTGCGAATCGGTCCAGACCGGGTCAGCCGGGTCCCTGTATTTTTGCACGTAGGCGTCGGCAATGCGCGCAGCCTGCGGCAACGTGCCAAACACGCCGAGGAAAAACGCGTAGCTTTTTAATTCATCCCGCGTCAAGCCCGACGGATCATCCTGCCCGAGCGCCTCTGCGTAGCGCTCGGTGTCGCCGGGTTGATTGATCGAGGAAGCCCCCAAGCCATCCGGCGGTTGGAACCGTAGAAATCCAGTCAGCACTTCATTGCCGCGCTTGAGTTGAAGCACGACTTTCTGCGGTGCGTACGTCGCGAGCACGCGCCTGAATGATGCTCCCGTCCGAATCATGCCATTCTCGAAGTGCCATTCCGCTTTCCAATCATCGGGTGGCATGGTGAGCATGGAGAAGTTCGCCTCGTAAAACCAGAAGTTGTTGTAGCCGATGTAACTGCTGTACGAAATACTCGGCACTGGAACGGGACGCTTCTCCTGCCCTTCCAAACGAGTGATGTTCGCCTTGCCGGTGTGGACCCATGCCTCGTACGGAATCGTCTGGAACAGGCCGTTCTGCACCCAACCAAGCACCATGATTGGTTGTTGTTCCGGGTCTACACCTTTTGCGTGGTAGTAATCAATCCGCGTAAACGGCCCGCTGCACGTTACCGTTTTTCGCGGCACGTTGTTCGTGTTGGCGCCGGCGCCGTGTTTACCGGGCCAGCCAAAGGCGTATTGGCCGTTAACCACCACAAACGACGCGTCACTCGATTGTGTGTAAAGCGTAATCTGCTTCATCCCCTTTGTGTTTAACCAACCGCTGATCCGGGTGATAAAGTTCTGGCCTTCGCCATACGGATTAAAACCATGATAAATGCCCGACACAAACCCAATGCCATCCATTTTGGCGCCAGCAGCAGACCAGACGGACTCCATCTTGCCACATGACTGAATTGCTTCCGAAGCACTTGCCAAGCGGCGTGTCTCCATCAAGAGGCTGACCATCATCGGCTGCCACATCGGCGTCTCGCGCTTCTTGCCGCCGCCAAAATACAGATAGTACATCTGTTTCGGGTCGAGTTCTTTCGCCAGGATCAGCGCCGTCTTGCCTTCCGTGCGATGGAAGCGCGAGATCGGTTGTGCGACGCCCTTGTTGTCGGTCAACACCACGTCCGCCAACTCCGGCATCGTCAGCCCACACTCCGGCAAGTCAATCGCCACACCGGCTTCCGGCACGGTCGGGTATTTGCCGGCAAGCAACACGGCCCGATACGGCGCGTCCTTGATCGCCCATTCCGTCGGCGTTTCTTTGACGCGGCTGATCCGGAATTTATCCGGAATCGGCGGGAGGCTGCCGTCCATCTCCGGCGTCGGAGCGGCGGCGGACAAGACAACACCGAGCAACGAAACCAACAACACCATCAACGATCTCCCGACAATGACCGGTAGTAATCGGCGACCATCTCCTTGTATTGCGCCGGCACCGTGCCCTCGTCGCCGCCGGCGACTTGGCGCTCGACGACGCGCGCGCCGTCGGAGTCCGACAACGCCACGACGCTGCTGCCGTGGATTTGGCCTTTGACGGTGTTGAGCTGGCCGATGATTTTGCGGTGCAGCCCGGAGAAGTCCTGTATCCGGCCCTGCTTCAATGCCTGTTGCGACTCGTCCATCAAGCGGACCACTTCCGACATCCCGTTCGGCTTCAGGAACAGCATCTTGGCCTGTGCGTTGACCTTGGCGGCTTTCTCGCGAAGTAACGCCTGCTCGACGGCCCGCGCGTCGCTGGCCAACTGGCGTGGCGCGTTGGAATTCATCGCCGGGCCGCTGCCATCCATGCCCTGGCGGTCGCTGAACGCCCCGGCCTTGCCGCCACCGGTCGCTTTCGCTTCGCTGGGACCGCCGCCGTCCTTGACCATGCCTTTTTGCTGCTGGTCATTCGTGCGGCGCGTGTCAATCTTCGAGCCTTCGAGGTTGGAGGCGGTGTCGCCGGCCATTTCGCCGCTGCTCATGCCTTGGCGACCGCCGCTGGAACGGCCGGTCTGTTCGTTCTCGTTGGGGCGCTGGTTGCCGGATTTGCCGGTGGCGCCGAAGGTGGATTGCGGGCCGTCCATCACATCCCAACCGGCGGGCATTTGTGCGAAGACCTGGTTGGAGTTGGCATCGTTGGCTTTCTCGGCCATGTCCTTCTGTTCCTTCTGCAAGTCGCCAATGAGATCGTCAAACGCTTCCGGCAACGGGACGTTGGGAATCTGTGGAATCTCCGACTTGTCGAAATTCTCGCAGAGCCACTTCGCCGTGTCACTCTTGTCGGGCAACCAGTGTTCCATGTCCTCAACGCGTTTCTCCGCATTCTCGATGGCCTTCATGATCCAGTCTTCCTTTTGCACCGCGATCTCTTCCGGCTTCAAATCGCCTTTCTTCGCCGCCTCCTCGTCCACCTGTTTGACTTCCTCCTTGATGGCCAGCAGCGTCGAGCGAAGCTCGTTGCACGGCGTGAAATCGGGCAACACGTGCGCATCCGTCAACATCTGCTCGATGACTTTCGCCATGAGGTCCTTCGACTGGCGGATTTCCTCGGCCTGCGCCATGTCTTCGGGATTCTTCTCGTGTTTCTTGGCGATCTCCTGGCTCTTCTGGACAATCTCGCGCTGGATCTGCTCCAGCTTCGCAAGCTGGTCTTTCATTTCCTCGACGGCCTTGCGGATGTTCTCGACTTCCTGGACGCCGTGGGCAACGCGCGCCTCGTTGAGCGCCTGGATCATCTTCATCAGGTTGTTGATGACCTCCTGTTGCTTCGCTTGCGCGTCGTTGAGTTTCTTCTCCTCCAAGCGTTCCGCTGCGACCAACATATCCTCCTTGATCCGCAGTTCGCCAAACATCGCCACCACTTTCGTAAGCTGTTCCTTGAATGTCTTGTCGCCGAGCGGCGCCGTGGCCAGCGATTTCTGGAGGCCGTCGCGCACCCTCGTGGAATGGTCCGCGAGCTTGTCCTGACGCGCCGCGAGCGCGGAAGCGGCGGACTCGGTCGCGTTCTTCGTGTCGCGTTGCAAGTCGCGCTGGCTCTTCAACAAATCCTCCAGACCCGCGATCATGTTCTGCAACTCCGCGTTGCCGAGATCTTCCTTCATCTTCTCCGGCGTGCCGTGCAGCTTCGCGAGAATCAACGACTCCACCGCAATCGCCCCTTCCAGCGCCTTCGCCCGCGACTGGCCCGTGGCCGTCGCCGCCGCGCGCAACAACAACACCGCCTGCTTCATCTCCTTCTGGCTGAGCGAACGCAACGTCTCGCGGACGTCGCCGGAAATCATTTCTGCTGTGTTGGCGAGGGTCGCGCCCATCGAGCCGATCTCCGTCTGCCGGTTCAACAGCGGCGTGAACGATTCCACCGGCGATTGCGGCAGGCGCTGCAACGAACGGCTGTCGTCGAGGTTGGTCTGCTGGAGGCGCACCAACTCTTCGAGGCTCTTCTGGAATTTCAACGACGTTTCGTCGGCTTGCTTCTTGACCTGGTCCTGCGACCGCAACGTCACCACGACCGGCCGCGAGAACGTCACGCCCGGCCCTGTCACGTCGTTCTGGTCGCGTGCAACGATGAAGAATGTCACGCGGTCATCGTTCTCGGTCGAGCACTCCGCCAACGGCACTCGCGCCGTGCCGCTGAACGTGTCCTTCCCCACCGCGTCCTTCCATTCCTGAATCAACTGGCCGTCGCGCGCTTGCGGCGTCATCTTGTAGAGCGCGATGGCGCCGAGGCTGAAGTTGTCGGAGCAATTGAACGCCACGTCGAGCGAGCCTTCGCGTTTCCCGACCAACTGCTGGCCCTCGGCCGGCGCGGTCACTTGAATCTTCGGGGCTTCGTCGGCCTTGACCGCGACCGGCAACGTCTCGTTATCGGCGAGTTTGTCCTTGTCGGCGTAGCTCATCTTCAACGTCTGGCTGGCCTTCGCCGTCAACGTGAACTGCCAGCGCGCGTCCTCCAGCTTCTGCACCGGCAACGCTGCGCCTTTCTCCTCCGTCACCGCGAAACTGGCGAGCGGATAATTGAACTCCAACGTCACCGTCAGCTTCGAGCCGGGGAAGACGTTCTGGAGCGCGCTGAAATCGCGCACCGTCAAGCGTCCCATCTTCGTGTACGCCGGCGTTTCCATCTCGGCGACGCGGCTTTTGATCGCGGTGCGCGGTCGCACGCCGATGCGAAACAACCCCGACTGCGTGTCACCCGCGACAATGTAATAGTCCATTGGTTGCGTCACATCTTTCCACGTGAACAGGAAGAACGGCTCGCCGACCTCGCGGTTCATCACCGACTTCTGCCAGCTCGAACCCGGCTCGCGATAATGAATCCACGCCACGCGCGGCAACACGCCGCCCAGTTTCACCACCGCCCGCAACTCGCTCCCGTGTACTGCCGTCGCGTTGCCCGGCGACACGTCGAGAATGCGCGTCTGCGTCAACGGCGCGACGTTGCTCGCCGGCAACAACAAGCGTGCCGCTGAGTTCCGGAATCGTTCCGGACTAATCAGCGCCCACGCCGACATCGCCACCGCCACGACACCGACCGCCGCAACGAGCTTGGCGATCAGCTTCAAGTCGAACACCATCTTCCACGGCACCGCCGGGAATGGATTCTTCATCTCATGGAACAACGCTTCCCGCAGCGCCGAGCCTGACGACAATTCGCGGTCGAACTGCACCGCGCTGATCAACACGTTTTGCAGGCCGCCGCTGGACACTTCGATGCGACGCGCGATGGCCGATTCCGAGATCGGCACGATCCACGTGCGCGCCGCCATCACCAGCATCGCCACCAACGGACCGACGGTCAGCACAAACCCAATCCAGCGCCCGGCGAATCCAAAATGAAATCGCGCATCGAGCAGCAATCCCGCCGTCAGGAACGCCAGCGACACCGCGGTGCCGACCAGCAGGTATCGTCCGCTGCGCGACCACCGCAGTCGTCGGGCTGATGCGTTCAATGTGTCATGGACCGTTCGTGCAGATAGTGACATGGCGACCTCACTTTGATTTTGTTAGACGAACACTGGCGACGTAGGCATTGGAAATCGGTTTGCCTTTGACGTTCGGAACGTCCGCGTACACTTTCACGGAGATGTGCGTTGGCGGCGTGTCCTTGAGCGCAAGGTTCACGGTCTTGGGAACGGTGTAGGTCTCGCGGATTGTCTTCCAACTGCCGTGATGTTGCTCTCCGCGTTTGCGCCCGCACATCATCAAGCGCGGGAGACCATTCTCGGCCGGCCAGACGCGCAAGCCGGGTTTGATGTTGATCGAATCGGGCAACGGCACCCACGCCTCGACCATGATCATCATCCTCATGTCCTTCGGAGAGGCTTCGACCTCGGCTTTGTAGGTCGCGCCCGGCTCGCACTTGATGAACGCCGTCTCGAACATAATGCCGCCCATGTTGCCCTGCTTCAGGGGACAGGCGAACTCGACGACGTTGCCCTTGCCGGGCTGTTGCACGACTTTGACGTATTCGTGGTTCTTGCTGTACTGGTCTTGCTGGTGCGGATAGGTGTAGCGCCAGAACTTGAGCGGATCGGGTTTCTCGCTGAAGTTCCAGTTCGGCACGAGCTGTTGTTCCGGTAGCGCCACGGCTGTCGCCGCGATCAACACCGGCACGAGCATGATCCAACGTTTCATGGCAAACTCCATAGTTTTCGGGCGATCCAATCCACCGCCAATACCCCCAGCAACAATCCTAACAGAATCGGTTGATTCCACAAGTCTAGAAGTTGGACGCGCGAGAAGTGCTGTTCCTCGACGTGCAACGTCTTCCGCCACTCATCCCACTTGCCTTGTGGCAGGTACTGGCCCTTGGTCAACTCGGCCACGCGCTGGAGCAGTTCGCGGTTGATCGGCTGCCCCGTCACTTCCGTCGGCGGCTTCGCCACGATAAAGCGCGCCTGCGCTGTGACATTCGTGCCGCCGATCGCCGCCGTCGCCTCGGCGACATAAACGCCCGACACGTGCGGTTCAACCGCTGCGCGGAACCCCGGCACCTGCCGTCCCGCTGCCGTCTGCAATGTCGCCGCCTGCATCACATACTCAAACGTCTTCTCATCGGGAGTCATCACCCGCAACGCCAACTGCGTCGGGGCCTTCGCGCCGCTGGGCAACGTCACGATGGCGCGGACATCAGGTTTCTCGCCGACGAGGTAGTTCGGGCGATCCGTGAACACCTCCAGTTTTCCCGCGCCTCCTTTCTCCTGTTCCTTCGGAATCAACCAATCCATCAACTGCGCCCAGAACGTGTCGTACGGCGACATCTGGCCGGTCCAACCTTTCTCGGCCAGTCGCCAGCCAAAGATCGTGTCCGTTGCCACCGTCAACACGCGGCCCTTGCCAAATTGTTTCGCCGTCACCAGCGGCACCTGGCGTCCCGTCCAGTTCGCGCGCACCAACACCTGCGCCAGCGGGTCGGCGTCGGCGATGTTCAACGTCTGCAACGGCGGAAACTCGTGGAGCTTCGCAAACAACTGCCCGAACACCGGGTGATGCAGTCCCGTGTCGGTGATCGCCACCGGGAACGCGCCCTCGCGGTACTCTGAGTTCGCGCCCAGCGTCACCGGTAACACCTCTTTCAGCGCCGTCGCGTTGATCGTCTGGCTCAACAGACAGTTCTGACCACCGAGCACAACGAGTCCCCCACCCTTGTCCACATACTCGCGCAGCCCTTTGTAATTATCCGCCGTCAACGAATCCACCGGCAGATTGCCGATGATCACGACCGCGTAGCGCGTCAACGACGACGATGAGAAATCCAGCGCCGCTCCCGCCAACGCCTGCCCTGCCGAACTGAGACTGACCAACCGGCCGTCCTTCCAGCGGACGTACGACGCGAGTTGCAGATTCCGATTCGCCTCAATGGCTTTGCGCAGAAACTTGAAGTCGAAGCTCAACGTGTTCTGGATGTAAAGCACGCGGTTGCCCGGCTCGACCACGTCAATCACGAACGGCACCTTGCCCGTGTCCTTCTTCGCCGACGGATCGGCGAGCCGCGCCTCGTATTGCATCACGCCGGGACGATCGTGAATCACGGTGAACGTCGCGTCGCGGTTCTGTTCGTCCTCGTTGAACGCGACTGTTCCCTCCTGCATCTTGCGCCCGTCGCGCCACAACTCCACGACCACCGTCTGCCCCGCCATCGCGACGGCGCGCACGCTGATCTTCATCTCGACTTCCCAGCCGACCACCACGCGGCTAGGATAATCCGCGTGGATGATGCCGACCTCTTTCTCCCTCGGCTTCGGCTTGAACGGTTTCTCCAATTCAAACGTGTACACCGGCACGGTCGTCGGCGCCGTGAGATTCTCCGTTTTGATCGGGTTGACCGTCTCCAACCCATCGCTCAACAAACAGATCGCCGCCAACGGCTGCCCGCGGAACCGGTCCTGCGCCTGACGCAACGCGCCGAGCAAATTCGAACGGTCGCCCTTGAACTGGAGCTTTGCTGGATCTTTGCCCGCCTCGTTCAACGTCTGGTCAAACGAGAACACCCGCACGTCAAAATTCTCCAACTGATTCGTAAACGCCGGCGACTCCATCCATTTCTTGACCTGTTCCGAACGTCGCGGCTGCGTCTCGTCAGCGGGATCAGCCATGCTCTCCGAGGTGTCCACCAGCACTGCCAGTTGCGGACGCAACGTCGTGATCTCCTCCTGCCGTTGTTGGGGCTGGCCAAGCATCAACACCAACAACGCCAGCGCCAACACGCGGAACGTCCACAGGAAAACAATCCGCAGCTTCGACCGCAGCCCGTAGAAGAAAGTCACAACCGTGCCCGCCGCGATCACCGACGCCAACACGATCAGCCAGACCCAGGGCAACACTGGCGAGAAAATGAACTCGCTCATTTCCCCACCTCCGCCGTCGCGCGGAACGGACGCCCCATCCGTCGCTTGTTCAAGCGACCGGTGCGGATGTGCTGCACGTCCGCCTGCGAACGGTTTCGCGCCATCGCATTTGCGATCATCGTCTCCGCGCCAAACGCGATCAGCGCGCACATCAGCAGCAACGGCCAGAGCGGCGTCAGTTCGCGGTCCTTGTCGAGCGCCAGCTTCAACCCATCGCTCCCCTTCGCCAGCTCGTGCGGCACTTTCTGTTTCAGCGCCGATTCCTCGATCAATTTCAAGGACGATTCCGCCATCGGCGTGTTCACCGCGTAAATTTGCAGCACGCCTTCCGTCGGCGAAGCAAGCTCGAAAAAACCGCTCTGCTCCGCGCGCTCGACCGCCACGCCGTTGTTCTGCGCCGGCACGGTCTGCACCACGCCGTTCGGCAACGTCACCGTCAATCCCTCCGTCTTCGCCAGTCCGCTTGGCAACGCCAGCGAATCGCTCACGTGAAAACTGCCGGACTTCGTGAACTGCTCCGACGACCAGCGCGCGATCTGTTGCATCAACGGAACAAACGCACCCGCCGACAACGGGAAGTCGCCCCACGACCGGTCCGCCGAGGCGTTGATGAACATCACCTTGCCCGCCGCATGGTCAGCCACGATCACAAACGGCGTGTCGTCGTGCAGACTCAACAACACCTTCGCCTCCGGCTTCAATTCCAGCGTCAACGCCTTTTGTTGCGGCAACGCCGGGAACGGCGTGTTCGCGTCCCACGTGTTCGCCAACAACGGATGCGACGGGTCCACCGGCCTCACCACCAATCGTCCCGGCGGCAACTCCCGCACCACGCCCGGCTTCACCGGCAAAAACGCCAGCCGGCCCAACGCCTCGGACGTTGTCTGGTCGCCAGTCGAAATCACCACCGTGCCGCCCGTCTGCATGAAGCGCTCCAGTTTCACCAGCGCGATGTCGGTGAACTTCGGCAGATCCACCAGAAAGACCGCCGTGTAACCGTCGAGGCTCGCCGTGTCCAACTCCGACACCGAGATCGCCTTCGGCAACGACGCCGCGCCAAGGCCAAGCGCCTTCCGCAAGAAGAATCCCGAGTGCAATACCTCCGGCCCGACACGTTGGCCCTCGACGATGAGCACCTTCGGCGCTTGCGAAATCGGCAACCAGAAACTGAACCGGTCATCATCCGGCAAATGATCGCCCTGCAAGTTCGCCGTCGCCCGCAACATCGTTCCCTGCACCGACGGCACAACAAACTCAAATGGCACCTCGACTGTCGAGTCCGAGCCGACCTCGACCGCGCGCTGGAAGACCCGTTGCTTGCCGATCTGTACGTCCACCAAATCCTGCAACGGCGCCGACGAGAAATTCTCCACCGTCAACGTCCCGCGCACCGGCGCGCCAACATTGACCACCGGTGTCACGACCTGCAATTTCGTGATCGCCGCGTTGAGCGACTTCACGTCGTCAGGACGGATGACAAACAGCTTCGCACCCATCTGTTTCCATTCGTTGTCGAACACCGTCGCCGCATCGAACCGCCAGCCAAGCTCCTGGCAATCCGTGAGCAGATAGACGCGCTTCACTTTCTTCATTGTCTTCGCCAGAATCTTCCGCGCCTCCCGCAACGCCGGCGATAAATCGGTGCGGAACTGCGTCGGCTGGATACCTTGGATCGTCTGCTTCAGAAGATTGTGCGCGACCGTCGGCTCCGGAATCAACAGGTTCGCGCGCTCGTTCACCGCAATCAACGCCACATCGTCGCCGGGCTTGAGGTCGTCCACGATGGCGATGGCCTGTTTCTTCGCCGTCTCCAACCGCGGCGTCTCGCCGATGCGGTAGCTCATGCTCATCGAGTTGTCCACGACCAGCA
>Ga0233425_10001489_pt1 | contig 52320 bp, 69 predicted proteins | sample Watercolumn_Towu_2_FD_181712 | JGI IMG/M metagenome (GOLD analysis project Ga0233425, IMG submission 181712) | Freshwater microbial communities from Lake Towuti, South Sulawesi, Indonesia - Watercolumn_Towuti2014_140_MG | ecosystem: Environmental > Aquatic > Freshwater > Lake | place...
TAATCCTTTTAAATCTTTCTAAATGTTATCATTAAGAAGTGACACTATGCGGTCTACGAGAATCGAACTCGTATCCCATCCTTTTTGCTATCTCGTATAAGGAGATTTCTAAAAAGAACCAATGGTTCTTTTTATTGGCAAGGATGAATTCTACCACTAAACTAAGACCGCATACAAAAATAATAGAATAACTTAATTTTAAAAGGTTTCTTTTTGTACTGGCTGCATTGAAAGAGCATTTCTGATAACATTTAAAAACCTATTTTCTCAGTTAATAACTATGGTAAAAGCAATTGTATTACAATTCAGAAGGGGAAAAAAATCATACACTCCAAGGCATTTTTTAATAGAAGTAGAAGGATGTGATTCAAGAGAAAAAGCCAAGAAATATATTGGGCATAATGTTGAATGGATTTCTCCTGGAAAAGAAAAGAAAGCAATAAAAGGAAAGGTTTCATCTGCCCACGGAAATAAAGGTGTTCTTAGAGCGATTTTTGAAAGAGGACTGCCAGGACAAGCGATAGGAACAGATTTAAAATTTTTAGAAGGGGCAAAGAAATAAGATGGCACTTAGAGTAGCAAAATCATATTCAAAAAGGTATGCAAGACCTTATACAAGAAAATCGAAAGTTAAAAGCAAATCTTACATAAAAGCAGTACCAAATGCAAAAGTAGTAAAATTAAAAATGGGTGATGTAGACGGATGGCAAAAAGGAAAATACAAAACAATTTTAAAAATAATTTCTAAAGATCAGATTCAATTAAGAGATAATGCAATTGAAGCTGTTAGGCAGTATCTGCATAGATTCTTAACAGAGAAATTAGGAAAAGAATATTTTTTTGAAGTAAATGTTTACCCCCACCATATTCTTAGAGAAAATAAGATGATTACAGGTGCAGGTGCAGATAGAATGCAGACAGGAATGGCTCTATCATTTGGAGCAACAATGGGCAGAGCAGCCCTTATAAAGGAAAATCAAGCGATGTTTACAATTGCAGTAAACTCAGTAAAGGCAGAACAAGTTGCAAGAAAGTTAGTTGCTTCTTCTAAAGCAAAGATGCCTTCAGGAATAAGAGTTGATACTATTTATATAAGATAATTTAATTGAATGAAGTGCATAGTTAGCTTTTAATAATCATTTTTCATATTAAATAGATGAAATACTTTTTTATTTTGGGCAGGAATCCAGAATTATCCAGAGCAGAGATATTCTCTTATTTTGAAGCAAGAAAGATAAGCTTTGAAGAAATTTTATTTGAGGATAACTTTCTTATTTTAGAACTTAAAGGAGATATTAACTTAAATATTCAGGAATTTGGGGGGATAATTATGCTGGGTAAAATTAATTTTTCAGGTGAAAGAAAAGAAATTCTGGGTTTTATTGAGAAAGATGAATTAATCTCTGCAGACAAATTCAGTTTCAATGTAATTGGAAATTATGATATAGAGCAGGAAATATATGAAAAATTTAAAAAAGAGGGTAGAAAAACAATGCTTCGCCATGGCAGAGGGGAATTAAAAATTCAGGATAAAGAGACAATAGAACTGCCAAATGCAGATTTTCATATTTTTTGCCATAAATCAAATAAAATCTACTTTGGGCTGATAAATCAAGTATTCTCACATAAGAAAGTAAAAGAAAGAGATATGAAAAAGCCGTTTAGAAGAGAAGAACTTGCAATATCTCCAAGACTAGCGAGAATATTGATTAATCTTTCTCAAACCAAGGAGAAGCAGATTCTTCTGGATCCTTTTTGCGGCATAGGTGGAATTCTTCAGGAAGCGATGTTAAAGAATATAAATGTCCGAGGAATAGATAAAGATAAAAGAGCTATAATGCAAGCAAAGCAAAATTTAGATTGGCTGAAAAAAAACTATAAAATAATTTCATCTTATGAATTAAAAATTTTAGATTCTAAAAATCTTGCAGATTTATATTTTGATGGTGTTGCAGCAGAGCCAAATCTTGGAGAACTAGTTAAAAAAAAGCTAAGAATGCAGGAAGCCCAGAGTTTTATTAAAAAATTTGAAAATTCAATAATACCTGTACTGCAAAGATTAAAGAAAATTAAAAATCAAGAGGTAAAAATAGCTATAACTTTTCCTTATATAAGGAATCTCTCGGTAAGCATAAACAATGTTTTGACTAAAACAGGTCTGCATTTATCTGCATTAAAGGGAGTTAAATTTCCAATAAAAGAGTTCAGACCAGACCAGTTTGTTTCAAGAGAAATTTGGGTTTTTGTGTAATCCTATTTGATATACCCTCCTTTTTGTAAATTCCAAAGTTTTTTATATTGTCCTTCTTGTTCTATTAACTCTTTATGTGTTCCCTGCTGAACAATCTTGCCCTTGTCCATAACAATTATTCTATCTGCACTCATTATTGTTGACAGTCTATGGGCAATAATAATTGTTGTTCTTCCTTTCATTAATTTTCTTAAATCATTCTGGATATCATATTCTGTTTGGCTGTCTAATGAAGATGTAGCTTCATCTAATACAAGAACCTTTTTATCTGCAAGTATTGCTCGGGCAATTGAAACTCTTTGCTTTTCTCCTCCAGAAAGTTTAATCCCTCTTTCTCCAACTATAGTGTTTTCTTTGTTTGGAAATCTTTTTATTATCTTATCCAGTTGAGCAAACCTTATTGCCCCCATGACCTTTGCTTTTGCAGCTTTTGGATTGGAAAAAGCAATGTTATTATAAACAGTATCATCAAATAAAATGCATTCCTGTGGAACAATGGCCATTTCTTCTCTTAGAGATTCCTGCTTAAAATTTTTAATATCCTTTCCATCAATTAATATCTGTCCAAATTCGAGGTCATATAATCGATATAATAATTTAACAAAAGTAGACTTCCCAGAACCAGAATTCCCCACCAAAGCAATGCTTTTATTTTTATCTATTTTCAAATTAAAATTTTCAAATATCTTTCTTTTTCCATAATTAAAAGAAACATTTCTGAATTCAATTTTTCCTTCTTTTATAAAAAGTCTTTCTGAATTTGGCTTATCTTTAATCTTGTTATGGATTTTTGCAAATTTGAATATTGATTGAAAATCCGCCATCGCCCTGTAATAATTTCTTATACCCCAAACAAAAGAATATAAAGACCCTACTAGAGAAGTAAATACAGTATAAGTAAATACAATTGCTCCAATAGTTATCTTTTCATGGAGAAAGTCTAAAATAGGGAAATAAACAATAAAAAATACTGCCAATGAAAGTATTAATACTTGTATTGAATCCATCCATCTGAAGTATTCCCAGAATCTAAGAGATTTTTGCTTTGTTATCTCACTAAGTTTCCTAAATCTTGATTTTATGAATTCTTCTTTGCCGAAGTATTTTATTGATTCTATATTTGTGAATATATCCGATACCCCTGCTTTTTCTTTATCTTCTGCTTCATTTGCAGCTATATTTGATTTTTCTTGCGCCTTCTGCATAATAAAACTATAACCAATAAATGCTAAGACAGACAAAAGAGTTACAACAGCAGAAACCCAGCTAAAATATGTTAAAGATATAAAAGCAACACCTAATTGAAAAATTAATGGTGCAAAATTAAATATAAAAACATCTGTCATTCTTTCAACAGCCCCCCCTATCCTTAGCAATTTTGAAATTAAACTCCCTGTTTTATGGCTTGTATGAAAGTTATAATCTAAAACAAGAAGATGATTAAAGAAATTTCTTTTCATATCTGCGATCATACCCGCATCCAATTGGTTTATAAAGTGAATATAAACAAATTTCAAAGCAGTTCTAACTAGAATAATCCCCAAATAAACAATAGCAATAATAATTAATGCCTGGACAAAAACATTGCCTGCCAAAATTCCTGCAGAAAAATCGGTTCCTTTATCAATTATTGCTTTAAATAAAAACTTATCTGCTACAGATGCCGCTTCAATTATGAGGATTACAATAAGCAGCATAATAAATATTGCCTTATACTTTTTTAGAAAGCTAAAGTACAAACTAAGATTAAACTTAAAATCAATTTTTTTGCTTTCTTCTTTTTCTTCAGCCATAGTATTCACTAATAGTAAATTTATGAGAATCTAAGAAAAATCCGCCTTTTAATTATTTGGTTTTTAGTACACCGGAGATATATCACTTTTTACTAGAATTCTGGTATTTTGTGTAACTATAAAGAGGTTACAGATAGAAAGGTTTAAAAGTACAAGACACGACTTAAAGATATGGAAAGAACTAAAAGAATACTTGCTCCTGAAAGAGTAAATCAACTTCACCTTCTAAAAGAAAGCTTAAGAACTGATCCTCGATTTGATTTAGTTAGATATCATTTGGTTCATAGGACTTTAAGGCAGGAAGCACATAAGAAATCAGCAGCAATCGAAGAAAATAGAAGCAAAGCAAAGGCCCATAGAAGATTAGAATCTGCCTACGAATTTTTTATGAATCGTTATTCTGGAGTTATGGATATTAGATTTTTAATGGACACAATAAGAATAATCTTAGGTTCTGAAAGAATTATCCCTCTAAGAAGCTGTACTGCTCGCGCTAGTGGAATGGGTTTTGAATATCCTGAAGACGTATCTGCTCAATTAGAGCAGTTTTGTAGATGGGATACACAAATCACAGAACCAATTCAAAAAGCATTATATACTCATCTGCATTTAGCAAGAATACATCCATTTTATGATGGAAATGGTAGATTAGCAAGACTAATTCAAAATTGTATTCTAAATAAAGATGGATTTCCCCCAATAATCATTGGAGAAGAAGATAGAGCAGTGTATATGACTTTGATAAACCACGCTCAAAGAGAGTATAGAGATACTAGAGGAGACCTTAGAGATAGAAACTATTTGTCTTTAGATGAAGAAAGAAAGTTATTAGAACGTTGGAAAGATGATAATGCTTTTCTTGGAGCCAAACAAAGAGCTTTTTATGAATTCTTGGCTGAAAAGCTTTACAAAACATTAGAAGAAAGTAAGAAAAGGGTGCTAAAAATTTCGAAATCACAGCCTAAAACAAGCTCTTTTGCTTCTCAACTTCTAAGATAAAATCATATGCTTTTTTCAGCATCTCTTTATTTGATGCTTTGTTTGTCTCTTTCATTGCTTTTTCATAATTCATCCATTCAAATTTTTCATGCTCATTGCTTATTTTTACTTTAAATTTATCTTCTGGTTTTATCTTTGCAATAAGATAAACAGCTTCCTTGAAAATAGTCTTCCCCCCAAACTGGTAAAACCATTTTAAAAAATGTTTAAATCCACGTATAATTTTTATGTCTCTTAAATTTGTTTCTTCTTCAACTTCTCTTCTTACTGTTTTCTCTATGTTCTCATTATCTTCTATTTTGCCTTTTGGAAATTCCCAATAAGTTTTTCTAAGCGTATTCTGCAAAAGAAGAAAATTCGGCTTATTTTTTTCGTCTAAATAATATATAATTGCTCCTGCTGATTTTTGTTTTTCAACCATTAATAACCTGGAGATAAATGCAGCTTAAATAGTTTTTTCTTTGCTGACAAGATAGTGCCTTCAGCATTCTAGTTTGATTGCATCAATCATCTAATTGCCTAACTTTAATTAATGACTATCGGAGAAGATTGCACAAGACTTTATACAATTATTTAGAAACCAACGGATGACTATCAAACGGGCTAAATAAATATCCTGCTTGAGCTAATGCGGCATCATCTTCAAAGCGATCATATCGCGAAGATAAAAATTCAACAGAACAAGGATTTTTAATTAAGCCTGCAATTTTAATAATTCTATCTCTAATTAATTCGTCATACCCTCTTCCGAAAAAAGAGCTAAAATTAGTGTGAGCTATGGGGGTTTCATCTTTTTTTAATCTGGCGATTCCTACATCAAAACTCATTATTATTTGATTTCCATGAGAATAAAGTTGAAAATGATGATATAAATTTCTTGCTGGAGAATTTTGTCTTGATGCCCTATAATTTAAAACATCTAAATCCAATCCATCCATAGTTTTTGGCACTAACTGAGTTAATAATCCAGAAGATAATGTTTTGGCTTCTTCTTGAGAAATACCCTCTTGAGAAAGCTTCAATCCCAAAGAAGAAGGATCTAATTCTCCATCTAAGCAAAATAAACCTTCTGATTTTCTTTTATTTAGAAATAATGATTCTACCCTGGGTCTAACTAATTCTCTAGCAATTGTTTTATATTCACCTAAAGACTCGCATGCGGTTATTGGCATAATTCAATTAAAAAAATATGCTTTTTAAGCTATTATATCCTTAAGAATATATATTTAAATATAAACTGGCTGTATAAAATATGAAAAAGAGCATTTTATATCAATATGGTGAGTTAGACTGCCTTCTATATTATTCAAAAGTTTCTCATTATATTAAAAAAATGCTGAAAAGCAAGGAAATTGCAACAAAAACAATTCTAGAAGATGGAAAATTTATAAAAAGAGGTTCAAATTCTCCTCAATTATATATTGAAGATTTAGAATATGGAAAAAATATTAATGAGAATTTTTTAAAATTAAGGGTTGGAAAACATTTAGATGAGGTTAAAGAAAAGCTGACTGAAAAACAAATTTTAATATGGAAATATTTTGTTCCAAGAAAAATGATAAACTTTTTCTATGCATGCAATAATGAATACGGAAAAAATATAGAAAGAATATTTATTGACATAGACAGGCAGAATAACTCTTCAGAGCAGGCAAGAGTTATAGCAATGCATCTAATAAATATAATAAAAGAAGACAATGAATTTGGAAATCTTGTTAAGTTCAAGCCAATAATTCTCTGGACAGGCTCAAGCTTTCATATTTACCTTTTGCTTAAAAATAAAGTTGATTTAAATTTCTATAATAATTATTTATCTTATGGAAAAAACAAGGAAAAAAGCTTTATAATAAAATGGGCAGAACAAATTTCAAAAGAAACAAAATTAAATGTAAAAGCAGGTCATGAAAGGGAAAAAAATGCAATTATTCTTGATTCAAGCAATACTCCTCCTGGAAAACTTGCAAGATGCCCCTTTTCACTTCATATAAAAGAATATAATAAATATGATGGGGTTTCAGTTCCATTAACAGAAAAGCAATTAGAAAATAAAAACTTGATAAAAAAATTAAAAAAACTCACGCCTGATTTTGTTCTGGAAAATATAAGAAAATATAGTTTTATATATTCATAATTGATTTAATATGCATGAAAATAAAAGTAAGAGTAAGGCCAAATTCAAGCGAAGCAAAAATAGAGCCATTTGGAGACAATATGTATCTTATTAAATTAACTTCTCCTGCCGAAAACAATGAAGCAAATATGGAGTTAATACATTTACTATCTCATTATTTCGGAGTTCCAACAGGGCATATAAAAATAACTTTTGGCTTAACAGGCAGAGATAAGATTATAGAGGTGAACTAGATGGGCATCAAATACTGTGAAGCAGAAGATATAAGGAAGATTGCAGAAGAGATAATTAAAATAATGACTTGGGATCATGTCATATTAAATTCTGTTTATTTTTTAAGAAGTATTGGCTCTGCATCAAGAGGAACAATTGCAAGATGCCATGCGTTATCAAGGCCATTGCAGATTGCATTAAAAAGAAGCGGGTTTTATTTAATAGAGGTTATTCATGAAAGATTTGACAAAATGTCTGAAGATGACAGAGTAAAAGTGATAATACATGAATTAATGCATATTCCAAAGGCATTTGGGGGCGGATTTATACATCATCATATGGTAAATGAAAAAAGTGTGGAAAAAATATTTAAAGAATACAAATTAAGAAAAATTGAGGGGGAGAAATATGAAAGAAGCTTTTTTTGAATTTTATATAAGAAACAAAAAAATAAAAATTAAAGCAAAATTATGCAAAAGTCTTTGGAGCAAATTTACTGGGTTGATGTTCAAAACAGAATCAAAGCCGCTTCTGTTTATTTTTAACAAGGAAAAAAAGCTTTCAATCCATTCTTTTTTCTGCAAACCATTTTTTGCAGTCTGGATTTCATCCTCGAGAAAAGCAGAAAAAATATTAAAAATTAATAAATGGAGATCTGGTTTTTCTGGAGCAGGGAAATACATTTTAGAGATACCAAAATCCGACGTGAATTACTCGAAAATGACAAAAATATGTAATTTGGCCGACGGAGAAAAATAGAAAGGTTTAAATACAAAAGCAGACTTAGTATATTATAATTTTATAAAAGGAGGTAAAAATGGGAAGCGTAATTGCAAAAAGTGTTGTTAAGAGAAAGCCAGGTTATCTTTACTATGTAGATGCAAAGGGCAATGTATGTGAAGCTAAAATGGCTAGAGGCGGAAAAAAAAGAAAAAAAAGATAAAAACTTTTATAAGTTTTGTTTTTCTGCCTTTTCACATTTTATTTTTATATTCTAATTCTTATTTTTTATTATTTAATTGGTTAACTAAATGATTTTAAACTAAGATATTTAATAAAATCAGTGAAATTAAAAGATCTTCTTGCAGAAGGGGGGTATAGAACTCATATTCTTGAAGGGTATTTTAATGGATATGATCATTTACCAAATAGCAAATCAAATGGAAATAGAAGGAAGTTATATCAATATAAAATTGAAAATATGTTCCTTGGAAAAAGGCCTGATGTGACTTTGATGAAAACAAGAAGATTTTCCGAAACAGGCGATTACTTAGGTACAAGAGTTGTCTGTGTTTCTTTTCATTTAAATGACAGGGTTGTGATATAGATTAAGTAAACTAAATTTAAAGATTTAGAAGTAGTGATTAAAATACAATAATATTTAAAAACTCGTTTTGCTTATTTTTTCTTATGGGTGCTAAAAACCTTAGAAATAGTGAAGATGGATTGCCTATTGCAATAGATGGTATTACTCATTTAGGAGATTCTGCTTTTTCTGCTATTTCATTATCTTCTGGGAGGGATAAAGCACAAACACCAGAAACCCCCAAAGAACCCCTATATCCTCTTTCAACAACAGAAGTTCTTTTATTAAATGGTATTTTGTATATCGGAGATGCAGCTCCAATAAGACCCCATCTATGATTTCATATTCTTTTTAAATATAGATTAGATAGATATTATATGAAATACCTCTTAGCAATTGAGTCAACAGCACATACTTTTGGCATAGCTGTTTTAAATAAAGATGGAAAAATAATTGTGAATGATAGAGAGATGTATAAAACAGAGAGCGGAGGTATAATTCCTATTGAAGCAGCTGAACACCATAGAGAAATTGCAGACAAGTTATATGAAGATGCATTAAAAAAAGCACGGATAAATGAAAAAGATATTTTTGCAATTGCATTCTCTCAGGGCCCCGGTTTAGCTCCTTGTTTATTAGAAGGAATTAGATTTGCAAAGAAAAAAGCAAAAGAATTAGATGTTCCAATTATTCCTGTTAATCATTGTGTTGCTCATTTAGAGATAGGAGAAATTACAGGTGCAAAAGACCCTGTTCTGCTTTATTGTTCCGGAGCCAATACTCAAATAATTGCTTATGAAGCAGGAAAATACAGGATTTTTGGAGAAACCTTGGATGTTGGAATTGGAAACTTTATAGACACTTTTGCCAGATATGCTGGTTTGGGTTTTCCAGGAGGCCCCAAAATAGCCGAATTAGCAATGAAGAGCAAAAATTACATTGAATTGCCTTATTCAATAAAGGGAATGGATGTTGCTTTTTCAGGGATACTTACAAAATTAAGACAGCTTTTAGAAACAAAGAAAAATACAATTGAAGATTTATCTTTTTCTTTGCAGGAAACAGCTTTTGCAATGCTTATTGAATCAGCTGAAAGAGCTCTCGCTCATACAGGAAAAAAAGAACTTTTATTAGGCGGAGGTGTTGCCTGCAATTCCCGCTTGCAGGAAATGGCAAAGATAATGTGCGATAAAAGAGGGTGCAAAATGTTTTGCCCTGAAAGAAGTTTATTAGTTGATAATGCAGGAATGATTGGCTATCTTGGATTAAAAATGTTTAGAAGAGGTATATTTGCTTCGGGGAAAGATAAAGACCAAATAGACATTCTTCCTAGACAGCGAACAGACGAAGAAGAAGTTAATTGGAAGTAAATAACCTTTTTATATAAAAAAAGATATTTTCTCTAAAAAAATATAAAATTCCCAAAACGCAGATTATCTGATAAATAGTCATCCCCAAAAGAATTATCTTTTCAGCTCTAAAAACTTCTTATATATTTTTATATACTCTTGTTTAAAAAGCAGAAACGAAGGTTTTTTAAACTCATTTTATAACTAAACTATAACCAATGACCTAGATAGGGAGGCTAAACTGCTTTCTATTTGGGTTTAACTAAATAAGATTATTAAAATAAAATGGCTACAGTATATGAAGTTATTGAAAAAGCAAGCAAGTCTGGAAAGATAGACAAGGGTATAAATGAAACAACAAAAGCAGTTGAAAGAGGAGTTGCAAAACTGGTTGTAGCTGCTAAAGATGTTAATCCAAAAGAAATTATTCAGCATCTACCTTTGCTATGCAAAGAAAAAGGAATCAAATACCATGAAGTTGATTCCAAGCAAAAGCTGGGAATTGCAATCGGCATAGGTGTTTCTTGTTCTGCTATCGCTGTAATAAATGCAGGCGATGCAGCTAAAGACATTGCTCATTTATAATAATTAAGGTTATGGTAATAATATGGAAGGATATAAACAATCTAATCAAATCAAGAAAGAAGTTCCAACAGGAATAAAGACATTGTCTATCGTTTGGGGGATAATTGGATTAATACTTATAATCTATTCAACAGGGGTTTTTTTTGGAGCCAAATCTGATGAAAGTTATATTTTGGGAATTCCTCTTTTTTTACTTTTATTCTTTGTAGTAATTGGAATAGATTTAATAATTAATAGTATTCTTATTCTTCTCGGAATGGGATCAAAATTAAAGATGATGGTTTATTCTTTAGTCTTTTTTATCTTTTATGCTCTTGCTATCGTTGCTATTCTATTTGTAATTCCTCAAGCAAAGACGACTCTTACGGACATTTTTACTATGATTATGATTTTTGCAATAACTTCCATTACTTTTATTTATCTAAAGTTTAATAAAAAAGCAAAGGAGTATTTTAATAAATAAAAATGGGAGACAAAAATCAAAAATCACAGGAGAAAGCACAAAGTTCTTCAAAAGGTTCTGAAAAAATTAAAGAAGCAGAACCTGTTCCCGCTGTTGTAGAAGCAGTAGTAGGCAGAACAGGAACAAGAGGAGAAGTTACGCAGGTCAAGGTTAGAGTTCTTCAAGGAAGAAATAAAGGGAAGCAAATAAGAAGAAATGTTATTGGCCCTGTAAGAAAAAGAGATGTTTTGATATTAAGAGAAACAGAAATAGAAGCAAGAAGGCTGCAAACTAAAGTTTCAAGGGGAGCATTTAGCTAAGATGGTATCTAGAAGATCCGATATTGTTTTGCATAATCTGGCAAAGGTAGATAGAAAAATACCCAGATCCGCAGATAATGGAAGATTAAGAGGTTATTATGCCTATTTAAGAAGACAAGAAAAAACACAGCTTAGGCAGCAGCAATTTGAACGTGATTATCATTTTAATCAACTAGTTTTAACGGGTTTGTATGCTTTTGGAGGAGTAATATGAAATGCGCATTTTGTAAAAGAGATTTTGATATCCCCTATGGAACAACAATAATACAAAGAGATGGAACACCGAAGCACTTTTGTTCAAGTAAATGCAGAAAAAACTCCAAAATGGGCAGAGATAACAAAAAAGTAAAATGGGTCACAAAAATGCCTGAAAATAAAGCGGCAAAAGAAGAAAGCAAAGCAATCAATTTAGCAAGACAAGAAAAAATATTCCAAGAAAATAAGGCAAATAATAAAGCAAAGGCAGAAAGAAAAAACGCTAAGGTTAAAAGAGCTAAGGCAAAAGAAGAGAAGAAGTGATTTTGCTGTTAAGTCTGTTTTTTCATAAAAACTTGTTAGAGGTTTATTATTAACTAATCATTGGGAAGTGCCAGCTGACCATAAAATAATTGTTTTAAAACAACTAACTTTTCCCCATTTTTTCCATTATAAATTTCATTTTCCGTCGATAAAAAGAGAGAAAGCTTTATAAAGCTGATTTGATTTTTCAAATTACATGGGTGAAAAAAGCTATTCTGCTGAAGATATAAAGGTACTTGAGGGACTAGAAGGAGTTAGGAAGAGACCAAGTATGTATATCGGTTCAACAGGCAAAGAAGGCCTGCATCATCTTGTGTATGAAATTGTTGACAATTCTGTTGATGAATGCTTGGCAGGGGTATGCAATACAATTAAAGTAACCTTGAATAAAGATGGTTCTGTAACAGTAGAAGATAATGGAAGAGGAATTCCAGTAGATATGCATCCCGTTTATAAAAAATCAGCTATGGAGATTATAGTTACAAAACTGCATGCAGGCGGAAAATTTGACAAAAAAGCCTATACTGTTTCAGGTGGCTTGCATGGTGTTGGAATTTCTGTTGTAGCTGCTCTTTCAAAAAAAATGAGAGTAGAAGTAAAAAGAGACGGCGAAATTCATATGCAAGAATACAAAATAGGTGTTCCGCAGGATAAGGTCAAGGTAATAGGAAAATGCGAAAAGGGCATAACAGGAACAGATATAACTTTCTGGCCAGATGAAACAATTTTTTCAACAACAAAATTTGATTTTAATACTCTTGCAATAAGATTCAGAGAAATCTGTTTTCTAAATGCAGGCCTAAAAATTATTTTTTTGGAAGAGGGAGGAAAAAAAGAAGAATTTCATTATTCTGGCGGAATAGTTGAATTTATAAAATGGCTTGATAGAACAAGAACTGCTTTGCACAAACCCGTTTATTTTAAAAAAACCGGAGAAGATAACTTAGTTTTAGAGGTTGGTTTAGAGTATAATGATTCATATAATGAGAATATACATGGTTTTGTAAATACAATTAATACAATTGAAGGAGGAACACATGTTGCTGGCTTTAAAACAGCCTTAACAAGAGTAATAAATGATTATGCTGAAAAAAGAGGAATTTTAAAATCTGGAGAAAAATTAGAGGGGGATGATGTAAGAGAGGGAATAACAGCTATACTTTCTCTAAGATTAAAAGAACCTCAATTTGAAGGCCAGACAAAAACAAAATTAGGAAATTCAGAAATAAAAGGCATAGTTGATTCTTTAGTTACAACTTCATTATCTGAATTTTTTGAAGAGAATCCTGCTATTGCAAAAAAAATAGCAGAGAAAGCTTCTGCTGCATTAAAAGCAAGAATGGCTGCACAGAAAGCAAAAGAATTAGTTAGAAGAAAAAATGCTCTCGGCTCTGGGGGATTGCCGGGCAAATTAGCAGATTGCTCTTCAAAAAAGAAAGATGAAACAGAGTTATATGTTGTTGAGGGAGAATCAGCAGGAGGCACTGCAAAAGGTGCAAGAAATCGCGAGTTTCAAGCAATACTGCCATTAAAAGGAAAAATTTTAAATGTAGAAAAAGCAAATCCAGCCAAAGCACTTTCCTCTGAAGAAGTTGCAAATTTAATTACAGCTATTGGCACAGGGGTCGGAGAAAGTTTTGATATTGAAAAATTAAGGTATAATAAAATTATAATTATGTCTGATGCAGATGTAGATGGCCAGCATATTAAAACACTTTTATTAACTTTTTTCTACAGGTATACCCCATTATTGATAGAGCATGGCCATATTTTTATTGCTGTAGCTCCGTTATATAAAGCAAGAAAAGGCCAATCAGACCACTATGTTTATTCTGATGAAGAATTAAAAAAACTTATGGAGAAAATAGGAAAAGCAGATGTTCAGCGTTTTAAAGGTTTGGGAGAAATGAATGATGAGCAATTGTGGGACACAACAATGAATCCAAAGACAAGAATATTAAAGCAAGTTTCAGTAGAAGATGCAGTAGAAGCAGATGAAACATTTTCAATTTTAATGGGAGATGCTGTTGAGCCAAGAAGATTATTTATAGAAGAAAATTCTAAATATGCGGAGCTGGATTTGTAAGATGGAACAAAAAAAATCAAAAAAACAACTTGATGAAAGATGCGAGTTATGCGGTGATGCATGCTGCACAAAAGCAGATAAGCATATAAAAGTTTATTTCTGCCCTAAATGCAAGTCAAAAGATGTAGGGTTTATATTTACATGGGGAAATATCTTTGGCATTATCCCAAAAATGAGATGCAGGAAATGTGGTTTTGAATCAGTTGCGTTTCCACAACTGCATATAAGCGAGAAAAAATTAAATAAGATGGAGGGAAGGAAACTAAAAAGATAGTTGCTAAAGCAATTATTATATAACTACTACACGATTAATAATGAAACAATGACCTCGCGCTGTTATCTCTATTGTCTATACATCAGACGAGTAGAGAAGACCTTAGCTAAGTCCAGTTTTATTAATTAAATAGTAAGAGGCGCAAGCCGAACATTAGATTATGCGATAGCACAAAAATGCTGAAAGCATAAACACCAAAAAAACATGACCCCGGAAGAAATACAAGCAAAGAAAGAAGAAATGAAGAAAAACATAGAAGCAAAAGAATTGATAGATGCTGAAATTTCGAGTGAAATGAGAAAAGCATATATAGATTATGCGATGTCTGTTATTGTTGCAAGAGCTTTGCCTTCTGCTGAAGATGGGCTAAAACCCGTCCATAGAAGAATTTTATGGGCTATGAGTGAGATGGGTTTAGAGAGCAACAAGCAGACAAAAAAATCAGCAAGAATTGTCGGAGATGTTATAGGCAAGTATCATCCTCATGGAGATATTGCTGTTTATGATGCTTTAGTTAGAATGGCTCAAGATTTCTCTTTAAGATATCCTTTAATAAAAGGACAGGGAAATTTCGGATCACTCGACGGGGATCCGCCTGCAGCATACAGATATACAGAAGCAAAAATGGCAAAAATTTCTGAAGAGTTATTGCAGGATATAGAAAAGAAAACAGTGAAGATGCTGGGGAATTTTGACAATACATTGGAAGAGCCAGAAGTTCTGCCTGGAAAAGTTCCAAATTTGCTTTTAAATGGAGCATCTGGAATTGCTGTTGGAATGGCAACAAATATGCCTCCGCATAACTTAAATGACGTATGCGACTCAATTATAGAATATATAGAAAAACCCGAAGTTACTATAGAAGAGCTGATAAAAATAATAAAAGCACCTGATTTTCCAACAGGGGGTTATGTATCTGGCCAGATTAAAGATATGTATTTAACAGGAAGAGGAAAAATTGCATTAAGAGGGAGAGTAAAAACAGATGAAGATGGCAAAAACAGGGAAAAAATAATTATAACAGAAATTCCTTATCAAGTTAATAAAGCTGATTTAGTCTCTCAAATAGCAGATTTAGTCAAAGAGAAAAAACTGCCTGATGTAAATGATATAAGAGATGAAAGCGCAAAAGGAAAAGTAAGGATTGTAATTGAATTAAGAAGAGAGGCTGACCCAAAATTTACAATTAATCGGCTGTATAAATTTACGAGATTGCAGGACAGGTTTGATGCAATTATGCTCGCTCTAGTTAATGGGCAGCCAAAACAACTGAACTTAAAGCAAATCATAGAAACTTATGTCAACCATAGAAAAAAAATGGTTAGAAAGAGGACAGAATTTGACTTAAACAAAGCAGAAGACAGGCTGCATATTGTTCTTGGGTTATTAATTGCTCAAAAAAATATAGATGAAATTATACATTTAATTAAAAAATCCAAGCTTGCATCAGAAGCATCTGAAGCCCTGCAGAAAAAATTTGAGTTATCTCAAAAACAAGCTCAGGCAATTTTAGAAATAAAGCTTCAGCAATTAACTTCATTAGAAGTTGAAAAATTAAAGAAAGAAGAAGATGATTTAAAGCAGTTAATAAAAGAATTAAAAACAATTTTGGGTGATGAAAAAGAGATATTAAAAGTAATAAAGAAAGAACTGCAGGAATTAAAGAGAAATTATGGGGATGATAGAAAAACTGTTGTTTCAAGTTCAATTTCAGAAGATTTTGAAGAAAAAGATTTAGTTGACAAGAAAGATGTTGTTGTTACAATAACAGACAAGGGATATGCAAAGAGAATTGATATGAAATCATATAAAGAGCAGAATAGGGGTGGAAAAGGAGTAATTGGAACAGAGTTAGCAACAGGAGATTTCGTAAAAGAATTATTAACTTGTTCTACTCATGATTACTTGTTATTTTTTACAGATAAGGGAAAAGTTCATTGGTTGAAAGGATTTGAGATACCTGAAATTGCAAAATATGGAAAAGGAAAGGCATTAATTAATTTATTAGAATTAAAAGAGGAAAATGTTACTTCAGTTATAGCTGTTAAGGAATTTAAAGATTATCTTTTAATGGCTACTCAGCTTGGGCAGGTTAAAAAAATAGCTTTAGAAGAATTTAACAATCCAAGAAAAGGAGGAATTAAGGCAATTGAATTAGAAGGAACAAATGATTTGTTAATAGATGTAAAACCTGTAAAAGACAAACAGGAAGTTCTTTTAGTAACAAAAGATGGGCAGGCATGTAGGTTTAATTCAGATGATGTTCGTTCAATGGGGCGTTCATCTTATGGTGTAACTGGAATTAAATTAGATGGAAAAGATGCAGTTATATCTTTAGAAGTTCTTCCTTTGGAAAATCCAGATAAATTTTCAATTTTAACAATAACTAAAAATGGCTATGGAAAAAGAAGTGCTATTGAAGATTATAGATTAACTGCTAGAGCAGGAAAAGGAGTAATAAATCTGGCTGTTTCAGACAAGACAGGAGAAGTTATTAAATCTCAGTCTGTCCAAGAACAAGATTCAATTATAGTTACAACCGCAAAAGGAATTGTTATAAGAACAAATGTTACAGATATTAGAATAATGGGAAGAGCAACGCAAGGTGTAAGGATAATAAAGATACAACCCGGAGATGTTGTTACTGATTTAGTTTTAGTTCCTGAGTTGAAAGAAGAAAATTCAATTTCTTAATAAAGTTTTTAAACTAACTTTTGATTTCTTTTATATGAAAAGGGCAATATATGTAGATGATATGAAAGAAGTAGGAAAAGTAGTTGTTAGAATGATGCACCTAAAAGGGCTGGATACAACTCATATACCTACTTATGACGAAGCAGAAGCAATTATTGGAAATGGGCAGCTTTCTGGATTAGCTCTATTTGCAACAGATGTAAGTCTTGATAATGGAAGAGCTGGATATGATTTAGTGAGGCAAATAAGAAACAGAGGCTCAAATGTTCCCTGTTTAATGATTTCTGGAGCAGACTTAGAAGAAGCAAGAAAGAGAACTTCTGATTTAAGGGGGGTGTATTATGTCCAAAAACCATTTGAAGTTTCAACATTCTTTGGAATAATTGATCAAGCTCTAGCTTCTGTTGAAACCCCATCTTCTGCATGAAAAGCAGATAGTTTTCTTATTAATTTAATTTTAGTTCTTTTGGCAAGGCCCAATTATTTCTTTCTAAGAAAAGAATTATTTAACTTCTACAACTTCTGCCCCAGAATCTTCTCTAAAAAAGTGGATGCGTTTATCTTTTGATAAAACATTAAAATAACTTTTATACCACTTATCAACAGCCGTGATAAGTATATCTATTAAATAAGAAAGCAATAAATAAACAATCAGATCTACGAATAAATAAGGTAAATTAAATACCTGCTGGCTTGGAGCAGCTAAATCAAATTTAAAAAAGCTTAAAGGATAACCTGCTTTAATTATTACCCCCCGAAGATTGCCTGAAAAAATATTTGATGTCTGGAAACTAAATAAGCCAGACAATAAGCATATTAAAAATATTCCTAAAAAAATATAAGCAGATCTTTCTGTTGGTTTTAAATCTTCTTTAACAAATTCTTTTAATACTCCTCTTTTAAAAAATGGGTCTGCCTTTTGATAATCCAGCTCACTGCTCATTATCTCTAAAGAGATATTCGCTTTAAATAAATTGCGCTTTATATTTTTAAGATGCTGAGAATTATACAATCTCTCCAAAACCTATTAATCTCCAATGACCGTTTACATTCCTTGCAATACCAATAGAATCGTCTTTTAAAGGGATTATTGGTATTTTAAGGTTCATCTCAATAAGACCTGATTTAATCTTTGCGACTGTCCCTACAGTAGTGGTTGTATTAACACTTAGCATTAACATCTCATTTGGCTTTATTGGTTCAACCTTGCTATTCTCTTCTATCCCAAGTATCTCATTAAAAAGATTTACTTTCATCCTTATACTATTTGCTATTTCCGGCAAATTTCCTGTAACTGAGGCAATACATCCAGATAAAGCGTCTGCTTTTGTTAAACAGGGGTCTAACTCTGTTTCAATTGCCAAACTTCCTCCAGGTTCTGCTTCAAAAATTTTATGCTCTCCTTTTTGCATTGAAACAATCTTTGAATTTACTGTTTGATAATAAAACTGATTTGCCCTTTTATATGAATAACCCGGTTTTATTTCAATTTCATCTCCTACTTTTAATTTTCCCTGCTTTAATGCCCCCCCTAAAACTCCTCCATGAAGGTTTTTTATCTCCGAACCTGGCCGATTTATATCAAAACTGCGTGCAATAAGGAAAATTGGCTTATCATTAATTTTTCTATCAGGAATATGAATCTTGCAAAGTTCTTCTAGGACTTTATCTATATTTATTTCTTGTTGAGCAGAAACAGGAATAATTGGAGAATTTTCAGCAATACTTCCTTTAACAAATTCTTTTATTTTTTTATAACTTTCAACAGCCTGCTCTTTTGTAACTAAATCTATTTTATTTTGTACAATGATAATATTATTAATTTTTTTTGATTTCAATGCAATAAGATGCTCTTTTGTCTGCGGTTTAATACCTTCTGAAGCGGAAATAACTAAAATCGCCGCATCCATAATCGCTGCTCCAGAAAGCATAGTCGCCATAAGCATTTCATGCCCAGGAGCATCAACAAAAGTGATATATCTTATTGGTTTTCCCCCAGAATCTTTTTTTGTTGTATATTTTCCATTTTCCTCAAAGATGATTGCATCGGCATATCCCAATTTAATTGTAATCCCCCTCTTTAATTCTTCAGAATGAGTATCTGTCCATTTTCCAGTAAGCTTCCATAAGAGAGTTGTCTTACCATGATCTATGTGACCGACTATTCCAACATTTAAGGTGGGTAATTTTGTTATTAATTCTTCTTTATTCATAATTATTAGAAATATGAAGGGGTTTTAAATCTATTGCTTAGTCTCTTCTTTCTTCGCAAACTCTTCAAACTTTTTATGCCCCTCTTTGACTACTTTGGTATTAATTTGAACAGTATCTGTAGAAATCGTATTTCCTCTTATTGTTTTTCTTAGCCTTAATCCTTCACCATTATCTCTCATAGCATGACCTCTCGTTAATATTGCTCTCTTTAACATTCCCCCAGAAATACTCTTAAGTCCAGGAAAACCCGCTTTATCCGATGTTCCTGTTATCTCCATCTCATAACCTTCTAAATCCTGGCTGATTTCTTTTCCATGGATTTTATCTCCGATTATTTTATCAACCAATTCCTCATTTTCTGTCTCAAATTTAACTGTTTTTCCAATATGAGACACATTAACTTTGAATACCATAAAAATTGGTGTAAAAGAAGGTTTTTAAAACTTGCTTTTAATAAATATTTTTATAGGTTAGCGGAATTTTTCATGCTGTCTCAAAATATAAAGCATTTTCAATGGTATGTAGATTTGGATTTTAAGTAAAATATGTCTATGTCCTATACCCCCGGGATATTTAAGAAATGAGATATCTTATGTACGACTTCGAAGTAAGGACCAGCAGTAGTGGATACTTGTGCAATGATCGGTAGTCTTAATCATGGACGTCATGAAACAGAACACGAAGCAGAATCATCAAGAGCACTTCTACCTTATTTATCTTATGGGGGAGGTTTATATGTCCGCCCGGGAGTTTTAAGAGAATATATGGGAACTCAATTTTTAACTTCTCCAGGATTTGAAAGTAGATTTAATTTTATAGCCGCCCTTTGTGAAGCGGGGAGCATTTTGCAATTTACAGGACCGGATAAAATAGCATATGATTATCATTATGAACTAATGAGAAGACTATTAACAATACCTTCTCTCCCAATCAGCCAAATTGACTATGATGTGCTTGTTTCTGCAAGTGTTTTAAACAGGGAAAATGGCGGATCATCAATTTTATCAAAAGATTTTCCATTTTTAAAAATTTGGAATATTGCATGCAAGAGTAGATTAATAGACCCAAGAAAAGTAAGATTTTTTACAAGAGAGGATTTTGATGATTTCAGAGAATGTGAAGTTAGATGAGATTATATACCCCAAGTGACATTTTCTCTTCTTTTGATGCCTGCAATTTCCTGCAAAATTTGTATTTCCTCTCTTGTCAATAGCTCCTTATTCTCTTTGAATTTCCTAAACTGAAAATCTGATAAATCTGAATACAATGCTTCTCCTTTTCGCAGTTGCCTTTCAAAATTAACGCCAGGAATTGAAATTGCAACTTCTTTTCCTTTGTCTGCTTTCGGGATATTGTTTTTTTCTTCTTGAATTGTTTTAATCCTGCCTATTTTTTCTCCATTCTTAGTTATCATTTCAAGCTCTTGTTTTAAAATACCCCCTTCAACTCTTATTCCAAATATTGCGGGGCTGGAATTTCTGAATATATACGGCAAAATTGTAATTTTGGCTAATGAAGGAAGTTCTTCTAATTTTTTCCTTTCTTCTTCTTTTATCATTTTTTTCCTTTCTTCTTCGAAGTTTTCTATTAATTTGTATACTATCTCGCTGGTAATAGCATTCTTGTGAATTATTCCTTCTTTTTTTAGTTCTTCGTCATAATCAATATTAAAACCCAATAAAAATCTATCAGTTTCATTTAAGCTGTCTAAATAAGCTAAATCTTTTTTTGTGATATTTCCTATTTCTGCTTTAATAACTCTAATTTGCTTTTGTTTAAGGAGGAATAATACTGCTTCTAAGCTCCCCAAAGAATCTGCTTTAACAAAAATACCGCTTTCATCTGTTTGAATTTCATCTGAAATTTCATCTGAAAATTCTTTTTCAATTTCTTTAAGGTTATTTTTTATCACCTGAAAAGGCATCCCAGATAAAATTTCCTCTTTAGAATTTGTTTGAAGCCTCAACCCTGCTGCCGCATGAACATTATTCATTGATTTAAATCCTCTTGATAAAGGAAGTGCTTCTTGGATACATCTTATTTTTGCCTTTATTGTTTTCCCAAAACCTGCAATCGCAATTTCATCATTAATCTTCAATTCTCCATCATATAAAATAGATTCAAGATAATTTACGCATTTTTCCTTCTTTACTTCTAAAACAACACCTTTTGCTGCTTTTTTAACAGATATCTGATTTATCAGAAATTTTTGGCATAGGGCGCATAAAATTGCTAAAATTTCAGCTATTCCTTCTCCTGTTTTAGCAGAACAAGGAATCATAGCAATATCTTTTGAAAAATCATTTATTTTAGTATATAACTCTGGTCTTAGTCCATGAGCATTTAATGAAGCAACAATACTATAAAATTTTTCATCAAACTCCTGCCGAATCCTTGGTGCTTGCTTTTCTATATTTGAAAAAAAATCAATACCCGACTGCCAGCCAGAGATATTATCTATTTTATTTAAAGCAATAATAAATGGAGTTTTATTTGATTTTAAAATTTGTAATGTTTCAATTGTTTGGGGTTTTAATCCATCATTAATATCTATGACTAATATGGCAATATCTGCTAAACTACCCCCTCTTTTCCTTAGATTAGTAAATGCGGCATGTCCAGGGGTATCTATAAATAAAAATCCTGGAATTTCTAAGGGTATTTTAAATTTATCCAAAACTTTCTTTGATTTTTCTATTATATTCTCTTTTGGGAATAATGTAAATGAAATTTTTTGAGTTATACCTCCGGCTTCTCCTTCTGCAATCTTTGTGCCTCTAATTGCATCTAATAAACTCGTCTTACCATGGTCTACGTGTCCGCATATAGTTACAATTGGCTGTCTTATTTGAGTCATAATTAATATAGATTAATGAGATTTTTAAAGATTGACAAAACCTAAAAAGGAACCCCAGTTCTTTCACCTAAGTTTCTTCTTTCATATTCTCTTCTTTCATTCACTACTCTAATTAATTCTGGGGATTCTTCACAAAGTATTCTATACTCGATTTTTGCTCGCTCTCTTGAAAAACCTCTTCTCCAGGGTTCCAGAAATCTTTGGATTAACCATTCTGTATTTATCATTCCATTTAAATAAGCATCAAGACAATCATAGAATTGAAGAAGCGCATTATCATGCCTTCTTTTTGAAGAAGGGTGTCTCATAAGAAATTGGGCAACAATTCCGAGTCTTTCATCTCCTCCTGCCCAAGCTAACATTTCCCATTCTTTGTGCTTAATTGCTTCTGCTGTTAATATAATCAAAGAATATATCTCGTCATTAGTAGGATATAGATTATAGAGAGAGTTAAGGAAACCTATAAAAACCTCTAAAGCTTTTCAAACAAATGAAAAGCGAAAGACTAAAACAATTAGAAGAAAGATATGATTTAGAATTAGAAAAAGTTATAGAAGAAATCAAAAAAAGCAAGGCAAAAGCAGTTCTATTGCAATTTCCCGATGGATTAAAGCCTTATGCAACAGATTTTGTTGATTTTTTATCTGAAAATTTCCCGAAGATAGAGTTTAGAATATGGCTTGGTTCATGTTATGGTGCATGTGACATCCCAAATACAAAATGCAACTTAGTTATCCAGTTTGGGCATGCAAGATGGAATAATTCAGTACAGAAAGAATATAAGTAAATTTAAATAGTCATAATCTAAAAAATATTCATGAATCTAATATTTATAGGGCCTCAAGGAAGCGGGAAAGGAACGCAAGCAAAGCTTATTTCAGAAAAATTTGGTTTTGCACATATCTCCACAGGAGATTTATTAAGGGGTCTAAATGGAAAACCTAAGGAAGAAACTGATTCTTATATGCTTTCTGGAAAACTTGTCCCAGATGAGTTTATAATTAAAATTCTAAAAGACCGAATAGCAAAAGAAGATTGCAAAAAGGGAGTAATACTTGATGGGTTTCCAAGAAATCTAAACCAAGCAAAAGAATTAGACAAGATAATCAAGATTAGAGCTGCATTTAATATAGATATTTCTGATGACGAAGCGATAAAAAGGATCTCTGGAAGATTTCTATGTTCTGGGTGTGGAGCAGGATATAATATATATACAGAACCAAGACCAAGAGAAGAGGGGATTTGCGACAAATGCGGAGGGAAACTAATACAAAGAAAAGATGATAATAAGGAAGCTGTTAAAACAAGATTAAAAACATATCATGAAGAAACAATACCTCTCTTAAAAAATTATAATACTATAAAAATAAATGGAAATCAGGCAATAGACAAAGTTAAAAATGATATTGAAAAGGCAATTGGTTTTCTTAGATTAATGGGATAAAATTACTTTCTGATAGCTATTAAAAGTCTAATAAGAATAATCAAAAATAAAATAATCAATATAATCAATATTGATACATAAAAAGTATTAAAATCCTCTTTGGAGATACTTTCATCTTTACCGCTATTAACATATAATATAGTATTATTTGCTTGTTTAGGCATAATCCTTTCTTCGGCAGGAGCAGATTGATCTTCTGTCTCTTCTTTAATCTTGCATTGATTAGATTTTTTATTATCTTTTGCAGATAAATGAAATTTTATTGAGAATGAAATTGATTTATTTGCTGTATTTCCATGAACATCGGCTGCATAAAAAATTATCACGTGGTTTCCTTCTGTTAATCCTTCCAGATTATATATAAAATGAGTTGAGTTTAATCGAGGCATAAGAATATTTGAGTTTCCATCTAAACTAAAGTAAGCTACAGCATCTTCATTAGTTGTTATTTCTAATGGGATATTTGAGGTGCTGTATTCTTTTGATTCTGGATAAATAATTGTAATCGTTGGAGGAGTTATGTCTGTTGCTGGAGGAGTTGTGCTATTTGCAGATGTATTTATATAAAAAGTTAATGAACGAGAAGCTAAACCAGCAGAATTATTTGCATAGGCAGTTATTGTATGCGAACCATCTTGAAATGTATATATTAATGAATTGTTATAGGGATATGCTGATATTCCATCAGACCACCATACTTGTGATGCATTTTCAGCTAATATACTTACTAAAACATAACTTGTATTATATGTTTTATTTTCTGGAGAATTAATTAATATTGTTGGAATAGTTATAATGGGGGTTGGCTCAATAATCTGCAGATTATCCACTTTTTTTGATTGGTTTATTGAATTAAGGCATTTAGCATCTGGAACAGAAGTAGTTAAATTAAATGTATAATTCCCCGCAGTTTTGGGTGTAAAGAAAAATTCTATTTGTTGAAACGAAGAGAAATAAATATTATAAAAATTAGATAAAATAAATATTTCTCCTGTTTCTTTATTTTTTATATATAAGGTGGATTTAACTATATGGCTATATTGATCTTTTATTTCTGCAGGAGTATAATTTAGGGGGCCAGAATTATTTATAGCTGCATATAATCTCGCAGATATTTTTAATTTCTGATTTGTTTGTTTAATGCCTGTAATGTTTAAATCATCTGAATTGGATGTACAAAAATCTTTTTTATACAAAAAGCATTTTTGATCTGGAGTTGTTCCTGAACCATACCATGTGGATAATGCTTCACATGGAATAAACCCATCTTTATAAAAATAAATCCCATATCCAAATGCAGACAGGTTTATTGTTGGATAATTAATAACGTGAAAATTTGTCCCTCCAAAATTTTCAGAATTCAAAAACATTGAAGAAACTGTTGTGCAGTCGGCAGAAGAACAAATATAACCTAAAAAATTAACATTTGTAATTGGATTTATGCCTGGCTCCTCTATCCCTCCAGAGATAACTCCATCATAGATAAAGTTAGGTTCACTGACTATTGCAGAAACAATGAATGAAGAGAAGATTATTAGAACCAAAAAAATCGCAAGTTTCATTAGTTTCCTCCTGCTCCTCTTGTAGAGCCTCCTTTAATCCCCATACCTGCTCCATCATTTCTCCCAGTTGAATGTGAATGCCTTCCTAAATGCAAGAAAGAAGTCAATGCAGTGTATGCGCCCCTTAACCCTGCTAAAAAATTAGGCTCTGTTGGAAAAACTTCATCTCCCTCTCTTATTCCGGGGGATTTATATTCTTCTCCCCGTGTATGTCTTATCCAAGACCAATGTGTCCATGAACTTGCTTCTTTTGCAGGAATAGAATGAGGAATTGTTAATGGAACTGTTTCTGAATAATTGTTTATAGATGTTGTACCGTAAATAGCCCTATCAGCAACAATACCTGCTCCAGGCAATGCTCCTATAACTAATCTTAGACCATCTTTATCATTTGGGTCCCTATTTTTTGAGAATAGCTGCTCTAATCTTTCATCTCTTAAACCATTATTATATCCAGCCCATTCTCTCATATTGTCAATCCCATGCTGCCATGATTCAGGAATTATGTCTGAACCAAGAACATATAATGCTCCTCTAATTGGATCTCTCACAACTCCCCAAGCACCATCATAAGCTAACTTTGCTCCATCGAGTTTTTCGTTTCCTGAAGAAGAATCTCCAAACCAATTGCTTCTTCCCGAAGGGCTTGCGTATGTTGGTTTAAAAGCTAAGCCAAAAAGATTATTAACTATCCCAAATAAATTTGAAGTTGCATTGGAAAGTCTTTCAGAGAATGTAATTGGCCAATTTATCGGATGAATTACAAGAGCTTTTCCGAGTTTTTGGGATTCTCCGGAATAATTTCTTTCTTTTATTACTATCGGATTATGAAGCTGTTTTCCGCCATATTTTCCTGCAGATGGATCTATTCCAACTGCTGCTGTAACTCCAGAAGCTAAATCTAAAATATTTGGAAAAAGATCTTTTGCATTATCCCCCAACCTTGATAAACATATTCCTGCATCCCTTGAAGTATGAGCGTCAAGGCATAATGATGTTTGCGCCACCTCTCTCCTTAATAAATTTGCTCTATCTGGAGCAGATAAATAGGGCAGTACTTGAGTTTGACAACCTGCCCCGAATAGAATAATGGGTGTAGCTAAAATAGATAACAATCCACTTTTAGATTTTTTATTATCAATCATAAAGAATATATCTAGCAGGAGTTTTTAAACTTATCTTTTGTTGTAATTATAAAGTGATAATATATTCACCTGCCTGTAATAAAAGAGTACAATCCCTCAAAAGAAGAAAAAGCTAAATATAACCCCATCAAAGATATTACTAATAAGATTATAATAATCTCAATCAGCACTATTCTTTTTCTATTCATTAAACAAATAAAAAATATGAATATAAAATAATTGTTATAATCAACTATATACTATATGATAATAAACTTTAAATAAGGATTTTTTAATTATAAAGTTACAACATGGTTGATACAAAAGAGTTTATTGATAAAAAAATAAATGAAAACTTTTCTAAGCTGGAAGAAAAGTTAAAATCTTCTTTCCAATTTGTAAAACAAGATATTCATAATATGAATGAAAAACTTCAAAATATTGGTCCAAATAAAGAATTAATAATTTTAAGAGAAAAATTGTCAGCCAAATTTTCGGAGGTTACAGAAGAGATTAATAAAATTAAAGAAAAAACAATTACAAAAGACAGTTTAGACAACGAAAAATCAATAATAGAAGAGAAAATAGAGAATTTAAGAAAGCAAACCGCAAAATCAGGATTAAAAGAAGACCTTCAAAAAATATTAAATAAAAAACTTGAAGACAAATTTGAGAATCTTCAAAAAAAATTATCAGATGTGCATAACACATTAAAAGAAGAGATAATTAACCAAAGAGATGAATCTGAAAAAGAAAGAAAGTTATTTTTAAGAAGGATAGAAAATGACAAAAACGATGAGATTAAAAAGATACAAGAAGAAAAAGAAGCAATTATAGAAAAAATAGAAGCAGAAAAATCAGAGATAATGATGGATAAAGAAAAAGAAATCGATTATTTAAAAAGCATGTTTAATGAAGAAAAAGACGATATAAAAAAGCAGATAACTGAAAGCTTAGAAGAAAGAGACAGAGAAATAGCAAGTTTAAAGGGGCAGATTAACTTTCTAAAGGGCAGAATGAGCATAATTCAAAGATCATTGAATGAAACAGAAATAGGAGAAGAAGCAGAAAAAAATAATGAAAAAATAATGAAAAAAACTAAAACCAATAAATTGCCAAAAGAAGAAGTTAAATATAACAAAGATGGGGTTAATCCTGGGTTTATTTCAAAAATAATTGATAGTTTATCAGAGGAATAAAAATGATAATCAAAAGAAGCTTTGTTAAGTTTGTTTTGTTCTTATTTTTTCTTATTATAATTTTAAATATTATTTCTGCAATCTCAGGATTTTATAAATCATGGATAGGATATGTTTTGATATTATTTTTAATTTTTCTAGCAATATTATTTATAAACAAAAAAAAGCCTTATGCGGGCAGTATACTTATTTTTATTTTTGTGCTGGCTGTGATTGGCATTTTGATTTTTACAGTTTTAGGAGCAAATTTATTTTTTGTTGTTAATAAAGACAAAAGTATAAATGCCCGCGTAACGAGGGTTATTTCTGGAAATAGCTTTGAAATAGAAGGCAATAGAACAATAAGGCTAATTTGTGTAAAAATCCCCGAAGAAGGAGATAAAGGATATAAAGACTCTAAAATATTCTTAAATGACTTAATTCTTGGAAGAGAAGTAAGATTAGAAAAAGACGAGATTAATAATGATGAAGATGGCAGATTATTGAGGTATGTTTATGTTAATATTGAGGGCAGTGATATTTTTGTAAATAAGGAAATTGTGAAAAACAAATTTGGAGAAGTTTTAAATTCTGGGAATAATACCAAAAGATGCAATGAGATAGCTGATTAAATTTTTTATAGATTCATTTTAAGGCTGGTTTTTTGAATATGTTGGAAATTTTTTAAGCCAAACATTTAAATAAAGTATTCTGCTTATATAAATATGGTTTTTTGGAAGAGAAAACAAGTGATGATTGATGTAGGAAAAATGGCAAAAAAAGGCATGATAATAATGCCAAAACATGAAAAAGCTCTCTTGGCAAATAACGAGGGTTTTGTTGAAATGAATTCTACATTATCAAATACTCCAAAAACTCCTAAGGAGAATTGCCTAGAAAAAAAGGAATCTTCTGGAATCCTTGATTTTTTTGGTTTTGGCGGTTCTTCAACATCAAGTTCTGCTCAAACTTCAAACAACTCTTCTGGATTTTCAACAGAAACAAACGGATACAGCAAAAGAGAAGTTGATGTTAAAATAGAAGAGTTAGACAATAAAATCTATAAATTAGAGCAAAGAATTGAAGTTCTTGAAAGAAAGGCGGGCGTTGGTTCTAATTGGTAAGTTTTTAAGGAAAATAACCTGCATTTGCTACCTCCCTAAAAAGACCTGTATCTAAAAACATATATCTTTGAAATAGACTTTGTTTTAATGAATGAACCTCCAGGCATAATCCTCAATATTATTGCTTTAACAATGAGTATTGAATTCAGCTAAAAATTATTTCTATGAGAATAAATAACCTTTAAAAATACCTTTTGCTTATTAAAAAAATGAAAAAGAGCTTAATCTTCTTTAGTTTAATTATGTTTTTCTTAGTTGTGCAGACTATTTATGCAGGAGAGATAAATACTCCAACAGAGTTTAAAATTCATTATTTTTATGCTCAAGGATGTGTTCATTGTGCTAATGTTGTTAAAAGTGGAATATTAGACCGGGTTGAAAATATTTCTGGGGTTGAAATAATAAAACATGATGTTGCAATAGAGCCGAATTTATTCTTTAAATACGCGGATATTTTTCATTTAGCAGACGATAAACTTACAAGAACGCCAATATTATTTTTAATTCATGAAAATAAAATTACTTATCTTGCAGGAGATACCCCAATAATAAATGAGCTTGAAGGAAAAATAAATAATTTTTCTGGAATAGAGATTCCAACAGATAACCCGAACCATACATTAACTTTGGGTGCAATAATTATAGCTTCTCTAATTGATTCTATAAATCCGTGCGCATTTGGTGTTTTAATTTTTCTGCTTGTCTGCTTATTAAATATGGGTTCTGCAAAAAGAGCTTTAAAATATGGATTATTATATTGTTTCGTTGTTTTTATTACTTATTTTTTAGCTGGTTTGGGCTTATTTAAAGTAATCCAATCTTTAACAGGTGTAATTTATTACGTTCATCTAATTATTGGCTTGCTTTCCGTATGTTTAGGGCTAATACAAGTTATAGATATTATTTTCCCAGGCAAGTTTGTCAGTTTAAGAATTCCTCAATCAACAAAACCACTTATAGAAAAACTTTCAGAGAAAACAACAATACCTGCTGTTATGCTTTTAGGATTTCTAGTTTCTTTATTTGAACTGCCTTGCACTGGAGGAGTTTATATTGCTATTTTAGCAACAATGTCAATTAATAAAACATTTGCAATAGGTTATTTATTATTGTATAATTTTATTTTTGTTCTTCCTTTAATTGCAATAACTCTTTTTATATACAAAGGAACAAAACCAGAAGTATTGCAAAAATGGACATCTGATGAAAAAATCTGGATGAAGTTATCTTCTGGATTAGTTATGCTCGGGTTGGGTGTTTATCTGCTCTGGAGTTTGTAGTTCAAACTAAACCAAATCACAAAATATTCAGTAGTTTCGCTTTATTATATTAAATTTATTATTTTTTAAAGATATAGTGACGATTAGAGAACATAAATCTTTTTATACATTAATTAACTTAAAATAAGATGGGAATAATAAACTGGTTGTTTAAAGGGAATGTTTTGTATTACCCCGGGTGTCTAGCTAAGCATGCTTTGAAAGAAGTAGAATCAAATTATAAAGAAATATTCAACTTGCTTGGCATTGATTTTATTATGCTTCCTAATGATGAAGTCTGCTGCGGCCTGCCTGTGATAAATGCAGGTTATAAAAAAGAAGCAAAAGAATTAGCTAAGAAAAACTTTCAAAGATTTAAGAAAAACGGGATAAAAAAGATAATTACAAACTGCCCATCTTGCTATCATATGTTCAAAGATGAATACCCAAAATTCATTCCTGAATGGGATATAGAAGTAGAACATGCAGCACAAACAGTTCTTGACGCATTAAAAAAAAGAGATATGCCCAATTATCCAATAAAAGAGCCGGTTACATACCACGATTCCTGCCATCTAGGAAGATATTGCGGCATATACAATGAACCGCGGGAAGTAATTGAACTTTTGGGAGCAGAGATAATTGAAATGAAGCATAATAAGGAAAATGCTCTTTGCTGCGGAGCAGGAGCAGGTGTTCGCGCTAATTTTCCTGAATTAGCTAAAAATGCAGCAAAAACAAGACTAAAAGATATGCCGGCCCAAGTTGATATAATTATATCTGCATGCAGTTTATGTGCCTCGAATTTGCAATCTGGATTAGATAAAAATTCAAATAAAAAATCAGAGGAGTTTTCTCAATTTGTATTAAGGAAACTCGGGGAAGGAAGATGATTCAACCAAACAAAAAACTAATAAAAGCATATGAAACAGATGCATCTCAGATAAAGGGAATTGTTGAAAAAGTAATTATTCCTGAAACAATGAATGAACTTCAAGAAGCAGTAAAATCAAATCAAAGAATTATGATTCGGGGTGCTGGAACAGGGCTTGCGGGTGGAGCAGTGCCATTAGGAGACATAGTAATAGATTTATCAAAATTCGATAAAATAGAAAACTTTAACAGAATAAGAAAAACAGTAGAAGTAGAAGCAGGAGTTGTATTAGATGATTTAAACAGGTTTTTAGAATCAAGCGGGCTTGAATTTCCGGTAAATCCATCAAGTCATGAAGTCTGTACAATAGGCGGAATGATTGCGACAAATGCTGTTGGCTCAAGAGCAATAAAATATGGAAAAACAACTAATTGGCTGGATTGGATTGATATAATTGATTCAAATGGCAGGATTCATAGAAAATTAAAGGCAGAAATAAGTGATTATTCTGGATTAGAAGGAATCACTGGAATAATAATTAAAGCGGGATTAAGATTAAATGAAAAGATAGAAAGAACAGCGTCATTGATAGAAAAAGACTCTATTTACTCTGTAATTGAAAAAGTAAAAGAATTAAAAAGAGATTCAAACGTAAGCATGATAGAATTCTATGATAAAACAGCATCTAAAATACTCGGATTATCAAACAATTATAATCTTATAGTAGAATTTGAATCAAATAAAGGAGATTTGAAAAAAGAAGATTATCTAAGAATATTAAAAACAAGAGATAAAACATATCCGCTTTTAGCAAAAGCAGGCTTTTCCAGAATAGAAGATCCAAAATTATTTTTAGATAAAATTCCTGAATTAATAATTTGGCTGGAAAATAATAAAATACCTGTTTTTGGGCATATATCTATAGGAATTTTACATCCATGCTTTTTACAAAGTGAAAAAGAAAAAATACCTGAGATGATTAGAATTGTAAAAAGATTGGGCGGTCAAGTTTCTGGAGAACATGGAATAGGCATCTTGAAGAAGCAGTTTGTAGAAGAAGCTGATAAAAATATTCTCCGATTAATAAAAAGAAGAACAAATCCTTCAAATAAATTCAATTACGGAAAAGTGATAGATTAAGATGGAAAAAATAAAAGCAGTAATATTTGATGCAGGAGTACTTATAAAAGAAGATGCAGAAAAAGCACGCCATATAATTTCAGTAAAATTTGGATTAAATGAGGAAAAATTTAAAGAATATGCAATTAAAAATTTGACAAATTCATACAAGGGGGCACTCAATTACAATGACTTTTTTAAAAATTTAATTAAAGAGCAAGGAATAAGCGCAAATTCAGAAAATCTAGCAATAGAATGGGTAAAAGCAAGAAATAGGTTCTCCAAAATAAATAATAGTCTATTAAAAGAAATAAGAAAATTAAAAAACAAATATCTTTTTGGAATTATAGCAAATTCAACAATATTAAATGACCGAGCTGTAGCAAGAAAGAGAGTTTATAAATTATTTCCATTTAAGATAATTTCCTATCTAGTAAAAAAAGTAAAACCAGATAAAGAAATTTTTGAATTATTAATTTCAAAATTAAAGAAAAATAAAGTAAAACCTGAAGAAATCTTGTTTGTTACTATTAAAGAAAAGAATATTGAACCTGCAAAAAATCTAGGGATCCAGACATATTTATTTTTTGAAAATAAAGAGCTAATAAATAAATTAAATGAGAGATAAGATGACGAAAGATAAAGAAAAAGCAGTAGAAAGCATAATCTCAAAGAAAGAGAGAAAAAAGCCAGAATCAGGAGAAGTTGAAGCAAGGAATATAGAAGAGAGTATAAAAGAAATAGTTGAAAAATGCATAAAATGCGGGATATGCAAATCTCTCTGTCCCATATTTAAAACATTAAATGAAGAATTTTATTCTCCAAGAGGAAGAGCAATAATAATGCAAAATTCAATTTATGATGAAATCTTGTTTAAATGCAACCTATGCAAAGCCTGCGAGCAAAAGTGTCCTTTAGGAATAAAAATATGGGAAGCTGTGTTAAAATCAAGAGAAGTCATGAACTTTAGAGGAAAAGACCTTAAATCAAACAAACAAATGATAAAGAATATAAAAGAATCTGGAAATCCATTTGGAAAAAATCCTGAAAAAGCAGGCAAGCTATATTGTTGTTAGCCTAATCTCCAAGCAAGTTTTTCTAAACCGAAATCAACAAATTCATCTATTTTTCTTCCAATTAAACAAGGAACAAGCAAAGCCATATGCCTCAATGCACCTAATTTAGAATCTTCACAATGAAGTCCGCCAATTCTAGAGCTACGAACAGCTGTCCTCAAATGTTTATTTAATTCTTCTGCATTTTTTATGCTAGGATACTCGGGCATATCTAATTGAGTATAACTTCTTCCCAATTCTCTTAACGAATGCCCATCAGAACTTGCCAAAGCACCAACACCAACATTTCTTACATCAACCATACTTGCCCAGGGTTTAAATGCATCTGGAATTAAATCCTCAAGATCTAAACCTCTAAGATCTTGCAATCTTCCTCTAAAAGAATCAACTCTCCTAAGAGATTCTAATAAAAAATGCAATGTTGTATAAAATTCCTGAGCTTCTATATTTGCTATTTCTCTAGTTATACCTGGAATTTCCATACCTGCAATACCATTGTGGACTTCTATTCCATCAACTAAACAAGCAAGCTTTACTTTTTTACGAATATCCAACCCGTATAAGGTCCCTGCATTAAAAAAAGGATGATCCAATATTGGGATTCCTTGCATATCTCTTGCCTCCTTAATTGCATCTTCAACTTTTCTGCCTGCCTTTAGTCTTCCTCCTATTCCCACTCCCAAAACAAGCAAATCTCCAGATGTTGTTGGAACTTCTTGCCCCTTAACAATTAAAATATCTTGTTGCGGAAAATACAACGAATTTCCAGAAGTTGTACAAGGATAATTACCCCTATTTCCTGCATGATTGTAAAAATTTTCAAACCTATAGTCTTCATAATTAACTAAACCAACAATTCCGCCAGGCCCAAGTCTTTCACTAGCCACATCAACTGTTCTATTAAAAATTCTTGGAGGCATATAACTGCCTGTTCTTAAATGATTATGTAAATCTGCCTTTAATTTTACCATTAGAAATTGACAAACTAGGGGATTTTAAACATTTCTTTACTGAGAATCAATAACCTTAATCAAATGATATCCAAATTGAGTTTTAACAGGACCTAAAACTTCTCCCTTTTTACCTAAAAAAGCAGCATTTTCAAATTCTTTAACCATCATCCCTCTTCCAAACCAACCTAAATTCCCGCCTTTTTTTCCAGAAGGACATAAAGATTTTTCTTTAGCAAGATCTTCAAATGTTTTTCCTTGTTTTATATATGTCAAACAAGCTAGAGCTTCTGTTTCTGTTTTAACAAGAATATGCGATGCATTTACTTTGCTTACCATATTTTTATTAAAATAAGTTGAGTTTAAAAAGATATTCAAAAGAAGCGCCGCTCTCTGTAATGGTCACTTAGCAGTTCCCAATAACCCCCTAATAAACATAGTTAATACCTTCTTCCTCTAAATCCTCTAGAAAAACTTCTCCTGTCATCTCTTCCTCTGGAAAAACCACCCCCAGAACCAAAACTTCTTCTTTCTCCGAAACTTCTTTCACCATACCTAGAATCTCTTCCTCTAAATCCTGAATTTGATCTTGAAAATCCTCTTCTTTCTCCATATCCGCCACGACTTGCTCCATCTCTTCCACCAAAACTTCTCCCCCTATCTTCTCTTCCCAGAGAAATATTCGCCTTTTCTACATAAGGTAGCTCTAATCTTTCTAGCTTTATTGCATCATCTTTCAAAACATTTTGGAAATTTTCATAATCTCTTTGAGATAAAATAGAAATTGCTTTTCCTTCTTTACCTGCTCTTGCTGTCCTTCCTATTCTATGAATATAATCTTTACTTGTTTTTGGAATATCATAATTATAAACATGAGAAACTCCTTTAATATCTAAACCGCGGGCAGCAACATCTGTGCAAACCAAAACTAAAACCTTACCTTCATGAAATTGGTCTAAAACATCGCTTCTTTTATTTTGGCTTAAACCACCATGAATAACCTTAGCATCTATTTCATTATTTCTTAAATTTCTCGTAACAAAATCAGCATTATGCCTTGTATTACAAAATACCAAGACTAGATTAGATTTCTCTTCTTTTAATAAATGAACTAAAGCTGAAAACTTTATTCCTGAATCAACATCATAGTAAACCTGTGTTAACTTTGATGGGTCAACCTGACTTTCAGCAGATACCTCTACTGCATCTCTCATATATTTTTTAGCAATTAAAGCTATCTCAGGCGAAATTGTAGCAGAAAACAACAATGTTTGCCTGTTTCTATTGCATTTTTCAATTATCTTCTCAACATCTTCTAAAAATCCCATATCTAACATTCTATCTGCCTCATCTAGAACAAGAATTTTTATCTTGGATAAATTAATTGTAAATCTCTCCAGGTGATCTAGAATTCTTCCTGGTGTGCCAACAACAACATCTGCATCTCTAAGATTCTTTATCTGTGGCTCTATTCCAACACCGCCATAAACAGAGATTATCTTTAAATTTTTATGCCTTGAAAACGATTGTAATGCTTCAGATACTTGCTCTGCAAGCTCTCTGGTTGGAGTTAATATTAAAGATTGCAATCCTCCTCCAATATGTAATTTTTCAATAATACATGCTCCAAATGCTAATGTCTTTCCAGATCCGGTAGCAGAGCCAGCAATAACGTCTTTTCCTTCTAATGTTAAAGGAATTGTCTTCTCTTGTATTTCGCTTGGAATCTCAAAACAAAGACCTTTTATTGTTTCCAAAAAAGGTTTGCTTAGATTAAGCTTTCTAAATCTTTCCATAGTTTATATATAACCAGTATCTAATAAATAATTAATACAACCAGAAATCAGCAACTTTCGTAGGATCTCTGAAACCTTATTAATAATCTAATCTATTTACTAAGTTAATTATAAGAGTAAAAATAGGCTTTTAAAGATATGCTTTTTGAATTTATTGAATCTGCTAAAGCAATCTAGCATTTCATTCTCATTATATAGTCGCCTAGTAGTTCATATAATAAATTAATAATAACTGCACACAAAATTAAAGATACAAGTAGAAGATAATAACAAAAAGTCTCAGATGTAATTAATATCTTACTTAACAATTAATTTAATCAATCATCTCTATTTTGATGTTAACTGTTCTTGGTATAGAAATCCTCATAATGTTATGAAGAACCGCATCATTTGAAGGCAGATCTATAATCCTTTTATGAACTCTCATCTCGAAATTATCAAAAGAAGCAGAACCATTTCCGCAGGGGCTTTTTCTTGTAGTAATTTTCATTCTTTTTGTAGGTAATGGAATTGGTCCAGAAATAACAACACCTGAACGAGTTGCAATATCTTTTATAGTTCCCATTACTTCGTTTAGCTTGTTTATATCAATACTTTGCAGTTTTATTCTAACTTTGGACATATTTCCTCTCAAGAACTTTGTATTCTTGAACAAGATATGATAAAAAGGTAAGCTTTTAAATCTTACTGATTATGGTTTTGTATGCCCAGATGGCACAATGGTACTGCGCTACCCTGGAAAGGTAGTTTCCGCAAGGATTTCCAAGTTCGATTCTTGGTCTGGGCGTGCCTCTTCTTTCTTTAAAAAAAGAAAGAATTGGGCTTTCAAGAAAGAAATGATTCGAGGTAAAAAGATGAAACTCAAAACAATCCTAATTCTTCTTTTAATTGCGATATCTGGCTTTGGCTACTATCATCTTACAGGAAATGCTGTATATCAACAAACAATAGTTAATGTTACAAGAGTTATAGATGGAGATACAATTGAAACAGATATTGGACATATAAGATTATTAGGAATAAACACGCCTGAGAAAAAACAGCCTTACTATCAAGAAGCAAAAGACTTTCTCATAAATCAGATACAAGGCAAGCAAATCCAACTAGAGTTGCATGGAAAAGACAAATATAGCAGGTATTTGGGATATATTTTTTATAATAACAAATTAATAAATAAAAAGCTAATAGAGCAAGGTTTTGCAACTCTCTATTATTATGACAAGGATTCTCATTATGAAGAAATGCAAAAAGCAGAGGAAGAAGCAAGAAAAAATGAAAAGGGTTTGTGGAAAAAATCTTCCAGTTATGGGTGCATATCTATTGTCTCATTAGAATACAAAGATGGAGGAGATTGCAAAAATCAAGAACAGCTAAAACTGAATAACAAATGTGAAGAAATAAATGCAATAATTAAAGATGATGCAAATCATATCTACAATGAAAATATTCAATCAGGTTTATTTGTAAAGAATTACTCGTGCATATGGAATGATGCAGGAGATACAATTTATATCAGAGATTCAAGCGGGTTGATTTTGTTTTGGAGATATTAAACTATTTAATTCTTCTAGATCTTTATCAGAAAGCTCTTCTTTCCAAAGTTCATTAACATTCCATAAACCGCTCTCTCTAATCTTTTCTTTTGGAGAAAAAAGACCAAGCCAATTTTGAGAAGGCTTACATTCTGTACAATTAGATATAGTCGAAATAATCTTAGACTCAAGCTCGAGCCTTTTGTTCTTTTCATTTATTTGGAAAATAACAAAAGAAAAATTATCTTGCATATAGTTAGTAACTCTTTTTTCTACATCTTTTTGCTTATTAAAATCTATATTTGGATTATCTTCTCTTACCTTGCGTATAAGGGGGGTTAATTCCCACTCCTTCAGGAATTGGTCTCCAGCTTTATTTAATAAACACCTTCCTATATTCTTCCTGAATATGCTTCTATCTTTGACTTCATTAATAAAATGCTCTTTTAATCTTTGTCTTAAGTTATCTTTTCCTGTATGTGTTCCAACTCTAACAATCCTTTCTTTTCCATGAGCAAGTTCTCCTTTTTCAAATAAAATATAAATTCCATTTTCTGGAATATCTGATTCCTTAAATGGAAATGAGTGTTTTTTTACACTATTAAATAATTCATGTAATTTTTGGCAGATTTCACTCATTTTTTATTTTTTCTGTTAACCATTTTAATTGCCTTCCAATTCCTAATCCCTTCATTGGAATTTTATAATTTTTAATAGGGGGAATTAAAAATTTTCTATAGTTCTCACCAGCTAAAAAGATAAATTCGTCTTCTTCTAGATTTGATATGTTTTTTAGTTTATTTAAAACTAAATTAGACCATTGTTTTATCTCTTCTAGAGGCATAGAATTTAATGTTTGATCGTAAGGATCTATTTCTTCATCTAAATCAAGTAATCCATATTTAGCTGAAAGGATAAACATCTTGTCAGGCTTTAAAGATAAAGCATACTGCAAATTTTTCTTAAAAAGGGGGCTAATATATAGATCACAGGCTTTTGATTTATTATTCGATTTTTTGCTCACGCATGAGATTAAAACTATTCTTGCCATGATATTGGGAGGAGTATAAATTTAATAAATCTTTCTCACCCAAATTCCCCCAAGCAAAATAAACAAGCCCAAAAGTAATCCCGCTAAAACATCTGTAAACCAATGAACACCCAAAATAAGACGGGATAAACTAGCTAAAAGAACTAAAGCAATAGCAATGGCAATAAACCCAATTTTTGCAGGCTTATTCTTTATTTTGCCTGCAAAAAAATAAATCATAAATCCCAAGAAAACAACCACAATCATTGAATGTCCTGAAGGAAATGAAAATCCTGTTTCAATTAGATTTTCAGGCCTTGCTCTTTTAATTATATGCTTAAACAAATAAACTAAAATGCCGTCTGCAACTAATAATAAAATAAGAAAAACAGCTTCTTTTCTTTTTTTATAAAACCATAGAATAAACGAAGTTATAAGAATAATAATTATCATGCTTGCTGTATCAAAAATAAATGCAATTATCAAAGAAAAAGATAATAAAAGTGAATTTTGGCTTCCTGAAAAATAGTTATTTATGGATTTATCAAAATTAAATGAATTTATACCTGCTAAAATAACAAGAAAGGCAATTAAACATATAATTGACAAAATTAAATAATTTTTTTTATGCATATTATTATCAGGATTGCCACATTTATAAAATGTGTGCCTGCCTGGCGCCGCGAGCCAGGCAGGCTATCACATCAGCTTAAGATGTGACTATAATTAAATTTGGCAGTTTTCTATAGTTTTAAAGTTATCTGAAAAAGAATGCAAAAGGCAATGCAGACAGAAGGTTTGCAATTAAAGAAATAATTATCGCTTTTTTATAATTAGTACTAACTAAGAACTTTATCAAGAATGCTTCTATTATAAACACAAATAATTCAATAATCAAAAAATTATAATTAATCCCATAAAAAAAGTTAGCAAGAGGATTTGTCAAGGAATTAATTAAGATAGAATATGCAAGTAATGAAAAGTATTTTTTTCTAATTGCTATAGAATAAACTATAAACTCTAATATTAAGGTTATTATTAAACTAAAAACTAACTGCATTTTTCCTTCTTTTTAACAAGAGAAGAACAACAATTATTATTGCAATTAATGGGATGAATATATAGTAATAAACCAAGTTATTCTTGTTCTTTATTGTTTTATTTGGCTCTATATTTGGCTGAGTTATATTTATTGTGTAATAATTGTTAATATCTTTCTCAATGCTTGAATCTGGAACTGTTTTATAATGCTCTAAATTTTCTAAAACACGCACAGCACCCAGACCATTAAGATAATTTGTAAGATTTTCATCTGTACTTATCTTTTTTTCATTAAGATACCCGCCATTTTTAAAATCTTGCAGGTTTAATCTATCTTTCTTAACAGCATAAACATCTAATTGAGAGAATTTGTAGCAATAGGGGGATGTTTTGTTGCTTTTTATCAAAGAAATATGAGGCATAGGGGGATTGCAAACTTGCAAAAAATAATAATCTGGAAAATCATCAATGTTAGTTATATAGTTATTAATCAGAAGCGGGTGATATCCTGGAGTTATTATATCTGCATTTACAAAAGGCAGAATAAAACTTGCCAAGAATATTAATAATATTGCTTTTTTCATACTAATTTAAACAAAAGTGGGCTTATAAATGTTTTTTTGAGTTCAAATTAAATTAAATTGAAGTTATCTTTTCAACTTCTTATAAGAAATCCAAATTAAAACTCCAAGTGCCAAGCCAATCATAATTGTCTTCCAGACATTTGAGAGATTTCCCCAATACCTTATTGTTCCATAAACAATTAAAAGAATTGCACCAGACATAACCCCTAAAGAAATTGTCTCTAAAGCAGGAATAAAAGATACAATCAAGATTATAATTCCAATTGCAAGTGAAACAAAAAATACAGCACGATTATATCTTTCAGTTACATCCAGATATTCTTTATTGCACCTTGTATAAGTATCGCAATAACCTTGAGGGCAGGGGGCCTTGACACATTGAATTTCTTGTGGAGTCCATGTTCCATTATTTGCCTCGCATTCTACTTGAGTTAAAATTTCTTTTTGCATTGCAGGGCAATAATTTTCCCATTTTGGGCTCGGATAAATAGATTCAGTTGCATAAGCCACAAACATTACAAATAAGATTGTAATTCCAATGGAAATTATAGTTTTTTTTGCTTTCCCTGATTTAGGTTTTTCTTTTATCTGCTCTTTATTTTTGCTTATCATCTCTCTTTATTAATTATGTTTATCTATACTTATAAATGTGTTGGTTTTATATTGGACAAATATCTAAGGGAGTTGCACTTGCAGGAGGCAAACCCTCAAAAACAGCATCTCTTTCTGCTTGAGCTCTAATATGATGAGGAAATTTTATTTCTCTCATTCTAGGAAGGCATACTAATTCAAGGCCAAAACGAGAATTTCCATATCTATTCACTTCATTACCCAGCTCTCTAACATAGCTCTCAAAATCAGGAGTTTGAGCAACTTCCCCCATAAAAGTAACTTCTAATAAATCTCCTTGACCGCCATAAGTTCTAGCACATCCCCTTAAAACAGCATATCTCCTATCAGAATTCAATCTTCTCCATAAATCATGCGCTCCCTTTGTATATGTTAAAACAAACCAAATTGTCGTCTCTACATTATTGCCTTGACAGCTGGTTGAAGCCATAATAAATTTAAGGATAAAGGATTAATAAGGTTTATTATGCTATTTCTCTTTAATCAAAAACACATCATCTCCTTTTCTAGCTTCAAAACCTAATTTTACCCCAACTTCCTGTCCTGCTTTAACTTCTTGAACAGGCTTATGTTCAATCTGCATGCTTTCTATCTTTGCTCTTTTTATGCCTGTTTTATTTCCAGAGATATAAATTTCATCTCCAAGTTTTAAGCTTTGCGTGAAGATTTTAACAGTACCCACATTTATTTTAGGCCAATATTTTTCAACTCTTCCAATTATAATTTTTGTTTCTTTTGCCTCTCCGTCTTCTGATTTTGAGAAATCATCATTAGCTGGGATACCAAGATAAAAACCTGAGGAAAAACCACGATTATAAACTCTTTTTAGCTCTTCCAAACTTTCTTCTATTTCTTTTTTTGAAAGCTTTTTATCTAATGCTTTTCTATATTCTTTAACACAAACACGGACATATTCTGGATTTCTATTTCTTCCTTCTATTTTAAATGCTTTAATTCCTGCTTTTTTCAGTTTTTCTATAAAAGGTAGGATGCATAAATCTTTTGCAGACATAACACGAGAATTTTCCAGTTTTAATTCATTTCCTTCTTCATCTCTTATTATATAAGCTCTTCTGCAAGGGTGTGTGCATTGCCCTCTATTTGCACTTCTTCCATGTATAAATTGAGAAGTAAAGCATCTTCCTGAAATTGAAACACACATTGCCCCGTGTATAAAACATTCTATATCAATTATTTTTGATATATTTTTTATCTGCTTTAAATTTAATTCTCTAGCAAGTATAATTCTTTCTGCTCCTAATTTTTTGTAAAATTCAGCTGATTTTAAATTAGAAACACTTGCCTGCGTTGAGATATGAAAAGGTATTTTGTATTTTCTGCATAAATTTATAACAGAAAAATCCCAGCAGATTATTGCATCTACTTTACCCTTTACTTTTTTAATTACATTTTCAATTTGTTTTAATTCATTATCATAAATAATTATGTTTAATGTGAGATATTTTTTTACAATTCTTCCATCTTTTCCATTTTTGCAGATTTCTTCAATCTTTTTTAAGTCTTTTATTTCAAAGTTTTTTGCTGAATCTCTCATATTGAAGTTTTTTAATCCAAAATAAACAGCATCACAACCTTCTTGCACAGCTGAAATTAAACTTGGAAAATCTCCTGCAGGGGCGAGCAATTCGCTTCGAGCACAATCTTTTTTATATTTATTCGCGAGATTCAAATTGCAAGTAGATAGTCCATATTTATTTTTAATCTGCTTTTTCATAATTAAATAAAAGAAAGTTGATATTTTAAAGATAACTAACCTTAGAGTCTAATTCCACTACTAGAGAATTTTGCAAGAGCATCAAAATCTCCAACAAAATAGGATGTTATTCCCCGATTACCCCCAAAAAATACTGGTTGCACCTTGCCTGGTCCAGCTCTATCTGGTGAAACAATTAAATCTTGAATTTCATCTAAAGAAATAATAACTCCCCGGTAATAAACGCCATTCACGGGGTTGGGCAAAGAAGGTATAGGTATCTCTCTTATGACATCATGATACCTCCCCCTATCTCTGCCCTCTTCCCTAACTAAGGAAACAACCTGGCCATCCTTGAATTTCTCTTTGCAGTATCAACAATAATGATTCATAAACTGGATCATTAAAAAAAACATTTATAAACTTTTCTGTATTAATTTATTAGTTACAACAAAGAAAAGCTTTATAAATTCCAATTTATTGAATAAAATATGGAAACACAAATTGAGAAGAATTTAAAACAAAGTTTTTCATATGTAAAAAAAGATCTTATTGCAGTTAATGAAGCAATAGCTGATATAAAAACAAAAATACAGCATTTAAGCATGAATCAGGCTTCTTTAGTCTCGTTGATAGAAAAAATTAAGACAGAATTGAACATCTTAAAGTTTGGTAGCAAGAAAAAAAGATAGAGTTAGACTAAGATTTATATACTTGCATTTATTCTGATAATTATTAAAATTTGCGGATAAGTTGATTAAGCTTACTAAAAGAAATACATTAATCTCATTAGGAATTGTCTGTGCAGCAATTTTTTTAATTGTTGTTATTTATTTATTGGTGAATTCTATGCCATTATTAAAAGATAAGTCTTACTTAAAATCAAGTCTTAATAAAATTCCTATTTACTCTGAAAATGGAAAATGTTCTAGCTTGCATTATTTTCCAATTAATAGTGCCTTTGATTACTTTCCCCACTATAATTCTGGGCATGAGTTATAGTTCTTCTAGCATTATAATCGGATGCAGTAATCTATCTCAAATCTCTATTTATTCTCCCCCCGCTAAAGTATATCCTGATGGGGTAAGATATACCCCAAGAAGCTATTTTATAAAGAACTCTTCTAATTAGGATAAGATTTAAAAATCTTTTTTATCATATAATTGTATGCCCGTATCGTCTAGCGGCTAGGACACAACCCTGTCAAACCTAAGAAACCTAATCGGTTTCTTTTGGGTCAACTTCCCTTTGAGTCAGCCTCAAGGGTGATTGGAAACCGAATGGTTCTTCCTCTCACCATCTCCTTTGAGATAGTTGAATACAGAACGGTTGTAGCCCGGGTTCGATTCCCGGTGCGGGCGCTCAGAATTTGTATAACACCCGTCATCGTGGTATATAAGCTACCACGATAATGGGAACTTATGGATTTACATAACTACAAAAGACAATTTGAAAGGCAAATAGAATTAGTAAAAGAAGATGCTTTGATTTCTGAAGAAAATAAAAAGTGGATCTTCAAGTTTTCAGATTATATGTTAAGTGATGGCATAAGTCACGGAAGGGTTGGAAGATATATTCTTGATCTAAGGAAATTAGCTAAGATGTTAAATAAACCATTTCAAGAGGCTAATAAAGAGGATATAAGGAGAGTTATAGGAGAACTATATCCCTCTTGCTTTCTTAGAGAAACAACATTCATTCTATCCTTCTCTGTAAATTTGTAATGAATGTTGTGCGGTCTTGAAGAAATATCTTTTAAATCCCAGTTAGAGTTATCAAATCTATTCATCCAGTTAATTAAAGTCATCCTTGTTACAGAATAACTAAATCTTTCTTTTAAGAAAGTAATAGTCTCGGGGTATGTTTTTCCTTGCAGTTTAAGTTTAATGGCTTCTCTTCGGATAATTTCCTTTTTCAAGGTCTTTCACCTCCCATAAGCCTATCGCTTAGGAGGTAAAAAAGGTCACTAACCTACACAGCCAATAGTACTAGTTAATCTTTTAAAGATAAAAATCATAAAATAATATGTTTGAAGGCAAAAAAATTGGATTAGCTCTTGGCGGAGGGGGTGCGAAAGGATTTGCACACATAGGTGTCCTAAAAGCACTTGAAGAAAATAAGATTCCTATAGATATGATATCAGGCACAAGTATTGGGGCGGTTGTTGGCGCGTTATATTGTTTAGGCAAAACCCCCGAAGAGATTAAAGAAATTGCAAAAAATACTTCTTGGAAAAAATTAAGAGATTGGTCAATCCCAAGAAAAGGTTTGATTAAAGGAGATAAGATTGAAAATTACCTTCGAGAAATCTTTGATAAAAAAAGTTTTGCAGATTTAAAAATTCCTCTTTTCGTAACTTCTTTAGATTCTTCAGAGTTCAGAGAAGTTATATTTAATAAAGGAGACCTGGCAAAAGCAGCAAGAGCCAGTGTATCTATTCCTGGAATATTTGTTCCTGTAGAAAATAACGGCAATATTTTAGTTGATGCAGGAATATTAGATAATATCCCTGTGGAATTGCTGAAAAAAGAGGGGGCAGATATAATAATTGCAGTAAGTTTATATGAGCAGAAAGAAAGAAAAACAATTTATGACGAAGCTGTTGTCGGATCTGACAAATCAAAGATACCTGGAATTTTTACAACTCTCTTGAATAACTATACTGTAATAGAATCTGAAAGATTGAGTATACTTAAGGAGAAGAAAGCAGCAGATATTTTTATAACTCCAAGATTAAAAGAGCTGAAAGAATATGAGTTTGATAAAGTTGATTTTGGCATAAAAATGGGCGAGGAAGCAGCAAAAGAACAGATTGATCTATTATCCAAATCAGCAACAGGAGAGAGTTTATTAAAGAAACTTTTCAAAGTTTTCGATCCAATAAAAGAAGCACTTGAACCAATAACCAGCACTCTTCTTCCATCCAAGTAGCATAAACTTTAATTATTCAGCTTTTCAATTATTCTGATGGGATTATGGGATTTTTTATTTAAAAAGAAAGAAAAGCAAAAAGAAAAGATATCCTTCAATGAATTAGAAAATTGGATTTTTAAAAGGAAAGAAGAAAATGAAGAAAATGAAAAGAAAATAATCGTCGAAGTAAAAAAAAACATATCTTTATTATTAGGTGAGTTAAAAGAAGAAATTTCAATTTTGAAAAAGATAGACTTAAAAAATAGAAAGGCAAAAGAACGCCTGAAGATATTGGTCTTAGAAAGCCTTTCATACTATTCTGATAATCTGGGGAAGCTAATTGAAAATCTTGGAGTTATAAGCTATACAACTTTAGAAGAGACTACAGATTATCTAAATAAGATATTTTTAGAATTTAATCAAAAATCAAAAGCAAGCTTTGAAAAATCAACACTCTTAATAGGAAAAGAATTGGGAGATATAAGAGAGAGTATTGGAAGGTTTTTTAAAAATCTTGATAAAATATTTGAAGAGAACAAAGATTCTATTCAAAATAATAAAATATGCTGTCTTGTTGAAAAAAAGTCAGCTGAAATAAAAGAATATGAAAAACAGAAATCAGAAATTAGTTCTAATATTAATGAATTTAAAGAAAAAATAGCAAACCTTAACAAAGAAAAAGAAAATGCAGATAAAGAAATATCCAGAATAAAAAAAACAGAATCCTATCTTTCCCAAATTAAGAAAAAAGAAAATGCTGTCAATATAAAGAATGAGCTTGAAAAAGAAAAGATAAAATTAAAAAATCTGATTGATTTTAAATATTTAGAGAATCTTTATCATAGTATAGAAGACAAGATGAATATAATAAAAAGCTATGAAAAAGATATAGAAAAAATATTTGTTAATGAAGGAATTCTTGAATTAATCGAAGAAGAAAAAAGAAAAGCTATTGTTGAAAAATTAATAAATATTAAAATAGCAAAAGAAGAAGTAAGCCGGATTCTAGAAGAAAAGATGCTTACTGAAGAAGCAGATGCAAAAATAATTAAGATTGCTTCTTCTATAAAAGAAGCAGAAATAGACAAGCAAAAAGCAGATAAAAAAATAGAAAAAATTGATGAAGCGATTAAATTGATAAGGGATAATATTTCTGAAGAATTAAATAAGATTAATATATCTCTTGAATAAAATAAGAATATTTATTAACTAAAATCAGATATAATATTAATATGGATTTTAATGAAGAGGAAGACAAGAGCAATAGAATTAATCAAGATCAAGTATATGATCTAATAACCGGAAATGATGTGTCTTGGCAGGAGATAATTTATGACCTTATAAGAACAGAGCAGCTGGATCCGTGGGACATTAATTTGGGTCTTCTTGCAGATAAATATCTCGAGAAAATAAAACTGTTGGAAGAGGAAAGCTTTTTTATATCTTCAAAAGTTTTGCTTGCATGCGCCTTATTATTAAGGTTAAAAGCAGAACTTCTAATAAACAGATATATACAAGATTTAAATGATGTGCTCTATGGTAAAAAAGAAGAAAAAAAATATGAACTCCAAAGAATAGATATAGATGAAAATGAGCTTCCGATACTGGTGCCTAAAACCCCATTGCCGAGATCTAAAAAAATCAGCTTAGAAGAATTGATGTCTGCTTTAAATAATGCTATTGAAACAGAAAATAGAAGGATAAGAAAAGAAATAAAGCAGATACAAGCAGAAAAATCTGCTCTCGTGGTATTGCCAAAAATAAATAAAATAAATCTGAAAGATAGAATTAGAGATATATATCTTAAGATAAGATCTCATATTGATAAAAAAAAGATAAAGATGACTTTTTCAGAATTAGCTCCTACAAAAGAAGAAAAACTTTCTGCTTTCCTCCCAATACTTCATTTATCAAATCAAGATAAGCTGTATTTAGAGCAAAATGTGCATTTCGAAGAAGTTTATATGTACCTTGAAAAACAAGGAAAAGAGGATAAAATAAACTTAGATGATAAAATAAAAAAAGAATTTGAAGAAGTCTGGCCTGAAGATAAAATAATCAAAGATGATGATGAGACTTCTGAAAATATTCAAGAAATAGATAATTAAGCAATTACTTTAATCTTGATTCCATATAAATCATTTCTTCTTTTGTATTAGGATGTTTTTTTATATTTGTTATTTTAAAACCGCGTTTTGAATACAATTCCATTGCCTTTTTTATATCTGTGTTATAAGAGGTGTATAACCTAATAAACTTCTTGCCTCTTTTCTTTGCTAAATCTATGGTAAAATCTAGTAATTTAGAACCATAACCTTTTCCTCTAAAATTAGGATCAACACAAAACCAAGCAATCCAATCAGAATCTTTTTCATCATCTTTTTGAGTATAGATTCCTGTTGTTCCGATAACTTTCCCAGAAAATTCATCGATTCCTGCATAATATTTAACATAGGTGCAATTTGCACTTGCATAAAGTTTTTTGTCTTTTTCTTTAGCAATACTTGCAGACATCCATTTGCCAGGATAATCAAAATCATGCGGTTTTGAATTAAAAATATCCACAACTAATTTTATTGCTTCATTTAAAGTCTCTTTTGATAAAGGTTCTATTTTCATTTACTTCACCTTTAAATAATCTGTAATCAAGATATAAACAGGTCCTGCTAAAAGATAGAATAGCTTCATTCCAATTGGTGCATGCATTATCCCCATGTAAAACAAGCTGGGGTAATTGCTGTTTAGCTGGATATTCATAAGCCAATAGCCAACATATTCTACTGCAAAAAGGCTTGCAATATAAATTGCACAAATTTTGGCAAATTTTGGTTTTTGCAATTTCTCATATATCTCTCTCATTATAACTAAAAAAGCAGTCCAAGAAATAAGCGGAAAAAGATTTATTCTTCCAACCATCACATTCAGCGAAGTATACTCATAAACATAATATGAAGTTATTATAAGTGCAAACAAAAAAGCAATAACCAGCTCCTGTCCAATCTTTTCCTTATATATACGATAAATATCCAGGATTATTGCAAGCAAAAGAATTATTATCCCTATCTTTAAGTCATCAATTATAAAGGCAATTGTTAATGATATTATAATAATAATTGCCCAAGAGTAGATTAATTGCACTATTTTCTTCATTTTTCAATCAGATTTTTTATCAGTTCTTTTTCACCCAATAATTGCTCTTTGCCTGTTTTCATATTCCTTAGCTTGAATTTTTTCTTTTTAACCTCATCTTCTCCTATAAAAACTACAAAAGGAATAGAATAAGAATTAGCATACTCCAATGCTTTTGAAATTTTATCCATCATAAAACATGAAACAGAATTGTCTCTTAGTTTGTTCATAAGATTCATTGTTTTTTCATCTTGCCCTATAGAGATTAGTAAGCAATCTAGGAAGTTAATTTTTATATCTGGATAATCTAAAAGCCTTCCAATTGAATTGCCTACTGCAGGAATTTCTTTGCTAGTATATCTTCCTATACTTGAGTCATATCTTCCTCCTCCAAAAAGAGAGCCCTTTATTTTATCTGAGTAGCCTTCAAATATATTGCCTGTATAATATGAAAAACCTCTGATTAGATAAGGAGAGAAAATTGCGTTTATTCCATAACCTTTGCATATTTTTAGTAATTCCAGTATTTCTTCTGCTCCTCTGAATTTTTCTTTTGCAAAAAAAGAAATATCTTTCTGCAAAACTTTAAACAAATCAAATATCTGTGATTTATCTGCATATCTTATTAGTTCTTGTTTTACCGCATCTTCTCCTATTTTTGGTATTTTGTCTATTTCTCTTAAAACATTTTGAACATCACTTATTTCTAATCTCTTTAGTATATCATTTATTAATTTTCTATTATTTATTATTAATTTATAATCAATTTTTAGCTCTTTACATATTTTATCTGTTACAGCTAGGCATTCTGCATCTGCTTTTATGCTTGTATCTCCAATTATATCTGCATCACATTGAATAAACTCGCGATAGCGGTCTTTTTCAACAGGCTCGTCACGAAAAACATTCCCTATTTGGTATCTTCTAAAAGGGAGCTTTATATTAGGATTTTCTTTGAAGATTCTTTTTAATTGGAATGTAAATTCGTATCTTAATGATAAATCACGATTCCCTCTATCTGTTAATCTGAATCTGTCTGAAACAGCTGAATCTCGTTCATTATCTCCTTTTGCAAGCTCTTCATATTCTATTGTAGGTGTTTCAATTGGTAAAAAACCAAATAATTTAAAATTTTTCTCTATAATTTCTTTTATCTTCTGCCTCTTCAATGATTCTGGAGGAAGCACATCTCTAAATCCTTTGACTAATTCAATTGGCATCTTTATTACCCCCGCGAGATTTTATTCCCATTATTGAAATTATAAAAATTATTAAATACATAAAAAATCCATAGACGCATGCAGGCACTCCCGCCACATTAATACATGTTCCTAATGCACAGAATTTCTTAACTATCTCGCTATAGCTTAGATAACCAGAAAATAAAATTCCGGCTATAGACAATATCAAAATAATTGCTAAAGCTGTTTTTTTATTCATATTATATGCCCCTTTTTATATTATTAATATTTATGGGTTTAAATATATTATCTAAATTAAGGGCGAATAGGGAGAATCGAACTCCCGTCACCCGGGTTCTGCTGAGAGAATCCAATCGCAATTGCAATTGTACTTTCTCTACCTTCCTAGAGTTTCTCTTTTGTAAAGAGAAACTGTAGTCCACAGCCGAGCATTCTACCATTAAACTATACTCGCCATTAAAAAGGACCAAGTTCCTTTTAACAATCTCCTTTGAAGTAAACTCAAGGTTAATTGTATGTTATTTAATTGAAAATTAGATATAAAAAGCTTTTGAGCAGGTTCTTGAAATTGGTTAGAAAAATTGGTTACAGAGTTTAAACTAGGTTTGGGTTTCCTAGCAATGAATAAACACCTGTGAATTTATCATATTGATTATAATCAAATACTATTTAAAAATGTTTTTATCCCTAAAAATATTTATTTTTGGGGGGAATTAGTTTGTGATTCTTCGGCGCTTAATAAATGCTCCTCACCATTTCTTTTAACACTAATAGCCCCATCATATCTTTTTCCTCTTCTAAGAAAATTGTCTTCAGCCATGCGATAAAGAGTGTATCTTGGAGGCCTGTCTCCTCTTTCAGAAGCTGTTTGTGGATCAAATACAACGACTTGGTCATGTGACTTTTCTCCTGTTCTCCAACCTCTCCAGCCCTGATAAGTTTCTCCAAAAAAATATTTTCTACCTACTTCCATATGCAGATAATTATACACAGACAAGGGTACTCCAACTAATATGCTTGCCAAAACAACTCCTTTGGATAAGTCTCCTGCAAGTTCCATAAAGCTACCTGTAATAATCGGGAGTAAAGAACCATTAGACCCTTCAACTTCTGTTTCATCTTTTGAAATATCTTTCCTTTTTGTGTCTCTGTCCATATATTTAATTTAAAAATGAAGTTTTAAAAGATTTCTATAGTAATTTATGCCATATTAAAATAATTCTTATTCATTTTTTCATAATCCTCCTGCGATGCCAGAAAGGTAAAGTGCTCCCGCCGGGAACCACACCATTTTGACGTATCTCGTGGGACTTGAAAATGGATACCTATTGAGCACAAACTTCTTGCTCAGCTCCTTTAATTAAGTTCCAGTCTAATGCTATCATTTGTTTTATTGCGGGGTTTTTTGTATTTAACTTGTATAAGTCTGACTTGCCAACTCTTCTTGTTTTTATGACTATGCAATTTTTTTCTAAATTATCCCAAAAACTTTGCAAAGTAGAATAAGAAACTCCTGAATTTTTTGCTATTTCTGTCAAAGGATAATCAAATAATTGAAATGTTATAAGAAAATCTATGACTTTTATTACAGGATTGCTTCCAAATACTTCAACAAAAGTTGTTTCATTTTTCATGATTTATTAAGAAAAAGCAAGTATTTAAATGTTTCTATTTATGTTTTTTAATTATACAAAGAGAAATATGGTAAATGTGCCTTTGGCAATATAGTTGCCTTTGTCAGCAATAATTTAATCTACGCTACTTTAATTAATACTACCCCATAAAAAATGAGAGGTTCAACTTACTCCAAAGCATTGTTCTACTAATTAATAGAAGATTGTATTTAATTCTGCGAAGCACAAAAATGCTAAAAGCACTTGTAAATCAAAAACATATTTAAAGATTATTTTTCTATATTTGTTTATGGAATTTAATGATGAAGATAAAATTAAGGCAACAATTTTGTATCATCTAAGAAGAAAAAGAGTTATAGGTGGTGTTCATACTCCTTTTGACACAATTACAAAAGGCTTTCCTTCTCATTTAGGCAAAGATGTCAAGAAGATTGCAGAGAGCTTGATTAAAGAAGGTTTAATATTAACAAAGCCAGCAAGTTATGGCCTCCAGATTTCTCTAAACAAAAACAAGTTGCAGGAAATTGAGTCATTTATCAAAAAAGTTTTAGGGTGTGAGTTTTAGGAGAGGTTAAATATTTTTCCGATTTATTTATATAGTTAAATTGAATTATCTAATAATGAAACTTATTATTACAAGGCATGGTGAAACAGAGGGTAATGTGAAAAGGATTCTTGCAAATATTGATGATCCTTTAACTTCTAAGGGTATAAAACAAGCAGAAGCAGTATCAAAAAGATTAAAAAAAGAAAGCATTAGTGCTATTTTTTCTAGTCCTTTTATTCGTGCTAAGGAAACTGCCAGAATAATCGCAGAATACCATCCAAATGCAGAATTTATTGTAAATAATAACTTAAAAGAGGGCAAACTTGGAAGCTATCTCAACAAAAGAATAGATGAAGTTAACTGGGATGTATTACCAAAAGATGTGGAGAATAGAACTAGTTTGTATAAGAGAGCTAAGAAAATTATTAATTTAGCATTAAATAAATACCCTAAAGGGATTGTTTTATTTGTGGCTCACAATGCAATAAATAAAGCGATAATTAGATACCTTAGAAAATTGAATCCTGAAGATAAAAATTCAATTCCACAAGGAAACACAGCAATAAGTATATTTCAGATATCTAAAAGAGAGATAAAAGAAAAGCTATTTAATTGTACAAAACATTTAAATGAAATGGGTAAAGAATATGTTTAAAACAATAATATTTGATTTAGGGGGAGTTTATTTTAAAAATGGAACAAATAATGCTATTAAATCAATTAGTTATAAATACAAAATTCCCAAAGAAAAGGTAGCAGATATCTTAAAAGGAGATTTGGGAATTAAGTATAGATGTGGAAAAGTTAGTGCCAATCAGTTTTGG
>Ga0233425_10001490_pt1 | contig 52290 bp, 50 predicted proteins | sample Watercolumn_Towu_2_FD_181712 | JGI IMG/M metagenome (GOLD analysis project Ga0233425, IMG submission 181712) | Freshwater microbial communities from Lake Towuti, South Sulawesi, Indonesia - Watercolumn_Towuti2014_140_MG | ecosystem: Environmental > Aquatic > Freshwater > Lake | place...
CACGATAATTCGGTGAGTTTGGGCCCAAATAATTAATTAAGACATACTGTGTTCCAATATCATTACCGCCACTAGCATCGTTACCCACGGCTGTAATAGTGTATTGAGTAGCCCCGTCCGCAATTACACTTGCGCTATTAATCGTGACACTTGTCATAGTTGGGGCAGGATTCGACAGAATGTAGGTACCAGTAATGGTAGTCGTGGCTCCGCCCGTAATGGTGGCGGTTTGGCTGGATGGGGTATTATAACCAGCGACCGCACCGAAGCTTACCGTGTGGGTACTTGGGGAGTAGCTACCACTCCAACTTCCAGTCCCCATTAGCGATCCGTCAACATAAATACCACCGGAAACAGGAGTTGTGGTAACAGAAAGGGTTCCTGGAGCAGCGGGGGTCCAGAAATAAATCCAGGGAGTTCCATAACCCCCACCGGAGCACCCAGGTTTACAACCATAAATTAGCCAAGCCATATTGGTACTAGCAGGAAGAGCTGTAGTTGCTGTTAACGAACGTTGTGTCAGGGAGGGACTATAGACACACGAACCGCTTGCATAGGTCCCCGGACCAAGCAGACAAATATTGTTATACGATATACCAGCCGTATCGGCATTAGTTTGCCAAACAAAGGTTGGATAAAGGCTACTAATGGTACTTCCGCTACTAGGGGATATCCCGGTATAAAATGGAACTGCGGGGGGCGGTGTGGAACCACACCTTTGTGGGTCTCTCCAGACTACATAGTCAAGTAGCTGCCCACCATTAAAAACATCAATTTGAACCTTACAAACCCAGTTGTTTTGGGTAACTCCGGAAGTCTGATACGGCCAAACATACCTGCCGATTTCGTAATAGCCTGTGCTAGTGTTGCGCATAGCACTCCACGTAGGAGTACTATTAAACTGCCAGTTGTCATTGCAATGAGTAGGATCAACCCCGTTATCCGCTCCACACGAAAAGGCCAGCATAGTATAGTTAATACTGCCTTGCCTACAGCGACCCAGGTTGTACGCACCACCACCATCACACAACCCCCAAGCACTTTGCAAATTCGTAATTCCTCCTGCAGATGCGGCAAAAACTGGACGCTCAAAGCTGCCAGAAAGACCAACCAAAAATAGGAAAACAGCAGCTAAGCCAGTTCTTACGAAAACCCATGCGACATTCCTTCTATGAACCATCGTAGTGTCGTTTAAAAAGTTAGAATACTGTCTGGAATTATAATTTCCCCATCATTACGACTATAAAACACCGAGATTTCCTGCCAAGTTTCTAGGCTTTCAAAATTGCTTACTGGTTTAAGTTTTCCGGCACGCTCCACACCGCCCACCTTCTCGTACATCGGGCCCATTAGGACAGTGCTGGCTATCTTGACTGTGTAAGTACTGCCCTCCGTAGTATATATATTTAAAGAGTTGCCGGAAACCGAGCTAACAATACCGTGAAAAAAGGCTGGCTGCTTAGTTTCCCCCTTTGCCGATGTATTTTCTATAGCAATGATCTTAAGTGGAACTAAGTCGCCAGAGTAACTAACACGAAGCCGGTCTCCAACTCTAATATCTCCAAACGAAGTTTTAAACGCATCAGGTACCGAGGCACTGGCAGTACTTTCCTTTTTAACAATAAATGTTTTGGTAACACGACCGGTAGATGAGGTGGCTTCCGAATCCAGTAGGTCTAATATGTAGTTTTCCTCGCTTGGTAAAATCCTCGAAACGCGCCCCGTAAAGTTCTGCGTACCAGAATTTTTTACAACCGGCTTGGAAACCGGGCCACCAATATTAAACTTAAAACCAACCACTAGAACAATTGCTAAAAATATAAAAACTAGAGAGAGTACTAATCTGAAAATCCGCATATCAATTTTTGGCTATTTAGTCTTGTTTCCTGCTAACTTTAAGAAAATGGCGTTTACCAGAAAATCACCGCCGGGCTGCATATCCAAATAGGCAGTAACCTGACTTCCCACGGAGATTACCCCAAAATTTTTAAACATTTTCGGAGGCAGGGTACCACTGGGGGTTGCCTCCAAACCAGACACTCCAGCGGGGAAAGCGATAGTTGTTATGCTGACCTCGTTGCCCATCCGAATAGTAGCCCTTTGGCTCTTGTACTCAACCGTCATTAATTTTCCGCTCACATTTATCACCTTACCCTCTATTACTTTGTTAATACCCACAACCGGCCCACCAAGTAAATTCCCGGCCGAACCCAAGGATTTTACTGACAACAGATACCTGTAATCAACCGCCAAACCTAAGACAAACGAAGACGCAATTAAAATAACCGTTAATAGAAGGTCCTTAATCATAAAACAGGAAACAACTAAAACAGATGTAAGAATCGTTTTGAATACTATAACGAGGCCTTATTGGTGTCCGCGGGGGAGAATAGGCAGACATAAAAATCAACTAACAATTTAAGGCTAACAAATCACTTATCCGCCGTCAAACTACAAAATACAAAAACGTTCCGGTGGCAAAAAAGGCCGGATACACACCATTTACGCACACCTTATAGCGTTTGACGGGGTACCCATTTTATGATTTCCTTTATTCAAGAAGAAAGAACTCATCTAGGCCAAGGAGGAAAATCCAGATGAAAGCACTCAGATTTCTTACGCTGGCGCTTTTCGCGTCTTTGCTTTTGGGGAGCGCGCCCCACACAAGCGCTCTTGGAAAGCAGGTGGTTACGCTGGTTGATCCGGCGTCAATCGCCAACCTGTATTGGGAAGCGGACCTTACTCCCATACACACACTTCAAATCCCAGGCAAACCTGCGATGGTCCCGTTCGGGTGGGGCTGGGGTTATGACTACACCGCAACTTTTGCCGACGCGCCAACCCGAATCGAACCGGTTGGACTTGTTTACGCAAACGGCGAGGTTACTGGGCGCTCTTGGTCCGAGTGGGGAATTCCAGGGGACGTGAAGAAATGGCAAATTTCTTTGATCGCGCCTCCGGAGTACCCGCGAGAACTAACGTATATGACGCCCTACGGCGGCGTGTACACTGGAAAACTGATCCCGGGCGCCATACCTGTCTATAACCTAATCGGCGACAACCTTGTTGTTCGGTCGCTAGTTTGGGTGTGGAAGCAGGATGGGCGCATTAATGCGAAGACGTGGCAGGTTGCAGTGGGATACATGGTGCCGGCGGACAGCTCCGTCTACACCACCGAGAAAACGATTCCGAGCAACTCAAAAGTCGTCTGGTCGGAGTTCAAAGGCGGGCAAGTTTCGGACGTTTACTTGGCAAAAGCCGCGGTTTCCAAGAATACGGACGGCTGGGCAACGACACGCTGGACATTCAAAAGCGTTAGCGTCAAAAATTCGCATGGGACGACGGTTGTGGGTAATGTTAACTACATGGAGAGTACCCCATACGACAGTAACCCTTGGTACGATAAGTGGCTCTCTGAAACCTGGGATCCCGCGCGACTGATTGGGCAAACCCTCTGCCCATACAGCCTGGAGGTGCCCTTCACTATGTACCTCTACGGCGGTCCGTGCGAATGAGCGGGTGGGGGGATTACTGCCGGACGCCAACCTGAACATGAATTCAAGGGTTTAGGTTGGCGTAAGATTTATTTTCTGGATTTAAAAAATCGAGAAAATAAATTTTTGCGACACAAAAACAAAAAGAAGGAGAAGACCATGAAAACTGCAAGGTTCGTCGTTCTTGTGGTAGTTTGGCTACTCGTAATTAACTGCCGCACCGTTGACGTGGTTACAAGAAGTATGGTCTCGCCGGCGACACCGACTCAAGCGCCGACTAGGACTCCACGACCAATAGCTACGTCAACACCCCTGCCAACGGTAACGCTGCTGCCGACGGCAACAATTACCTCAGCCCCATCGAAGACACCAACGAAAAAACTAGCAGCATCCGTTACGAGAACAGCTGTTCCGGCCCAACCAACATCTACGTTAGGACCGGTGTCCTCGTATCCATTCCGAGTGGATAGTATTGTATGCTATTCCTCAGGTCAGTCTTTTGTGGAAGGCTTAGTGTTGGACAGCGCTGACCCTCACAGTGGGATCAATGGGATGAGGGTTAGAATGTCTACCGATCCAAAAGCTGCGCCCCCGGTACCAGACTACGAAACCAGAGAGCACGGACTCAATGACGCCCGGTTCAACGGAAGTTACAACGGGTACTTTTGGTTCGGCGTCAACGCTGAAGGTCCCGCCCCTGGGCAAGTCCGATTCGTTTGGGTCGTTGATCCCAACGGCGTGGCACTTTCGGACCCAAGCAAGGGGAAGGCTGTTTTCGACTCTGGTCAAAAGGAAAACTCCTGCATGAACATCCAAGTAGTTTTTCGCAGGAGCTGAAGAAGCTTGATCAGCACCAGCCCGCCGGCCCAAAACAGAGAACCGCGACGTCATCAATACGATGGCCCGCGGTTCCTTACTTTTTTAGCTCGGCCTCGATAGCGGCGGTGAAGCCATCAAATCCATAATTACTGTTAAAGTATTTTCCATTAATAAATACCGTTGGGGTAGAATTAACACTATAATTCTGCGCCGCAGTTACGTCGTCTAAAATCTGCTTATCGTACTTTCGGCTATCAAAACAGGAGTTAAATTTAGAAGTGTTAAGCCCGAGCGCCTTAGCAAAGCTTTTTAAATTCAGAACCGAAAAGTTACCCACGTTCTCCTGACTTATACCGGGGTTGGATGCCTCTTTATTTGCAATGTACTTATACAGGTAATCGTGATACTGCCAATATTTACCCTGGTCCGAGGCGCATCGTGAGGCCAGAGAAGCGTCCTTGGATTCGGGCCCTAAAAAGGCGAAGTCGCGGTAGACAAACTTAACCAGACCAGTATCTATGTAATCCTTCTTTAGTTTTGGCATAACTACGGAGGCGAATTGAACACAGAAGGGACACTGATAATCACCAAATTCGGAAAGGGCAACTTTGGCAGAACTGCTACCTAAAACTGGATTAGTTCCGAAGTCGCCGTCACTTAGTGATTTAGGTTGAGGCGGTGCGGCTGGGGCAGGAGGAACGCTGGGCGCAGTATTAACCGGTTCTATTTGAGTTTTGGACGGGGACGTTACCTTGTTGACTATTAAATTGGAAAGTCCTGGGATCTGGGGAAAATTTAACTTTTCATTCGTTATAAGCACTGAACCAGAAATAAGAAGCCCGGCAATAACGATCGAAATGGGGGTTAAAAATTTACTCATTGAGAATAATAATATTACAACATTGAAAACTCAAGTTACAAGACCTCATAGGCTCCAACTCTATTTCCTCCAACACTTAGCTTATTCTGGGAGTTTATTTTGAAAGGGGCTGAGTCATGCTACCGTTATACAAGCTGTAATCAAAAACGTGGGGCAGGGCCGGCAGGCTCTTGCTTACCCGAATTGCTTTCTTAACAGCGCTGTCTGCAGTTCTACCAGTGGAATTAACAACGTATCCTTGTGGAGGTAGCATCGCTGCACCCAAAGGTGCCACTGCCGCGGAAAAGTTTGAATAAAATGCCTTTAACCTAAGTACTTGTGGCGTGTTAGTTAGGGACACATCCACATAGTGGTTGAACCTAACCTGCTTTCCACCCACGGAAACTAAGTAGGAACCATTGTTAGGCGACATAGCAAAACCATTTGATGGCGAGATCGTTATTCCATTGTAGCCATATTTGGCCATACCAGTAACACCACCATTTTTATAGATGTAAATAATCTCAATCGCGTTTTGAGGTTCCGTAGAACCATCCAAGTCAGGGTCATACCAGTAAATTCTAATAGAACCGGTCGGATAGTCGGTACACCCGGCGGCGCCTCCACAAGTTAATTTCACTTCTTGGGTCTGGTCTTTAGCTAAATCCAGTAAGTTAGGGTCTGTACCGCCACCGGTTCTTCTGGCTACAAAGCTATAAAATGTTCCGTTGGGAAGGGCTACGTCGGCGGGGGTATAACAATTGGCCTCTGTTCCCAAGATGCAGGCAGCACCATTTTTAATGTTATTTAGAGCGACCTCAACCCCTGCTTCTGCGGCCGCCAACGCTTCCTGGGCCTGTGCGCTGGTTGTGGTTTGCTTGAGAGTGCTAATTGTTCTGACGGAAACGGCTAAAGCAACAGTTAGAGCTACCGAGGTTCCAAGAAGGATTATTACCAAAGTTTGTCCTTTTACTTGAGCAGTTATAAATTTCATTCTTTCTGATCTATCCTAAACTTGGTTCAGGTTCAGATGTTCCTACACCAATTGTTAAATTTTAGATTCCAAATGTCAAATGGTTAGTACTTCCTTAGTTCTATACTTTTAGTAAATGTTGAGGTTGCGTTGTAATCAATGCGCCCTGGCGCAGCCGGCCCCTGTCTTAAAGTCAGGGTGACCGTAACAAGAGGTGGGTTTGTACCACTAATTTGAAAGGAGGAAACGGTGGGTGCCGGGGAGGGGACCGGAGGGGTGGCGGCTCCCAAGTAAACGCTGACGCCATTTACAGGGTTTGCGTTTGTCAGATTCGTGGTTGTAACACAACCGTCGGAGGACCTGGCCATAACACCAACAGTACTACCACTAACCAAAACCGTTTTTAAACAGAAGCCGTTCTTCTGATTATATTGATCGATTATTTCTAATTGACGATTTGTTGGTGAATCTAGAATTTGGACGCTTTTAGCGTTCCTAATAACAGATTCCACCGAACTCAAGACAAAATTAGCGTTTTGGTTAATTTCATTAATGATATTTGCTTTGTTAGAGGATCTAAGAGTTGAAATAATTACGTCCCCACCAACCGTAGCAATTAGGGCCATCACAAAAATAACTACGAGCAGCTCAACTAAGGTAAAACCGTAAGCAGCGGTGGGTCGTAAGATACGCGACATATTGTCACCACCTAACTTCTTTCGTTTTGTGTCATTTGTTTCTCGTAGCCTGGTCATATTATTTCCACGGGGTCAGAATGCTACTAATTCTCTCCGAATGGGATCCCATCGTATCTACCCAATTAACATTTACCGTATAGTTTAACGAGGCGGGGGAAGCAACAATACCTCCATTTACCCAAATAGTAAAATTGGTACTACCAATTGTTGAGCTAGTTGTACCCGATGAGAAAGTTGTCCCGTTTACATAACATGACGAGGAACAGTTGGCACTCGTAAAGGCACTAGTAAAGTTCGTCCAATTCCAAGCATAAAGAGTTGAGGAATCTCTAAGGTTCCTAATAAGATCTGATTGCTGGTAGGCTAGCTGGGACGCCGCCGTTTTATTTCGCGAAAGAGTCGCGCTACGAATACTAGTCACGGAAAGGGAAAGCAGAGCGGATACAAGGATGAGTACCACCGCTAAAGCGATCACTGTTTCGATAAGCGTTTGGCCCCGGCAACAACCAGAATCATAAGACACAAAATTCTTAAGCCTCATTTTCATAATTCAATTGTTGATTGACTTAAATGCGATGTCAATCGGAAGCTATTCCCCGACGCCCCCACTGGAAGTAACATTTATAGTCTGGGTACCGGTCCCATCCATGTAACTTACACTAATTGAAGAATTAGTCTGGACCCCATTGGCGTAAACAGATCCGTTCTGACTATCAAAAACTAGATCCAGCTTCCCCCCAATAACAGGGGAGATTCCATTAATTCTTATTGATGAACCAAGATCCACCGTTTTGTAAGGGGTGCTGCTACATAAAGTAGGATCGCCGAATCGATAGTAAGTATAGTCGGAGGAGATCTGAGCAGGAGTACAAACAAAAATGTTATATTGGCTACTTCCGTCAGTGATGCTAATACCCCACGCTTTGGCGGCACCGGAGACGGTGGCGCCAGAAAGCGACCTTGACTGGGCAATTCTAATATCTGACTTTAAACTTTTAAAGGCTTGGGCCATGGCCTGCGATCTTGAGAACCCAGAAAAGCTAGGAATAGCCGCGATCGTCAAGATCGCGATTATCGAGATAGAAATCATAACCTCAACTAAGGTAAAGGCATTGTGATTTATAGTCCAAAATTTAAAATTTGAAATTCCCAAGGAGGGCATTAAAATCATTCTCGATCGTCGCTTACAGCTTGTCAATTTATTAATCTCCCAAAATGGTTAGGTCTGTCCCTCTTTCAAACCGGACGTTACTGTTACCACCATCACCGTCTTTATCGGAATTTGACATTTTATTGGGATTATTTTCCAGCTGGGCATCGAGCTCGTAGTCTTTACCCATTCGCTTATAACGGTAAACGCTCGACCCCGTATTTAGCGGGTCCAACGGGAGTTTTTCTAAATAGGCTTGTAGGTCCTGCCCAACCCATCCGTAACCGTTAGAAAGGGCCGGAGAAGCGGACGGACTGGCAGGGACGTCACTTTGACGAAGGATACCACTCACGTCTGGCGGAACTCCATTATCACTTATGTAATTCTCTATAGCTGACTGCAAACGGCCTATATCGGTAATTCTGACAGCATCTCGGGCCGCCTTTTTTACTAAATCCGGCTGAATAGCCCAAAGCGATACGGCGTACAGTATGCCAATTATGCCAACAACTATGGCTACCTCTATTAGAGTAAACGCTCTGTTACTATTAGGAAATTCTAAACCCATTGTTAAAAAGGATTTGTTAAACAGTAGTTGTACGTCGCGGCACTACAACCATAGACTGGTGCCGTCCCAGAAGATTTTTCCATTCTTGCGCAGACTTCATAATTTGGACTGGTATAAGAGTAACAGTATTGGGGACTACCGGAGGGATCGCTAGGAGCCATCCTTAAGTACGTCACCGCCGGAGAGCCGATCGACCAGGCGGATCCAAATGGTATAGCACCGGAAGCGGGGTAACCATTATTATTGGCATAATATTGTTCCAGAGCAGTTTGCACTACTTTGAGATCCGCTATCCTGCGCGAATCTCTAGTTTTGGCAAAATAATCTTGCGGCCTGAGAATAGCAAATGCCGCGGACATTAAAATACTCACGACAGTCATACTCACCAATAACTCAATAAGCGAAAAACCTTTCATAAAGCTTATATAACCAAATTAACACATACAAAACATACTACAAAATTCCCGAGAGATTTGTTTTTATTACACAGAAACGGCTTATGGACATAACGCTGTTCCAACCGCCACCTGACCAGTCGCCGTACTGTATTTCCAAGTACTGCTTCCGACTTCCCAGGCACAAACAGTTGTACCGCTAACGGCAATAGTAACCGCTGTCGGTATAGCTCTGGCGAACGGAGCCCCACCAATGGTGTTTCCTGACAAATTCGCCGCCACACCACACTGTGCCGCCGTGTTAGTCGCCCCCGTGGTTGGGTCTGCGTAAGAAAGGCAGGCTTCGATGGCCGAAGCTACGGACCTCACATCTTGCCGAGCTTTTGAATCCTGAGCATCTTGGATCCTTTTGGCAGGGTTAATACCCACAATAACCACGCCAGAAATAATGGCAATAATAGCAATCGTTACTAACATCTCGATGAGTGTAAAACCTCTTTTCATAATAAATCTAACTAACACCTCCTCCTGTAATTTTAGACAACACTACACATTGGCACCAAAAGATATCAGAAACGACCAAAACCATACACACCCTATAACCTGTACGGCATAACAAGCCGGCGAGAACGAGTAAGCCTCTTACAAACAGTTAGCCGCGACTGGTACGCTTGCTTGAGTGGTTACCGCACCACTGGTCGACTGAAAAATGTAATAGGTCGTTACGCCTGCAACCGACCCGGAGATATAGACGCAGCCGTTAAGAGCACCGCCTGCGGTTGAAGCCATGTAGGCAGCTGTGGCCGGGGGAGTTGTTTTGAGCCATGGCCCCCCAGGAGTTGCTGCAGCAGTCAGAAGGGCCGAGGTGTTGCAGCCCGCGTAACCATTTTGGGTACCAGTTGCCACGATAACGTGCGACATACACAGATTCATGCCGAAACCTATAGACGAAACCTGAGCCCTTAACGCTGCATCTTGGGCATCAGAAATTCTTTTGGCGGGGTTAAGAGCAACTACCACAGCCACAACGATAATACCAATGATAGCGATAACAACCAGGAGTTCAACGAGGGTAAATCCTTTTTTCACTACTTACACCTCCCAACGACCGAATCATTACGATACACCACATTTTTTGCTCTAAGTACGCCCTATTAATTGTTAGAATAAACCAACAGAGCAAGTAGATCCCTTACAAACAGTTAGCCGCGACTGGTACGCTTGCTTGAGTGGTTACCGCACCACTGGTCGACTGAAAAATGTAATAGGTCGTTACGCCTGCAACCGACCCGGAGATATAGACGCAGCCGTTAAGAGCACCGCCTGCGGTTGAAGCCATGTAGGCAGCTGTGGCCGGGGGAGTTGTTTTGAGCCATGGCCCCCCAGGAGTTGCTGCAGCAGTCAGAAGGGCCGAGGTGTTGCAGCCCGCGTAACCATTTTGGGTACCAGTTGCTGTATTAACGTAACCCATACAAAGGTCCATTGCCTGACCGAGCGCGGCCGCCTGAGCCCTTAACGCTGCATCTTGGGCATCAGAAACTCTTTTGGCGGGGTTAAGAGCAACTACCACAGCCACAACGATAATACCAATGATAGCGATAACAACCAGGAGTTCAACGAGGGTAAATCCTTTTTTCATTGTTAGCACCCCCCTCCAAGAAACCTTAACAAAAATAGGGGCGTGTTTAGAGGTAGAAGAGGCATTAGTATTATTTTGCGAGCAGAAAGGTGTACATGTCAAGTATCTTCCCGCCGTAAACAACAGAAACTACGGTCGCCAGGCACAAGAACGGGCCAAATGGCAGAGACTGACCAAACTTCTTCTTCCCGGCTACAAGTAAAACCAAAGACACAACACCCCCAATAATAAAACTTAAATAGATCATCACCAAAGAGTTTGGGTAACCCGTAATTAGAGAAAAAAGTAATACCATTAGGATGTCACCACTACCCATACCTCTACCTCTGGTTACAGTTATTAATACGACTATAAAAATAGCTAGTACGGCCGCACAGATACCCGTGGAAATAATGTGGTCCAACTTTATATAATCAACCGAATAAAAATATAAATAATAAATAATGTTTAATATAAGCCCCACCAAAAAAACTGATATAGAGACCAGACCATACTTTAAGTCGGTAAAGAAAAAAACAATCAGGAAATAAAAGTTCACCAGATAAAATATACTTTCTGGAAAAGGAAAATAAAGTATCGTGAATAAAGTCGCGAAAGCCGTAAGTAATTCGACCGCCGGGTAGTATAAGGATATCTTTTTCCCACAGTTGGAACAACGGCCCCTAAGAATAACGTAACTAAATACCGGAACAAGATCAGAAGCTCCCAAAATAGTTTGGCAGCAGTCGGCCGCAGAACGGCCACCTAAGCCGCGACCATTAGGTAATCGATCAATAACTACATTTAGAAAGGAGCCAACACAAAGACCGGTGATAAAAATTAAGAAGTAAAGAAGGGAACTTGGAAAATTTATAAAAATATAACTGATCATATAAATTTAATTCATACTTCTGGGGAGACCATTTAACTTTTCAAAGGATACTCAATTTCGTACCAACCTCGTAATACCCGGGATCATTACCACCATCATCGGAGTATCTAATCAGATTATCTTTTGACTCCAAATGCACACGTATTTCGAAATCCCCATTTTGTTCTGCGAATTCGTAAGCTGCGGAAACAGTTTGTCCGCCGGCATCAACAAAATTACTGCTGCTATTTAAAGGGTCGGCCGGAAGTTGGGTCAAATAACTAGAAAGGTCAATGTCTACAAACCCTGTACCGTCGCTCATTTGTGTGGAGCTTAAACTGTCACAAGGACCGCTAGATACGCACCTACCAGAAAACGAACTGCCGCTTTGTATGGCCAATAGGATGGTGGACTTTAATGTATTTACATCACGAAGTCGCACGCTGTCACGGGCTCTCTTTTGCATCTCCAAGGGATTTAGGTAGGAAATCGTAATGGTCGCCAAAACACCAATTACTCCAACTATAAGAGTTAATTCTACAAGGGTAAAGGCTTTAAATTTTACGTGATTAGATTGCGGAAAGCGAGATCTACCCATCTTGATTACCATTCCTTAGCTAAAGCCGCCAACAGATTACGAACGACAAACTTATACCAAAAAACCCTCGGCTTAACCGATACGAATAACACCTAAACCTGGGCTAAGGGAGAAGATATATAACATATCTCCTCCCCATAACGCCCAATTTTAAATCCTTAGTCAACTACTGGAACATCGCTGTATGCAGGTGTTCCTGCAGTACAGATCTTCCCAATTACCCCGGACCCAGATGTCCAACCCCAATAAGCGGTACCTGTAGCACAAGCTGTATTGGGTTCCTCGAATGTATCGTATATAGCAGCCCCGGTACAGTTCTTACCGGCCGTAGTACAGGAAGCTGGATTAACTACATAGCTGAAATCCGCACCCGTTGGACCTTTTGGCAGACTTTTGAGCTCTCCGTTTGTAACCAAGTCGGCTGTTGCCGCCGGATACGAAGAGTTCTGGGTGTAGTAGGTGGAAAGTGACGTGACGACTTGCTGAATAGAAGATTTGCGTGCTGAATCCCGTGCTTGAGCTAACTTCTTAGCCGGGTTAACAGCCACGACGGTCACGGCGGCCAGAACAGCAATTACGGCAATAACCACCAATAATTCCACTAATGTAAAACCTCTTTTCATCGTTTATCACCTCCTCCCATAAAGACATATTAAAAAGACGACGTAAGCTTATAAATAGGTAAGATTATTGAAACCACAAGAGCCGCTACGAGAACGCCAAGAAAAATCATGATCATGGGCTCAAGAGCCGAGGTTAAGCCCTTTAACGCTATCTCTGTCTCACTTTCAAAAAAGTTGGATACCTTCATTAATACTTCGTCTAACTTTCCTGTCTCTTCCCCGACAGCCACCATTTGTGACAAAATTGGAGGAAAATGTGGGTCAGCCTTAAGTGGAGTGGAAAGGCTAACACCCCTTTCAACTTGTTTTGCCGCGTCTTTTAATGAATCACGATAAATCGGGTCGTCGATTGCGTCGGAGACAATACCTAGAGCATCTAAAATGGGGATACCAGCTGAGATCAGAAGACTAAGGGTACGAGAAAACTCGGTGAGCTCTGACTGTTTTCGCAGCTTTCCAAAAACGGGTGTCTTGAACTGCAGTTCGGCTATTTTTCTAATTCCAGATTGCGTGGAAGAAAAGTATCTGTATAGAACTACTGCTAAAACAAAAAGGCCCAAGGGAATGTAAAACTGCTTGGTAAATACATCGGAAAGGCCAATCAAAACCTGTGTCGGTAATGGCAGGTCGGCACCTAAATCCCGGTACATGCCTGTAAGTTTAGGCACTACAAAAATCATCATGACGATAAAAACAATGACCATAACCACAACCACGATGATCGGGTAAATGAAGGCCCCCCTAACTCGCGCCATGAAATCACGCATCTTTTCTTCGGTATCCGCCAAGCGAGTAAGAATTTTGTCCAAACTCCCGGAGGCTTCTCCGGCCTTTACGAGATTAACATAGACACGACTAAAAACATCTGGAAACTTAGATAAACCCTGGTTAAGAGTGTTTCCGGACTCGACATCCCTAAAAAGCTGGCCGATTATTTCTTTCATCTTAGAGTCGGGTTCCTGCTTATTTAGAATGTCCAACGACTGAGATAGCGGTAAACCAGCGGTCACCATCGTAGCCAATTGTCTGGTAAACACCGTTCTGGACGCGGAAGACACACCTCGCACAGAGGACAGAATGGATCCGAAATCCATTATTTTTGACTTTTCTACAATGGACGTGGGCACCCAACCCCTGCCAGAAACAACTGTTGCCGCTGCGTTTTCGCTACCGGCTTCCACTGTTCCTGTAATTATTTTTCCCTGGTTATCCCGCGCTTTGTAATAAAATGTCGGCATATTTCAAATCGACTCTCCCACTCAGCCACGCAAGTGCCTCATCATTTCCTCCGGCTTAACGGTATGGTTCTTCGCCTCCTTCACATCAACTTTTCCCGATTTCACTAAGTCTGCCAGAGCTCTTTCTAAAGAAACCATACCCAGCTCATAAGAAGTAGAAATGATGTTATCCAGTTGGTGTGTTTTTCCGTCACGAATTACGGTCCGTACTGCCGGAGTCGGGACCATTATTTCTACCGCCGGGACACGACCTCCGCCGATCGCCGGTATTAGCCGTTGCGCAACGACACCCTCTAAAATAGATGACAGCTGTACCCTAATTTGTGGTTGCTGAAACTGCGGAAATACATCAATAATACGGTCGATTGTTTGGGAACTGCTATTAGTGTGTAACGAGGCAAAAACGAGGTGACCAGTTTCTGCAATTGTAATGGCTGCCGCAACGGTTTCTGCATCCCTCATTTCTCCGACTAGCACCACATCTGGATCTTCCCTCAAAACTGACCGGAGGGCCACAGCCCAGGACTTTGTGTCCAAGTTCATTTCCCGTTGATCAATTATCGATTTTTTATTCGGATGGGTATATTCGATGGGATCCTCAATTGTTACTACGTGTACACTCCGAGTTTCGTTTATATATTTAATCAGGGAGGCGATAGTCGTGGACTTACCCTGACCAGCTGGACCAGTCACCAAAACGAACCCCTGCGGCAGGTCACAAAACTGGTAAAGAGACCGAGGTAAGTTCAGCTCATCCACGTCCGGAACAGAAAGGGGAATCAAGCGCATAACGCAGGCTAGGTACCCCCTCTGATGAAAAACATTTACGCGGAAACGGGCTAGATCCGAAAAAGCAAAAGAAAAATCTATTTCCTTGTCCTCCTTGAGACTTTCGCTCTGATCCTTATTAAGTATCTCGCTAAGTAATTTTTCTAGAGAAGTCTGGGTTAGCGGCTCCAGGTCTTTTTGAAAGTTTAATAAGCCGTTGATTCGAATAACTGGAGAAGTACCCACCGAAAGGTGCAAGTCCGAACCTTCGATATCTACGACTCGCTGTAGCAGTGAACTTATTTCCATAATAATATATAGGTTTTAAACCCACCTCCGCGGCTAAAGGGACCCACTTGCAAAATTAATCCTTCGCCACGCGCATAACCTCCTCGACCGTTGTTAAACCATCTAAAACTTTTAAGTAACCGTCCTGAATCAGCGTAATCATGCCCTCAGAAATTGCTACTTTCTCCAATTCAGAAGCTGGCTGGTGCTGTAAGGTCATTTGGCCCAGTTTTTCGCTCATTACCAATACTTCGTATATTCCAATTCTTCCCGAATAACCAGTGTGGTCACACTGATCACAACCACTTCCCTTAGACTGCAAAACACGTCCCCCCAAGGCTTTCACTTTCTGGTCGTAAAGCGGCCCTAGAACTGATTTAATCTCTGCTTCCACTTCTTTGGGTATCTCAAAACTTGTCTTACATGAGTGGCAGATTAGGCGCACTAAACGCTGGGCAACCACACAATTAATAGTTGACATAAGCAGGTAGGCCTCGACGCCCATGTCTAGAAGCCTTGGTAGGGCCGACGCGGAATTGTTAGTGTGAAGGGTGGAAAAAACAATGTGCCCCGTGAGTGCCGCGTGAATCGCCAATTCCGCCGTTTCTTGATCGCGGATTTCCCCCACCATAATTACATTCGGGTCCTGTCGCAATATTGAACGCAATCCTGATGCGAACGTCAAGCCTGCCTGGGTATTAACTTGGACCTGATTCGCCCCGGGAATTTGAATTTCAACTGGGTCTTCCAAGGTAATGATATTTACCCGTACTGTGGAGATTTGGGTTAAGCATGAGGCTAGGGTAACGGTTTTTCCAGATCCGGTTGGACCCGTAACTAATATAATTCCAAATGTCTTTCTAAGGTTCTCTTCCAGTCTCTTTAGGGAAACACCGGTGAAACCCAGTTGTTGCGTCGTTGTCGCTTTGCCCTTTTCCTTCAAGAGCCTAATAACTACTTTTTCGCCAGAGATCGTTGGTAGTGTGGACACACGCAGGTCAACCTCGGTCCCAGCGACGGAGACTTTAAACCTGCCGTCCTGAGGTATACGGTGTTCATCAATTTTTAAGTCGGAAAGTATTTTTATTCTGGAAATTACACTGGTATGCACCTTAGAGGGAAGGGTGAGACGTTCCTGCAACACACCGTCGATACGGTAGCGTATTCTTGTTTTTTCACCAGTCGGCTCGATATGGACATCGGAAGCACGCGCTTTTACCGCATACTCTAGAAGTGTCGCCACAATTCTCGAAACAGGTGCGTCTCTTAATGTTTCGCCGACATTGTCCATGCTTTTGAGCTGGTCCTCTAGTTTCTTTGTAGCCTGACCGGCTTCTTCCAGCGCGGCGGTTACTTCCGTACCCAAAGTTCGGCTGTACTGATCAGTAACGGCTTTCTCGACGTCGCCCAATTCGGCCATATAGGGTTTAACTTTGACGCCGGCCCTTTTTTCGATGAACTCGATTACTTGAAGATCCAACGGGTCGACCATCGCAACTTTCAGGACACCGGATTCGGAACTAAAAGGTATCAACCTATATTTATGAGCTACCGGTTCGGGAACAAGTTCGATAACATTAGTTGGGATTGAAAAATTAGTAAGTTCTATAAATGGAATGCCTATGATTTCTGCTCGGGCCTTCGTGAGTTCAGTCGGGGTAACGTAGCCGCGATCAGTTATGATATTCTCGACCGGTTTCCCTGTATTAATATGCTCAAATTTTACGGCGGATACCTGATCGGGGGAGAGAAAACCCTTTTCGGCCAGAATGTCTTCAACGCTTTTTCTAGTTTCTATTTTCATGGACAGGTGTTAAGGATAATAGCACAACAAATAAATACAGCAGACCCCGTAAGACGTTCCAAATACGTTTTGCGTCTAAATCCGCCGAAAGAATCCGTTGAACTTATTCCCAGTACCAAACCAGTTTGGCAAAACGGCGCCTAACTGTCAATAAATCGACTTTACTCAACGGTGTATTATAAAGGTATAAAACCTATGCACAGCTTTCTTATTGTTTCCCAAATCGAACAGCTCAGGAACCTAAAGGCCAGCGAGATGGTAAGAAACGTTCTGGGTCTAGAGAAAGAGGATTTTTCAAACAATCCCGACTTCTTACTTGTCTCAAGGGAAGATAAAAGTTCGATAGGAATAGAAAAGGTACGGGACCTTGTCTTATGGTTAAAGGTAAAACCTTTCCAGTCCAAGGACAAGGTGGTGCTCATAAAGGATTCGCAACTTCTAACTATAGAAGCACAGAACTCTTTGCTCAAAACACTAGAAGAACCACCAAGAAATTCAAAAATCATTTTAACTTCGTCTCATAAGTTACGTCTTTTACCAACCATAATTTCACGTTGCGCCGTAATTGAGCTTAAATCCAACCTCTCTAACAAACCAGAAATTAGTAATAAGGATGGTGCGGGTCCGGATATTATCGCGGTGTTAAACTTGGAAATTGGAGAAAGGCTGGATTTCGTAGAAGAAAACAAAGAGCTATTTTCCAAAAAAGAAGTTGCCGCTACTACAGTCGATGCCTGGATAGACTCACTCGGTGTCGTGCTCAGGCAGAATGGTGGGGGGGAGAACGGAAATACCAAGAACGGCCTACCGCCAAAAAAAATTTCTAAGGCCTTAGGTGGGCTACTTGAACTAAAAAAGGAAATTACTACGAGTAACGTGACCCCCAGAAACCTCGTCGAATTGTTTCTAATAAAATACTGATCTCTTGATTTAGTTGATTAAAATCTGTAAAATAGTAGTGTACCAACACCACGAATCTCTTCTACGAATACGCGCATTCGCCTGTCAGAAAGGTAGGAGTTCCTGTGGATTAGTGTAGAATTTGTGGTGTTTGCTCATTTGTAATATGCCCAAACAAGAAAAAACAAAATCATACACCGGACGGGACATACAGGTACTAGAGGGTCTAGAACCGGTCCGAAAACGTCCTGGGATGTACATCGGCGCCTCAGATATTCACGGTTTCCACCAATTATTAACGGAAATTATTGACAATTCCATAGATGAGGCCTTAGCTGGCTTTGGAAGAAATGTTTGGATATTCCTAAACAGCGATGGGTCCGCCACGGTAATGGACGAGGGCCGCGGTATTCCGGTTGACATTATGCCCACCTATAAAAAATCTGCCTTGGAAGTCGTTATGACCAAACTCCACGCCGGCGGCAAGTTTGGCGGGGGGGCTTACAAGGTAAGTAGCGGGCTTCACGGTGTTGGGGCTTCGGTTGTTAATGCGCTTTCTTCCTATGCCGGCGTCATCGTTAAAAAGGAAAACAAGTATTACCAACAGGAGTATAACCAAGGAAATATTAAGGGCCCGGTCAAGGAAGTAAAACTGGAAAAACTAAAACTGGAACCACAACAAGTTAAGATCCTGGCGGACCTGGAAACCGGAACGATGACAACTTTCGTGCCGGACGTAGAGATTTTTAAGGGCGGGGAAAAATTTGAGCTCGAAAGAATTTTAAAACCCGTCAAGGAACGGGCTTACTTAATTGCGGGAATTAGCTTCCACGTCTTTGACCTAAGAAGTAACGACGAATACCATTATTACTTTGAGGGCGGTATCAAAGCCCTCGTCGAATCCCTAAACCGCAACAAGCTAGCACTGCACAAGACATTTTTTGTTGGAAAAACGGTTGGCGAGGTCATCATAGAGGTCTCTATGCAGTATAACGACAGTTTTTCCGAAAACATTGAATCCTTTGTAAACGTTAAAAACACGCCGGATGGGGGAACGCACCTCGCTGGATTTCGGACGGCTTTAACTCGCGCTATAAACGATTATATTAAAAAGCAGTCCAATGGAAACGGGAACGAAAAAGAAAGCATCGTTACTAGTGAGGACATGAGGGAGGGTTTAACGGCCGTCATCGTCGTAAAAATGCCTTCAGAAAATCTCCAATTTGAAAGCCAAACTAAAACAAAACTCAATAATCCGGAAATTCAACCTCTTGTTGCTCAAGTCGTTAACGAGGCGCTTGATTCGTTTTTCGAAGAGAACCCGGCGGATGCCAGGGCCATCGTGGATAAGGTTGTTTTGGCCGCAAGGGCCAGAATTGCAGCTCGGGCCGCACGGGACACAGTTATAAGAAAAGGTGCCTTTGAGGGCGGGTCCCTTCCCGGAAAATTGGCGGACTGCCAAGAGAAAGATCCAGCCAGTTCAGAACTTTTTTTGGTAGAAGGGGACAGCGCCGGCGGCAGCGCCAAACAAGGAAGGGACAGAAAAACCCAGGCTATCTTTCCACTCCGGGGTAAAATTCTAAATACCGAGCGTAACCGACTGGATAAGGTACTAAAGTTTGAAGAGCTCAAAGATCTGGTGATTGCTTTAGGGATGGGTATCGGGGAGGTCAAGGACCAAACTAAACTTCGCTATCACAAAATTATCGTCATGGCAGATGCGGACGTGGATGGGCAACACATAATGACGCTTCTTTTAACATTTTTCTTTAGACATATGCCAGACGTAATAAGTGGGGGGTACTTATACGTTGCCCAACCACCACTATTTAGAATTCAAAAAGGGAAAGAAATATTTTACGTTTACACCGAACAAGAAAGAGATGGAATATTAAAAAACCTGCTTTCAAAGGGCAATGCGGCGGTAGAAGACGCCGACGGGGCACCGGCATCTGCTTCTCACGGACCGAAAATTCTGGTACAAAGATTTAAAGGGCTTGGGGAAATGAACCCAGAGCAATTGTGGGAAACGACTATGAACCCGAATACCAGAACCCTAAAACAAGTAATGGTAGACGACGCTCAAAAGGCGGACGAGGTCTTTACTATGCTCATGGGCGAAGAGGTCCTTCCAAGGAAAAGGTTTATTCAAACGCACGCTAAAAAGGCAGAACTGGACATATAATTTTGTACTGTTAATTTAATCTGTGTATGTTATTAGAAAACATTTTGGGAAGTGAGGCCGGGGTAATTAATTCGAGTATTATTATTTCGATACTAGGAATTTTGTTTGCTATTTGGCAGATTCGCAATGTCCTCAAAGTCAAAGTGCTCGATCAGAAGGTTTTAGACATTCAGTCAGCGATTAAGGAGGGTGCCGATGCCTACATGTTACGTCAGTACTCGGTAGTTTCCATCGTCGCGGTTGTGATTTTCGTTATCCTAATTAGATTCTTTGGCTTTCCAACGGCATTGGGCTTCGTCCTTGGAGGTCTAGCCTCGGCTGTCAGTGGCTTCTTAGGAATGAATGTGGCTGTACGGGCTAATGCCAAGGTCGCCAAGGAGGCCGAGCGAGGTCTTGCCATGTCACTCAAACTCGCTTTTCAGGGCGGCTCGGTGACAGGCTTTTTGGTGGCCAGCCTTTCTCTGCTAACAGTGGCTGTGTTTTATTATTTCGTCGGTAAACCTTACGGGATGGCCCCCATGGCTGGATTAGCCTTCGGGAGTTCTCTCATCTCTGTATTCGCTCGTTTGGGTGGGGGAATCTACACAAAGGCGGCCGATGTAGGAACGGACATGGTGGGCAAAATTGAGGCCGGCATTCCGGAGGACGACCCGCGAAATCCCGGTGTCATTGCGGACAATGTTGGAGATAATGTTGGGGATTGTGCTGGCATGGCCGCGGATCTTTTTGAGACATATGTTGTCACCTTGGTTTCAACTATGCTTTTGGGAACGTTGCTCTTCGGAAATAGTTGGAAAGTTGTAACCTACCCACTGGCCTTAGGTGCTGTGGCTATTCTGGCATCAGTTGTTGGTAGTTTTTTTGTAAAACTCGGGCGGGATCAAGACATTATGAACGCCCTCTATAAGGCTCTGTTCGCCTCGACACTGGTTTGCGCAATTGCCTTTTATCCACTGACTATGAGCACTCTAGTAAATGTGCCTGGGATCAATCCGTTGAATCTTTACTTTTGTACTTTAACGGGCCTTCTAGTCACCCTGATTTTAGTCTTCATAACCGATTTCTATACCGCCAAGAGGTTTGGGGCGGTTGCCGAAATCGCAAAGGCCTCGGTTTCTGGTCACGGAACCAATATTATTGCTGGTTTGGCCATCTCCATGAAGTCAACCTTCATACCGGTACTGTGCTTGTCCCTGGCCATGTTATTTTCATATAGCCTAGCCGGCATTTTTGGCGTTGGCGCCGCGGCCATGGGTATGCTTTCCCTAACCGGAATTATTGTTGCCATAGATTCCTTTGGCCCCATAACCGATAACGCCGGCGGCATTGCCGAAATGTCTAACCTTTCCCCGGAAATCAGGAAAATAACTGATGCTTTGGATGCTGTCGGGAATACGACCAAGGCAGTCACGAAAGGTTATGCGATTGGTACCGCTGTCCTTTCAGCCTTGGTGATTTTTGCTACGTTTACCCAGGAACTTCTAAGCCGTGGAAGCCATATAAATTTCCTGCTTTCCGATCCCAAGGTTCTAGTAGGACTGTTTGTGGGCGGGTCCTTGCCTTACCTTTTTGCCTCTATTACGATGCAGGCTGTTGGTAGCGCTGCGGCAGCGATTGTTGAGGAAATTCGCCGTCAGTTTAGAGAAATTAAGGGTCTTATGGATGGGGTCACTAAACCTCAATACGGCAGGGCGGTTGATATTGTCACCAAAGCAGCCCTCGGTAAAATGATTGTGCCGGCACTGATTCCAGTCGTGTCCCCAATAATCGTCGGTTTTGTATTGGGACCGGCTGCACTGGGAGGCATGATTTTGGGAACGATAGTTACCGGTGTATTTTTAGCCATTTCCATGACCACCGGAGGGGCGGCTTGGGATAATGCCAAAAAATACATAGAATCAGGAAATTTCGGCGGCAAGGGCAGCCAGGCCCACCAAGCAGCCGTGACTGGTGATACGGTTGGTGACCCATACAAGGATACCGCAGGCCCAGCAATAAACCCGATGATAAAGATTATTAACATTGTGGCCCTGTTAATTATTCCATTTATTATCTAGGAACCCGTCTGAGAATTTAGGTTTAAACCTATGGCAAAGGAAAAAGTTAAAGAAAGCGAACCAATTAATTTAGAGAGAAAGGCCCAAACGATACCGGCCGCAATTACTACAGAGATGGAAAAAGCGTATCTGGATTATGCCATGTCCGTTATTGTTAGTCGGGCCCTACCAGATGTTCGCGACGGTCTCAAACCGGTTCACCGCAAAATCATCTTTGCTATGAAAGAACAGGGCATAACCGCCGGGAGTCGGTATCAGAAATGTGCCGCGGTCGTTGGCGAGGTTCTTAAGAAATACCACCCACATGGCGATATCCCAGTTTACGAAGCCCTTGTCAGAATGGCCCAAACGTTTTCGCTTCGGTATACCCTTATTGACGGCCAAGGCAATTTTGGCTCCGTTGATGGAGACAGCCCGGCTGCCATGAGGTACACCGAATGTCGACTCTCACAAATCTCAAACGAGCTGCTACAAGACATAGAAAAAGAGACAGTAGAATTTGTAGACAACTACTCAGGAACAGATAAAGAACCTACCATCTTACCTGCTATCATTCCTAACCTTCTATTAAATGGCGGCTCTGGGATTGCGGTGGGCCTGGCTACCAATATTCCCACTCACAACTTGGGGGAGCTTATTGATGCCACAAAGGAGCTTGTAGCAAGGGGTAAAACCAAAGTTAAGGAAGTGAGACAGATGGAAGTTCCCGTAGATTACCCCTATCGTTATAAAAGGCCAGAATTTAACGTTTTAGAATTCGAAAGCGGGGCAACGATCGAAGACCTTCTGCAATTTATTAAGGGTCCGGACTTCCCAACAGGAGGAACTATTTATGATTGGTCCGAAATCGTTAATTCCTACGCAACCGGGCGCGGCAGCATCGTCACAAGAGCAAAAGCCAAAATAGAGGAGGAAAAGGGCAGCAAATTTTCAATCATAATCACCGAACTACCATATCAGGTAAACAAAGCGTTACTGGTGGCTAAAATTGCAGAACTCGTTCGAGACAAAAAAATTGATGGCATTTCCGATCTTAGAGATGAATCCGACCGGCAGGGCATGAGGGTTGTAATAGAGCTAAAACGTGATGCTAGGCCCCAGCAAATTTTGAATAATCTCTATAAGCACACCGAAATGCAGAAGGCTTTCCACGTAAACATGGTGGCCCTTGTTAATGGCGAGCCTAGGCTACTAACCCTAAAAAATATTTTAGAGGAGTTTGTTCGTCACCGTCTGGAAATCGTAACCAAAAGAATTCTATATCTTCTTAAAAGGGCCCGTGAGCGGGAACATATTCTTGAGGGGTTGAAGATCGCTTTGGACCACCTTGATGAAGTTATTAAGACCATCCGGGCCAGCCGCGACGCTGATGAAGCCAAGGAAAACTTAATCGAAAAATTCGACTTCACGGCGGTCCAGGCCCAAGCAATCTTAGACATGCAACTGCGCCGACTAGCCGCCTTGGAGCGTCATAAGGTAGAGGAGGAACTTAAAGAAACTGTAAAAATGATAAAGGGCTACGAGGCTATACTGGCTGAGCCAAAATTAATATTAAAGGAGATCGATACCGAACTTTCTTTAATTAAGTCAAAATACGCGGACGAGAGGAAAACAAAAGTTATTAAAGGCAAAGTAGGCGAAATGAGTGACGAAGACTTAATTAAAGAGGAAACTGTACTACTTAGTCTTACTGAATCTGGCTATATTAAAAGATTACCGATTGATACTTATCGTTCCCAGGGTAGGGGAGGCCGCGGAGTATCTGGTGGTAACCTTAAAGAAGGTGACGCCGTCCACGAAATGCACGCGGTTTCCACTCACGACGAGCTATTGTTTTTTACCAATAAGGGAAGGGTGTATAAGATCCGAGCCTGGGACATTCCTGAAGCCTCGCGTATTGCCAAGGGTTCGGCTGTCGTCAATATCCTAAACCTTATGGCTGACGAAAAAATAAGTGCCATCGTTCCTTTACCAAAATCGGAACAAGTTATTAAATCTCTTTTCATGGCAACCATAAATGGCACTGTCAAAAAAACTCTTCTCTCGGAGTTCGACAACATCAGGAAAACCGGCATTATCGCCATAAAACTAGATGCCGGAGACAACCTAGCCTGGGTTAAACCTACATTCGGCAAGGACCAGGTCATGCTTGTCACCAAAAGTGGGCAATCAATCAGATTCGTGGAAGGTCAAATCCGTGAAATGGGACGCAACGCCGGCGGTGTCCGCGGTATTAAACTGGAGAAGAGTGATGCAGTTGTAAGCTTAGATATCATTGAAAAGGGCGAAAACGGCGGTAAGGAACTTATGGTTATATGCGAAAACGGCTACGGGAAACGCACTAAGCTCTTTCAATACCGGCTGCAAAACCGCGGAGGTACCGGAATCATGACCGTAAAGGTCACCAGTAAAACTGGGCCTATTACGGCTTCCCAGGTCATTGACTCTGCCGCCACAGGTCTAGTGGTAACTTCCAACCACGGTCAGGTAATAAGAATGAAGATCTCCGATATTCCTTCGTTAGGGCGCGCAACCCAAGGTGTTAGGGTAATGAGACTTGAAGAAGGGGACACCGTCGCCGCGGCAACCGTCCTCGAAGGATCTTCTGACGATAAAGAAGAGAAAGACTGAAGCAATTTCAGTAGTTAGGGTACCCAACTCCGTAAATCGATATGAGGTTAACTTTCCCACATTATATCTTCTCCGAAAAAGAAATTAGGGATTTTAAAAGGCGCGAAAGAGTTGTCAGCCTTCTAATTAAGGGGGAAACTTGGAAAAGCATTAAGGAAACAACCGGAGCTCATCTTCAGACTATTTCCACTATCTCTAAAAGACTAAAGGGAACAGGACAAAAAATCCCAACTGCAAAAGGAAACAGACTACTTATAAGTAAACCTGTTTTTGTCTTTGGGGCGTCTGAGGTATAATTAATTATATGGATACGGAAAAGCAGAGGGTATCGGAACACCACTTTAAACAAGACGCTATGATCGCTGCAGCCGCAATCATTTTGCTCCTAATCTTCTTTCTGGATAAGAAATTTAACGATTCCAGGATCTTTGGGACATTTCTTAATAGAAGTAGTGGGATAGGGGAGACCACAAAATAAATTCTAAGTAATACGTACAGATACATTAAAATGAATCCGTGAAACGGAACACAGTAAACCGCTACATAATTGTATGCGGGGTATTGTGACAAATCGGCATTTAGACCAATCTACTTGTTTCCCCCATGGAACTTTTTGTGGACTGCTTTAAGCTGCGGATTAGTGACGTGGGTATATATTTGTGTGGTGGCTACATTCTTGTGCCCCAGAAGTTCCTGGACACTGCGTAAATCCGCTCCGTTGGAAAGAAGATCCGTCGCAAAACTATGTCTTAAAGTATGGGGCGTTGGATCACTCATAATACCGCCCTTCTTAGCGTATTTTTTAACCATGTTTTCCACACTCCTAGTCGTTAAACGAAGGTCGTCCCCGAAAACGCCAGAGTCCGGTGTCGGGCCGCTAAAACGTATAAAAAGCGGCCTAAACGCATCCTCGCGCTTAGCCAAATACATCTTTAGAGCCCAGGCAGCCCTTTCGGAAATAAAAGCTACCCGAATGTAGCCGCCCTTTCCCTTAATGGAGAACTCCCTGGTTTCCAAATTGATTTGATCTCGATTGAGACTGGTGAGTTCCGAAACACGTAGTCCAGATGAAAACAGCAGTTCCAAGATGGCCCGATCGCGCCGGCCTTCTTTAGTGTTAAGGTTAGGCCCGTCTAGAAGTCTGCCAAGATCGTCTTCATTAAGGATCTTAATATCCCGATCTTCTGAGTCTAAAAGCTCAATCTTATCCGGGGCCATAACTTGAATCTCCTCTACCCGCAGGCAGTATTTAAGGAAATTTCTAAGAGCTATCAGATGGTAGTTAATAGTCACCTTTTTAAGCGGCTCGCCATTCTCTGTTCTATGACGGTTAAGATAGAGTTTGAACTGCCGTGCTAGGGGGGGAGTAATTTCGGAAGCATTTCCAAGCTTAGAAAAATCGGCGAAACGATTAAGGTAAAAGGAATAATTTTTAATCGTCTTTTGAGATTTATTTTTTTCCAATTCCAAATATTCCAAATACCTCAAAATTTGATCCTTGAACATAGTAGAAACACGGGAGGAGTAGACCCCGGGATTATTTTACCACACTTCGCACAATGTAGATTAAGCGAAGTTGGGAATGGGATCAAGGCCGACGCAGACATGATCAAACTTTTGCGTTAATTACTTAATTTATTAAATATGACGGACCATTAGCGGAATAAAAGCGGTATTATCCTCCCATATATTAGACGCTTATTGATAATTAATTTTATCGTTTTACTATTTAAAAAATATTCTAAGGACGCAAAAGATGATTAGTGGTGTATGTTCGCACAACTAAATGCCTCCTGGGTCATTCTACGCAGCCAAAATATTTAAGCTTTCTTGAACTAGGGTAAGCTATTCAAAATATAGCGTGGTTGCAACGTATTGTTGCAATATTGATTTATCCACAAATTCGGCTACCTATTGTTATTGTTGATTTAACGCCAACTTGGCTAAAAGTACAACACCGCGTATCTTATAGCAGATTATCAGTTGGCCTTAACGTATGACAGAGCTAACATTAACGGCTATAGGGTAATGATTAATAATTCCCGAATTTCATATCGCCCACTTCCCTACTTTCGTACCGGCATCAGAATAATGAAACGCCTGTGAGCGATCACAGACTCTGAAAAAAATCAAAATGTATTTACGAGGAATTGAATAAATTAATTCTTTAGTAAAGAAGAACGAGAGCGACAATAACTAAACCCACAAAGGCGTACTCAAAAATACTTTTAGTATTTATGGTCTTTTTTAGGTATTGGTGTGAAAAACCGAGGTAAATGTAAAAAAAGGTGGACAGGAGCAAGGATCTAAAAAACGACTCCATTGGAAAAAGCGAAAACACTAGGGCTGTCTGGGTCATTAGATAAGCCACAAGAAACGAGACCGTAATTGAGGTACCCACAACGTTCTTTGGTAAAAATGCGCTCCATACTGATTGGACAGTTAATAGAAAAAATAAGATAAAAATTAAAGCGGATTCGATTACTACCCCAAACACGCCTTTGTATATGAGAGTGAGTGTCGGAAAGGCCGAAATCGTGGTAATTAGAAACGACGAAGTATAAGCGGCCCTAAGCAGGGGTATAGGCTTTTCGTAAGCCACATTAAATATATTTAATGATAGCAGCAAGATGTAGTTAGTTAAGAAGTAAACCCCGTAAAGTAACGTTTTAAAATAACCGCTAAAATTGGGGAAAAATAAAACAATTGATCCCATCCCTAAGGAAAACAAAACCGGCAGTGTTAATAGAGTCAAATACTCTATCCCAGACAAATATTCCCACAGACTAAGAATATATAACAACAAGGACAATATAACAAGAACAACTACAGCCGCCCACGAGTACGTTCGTGGAAAAAGGGGTACTAACGTTAAAAATCCAGTTAGAATTAAGGAAAATACTAAATATTTGCTTCGTTTGGACATCTTATGAAAGAGTTGCTAGCAGTGTATCGGGGATATCAAAATTCGCAAATACCTTCTGTACGTCATCCAAGTCTTCTAACTCAGAGGCCAGCGATAACACCTTCTTGGCCTCTTCCGGCACTTCAATAGCTACTGAAAAGGATGGATTATTGGGGTCAACACCAAAAATGTAGGCGGCGCAACCAGGCTGACCTAGACTTCCGCCGTGACGATTAAAAACACCCCTAACATCACTTAGGGTTCTATTACGGTTATCGGTAACAGCCGAAACCATAACGGCGACTCCGGAAGGGCCGTAGCCCTCAAGAATAATTTCTTCTAACTGCTCACCAGGCCCACCGCCAACGGCTTTGGCGATAGCCCTTTCGATATTATCTTTCGGCATGTTTTGAGACCTGGCATCCTCTATAGCCTTTTTTAAATAAGGGTTTGAATCTGGGTCCGAGCCAGACTTCTTGGCGGCGACAGTTATTGCTCTAGCTAGCTTTGTAAAGGCCTGTCCCCTTTTGGCGTCATTTGCTCCCTTATCCCTTTTGATTGTTTTCCACTTAGAATGACCGCTCATGGTAGTAATTTTAAATCAGAGAGATTCTCTTGACAACTGGGAAATTTAGATCGAAACTACTTGACAGGCAGCGAGTCAGAATTTAATCTTTTTTCTATGCCTAACCTCTCCCCTTCCTTATTTATAAAAGAACCTGGAAGGACTAAAAATTTAATCGTCGTATCCCCAACTTTAAAAAAAGGTGTAAAATCCTTAAAGCCTGGTGATCTTTTGGGCATTGAATCAAATGGAGGTAAGGTTATTTTATGTTCTAAACTTACAAAAGAAACCATCGCCGAATTAGATGACGAAAGGATCGTAAAGAAGGTTACTTTTACGCTGGCCAATAAAGGCGAGATCATCGCAATATTTGTCAATTTGGTAAGAGGTCTTAAAGCTCCAGCTATAGCGGCCCAATTTTTAATTAAGTCCTCGCTTCCGGTTTTCCCCGAGGACGTGTCCGGGAATACGCTTAGACCTTTTGCCAGATCCGGTGAAATTCCGCAAGAAGAAGGGGCAAACGAACAGAGTCAAATACCCGAATCCGTAGATACCAACGATGACAGTATCCCTCACGAAGACACCGACCCACTCGCAGGCCTTACTGTAATAAATAAAGAAGAACTTGCCCAAGAACCAGAAGATCTGTAAATTAAGCCGTTTAACGCAAATCGTCGTCAGAGATAACGGGTTCGTTTTTCTTCTGCACCTTTTCGGGCTCTAAGACTTTTACTGGCGCTTCTTCTTTTTTAACAGCTTTGGTAGGTTTCGCCCCCGCCTCTGAAATTTTTATAACCTTTGTGGGTACCTTCTTCGTGTTAGATTCGACTTTGGCCTCGTTCGCCCCCCGACCAGTACCAACCACCAAAAGTTTATTTGTCTCTTTGACCTCTGATGCCTTTTTCGACGGAAGCGGCTCTTCGGGCTTGATACCGGTTTCTACGTTTTTTATTGAACCCACACCCTCTAAGGCTGCGAAGGGAACGCGTTTGTTCTCCTTCGGAATTATCCCTACAGCTGTGTCACCAACTTTCGCCCCAAAGTGTAGAATAGAGGCCTCTAAAACCCTATAAGAGCCTTCTGGGGCCGTTAGGTACCAACCATTTTCTCTTTGCGAGACGGTACCATTTATCCTTTGGCGTTTTACCCTCTCTATTTGTTTAAATATTTTTCCATTGGCTTCTGCTAGCGCTACAGTTGGGCCCAGGCTGCTACTCCCATCAATCATCTTTAGCCTGTCGCCACAAACCAGTAACGTCTTAGATGCGTAGTTTCCTGGAACAGGGTGTTTTGTACCTTTCTCCGTTACTAAGTTTTCCCCATCAAAAATGCCAACAGTACCTGGGACAGTGGAACTACTTGTGAAACTAGCAGACGGCTGTCTAAAAACCCCCGCCTTACCTGCCGGTGGTGTGGTAACCCCTTTTTGTAAACCGCTAAGCTCAGCCAATAGCTGTTTAGACAGCTCTATACTGGCGGCCGCCGCGGCCAGAGCCTGATTTATTAATTTGATTTGCTGCGCGTGATCGTTCAACTGATAATCACCTCCTATTACGAATCCAAAACTTTAGGTCCTGTTTGAGAACTGCTACCACCAGGCTCAGAAACCGTCGGCGATGTATTAGGAATCCCTGGTTTAGAGCTTTCTACGGCGGAATTTAACTGATCTGAATCTACAACGGGCGGAACTTCGCCCACCGGAGTGTTTTCCCGCATTTCTTCGGCCTTTGCTAAACCTAACGTGAACTCCCGCTCAACCCACTTTTTAATTCTGTCCTCAACAACCGCCGCCGGGGTTCCGTACTTTTCTTTGGAAATAGCTACAACTTTATCCTTATTTCCAGTCATTGCGTTCCCAGCTTGTGGACCTGAAAAAGGTAGGGTTACAGCTGAAAAAGGTGCGCTTGTCATACTATCGATCATCAATTTTACATAAACGTTGTGGCGTTCCAAGGAAATTAAATCAATATCTGTAAATGTCGGCGCGAATTCAAGCGCTAAGGCCTTCGCGTCCGGGGCGCCTAAAGCAAAAGAAATCATCGTTCCGACATTACCAAAGATAGCTTCCAACATTGGTTTGGGTAACTGGGCGGTATATTGGTGAGTCAAGCAGAGACAAAGTCGGTATTTACGCGCCTCGGAGAGAATGCTGGCGAATGATCCGGAAGCGAAGTTTTGAAATTCATCAGCATAAACATAAAAATCCCGCCGATCTTCCTCGGCAATCTTTACCCTTTGCATGGCTGTAAACTGCAGACGGGAAATAATAAGGGCGCCCAGTAGGTTACTGTTATCTTCGCCAATTTTACCCTTTGCCAGATTTACAAATAATATTTTTCCTTCGTTCATAATTTTATCCAAATCCACTGTCGATTTTGCTTGCCCCAAAATATTACGAATCGTGCTGGAGGATAAAAACCGGCCGACTTTATTTTGTATAGGCGCGATTGCCTCGGTAATTAATTTTTGGTTACCCTTCATTTCCTTAAACTCTTTTTCCCAAAAAGACTTAATTACTGGATCCTTTACTTTATAGACGATATACTTTTGATAATTATCGTCGGTTAGAAGACGGGTTAACCCAAGTAAAGTGGTTCGTGGCACCTCCAATAGAGTCAAAATTGTATTGTTTAATATATATTCCAGACGGGGTCCCCAAGAATCGATAAACTGCTTTTTAAAAGCGTCCACTAAACCTGACGCCATAAGATTCTTTTGTGAAGGGTCAGAGATCTCCAACATATTAAAACCGGCCGGAAATTCCATATCTCCCGGATCCAAAATGACCACATCATCGACCCGATTGTCCGGAACGTAGTTTAGCATCTCCTCTATTAAGTCCCCGTGCGGGTCCAGAACCGCCAAACCTTCACCATTTTTCATGTCCTGCAAAATCATGTTTTTAAAAACCGTAGTTTTACCGGAACCGGTTTTCCCGACTAAATATAGGTGGCGACGCCGGTCGTCTCTTTTTATACCAAACTTTATTAATGACTCCCTAAAACTTGTTTTCCCAATATACGTGCAATTCTCGGTCGGCAAGTTTAATGGCGGTTCCCCTCTTTTTGCCGGCGTCCAAGAAATAGCCGGAGTTTCTACGGAAATCGACGGCAAATGAAAAACTGAAGCCAGCTCTTCAGTAGTTAATATATAAGAGTTATTGAAATCGAAAGACCTCTTAGCGTAGATGTCATAAAACTGTGCTTCCGTCATACCAGGCTCGCAAAACGGAACAAAACTATTAAGGTTAGCCGCAGAAAACTGTTTAAATGAAGCCAGGACACCCCTTATCCTTCCTTCGGTCTGCTCCTCTGATTCTCCAAAGACTACCACACGAATAATAGTTTCGAACCCAAGTTTCGACAGATTTAAATCAATGGATTTAATTGCTAACTCGTCGCCGGTTGAAGAACGAAATGGGGCTCCCCTCTCCGGTAACGGATGCGGTGTTCCGGGACTAACAATAGATTTTATGAAATGGTAAGGCATGGCCTTTAATTCTTTGATGAGGGTAGATTTAATATCCGAAAACCCTACCGTTACTGGAGCAGAGCCGCTACGAACGGTGTTAATGTAAGTACGTCCCTCTTCCTGCCAGATGTCCGGAACCGGTCTAATAATTATTTGCATCCAAACATTCTCCTTGTCATGTAATTTGGAGATCGATCCGGTTATTGCCGATAGCGGGTCGACTTCGAACTCTTTGAATGTTCTGATCGGGAAAAAACTCGGTTTGGAAAGGGTTAACAAACTACTTCTCGAAAAGACGCCAGAAGATTGGGGGTTTTCCGTTTGAGTATAATCTGGAACTTCCGTAATTTCTGCGTTTGGGTACTGGGCGTATATTTGGCTTTCTACGAAATCGCGCAGGTGGATCGGGCAGACGGCATAAAAACTAATACCCAAGCTTGATGCTGCAATTTCCAGACTAATATGTTCTTGGGTTTCCGGGGTAATCCGCAAAAGTCCGTGCAACGAGGAAAACATTTGTTCCGCGGCGAGGGCGTCCTTTTCGTTTTCCTTAGGTACCCTAATCTGCAATACTACGTTTTCAAAGGATTTATTGAAAGAACTAGGCTTAATGTAGCTTCGAACAGCCCAGGCAACCGAAACTATTAACACAATCCCAACTATTACAGCTAAAGCCATACGTAATACCCTCTCCAGTACCCATTATACCACCTTTGACTCGTTAATAGCCTGCGTTTCTCGCTAGAACCAAAGCCACCCGGCTATTTTGGCCGGGTGGCGAAGAAAGGAGAGAGACTGCAATTAATATAGCACCGTTGTGGTCGGTTGTCAACTTCCCTTAACCTATAGGGAGTCAGAGGGGCTCTAACTGGTCGGATCCGGCAACAAGAACTAAATCGGCTCTAAGTAACCGATTAAACTTTGTGTCGTTGGCTAGAGAATCCGACGACCGAATGTCGTCTATATCAAAGACATCGGCCAGACGGGTAGTGGTGTATGAATTGGGGGTTTTCGTAAATAAAATACTGTTCTTATATAGCTGTGAAACCGGGGTATTAAAACTACCCAAAAGTGATAGTCCTAAATTAGAGGCCAGCCGGCCCATTGTACCAGCCAAACCAACCGATTTTGTACCATTAAGAATAATTATAGTTTGGCGTTCCTCTAATATCTCTTGGCAGGATAATTTATTTTTAAGTATTAGGTCTGATTTAGCTAGGTTTTCGGAAATATCTTTTATGGCTACTTCCTCCGTCGTCTTAGGAAAACTGGTGATCAGATACTTGCCTAAGGCTAGGATGCTCTTTAAATCAAGATTGGTCTTTATCGAAGTACCAAGCATTACCGCAACTTTCGAAAAAGTTAGCCCATCTCTAATAACATTATGGCCCGAAGTAAGCAGGTTGCTGTCTAAACCAGCGTTCTTAGTTATCCTACCTAACTCCGGAGTATCGGTGTACACCACCCCGTCTATAGGAACCCCCAGCTGAAAAGTCAGCACCCTATCCATCGAGAACCTGGAAGGCCAATTTGTGGATGACAGATTGGAAAGTCCAAAGAGCGCGGAAACAGGGATTTCCCCGCTACTAAAGACGTTAGCTACAGAATCACGCGGATCGAGCTTTATAATTGTAAGCTTACTGTCGCGGGGCTTAAAATTTGCCACGGCGGCGGCGACTACGGCGGAAGTTGGGTCTTTAAATGACTCGATCTCAAAAAATAGGATGTTAAAATCGTGAGAAGTGTCCAAGCTCCCGGTATTTAAAGACGTGCCCGTGGATGCTTGAGTCAAGTTAGCCCGAAAATACTGAAACGCGTAAACAGCCCCCAAAACGATAAACGTGCCGAAAACTAAAACTAAAGAAAGTGCAAATATTCTGAACTTCTTGACAATGGCGGCTTTTATTGACTTAAATGTACTATTTCTTTTTACTGGTTTTCTGGAAGTTTTTGACGACCTCTTTCTTCTATACATGTTAGGCAGGCTGCCCGCCAACCACCGCGAAACGCCGTGGCGGGACTATTTAAGTCTTCTCTAAACTCTGGCTTTTTTAGCATATCAGGGATGGGCTCCTTCTGACAACAAGAAATAAGCTTTTCAAAATGTTAAAATCGTAAGATGCCAGACTTTATTAGTAAGTTGAGAAGTTTTTCCGGCCTGTTTGATTCATATTTCTATAGATTGCTGGACGAAGAAGAAAAATCATACCGGCAAATTAGCGAGCATACCCTCATACTTCTTAAAGAGATTAGGAGAGTTTTCGAGAGTGGTGGTAAAAGGCTCAGGCCGGCTCAACTGTTTTATAGCTACCTCGCCTGCGGCGGCAGGAAAAACGCAGCAGCCCTAAAAGCCGCGGTACCGTTCGAGATGCTTCACACATTCGCCGTTATCCACGACGATATACTAGATAAGTCTGAAACCCGCCGCGGACTTCCTACGAGTCATAAGTATTTAAATAACCTGCATGTGGGTAGTAAATTTAACGGCGATGCATCACATTTTGGCCTTTCGGGCGCCATACTCTCCGGAGACCTAGCTCTGGCCTTGGCAGACAAGTCCCTAACCAACGCACCATTTCCTAGACCGATTCTTGTAAAATGCAAAAAATTATTCGACGATCTGCGAACCGGCCTGGTAGCCGGAGAGTTTCTTGATATCTATGCAGAATACTTACCTGTAAGGATACCAGAAAACTACGTAATGGAGATACTAAAATACAAGTCCGGTTATTACACTTGCGGATATCCCCTTAGGGTAGGGGCGGTTCTGGCCGAAGCCCCGGCTAAAATCGAGCGGGCCTTATTTGAAGTTGGAGAGGCGTCCGGGGTGGCGTTTCAAATCCAAGACGATATCCTGGGCGTGTTCGGTAACGAAAAACAGATTGGTAAATCCGTGGACAGCGATCTAATTGAAGGTAAAAAGACACTATTGGTTGTTAAGGCTTACGAGCTAGCTAAGGCAAATCAAAAAATTGTGCTCGATCAATTTCTTGGAAGTCCTGGCGCTTCGCACGAAGATCTAAATAAGGTGAGACAAATAATCAAGGATACCGGCGCCTATGAATACGCCCACAATAAAGCGGCGCAGTTAATCCGGCACGCCCAAGGACAACTCTCTTCTCTACCCCTCAAAAAGTTAGGAAAAGAATTTCTGACAGGTCTTACCCAGTTCCTTTTAGATAGAGAGTTCTGATAAAATAATTAATATGATAGGTCCAACAACACCCAAACACGTAGCTATTATTATGGACGGCAACCGACGCTGGGCCAGGAACCATAATCTCGCAGAAATAGAAGGGCACAGAAAGGGCGTAGAAAGGATAAAGGAGTTGGTTGAATACGCCGGAAAGATAGGCATTGAATCCATTACTTTTTGGGCATTCTCTACCGAGAACTGGTCACGCAGCGGCAGCTTTCTGCAGGATATATTAGGTTTGTTCCGGCACGTGCTAAACGAAAGAGCTGACTTTTTTGACGACATGGTAAGAAACGGCGGCCAGGTACACATTTTGGGGGATGTTTCCAAGTTTCCAGCAGATATCGTAAAAAAAGTCAACGAGTATTTAGGACGCCCTGGACCTAAAGAAAAACGGATTAACGTCAATATCGCCTTAAACTACGGCGGACGAGATGAGCTCGTTCGCGCCTTTAAAAAAATAATCCGCGATCGAAAACTGGAAGAGGAAATTACGCCCCAACTCATTTCAGATTATTTGGATACATCTGGGCAGCCGGACGTGGACTTAATGATAAGAACAGGAGGTGAGCAAAGAACCTCCGGATACCTTCTTTGGCAACTAAACTACGCCGAAATGTACTTTACAAAGACCTACTTCCCAGATTTTGACGTAGAAAAATTTCGTCAGGCCCTTGAGGACTACGAAAATAGGGACCGACGCTTCGGCGGTGACTCAAAAGGCAAAAACTAGATTTTTCTGGGCTCATAGAAGACCACCTGGATTCCCATTAAAATTAACCCCACCACAATAAACACATCAGCTAAATTAAAAAATCGAACGAAATTTTGTGGCCAAGATATAAGAATCATGTCCCAGTCAAGATAGTCTATTACGTATCCCCTCGTAATTCTGTCAATAAGATTACTTGCGCAGCCTGCCAAAAATAGGGATAAACCAAAAGCCGGCGTCCTTCGGACACTGACACCGATACGGCTTCTATAGGTATTAGGATTACGGAATAGATAAAGGAGAACAAAAATCATAGCTGCATTGGCAAGCAGCACAGAAACCGCCGGGTTCCTAAAGCCCACAAGTCCCAAAATGAAACCGTAGTTTTTGTAATGGAAAATATTGTGGGAAACGACAGAATACTTGACCACCTGGTCAATTAACAATGGAACTAAAAACACTATAAGAGTGGGAACAAAATTAGACACTTTATGGGTTTACTTCTCCCCCATCTTCCATACCCACTTCCTTGGGAGCACATTCTAGACAGAGACGTGTTTCTGGATAGGTCTCCAACCTAGCTTTCTCTATGGGCTTGTGGCATTTCTCGCAAAGGCCGTATGTACCAACATTTATTTTTTCTAATGCTCCCTCAACTTCTTTTCTTGATTCTTCTATTAGTTGCAGGCTGCTATCGTTCCGGTCGCGCTCCTGATCTACTAAAGCCCGGTCCTCCTCTTCTGCACTAACCGAAACAGCAGAATCCAAAGACGTATCTTCAGAAACTAAATTTTGTTTCTCATCGTCGAGATCTTTCTTTTTCTCGAGGAGGGACTTTCTTAGTTTTTCCAAGAGGTCACTAGGCAAACTATATTTAAGTAAATCCATAGACATTACATACTCCTTCCTTTTTAAGCTTATCACACCAAAAGTTAACCCCACAAGAGACAATACCGAGTTTAGCGTTAAAGGGGTTCTATACCGCCAAAAGGATAAAGCTAAAATATAAACAGAAAGGGCACTCAAAAAGGTAAAAAAAACGAAGCCGGATCTTGGCTTCGCCCTAGAAACTGTGTATAGCAAGTAAAAACCAATTATAGAAAAAAGATTGAAGAGTAGGCTTGGGTAATAGGGATAGGCAATTGAAGCCAGGGAAAGACTCATCGCAAATATGTCGCCTATCTTTAAAAAGGACCAAATTTCTTTGCGAGTAAAATAATAGACGAACAGGAAGCACCCAATTAGAAAGACGCTTTCGGAGGGCCAGCCGAGTTTAAAAAATAACCAAAAAACAACTATTCCGAATGCCGGGGTTATTAAGGCCAGGTCCAGTATCTTTTCCTTATGAAACCCCCAAACTCTTCCCAGCCGCCACGTCCAAAACAAATAAAGCGAAAAAGAAACAACGAGTAGTGCTTTTTGTACTAATAAAATGGCGTAAGCTAGACTCATACAACTATTATATATTCTAATTTACTGGCGAAAAAGCTCTCGCTCGATTAGTGGCTGGGGAATTGTGCCACAGGAAAGAAAACTGTCATGAAACCTCTTTAAATTGAATTTGCTCCCCCAAGTTTTTTTGGCCTGTTCTCGCATCTCTAAAATCATTAGTTTTCCCACTAGATAGCTCATAGGTTGTGTTGGGCTCATGGTATAACGTTTAACCTCGGCTTCCGCCTGATTTGGCGCCAACTTCACCCTTTCGACTAAAATTTTTGTTGCTTCTGCTATTGTCATACCAAAACAATGTAAACTGACGTCAATAATGACCCGGGCCGCCCGCCAAAGCTCATCTTTCAGCATAAATACTTTAATTCTAGGGTCGTGATAGTACCCCACTTCGGCCATTAACTGTTCGCAGTAAAGCGCCCAGCCTTCGCAGAGCAAACTAGATTGCCCATGTTTTCTAATAAAAGATTCCGACTTATTGGCAACACAGAACTGTAAGTGGTGACCAGGATAAGATTCGTGAAGCGTGGTAATCATGTAACTAAGGAGGCAGTGTTCTCGCAGTTGCTCCTTTCGTACTTCGCTAGTCAGATTTTCGTTTATTGGCGTGACCCAGAAAACTCCCTTTTGAATTTTTTCGAAGACAGCTGGGGGCATGTAAGCGGCATAGGGTACTGTTGGCCTCTCGAAAGATGGTGTCTCTTCCACAATGCAGGTTTCCTTTTTTGGCAAGGTCACCAAATCTTTTTCCTTTAAAAATTTAACAAGTCTCGTAACCTCATTGTCATAAAGCTCCAATAAATTTTTTGGATCCGGGACAAATTTCCGGTATTCCTCAACTAATTGAGGCCATGTTTTACCGGGTGCCAGTTTCTGAGCGACCTCTCCAAGTTTTTTTTCGATGCGGGAGAACTCCTTCTCTCCAAGTGCCAGAAGTTGGTCCGCGTCGTAATCTAAAAAGTTTTCGTGTCTCAATTTTTGTTCAAAAAGCCTTCTACCCAAGGCAAAATTGCCACCACCCTTTTTGATAAGCCCAGTTAGATACGACTTATGGCTTGAAAGACTAGTGAGCGCAAACTTGACGGCGGACACAAGCCTTTCTAAATCTTTTTGGGGGACGGGACCTAACCTCTGCAGTTCTTCTGTGATGGTTAAAACAAAATGCTGTGCCCCATCCAAAGTCTCCAAAGCGATTTGAACGTAAACCTTGGGTGGGTTTTTGACGTTGGTCCTCCCCTGCTCAAGCATCCTCGGATACAAATTTAGTCGTGACGTAACGGCCTTCACACGTTGTGTTTGGGTAATCGAATCTCGGGAAACAAGCAGAAAGATGCCGATGAGTGGTGTTTCCACGTAGATATTGGGATTTTTTTGCCAATCCTTGGATTTTTCAAGAAGCAATAAATTAGCAACGATGTCAGCTTCGATGAGCTGATAATCCGTCCAATTGGACACACTTGTTCCCCTTAATTCTTGCTTCTTGATTCCTAATTCTCTTTTAAACTTCCTAAAGCTTTTTATGTTTCTTTCTATAGCTCTACGGGACATGTCACCAATTAAGCAGTCGTATTTATGGATACCCAGAAACGTAGCAAAAACCGGCGAGGTTTTGTAAACGAATTCGTAATACTTTTTGGCAAATGCTAATAACGTCTGTTTTTTCATACTTCAAAAAAACCTAATAAGTAGGCCTAATCACATTACAAGCCTTTCCTTATTAAGCAAACAAAGATACCACTTGTTGGCCGCGACTTCAAGCACAGATATTCAGACTGTTTATACAGATTCTAGGCGGAAAAATCACTAAAAAGTAAGTAGGCTAAGTAGTTTTTGCTTCTGCTTTTCCTCGTATGGACCAATGATAGACAGATTAAGGTTTTCTGGAATCAAAAACTCATTGGCCAGATCCCGAACATCCCTTGGTTTTACTTTCGAAAGATCTGCCAGAAATTGTTCCTCCGTTTCGATTTCTCCTTTCATAATTTCCTGCTTACCATACCACTCCGCCACATTTTCCGGGTCTTCCAAGTGAAAAAGAATTGGGCCCTTTTGTTTCTCAAAGGCCTTTTTAAATTCATCTAGACCAATAAGTTCCTTCTTAAGGCTCCTTAGCTCATTCATAACCGCACCTAACGCTTCCTTAATTCTGCTAACGCTAAAACCGGCGTAGACAAAAAGTGCCCCGGTGTCAGCCACAAGATCTGGAGAACTACCCACAGAATAAGCCAAGCCTTTTTCACGGATATTTAAAAATAGCCGACTACTCATACCGCTACCCAAAATGCTGTCCATTAAAAACAGTGGTAAACGCCTTTCGTCAAAGATACTTAAACCTCTCACACTTAAGCAGAAGTGGGCTTGCTCGGTTTCCTTTCTTTCCAATAAAATGCTGGGACTTGTTTGGCGAACGGAAAAAGGCACGGGTTTTGGGACAGGCACTTCCGGCAGAAGCGAAAATGTTTTAGTAAAAACAGAGACAGCCTGGTCCTGCGAGATATTACCGGCAATACTGATCACTAAATTTCGCGAAACATAATATTTGGCAAGGTAATTTACAAAATCGGAACGCGTAAGGCTATTAATAACGCGCGGAGTTCCCAAAGTCGGCCTTCCGAGCGGGTGCTTTGGAAATGTAATTCCAGCGATATTTTCGAACACTTTTTCTTGGGGATTGTCTTCTTTACGGTTAATTTCTTCGACAATTACACCTTTTTCTTTTTGTATGTCTTCTTCCCGAAGGAGCGGCTCCAGGACAAGGCTCGAAACAAGCGAAAAGGCCTTCGTAAAGTGCTCCGGAGTTACCTTGACGTGAAAATTGGTTACCGACTCACTGGTATAGGCATTAAGCACGCCACCAACACCTTCTATTTCTTCGGAAATCGTTTTGGGATCTCCGTATGATCTAGTGCCCTTAAAAACCATGTGCTCTAAAAAATGGGAGACGCCGTTAATCTTTAGTGCCTCGTTTCTGGATCCCGTGCCCACAAAAATGTTGATTCCCACGCAATGGCTAAATGGCATTGGTGTGAATACTAAACGAACCCCGTTGGGTAGCGCGTGTTTAATGAATTTCATAGAGAAAAACTTACGGCTGATTATTTGATGTCGGGGCTACCGATTCGCGGCGAAGTTTTTCTAATTCTAAGCTTAAAATTTCCTCCTCCATTTCGGCCCTTCTGATTTCTTCGGCGGTCATAGTCGGGCGCAGTAGAAAATAAAGGAGTAGCCCCGGAAAATTAAAAATTAAAACGAGTGCCTGGTAATACAGCCTACGCGCTCTGGGCACGCCACGACGCCCGCAATCGACCCCGACCCAGCGAACCATTAGGAGCCAAAGCGAAATAATGTACAAAAAGAAGAACAAGTTAAGAATATAAAATGGGAGGTTAGAAATTAAATCTGTGAGCGCCGCAGAAGTCGAAGAAACATTATTGACTAAGGGTGCCACGGATTTCCGTGCCGCCGATAACTTATCCGCGGAGGGAATAACAGCGGGTGTCGCCTCCATAACTTTCTTAACCGAATTTGTGACCAGCGCTAGATTATGTACGTCTAACATTTATTTAAGTTAGTTATCCCCGCTCTAAGTACTCACCGGACCGTGTATCTATTTTAACTAATTCCCCTTCATTTATAAAGTTGGGTACCTGAACATTAAGTCCGGTTTCCAAAGTTGCCGCCTTCATCATGTTAGTCACCGAGTTACCCTTAAATCCGGATCCCGTTTCGGTGACTTTTAGAGCCATATTTAATGGTAGCTCTAAACTCACCGGCTCTCCTTCGAACTTTAAAATCTGATAGATAATCCCTTCTTTAAGATAAAATACGTCATCGCCCAAAAACCCGCCCGAAAGCTCAATAGTTTCGAAGGTGGTGTTGTCCATGAAGGAATAAACTTCGCCGGCTTTGTAGAGAAACTGAACTTTGACTTTTTCTACATCAGCTTGCTCGACAACGCCACCGGATAGAAACGACTTTTCCAGAACAGCTCCAGTTTTAAGATTTTTGGCCTTAATTTTAATAACCGCATTACCGCGCCCCATCTTGACGTGGTTGTATTTTATGACGACGTAGGGCTGGCCGTTCTCTTTAAAAACCTCCCCTTTTCTTAATTCGTTAACTGCTATATTTGCCATAAATTTAAAATCTATTTTCGCTTCCGAAACATTATACTACATGGTGCACCCGGATAGGCTCGATCACAAGTTCGCCTTTGGCGACTCGCGACCCCGCCTCCCTCGCTGTACGCTCAGTCCTGCATTCTCGCCTCAGAGCGTGGTGCACCCGGAGAGGCTCGAACTCTCAACCGCTAGCTCCGGAAGCTAGTGCTCTATCCAATTGAGCTACGGGTGCACTAGTTAAGTTATGTCTTGGTGCCGAAGGAGAGAGTCGAACTCTCATGAGGTTGCCCCCACACGATTTTGAGTCGTGCGCGTCTACCATTCCGCCACTTCGGCAAATCAAAATAATTCATCCTCCCCCTCAACAGAACACTGACCTTTACCGGCCGCCTTAGCTCTCACCGTTTGGGCTTTTCCTCTCCCTTTTATTTCCTCAAACGGCTCAGCCGCCGCTCGCGCGAGGTCTCCTCCCGACCGCATAACGGTAATACCGGCGCTAAAGCCGACTGTGTTTCTAAGATCCGCTGGCAGGTTGGGGTCAGCTAAATAAGCTTCTTCGATGACTTCTCGCAGGTGCTCCCTTATTCTTAAAACCATTTGTTTGGCTAATTCAGCCGGCATGTCTTCATCCACCACAATGATGCCAAACTCATCACCGGAAAACGTCCTTAGGGGCAAATCCGAGCCGTCCCCGCGGCAGGAACGTCTTAAGGCCTCGGCAAAAGCTACAATAACAGTATCACCAACTACCATACCGAATGTTTCATTTATATGTTTAAAATTATCAGCGTCAATATCAATATAAGCCACACCGTGGTGGTGGCTGGCCGCTTCGTCCAGAATTCTAGGAATAATTGTGCTTCTGGTGACTTCGCTCTGAAGCCTCACGAGTCCTGTTAAATCGTCTATAGGCAATCTTAACTCTAACTCTCTAACTTTAATCAACAGATCTTCGTGCCGGGCTCTTAAATAGCTAAGCTCCCTTTGTTCTTCTAAACGGGCGTGCCCGCTTTGCTTGTCTAACTCTTTAAGTTGACTAGGTGTCATAATCCGGTGGGGTGCCCCCGCACCTTCAGGACCACAGTAAAAATAAGTCATAGACCAATTTTAACAGAAGTGGGTGTTATATAAAGGTGTAATCTATAGTTGGCCAAAAATTAAATTCTAAGTTTTTCGGCTTCAAAGAACTTGGTCTGCTCCCCCTTGAAGTAAAGGTCGATTTCTCCTGTGGGTCCGTTGCGGTGTTTGGAAATAGAAAGCTTTACGCTGCTTCGGTCTTCGTCGTCTTCGCGGTACAAAAACATGACCACGTCAGCGTCCTGCTCTATGCTCCCCGACTCTCTTAAATCGGAAAGCTGCGGCCGCTTTTCACCACGACTTTCCACCCCTCGGCTCAACTGTGACAAGGCGAGTACCGGAATTTTTAGCTCCCTCGCTAAATTTTTGAGTGACTGGGAAACATCCGAAACCTCCTGAACCCGACTTTCCACGTTGTTGCCGTGGGCCAGTTGAAGATAGTCTACGACAATCATCTTTATTCCCTGCTCCATCTGTAGTCTTCTGGATTTAGTCCTAATTTCCAAAACGTTAATGCCCGGGGTATCGTCAATAAAAATTGGGGCCTCCGCAAGTTCTCCCATCGCCTCACCAATGCGACGAAAGTCCTCCTCTTCCAAACGCCCGGTTGTTAGTCGCCAGCCATCCACGTTCGCTTGGCTTGCAAGCATTCTGTCTACCAACTGCTCACGGGAAGTTTCCAGAGAAAAAATGGCCACGGGAATCTTTTTTTCTACCCCGGCATACTGAGCAATGTTGGTAGCCAGCGAAGTCTTACCCATGGAAGGCCGAGCCGCCAAAATTATAAGATTAGACTCTTGAAGTCCGGAAAGTTTATCGTCCAAACTTTTTATTCCGGTGGAAACACCCCGCATACCACCCGGATTCTTATGCAGTTCGTCCAGTCGATCGAATGAAACTTCCAGAACTTCTTTTACGGAAACAAAATACTGGTGTAACTTTTCCTGAGAAATGGAAAACAGACCCCTCTCCGCCCTGTCTAAAAGCTCTGACGAGGGAACGTCCTCCTGGAAAGCACTTTCGGAAATCTTGGCGGCGTTTAGAATTAACTGGCGCTTAATATAATTGTCCTTAACAATGTTGGCATAGTATTCAATATTGGCGCTGGTTGGCACTTTAGAAACCAGGGATGAAAGGTAGGTAATTCCTCCAACTTCTTCCAACTTTTTTCTCTTGCGCAGCTCATCCGGAACCGTAATTAGGTCGGCCGGCTCGCGGCGCTCAAAAAGGCTTAGGATGGCGGCGTAAATTTCGCCGTTAGCATCTTTGTAAAAATGGACAGGAGAAACCGAAGCACCAATTTTTATTATGGCGTCTTTATCAATTAGTAAGGCGCCCAAAACTGACTCCTCGGCATCAATATTTTGAGGCGGAATTCTGTCCGGCATAGTTTATAACTTTCCCAAGGGTATCACGGAACTTAAACAATATAAAATGTTAAAAAACCGAACTGATCTTTAAACTTTGAATTTGGCTCTGGGCAGGAAAATTACGAGGACTTCTCTAGAACCACAACTTCCAATTCTAAGGGCAGGCTCTCTTTAGTAATTTTTAATGACGCTTCCGTTTTTTGAGGTTTACCAAACTCTCTAACGAATTCGGAAACGTCGTGTAGAACCTCGTTTTTCCCCGAAGCCTTATAGTGCATGGGTACAACAACTAGAGGTTCCAGCTGTGTGGCTACTTCCACTGCCTTCTTGGGATCCACAGTATACACGCCACCAACGGGTATAAACAAAACATCGACCTTCCCAATTTCTTCTATCTGTGCATCGGTAAGAGTAGTCCCAAGGTCCCCTAAATGGCAAAAGGAAACACCGCCAATTACGAAAGAATAAATTGTATTTTTACCTCTCCTGCCGCCAGATTCTTCATCGTGCCAAGACTTAATGCCCAAAACTTTTACACCCTTAACTTCATACTCACCGGGCCCGGAAATGACGTACGGACTGCCCGAAACACCGGAGACAAAATTGTGATCGAAGTGGTCGTGGGTCACAAGAAGAACGTCCGCAGTAACACCTTTTTTTAAAACTAAACCCGTCTCCTTTGGGTCAAAGGGATCAATTACCACAGTAACTAGACCAGCTTGCCCACGTCTTTCTTTTATTTCGAAGCAGGAATGTCCTAAATACGATACCTCCATACATTAATAAGCTATCATGGGTAAGCTAACCTTGACAAGATATTACTCTCAAGGATAAGCTTTAAGTAATGGCAAAGAACAACGACTCCAACAATCCCGAAAAAACTTTGCTTCTGGTGCTATCCCTTATTTCTGTAGGCCTCTTGGTGGCTATCGTTTACGTTTGGTATTCGGCCCTTGGTAGTAATAAGGGAGGAACTAAACCTGGAGATTTTATAAAGCCAGAACCGGCCACCTCCCAAACAGCCGCTCCCGCCGAAGCATCGCCTTCTACATCTACACCAACACAGGAACCAAAATCAATCAGTTTGGCAATTAGCTCTCCGGCTGTGGAAGAAGTTGTTTCCACAAGCTCTGTTAAGGTTGCGGGAGCAACATCCCCTAACGCCAACATTACAATTACGGGCGGCAAAGAGGATATTATTTCTACAGCTGATGCCAATGGTGAGTTTTCGGATTTGGTTAGCCTTATCGAAGGACAGAACAACTTAGTTATTACGGTGTTTGACAACAGTGGTACCCAGACCAGCCAAAGCGTAAGTGTTGTTTACATGCCTTAGTATGAATAAAAAAATACTGTTTGCCTTACTGGTCACTATTATATTAACTGGAGTTACGTTGTTGTCGGAGACAGTTTTGGCCCAAGGCACTGAGTCGGAGGCGGTATTACCAGCGAAAACGGTAAAAACGGTTAAGGCGGCCCGTCAGTACTCTGGAGCCTTGTTTGCCGGTAAAGTTGTTATTGGAACAGTAACACAAATAGATAATAAAGTTATAACGGTTACACAAAAAGATGGCCTGGAAGCCGATATCACCACTACCGAGGTAACAAAATTCGTTAAAGGCGGACGAAAGATTAATCTTACAGGTGTCGTAGTCGGAGACACGGTTGTTGCCCAAGGGGCCAGTTCCGTTGACGGAACCTTTTTGGCGAAATCAATTGTGGCTAAGTCCAAAGTGCTCAAGGAGTTAAAGAAGGTTCCATTTTACGGAACTATTGGCGAGGTTACTGCTACTTCTTTCACCATTAAGTACGGAGCCAAAGAGGCGCTGGCGGAAATACTGGTGAATAACCAAACGATAATTAGAAGGCTCGGTAAAAAAGTGGCTTTAAAGACGCTACTACCAGGACAAAGAGTAGTTGTTGTTGCCCTTGTGGAAAACGACGGAATCTTTACCGGAAAAATGGTTCAGTTACTGGGTGGATCCTCCGCAAATCAAAGCCCGCAGATGCCGGGTACCCCAAGTCCTGAAGTCCAACCATAAAAGTATTGACAGAACCAAATTATGTCGTATAAAGTTAATTATCGTATGAAATTTGCCGCAAAACAGTGCATGAACTACGTTAAGAGCTCCCGCCTTTTTACCCTTATTATTAAGGAGGGTTGGAGGTTGCCGTAGTTTTGTAGGCGTAAAGCAACTTTCAACCCCGCAACGAAGCGGGGTTTTTTTATGCCAATGTTAGCGCGGATACGGCGAAACGAAATAGTTGTTGAAAAGTGCATACCAAGAGGAAGGAGAAACACTTCCTTCTAGGTCTGTTGAAACCTAGAAAGAATAAAATTTAGTCCCTGAAATGAAGTTCACGGACAGCCGTTATCACCAAAACCCAGCACACCTAAATTCCGGCTGGGGGCGCGTACGGGGCGCCAAAGTTAGTGGAACAGCTTTGGGCCCGCTACGCTCCCCTATTCGGAGCAAATAAAATTATTCCCGTTCAACGGAAGGAGGTTTCTTTGCGCGATGCCAAGAAAGTCAAGCAGAGGGCGCCCAGGGGGCGTCATCGCTATTCGCAGCGTAACCGAGAAATGCCCAGGGGTACGCGCCGTAAAACAAAGCGCACCTGGCATTCAGGTAAACCTTAGGGAGGACACATGCAACCAGTGTTCGTGAGTCAGGGAGATGACCAAAAAGGAATGTTGGCTCTTATGGCCCTGCAAAAAATCGGAGCCCAAACCAGAGCCCTAAAGGTGGGTGAGACCGCGGCGGAAGGTACTGTCGCGATTTTTACCTATGTCCCGTCAACCACATGCGGCTATCACTACTTTCGGACGGCGTCAATTTACCTAGGCGATGTAACGCCAGAATGGGCAAAAACAACGCTCCTGCGCGTTGGAGTCATCAACACAGATGACCGTATGCCCATCGCTAAAAAACGGCACACACCGTCGACCTTTGCTCTGGCTGCTCGCAACCTGCTCCACATGTACCAATTGTGGAATCCGGGCGACACCAAGCAACTGGTCCCTTGGGCAGACGTAGCCCCGAGAAACCGAAGTGTTGGCCAAAGCTACTGGGCTGTAGCTCGCGCGTGGCACGAAGAAGTCCTGCAAACAAAAACTGGGAGCCAGGCCCAAGCACAGCTTTTGCGTGCTTTAGCAATCCGTGAACACCTAAACGACCAGGGCGGTTACTTCGTGGGTGAGCCGACTAATGCCATGCTCATTAGCCCAGACGCGTTTCTGCTAACAACCGCCGAAGCGCAGATTTGTGCCACCAACGGGTCGGTAATCTTTGACCTCTGGCGCCAAATGCAAACGCTCTATCGCAAAGCCGTCCTTGGGCAACTGCCACAGGGAGTAAACGAGCTCGTTTTGCAGATGGTAGAAGGTGCTTTAGAGTCACATCAACAGCGGATCCAACAGCGGGTCGCGCTGAGCATGGACGCCCTACCCTATCTTTCCCGGGCGGACCTAACGTCCGTCTGGTTCCTGGTAGAAATTCAGGAACGCTTGGGCGGGTTGGGCTTGATTTCCTCGTGGCTTAATGCCATCGGCAAAGCCATGCCCAGCGGCAACGGTTTGGGGACGACGATCGGGGCCAACATCGCCGACACTTTGTCAGACGTCATCCGCTCCTCAACGGGAATGGATGATCCGGTTGCGGTCCTTATTTGCCCGGAAAAGTACGTCTCCGAGCAAGAGTACCTGGCGCGTTTACTAAACGCTAACGGTATTCTGACCTTCGTGGTCCGCAAAGATGAGATAGAAACCAAGCTTCGTTTTGCCGGCAACAAAGTTTACTGCTACGGCTACGAAGTCCACTTTCTGTATCGTCGGGAAGTTGCGGCTTACACCCTGGCGGACTCTCCAATGGGCCTCGGCATTGTGGAAGCCAACCTTGCCGGCAACCTGGTTGTTGAGCCTCCGCTCAACATGATGTATGACGGCAAAGGACAACTCGCCCTCGTCCACGACCCTCAAACCGCTGAACACTTTACGGACGCGGTCCGGGCTATTGTCCCGCCCACGGCAGTTTTCCCCAAAAGCTGGTATGAACCGTTCTGGCTTGGGGGAAAGCAAATGACCCTAGACCAGGTCAAGGGTATGGGACTCGTGGTCAAGTACGCCGGACCAAACATTTTCTACGGTCTGGGAGCACGGGCAGTTTTTAACACCCGCAACGACACGGACGGCGTGGTAAGGGGCTTAGCTGAAGTCCGCGCCGGACACCCGTGGATTGTTCAACAAATGGACGAAACACGGCACCAGGCAACCTGGTTAGACAGAGAAGAGGAACAAATACGCACCGGAGACGTGGCGGGTAGACTGATGATGCACTACGTCAGAAAACCCAACAATAAAGTAGAAATTTTTGCTGCTACGGCCACCAACCGAACCAATGGTTGGAAAGCCGCCGGCAACGTGGATTCCCTCTTCCAGGAAATTCGCGTCGTCTAGTAAAAGAAAACCTCGGAGCTTGCCAAAGCTTCGGGGTTTTTAATTTGTTAAAATCTTTCTATGCAAGAAATTGAAATTATTTATCACGGCCAAGACATCTCGGCGCCAGTCATAAAAGTGGGAACCGGACCCAAAAAAGTGGCCGTCCTAAACGGACTGCACGGGCTGGAAAAATCCGGAGCGTTACTTGCGCAAAAAGTCTTCCAAGCCCTACCCATGGAAGGCGTCGAAGTCCACTTAATCCCGTTTGCCAACGTGCCTTCGTTCAAAGTTAATAGTCGCAATACGCCAAGCGACAGCCTGGATTTGAATCGGGTTTTCCCGGGCAACGAGAATGGGACCGAAACTCAGGTTATGGCCCACAAAATTTTTGAGTACTTAAAAGGTTTTGACCTGGTGGTGGACATCCACAATTTTCCAAAAATGAAAATGCCCACGGTCGGAGTCTTTTTTAACGCTGGGAGTAAAGAAGTTAAAAAACTGGTTTTGGAATATATTTATGAACTTGGCCCGGATTATATTTGGAATTTGGATACGAGCAGAGACGAAAAAAACAAGGCGGGTTCACTCGTGGAAAGTTTACTTACCGCAGGCGTTCCGGCCTTTGCTCTGGAAGCTCCGGACATTGAGCTAGTAACAAAGGAGCAAATAAAAAGGCTGACGGACGGATTTGTTAAAGTGATCGGCGCTGTGGTAACCAAAAAATTCACGGCGAACGAAAGAAACCAAAAGATTGTGGAAAGAAAGTTTTGCCTGGCCAAAAACGACGGAATTTTTGAGCCAAAGGTGGAAGTTGGCCAAGACGTTTCGGCGGGCGACGAAGTTGGAATAATTTACGACTTGGAAAGCTTTTTACAAAACCCCGTTAGAGCTGTGGAAACAGGCGTGGCCCTTTTTGTATTAAACAATACTTGCGTAACCAAAGGAGAACGCGTCGCTGTGATTGGTAAGGAAACCGGTATATCTGTCTAAAACAGAACACCAAAGGAGTATAAATTGGTAATGACGTGAGGGCAGGGCTTGAACAAAAAGTTTGTAAATAGACTACTGGATCTTTCCGCAGAACGTACCTTTGGACCACGCACTTAATGGTGTGGATATTGCGCAACAAAAATAAAGCCGGTTGATATGACAAGGTGTCACACCAATGGGCTTTTCTGTTCTAGTTTTTCCGGGGGAATCCAGAGAACAGGGTGCTTGGAACACCGTTCCTCTACTCTAACCAAATCCTAGTCACTTCCTCCGCGCATAAATCTGGCTGGTCAGTTGCCCAAACCGGCAATGTGCCGAGTCGTTCGCAAACGGATGTGTAACGGCAACCGGGGCAACACATATTGATCCGTGGCGCAAATCATTGCCCGCGGCGAACACATCCGGTCAATTATTTTTTTCACAAAAAAATTGTAGCCAGGGCTTCTCGTCGGCTGACGAAAAACACTGGCTACTTGAACTTAACAGACCCTCTTGCCAACTGACGAGCTGGGGGGGGAGGGCGAAACCTGGCATCCGCTTCTCCGCCTATAAGGCGGTGGACAGAGCTCTGCTTTTTTTTCACAGACTCTGGCACATGAGAGTCTTAATTAATCACAGACAAGTCCCACGTCGCGGCTTTGAATTTGGCCCGAGGTAATGACCACCTCTAAGACCCAAGCCGCAGGATGCTCTCAATTGTTGTCCTTTGCGCGATGGACCAGCGCGGCCCCGCTCAAGCGGTTAGGCGTGCCGGGTCCCTGACCGCGCCCTTCGAAATCAAACGCCCTAGTCTTGCTTACCTCCCTAACTGCGCAGAGCGGTTCTACCGGTGCACAGGGAGAGCAGTACTATTAGGCGCCCCGCGACCGTTGTCCTAGCAGTTCACCTTGGTCAAATCGATGGTGCCCACATTCGCGACGGGCGGCGAGAACTGGTTCACGAACAAGTTGGTTTTCACCTTTTTCTCCTTGCGCACAAAGCGCGGTTGACACACGACAATCCCGTTCCGTACAGGTTTAACCATCCAACTCTGGCATCACCTCCCCTCCTTCGGCACTACAGGAAACGGTCCTGTAGGCAATATGCAAAGTGCATCTCTCTCGTTCTGATAAGTAAGAGTCTACAATATTGCCACAACCCCTGTCAAGTCCTAGACGCTGGGGCCCAGACGCGGTATTCTTAAAATATGGAAAAGCTTTCCACCCTCCCCTACAAAGGCTCTCGTGATTTCTACCCAAACGATCAAAATCTGCAAAACTACATTTTTGAAACCTGGAGAAAAGTCTGCCGGCTTTATGGGTTTTCGGAGTATAACGGACCATTTTTGGAACCGTTTGAACTTTACGAGGCTAAGTCCGGGCAGGAGCTGGTTACCCAGCAGCTCTACAGTTTTGAAGACCGTGGCGGCCGTAAAGTAGCCATAAGACCGGAAATGACCCCCACCGTCGCCCGAATGGTAGCCGCGACTTCAAAATCAATGGCCAAGCCTATTAAGTGGTTCTCCATCGCCAACTTCTGGCGTTATGAACGTCCGCAAAGGGGACGTTTGCGAGAGTTCTTTCAGCTTAACGTCGACATTTTTGGGGAAAATTCCATTCTGGCAGATTTTGAAGTCTTTTCGGTTGGCCCAGCGGTTATGCGAGCCCTTGGAGCCACGTCCAAAATGTACGAAGTTAAAGTGAACAATAGAATCTTTATGGACTTCCTTTTTGACACTTTGGTTGGAGTTGCCGGGGATAGGAAACCCCAAATTCTAAAGGCGATTGACCGCAAAGACAAAATGGGCGACGAAGAGTTTAGGAAAATGCTTTTGGAAGAGGCCAGCCTTAACGGAGACCAAGTAGAAAAAATCCTGGAAATACTTAAAATGACCATCGAAGACGTGGCTAACTACAAAGGGCAAAATAAAGGCGCGGATGAGTTAATTGAGTTTTTCGAACTTTCCAAAAGCGGTGAATTTTCTGACGTTTTTGTCTTTGATCCCAAAATAGTTAGAGGGCTGGACTATTACACCGGACTCGTAATTGAACAGTGGGACAAGAATCCGGAAAATAACCGCTCGATGTACGGCGGCGGAAGGTACGACGACTTAACGGATCTTTTTGAAGGCGCGGAGTCCCTACCAGCCACTGGTTTTGCCATGGGCGACGTTACTTTAATTAAATTTTTAGAAAGCTGGAACCTTACCCCGGAATTTAAGCCCACCACCACTGTCCTGATTTCTGTCTTTCCCAAATTAGAAAAGGAGTCTCTAACCTTGGCAAATAAATTAAGGTCCCAGGCAGTCTCCTGTGAGCTATACCTCTCCCCTGCCGATTCATTGGACAAACAGTTAAAGTACGCCGATAAAAAGCAAATTCCTTACGTTTTAATCGTGGGCGAAAACGAAATGAAGGAAGGCAAGGTTACGCTAAAAGAACTCGCCACAAGGGAGCAAATAACAACGGGCTTTAGCGAAGTTGAGAAAAAACTTAAACAAATATAATATAGAGTTATGAAAAAGGGCCTGCCCATTCTGGCTTTAATTACCGCTTCCGTAATTTGGGGCGCGGCCGCGCCCATCTTTAAATGGTCCATTCAAAACATTCCCATCTTCCCGCTTGTCTTTGTCCGCTTTTTTATTGCTTCCATCTTTTTAATTCCGTTTCTTAAAACAACCAAGATTAAACTTTCCGACTTTGCCTCAGTTTGTCTGCTGGGCATTTTTGGAATAACCATAAACTCCGGGCTCTTCTTTTTGGGCATCTCCATGACTTCGTCAATTAACGCCGGTCTTATGGCAGCTTCGGGCCCAATTTTTACCATCCTCGCTGCCAAAATATTCCTAAAGGAGAACGGCTCAAAAAGGCTAATTGTAGGGGCTCTGGTTGGGCTTTTGGGTGTCCTTCTGATTTCTGGGCAATCTATTTTAAAACAGGGCCTTTCAACAGACCTACTGGGCAACCTCTGCCTTATTTTCTCCATTTGGGGAACGGTGGGGCACGAAATTATGGTTAAAAAATTGCAGCTAAAATACGACTCTGTACTTTTAACCTACGCTATGTTCCTCGTTGGCGCCCTAACCTTTTTGCCCCTGGCTTATCTCCAACTGGTACAAAACCCAAGCTTTCTGCTTCACATAGATATTCGCGGCGTAACCGGCGTTACTTTCGGTATCCTGCTTTCTTCCCTGGCTGCCTATTTTCTTTGGAACTGGGGCCTTTCTAAAATGCCAGCCGGAAAAAGTGGCATCTTCCTCTACGCCGACCCAGTGGCCGCGGCGCTAATTGCCCTACCACTTCTTGGCGAAAAATTGACTACAACTGACGTTATTGGAGCCGCCTTAATATTCCTTGGCATTTTCATAGCCGAAAGGCGCATCCATTACCACCTTCAACACTTTCACCTTAGCTTAAAGTTGGGCAAACTAAGGCTAAGTCTCTCCAAAGCCTAAAGACTTTCTTGCGGCCAGGGACGCGG
>Ga0233425_10001491_pt1 | contig 52213 bp, 44 predicted proteins | sample Watercolumn_Towu_2_FD_181712 | JGI IMG/M metagenome (GOLD analysis project Ga0233425, IMG submission 181712) | Freshwater microbial communities from Lake Towuti, South Sulawesi, Indonesia - Watercolumn_Towuti2014_140_MG | ecosystem: Environmental > Aquatic > Freshwater > Lake | place...
CAGCAGGATCGCGGTGCCGGCCGAGTGATGACTGTGTCATCACGGCCAGACCACCACCGCCGGTATTATGCCATAGGGACGGGTCGTCATGCTACTTTTTGGTTGCGGCGGGAGGCCGCGCTATGAACAAGGGGAAGTATAGCGGGGAAGCGCATTCCCGTCAAACGTCCGCGTGACTCCGGTTGCGTTTCACGTTGGGGGCGCGTGTCATTGCGAGCGGAGTCCGGCATGGTTTTCGCCGGACGGAGCGAAGCAATCCCCTTCGCCCAGGAGATTGCTTTGCTTCGTGCCTCGCAACCGCAAACGACGCTCCTCGCAATGACCGCCCCCAAACCGAAACGCACCCCGTGGCTCCGGTTGCCACACCGATCAGAATGCGCATACGGGGCTGTACCGCACCGGTCGGGGAATGCAACGTTCATCTTGCCAGTTGCCGTTTATGCGTAGCCCCGCTGGGTGTAGACACAACCTGGCGGGGCTACGCGACGGCGTCAACGCGTTATCAGCGGCAGATACAGTCGCCGCGTGGCGCCGCTCTGTGCGCTGATCGGCCCGTGTCGTGTGATTCCACCGCCGATCTCGACATCCTCGAGCTGGTAGTAGAAGACGCCGAACCCCGGCGTGTCCAGGTAGTCATAGCTGGCGCCGGTCATCGCATCCCCCTGCGCGGGGATCAGATCGGCGTTGAGCCGTGTGTACGGGCCGGCCGCACTCGCCGCCCGATAGAGGTTGAACCCCACCACGTCCACTTCCGCGGCCGTGAGCCAGCGCAAGATCACGCCATCGGCAAGGCGGTCGGCCGTGAACGCGGCCAGGCTGACGGCCGTCGGGCCAACTGCCCCGATAAAATAGGTGCCGGTCAATTCCGAAAGGCTGGGCGAGGTTGTTTGATTGACCGTCACAATGACGCAATTGGAGCTGGCGATATAGCTCTGCTGCGAAGCCAGGCCCCAGGCGCTGCCATTCCACCAGTGGATTTGCGACCCGCTGCCCAGACCGCCGAACTCCATCACAACCTCGGTGAAGGCATTGCCCGACGACAGATTGACATCCATGTAGGCGCTGGCCCCCGTGAACGGCAGCGCGCCGCCCGGATTGGCGTTGTATTGCGCCACGGCGATGGTTCCCGCGCCCTGGGCCGCGGCCACGACGTTCTGTGCGCCGCCGGCCGCGACGATAACCGTTCCGCCGGGATCAGCGTTGGTGGCCGCATCAGAGCTGATGACCATCGCGCCGTTCTCAGTGACAAAGAAAGCCACGGCATCCGACACATTGCCGTTCGGGTTCTGAACGGTGATTTGGGCGACGTTGACGGCAGACAGCCTGGCCGCGGGCACGGCTGCGGTCAGCTCGGTGGTCGAGATGAAGGTGGTGGCAAGCGCCTCGCCATTCCAGCGCACGATCGCGCCGTTGGCGATGCCGATGCCATTCACGGTGAGGGTGAACGCATCGCCGCCCCGGTCGGCGCTCTTCGGTGTCAGACCGGTGAGGGCCGGCAGTACCCGCGGCGTGCGGGTGGCGGTCGGGGTGCGCGTCACCGTCGGGGTGCGGGTGGCCGTGGCAGTCGGGGTGGGCGTGACTGTCGGCGTGCGCGTGGCCGTGGCGGTCGGGGGGCGGGTTGGCGTTCGGGTTGACGTCGGTGTTGGTGTAGCTGTCGGCGTCCACGTGGCTGTGGCCGTCGGGGTGCGGGTTGGTGTCCGCGTGGCGGTAGGTGTTGGTGTGACTGTCAGCGCTACGGCCGGTTGTGACTCGTAGGCGCCCAGATCCACGGCGCTGCCCGTGATGCGCGGCGCGCCGTCCAAGTCAGCGACAACCCCCGCTGGCACCGCCGCGTTGTTGCCCGCGTCAATCGCCGGCGAGCCGGTTGTCAAGTGCAGATCACCCGCCGTCGTGGGCGCGGTGGCCGGATCAACCGGCGTGACAAAGAGCGGGTCTACCGCGATGTTGTGACCGCCATTCGTGCCCACGCTGCTGACCCAACTGCTGCTGCCGCCAGAACCCTGTACCAGGCTATAGCGGATAGCCGGCGTGCTGTTACTGTTTTGGATAGACGCAGCCGCTGTGCCCGCGCCACTCGAGTCCTGGTTGTTCCAGATGATGCTGTTTGCGATGGTCGGGCTGCTGCTACTATTGTTCATTCCGCCGCCGGAAGTGCTGGCGCTGTTGCCGCTGATGGTGACATTGCTTAGCGTTGGTATGCTGTTGGAATAGTTCGATAGCCCACCGCCATAGGCCGCGCGATTCCCGCTGAATACAACGTTGGTCAATGCTGGGCTGCTAGAGTTATTGTATACGCCGCCGCCAGTGCTGCCGGCGCTGTTGCCGCTGAAAGTGACATTGGTCAGCGTTGGGCTGCTGGAACCGTTGAACATTCCGCCGCCGGCGCTGCTGGCGCTGTTGCCGCTGAAGATGACATGTGTCAAGGTCGAGTTGCTGCCGCCGGCGTTAATCATCCCACCACCAGAGCCACTCGCGCTATTGCCGCTGAAAGTGACACGGGTCAGGCTTGGGCTGCTGGCATAGTTGTAGAGTCCGCCGCCGGAACTGCCAGAGCCACTCGCGCTATTGCCGCTGAAAGTGACATCGGTCAGGCTTGGACTGCTGCCATTGGTGTTGAACATCTCCGCGCCAGAACTGCCAGAGGTGTTGCCGCTAAAAGTGACATCGGTCAAGATCGGGCTGCTGCTGTTGGCGTTAGCCATCCCAGCGCCAGAACCGCCAGAGTTGTTACCGAGAAGGTAACGTTGGTCAGGCTTGGGCTGCTGCTGTTGGTGTTGAACATCCCGCCGCCAACGCTGCTGAAGCCGGCGGTGCGGTTGCGGCTGAAGCTGACGTTGGTCAGCGCCGGGCTGCTCCCATCGTTGAACATCCCACCGCCATTCTCGAAAGCACGATTGCCGATGAAAGAGACGTTGTTCACCGTCGGGCTGCCGGCCAAGTTGAACATCCCACCGCCCCTGGCATCTGAAGAGGTGCTGCTACTGGCATTTCCGGCGCTGATGGTGAAGCCATCCAGCACCGCGGTCGCGCCCGTGCCGCTGCCCGTAACCACGTGATAGCTGTTGGCGCCCGAAATCTTGTTCGAGTCGGTGACCACGCCGGTGGCATCGGTCGTGTCGTTGCCGTCAATATCGCCGCTGAGGACGGTGACGTGAGCCATCCAGTCCCGGCCGGCCAGGACGCTTTCAGTACCCGCAAATCCGCCGTACAGTGCCACACCGTTCTTCAACTGGAAGGTGGCGCTGCGCTCCCCGCTGTCGCCAGGCTTGTAGACCCCGGCGGCCAGCCAGATTTGATCGCCTCTGACGGCGATGTTCAGGGCGCTTTGCAGATGGAGAAAGCCGCGTTCCAGGATGATCCATCGCCGCCGCTGCCGGCCGCAGCATTTACATAGATGACACCGGGAGCGTGAGTTGGCGTTGCGGTCGCGGTGGGTGTCACTGTTGGGGTTGCTGTCGGCGTCCCTGTAGCAGTCGGTGTCGGCGTTGGCGTCCAAGTGGCGGTCGGCGTCGGCGTTGGCGTCCCCGTAGCTGTGGCGGTCGGGGTATAGGTTGGCGTCGGTGTCGGCGTCGGGATCAATCCGATGACGTTCACCGGGACGTTGCTGCTGCTCAAAGTGCCATTGCCGAGTTGTCCCCCGCTATTGTGGCCCCAACACTTGACTCTGCCACTCGCCAACGTTGCACAGGCGTGTCTATAGCCCGCAGCAATCCCTGTAACACCACTCGTCAAGCCGTCCACATCCACGGGGGTGACGCTGTGGTCAGTCGTGCCGTTGCCGAGTTGGCCGAAGTCATTGATCCCCCAGCATTTGACCCCGCCCTCCGTCGTCAGCGCACAGGCATGGGAATTGCCAGCCTCAACTGCGGTTGCGCCGCTCGTCAGACCACTCACATCCACCGGGGTCGTGATGTAGGAGTGCGTTGTCCCGTTGCCCAGTTGACCGCGATCGTTGAGACCCCAACACTTGATCCCGCCGCTGGTCGTTAGGACGCAAGTGTGGGCATTTCCACTGCTGATTCCCGTAACGTTCCCCAGCCCGGTCACTGCCGTGGGGGCCTGGCTATTAGTAGTAGTCCCGTTGCCGAATTGGCCGACATCATTCCGGCCCCAGCACTTGACCCCGCCACTCAACGTTAGCGCACAGGTGTGAGAGGTCCCGGCGGCGAACGCCGAAATGGAGGCCGGGCCTGGGGTGAATGTCGGCGTGGGCGTCGGTGTCGCCGTGCGCGTCGGCGTTTGGGTGCGCGTGGGTGTCGGTGTTGGTGTGAGCGGGGGCGCGCCCACGTCCACCGGGGTGGAGCTACTACTGTTGGACCCGTTGCCCAACTCACCGCTACTGTTCGCGCCCCAACACTTGCCCATCTGGCTCGTGGTCACGGCGCAGGAATGGTTGCCGCCCGCCGAGATGACAGCGACGGACGATAGGCCCAGGACGTCCATGGGGACGTTGCTGTCGGCAAAAGAACCGATGCCGAGCTGTCCCGAACCGTTGCTGCCCCAGCACTTCACCGTCCCATTCGCCATTCGGGCGCAACTGTGATTGGCGCCAGCGACCACGGCAACTGCGCCGCCGCTCAAGCCGCTCACCGGCGCCGGCGCCATCGAAGTCCAGTTGGTACCGGTGCCGAGTTGCCCCGAACCGTTGTTGCCCCAACACCTGACCCCGCCGCTGGTCAACACCGTACAGGTGTGGGCGCTCCCAGCCGTCACCATCGCTGCGCCGCTGCTCAAACCGCTTACATCGGTTGGCGCGTTGCGCTGACTGGCGGTCCCGTCGCCGATCTGCCCCTGTTCGTTACGCCCCCAACACTTGACGCCGCCGCTCCGGGTCACGGCGCACGTGTGCCACTCCCCGGCGGTGATCCCTACCGCGTCGGACAGGCCCACGACCTGCGCGGGCACGCTCAGGTCAGTAATGTCGTTGTGGTCATCAATGCCAAGTTGCCCCCAGTAGTCGTAGCCCCAACACTTTACGCTGCCGGTATCCAACACCGCGCACGTATGGTAGCCGCCAGCGGCAATGGCGACGACGCCACTGGTGAGATTATAGACATCCACCGGGGTAGATCTGTCGCTGTAGGGCCGGCCATCACCATTGCCAAGTTGACCCCACAGATTATCTCCCCAACATTTGACCCCGCCGCTCGCCATCAGGGCGCAGGTGTGAAACTTGCCCGTCGCCAGGGCGGTCACGCCGCTCGACAAGCCCGACACCAGGATAGGGGTCGCGCTGCTGGTTGTGCTGCCGTTGCCGAGTTGGCCGTTGTAGTTATCGCCCCAACAGCGCACCTCGCCGTTGGCTGTCAATCCGCAGGTGTGTTCGCCCCCCGCGGCAATGGATACAATCTGGCTGCCTTGGCCGGGCGTTCTCGTGGCCGTGGGCGTGAAGGGCGTCGGGGTGAAGGTCGGCGTCCGCGTGGGGGTCGCCGTCAGAGTGGATATGGGCGTCGTAACCGACGGATCCGAACTGCCCAAAGCCATGACCGACACTTGACCTGCGGTCAGGGCGATGTTGTAGATGCGCACTTCGTCGAGCGCCCCTCGGAAGTGGTTGTCCGCGGAGTAGGAAAGCCGCCCCACCGTCAGCGAGCCGGCGCCGGAATAGTCGCCGGCGGTGATGTCGCTGCCGATGAGCTGACCATCGCGATAGGCCCGCCGGCTATTGGTGACGGCGTCGTAGGCGCAGGCGTAGTGATGCCAGAGATTGTCCCTTGTGACAACGGATGTATTCAGATCATCGCCCCAGAAAGCGCAGGTGAAGGCATCATCTGCGCGGAAACCCAGTTGCAGCACTTTATCAACGCCAGACGCGCTCCCCTGGCTGAGCATGAATTCTTGGACACCGGCGCGATACCGTCGCGCCCACAACATCACTGTGAAGGAGCGGTTAGCCAAGTCAATACTTGAGGCTACGCCATATTGACTATAGCCTTCGATCTCGTTTAGATTCAGAGCGTACGAATTGACGAAGGCCAGGTTAGAAACATTGTTTGTCGGAAGTGGGCCACCCGAAAGCCACAGGTTGTTGCCGTTGTATGACCCATCCGAAACCGGGTTCTGATTGGGAGTGTCGAAATGCCAATAGGCGCGCAGATTATTCGGTGAAAGGGTCGGGGTGGCCGTCGCCGTCGGTATGGGAGTCGGCCGAAAAACCTGGACGCCGCTTGCCAGCTTTGCGACCGTTGCAGCGTCCATGTGGTGGTTGTAGAGGTGTACGTCATCTATGCTGCCGGCGAAATAGCTATCTCGGGTGGCGGAAAGGCGGCCAAGCGTGATCGGGCCAACGCCAACGTACCAACCGCCAGAGGTGTCACTGCCAATGAGCGCGCCATCCTTGTATGCCGCGCGTATTTTCGGATACCAGTTATAGGTGCATGCGTAATGGTGCCAATTGGTATCAGTCGTCGCAGCCGTGGTATTCAGATCATCATTCGAAAACCCGCAGGTGAAGGTGTTATCGGCGCGGAAGCCTATCTGCAGCGCCTCTCGCGTGTAGGGGCTGGTACCCTGGCTGAAGATGATCTCCTGCACCCCCGTGCGTGTCCGCTTGGCCCAAAATGCCACCGTAAAGGAACTGTAGACCAGATCAACCGTGCCCACATCTGTGCCATACTGAAATCCATTCAGGGTCAACGCGTAGGGATTGGTGAAACCCACGGGAGCGGTATCGCTCGGCCAGGTCGGCAGGCTTTGGATTTGCAGAGTATGGCCGTGGCCCGATCCGTCCGTTGCCTGCTGACCGCTGCCATCATCGAGCGACCAATAGGCGACGGGGACGGCATTCCACGGCGTCGGAGAGGGCGTGCGCGTGGGCGTGGGCGTGAGAGCGCGCGTGAGCGTGGCGGTCGGGAGCGGCCCGTAGGTGATCTGCACCTCGTCAATCGCGACGCGCTCTGTAACCATTGTAGCCAGGAAGCCAACCATGACGCTTCGTTGACCAGCGTATCTGGTAAGGTCTACCGTTTTTTCTGACCACCAACCGTTATTGTGCGCCGTGCTGGCCGTGTAATCCCGCTCCGTGACCCGATCATAGGTGCCGCCACCGTCGGTGGAAACCACCACCACCAGATTACTGTCATTGGGGAGCGCTTTGCCAATATGCCACATCGCAAGGGACAGACTGAGACTCTGGTTTTCAGGAAAATTCAGAAAGGGTATCCACTGGGGTCGCAGACCCCCTGAGAGCTTGGAAGGGATGAGCGCCGCGGAACCCGCTGCGAGCGATGCCGCGTCTGCCAGCGCGGCCGACCGGGCGCTGGAACGGGCGATCCACCGGGGCATCCGCGACATCACCGCCGATATCGAGGCGATGGCGTTCAACACCGCGGTCTCGATGCTGATGGAGACGCTGAACGCCCTGACCGCGTATCACGCCGAACGCGGCGTCACGCCCGCGCTGGTCGAAGCCGCCAGGACATTCGTCCGCCTGCTGGCGCCCTGTGCGCCCTTCATCGCCGAGGAGCTGTGGGAGCGGCTGGGCGAGCCGTACAGCGTCACACAGCAGTCGTGGCCGGTCTGGGACGCGGTGTTGGCCGCCGCCGAAACGGTGACGCTGGTCGTGCAGGTGGATGGCCGCGTGCGCGAGCGGCTGTCTGCTTCGGCCGATATCACCGAAGCCGCCGCGCGGGACCTGGCGCTGAACGCCCCCGCGGTGCAACGCGCCCTGGGGGGCCGGCCGGTTGGCCGGACGGTCTATGTGCCGGGGAAGCTGATCAATCTGGTGGGCCGGTAGGGGCGGGTTTGTGTGCATCAAAGCACGACGCGTCGTTGACTCACTGCGTTCAGGTAATCACGATTCGCCGTCACACGGGCAACCCCGCCCCTACACGACCTACCCATCGTCGCACCACGCGCCACGCCTGGCGCAAAGGCCGCAGCGCATGATATCGGACGATCCAGGCCCATGCCAGCCCGCGTTCGGCGCGGCCGGGCCAGCAGCGTTGGCCGTCCCGATACGCGGCGGCCACGATGCCGAGGAGCTGGGCTGGCGCCAGCGGCGCATCTGCCGCCAGCGCGCCATCCCCCTGCGTCACCCAGCGCTCGCCGGCCCGCTGCACCAGCCGGTGGGCGATGAGCCTTTCGCCGGCCACAAACACCACCAGCGCGCCGAGAGGCGTTTGCGCGGGCAACGGGATGACTTCGATCTCGCACGCCGGGGGCAGGGTCGGCGTCATGCTGCGGCCGTGCAGCCGCCAGCGGAACCGCCCTTCGGCGGCCAGCGCCTGGCGCAGCAGCGCGGCCAGCGCCGAGAGGGACGGGGGCCTGGCGCTCATCGCGGCGTCAGCTTCTCGCGGAAGAAGGCAACGGTCTGCGCCAGGCCATCGGCGAGGCGCACCGCGGGCGCCCAGCCCAACTCGGCGCGCGCCTTGTCGGCCGCCAGGTAGGAGTGACGCACCTCGCCGGGCTTGGCCGGGCCGTGCGCCTCGGCCAGCGTATAGCGGGTGATCTCCGCCAACTCGCCGAACACCGTGTTGATATCGGTCGGCACGCCCGTCCCGATGTTGTAGACCCCCTGCCCGCGCGTCACGGCCAGCAGGTTGGCAGTCGCGACATCCCCCACGTAGACAAAATCACGCGTTTGCAGCCCGTCGCCGTGGATGATCGTCTGCTCCCCGCGCAGCATCCGCGCCGAGAAGATCGCGACGACGCCCCCTTCCCCCTCTGCGTCTTGCCGCGGGCCGTAGACATTCGCATAACGCAACACGCAATACGCCATCCCGTAGTTATGCCGATACGTGGCGATGTAGTACTCGCAGGCCAGCTTGCTGGCGCCATACGGATCGAGCGGCCCTACGGGGCACGCCTCGGTGGCGGGCAGCTCGGCCGGGTTGCCGTAGAGCGCGCCGCCGGTCGAGGCGAAGATGAACTTGCGCAGGACGCCCGTCATCCGGCCGGCCTCCAGCAGGTTCAGCGTGCCGATAACGTTGGTCGCCGCATAGCCGGCCGGGTCGCGCAGGCTTTCTCGCACGTCGGCCAGCGCGGCCTGATGGATGACCACCTGGGGCCGCTCGACCGCGCAGATCTCGCGCAACGCAGCAGCGTCGCGAATGTCGGCCCGATAGAAATGCGCGGCGGGGTTGACGTTCGCCAGTTTGCCCTTCACCAGGTTGTCCACCACCGAGACGGTGTGGCCGGCCGCTGCCAGCGCGTCCACGATGTGCGAGCCGATGAAGCCCGCGCCGCCCGTCACCAGGATGCGTTCCGTGTCCAATGTCCTGCCCCTCCTTCACTCCCCGATGATCTTGACCAGGACGCGCTTCGCCCGGCCCCCGTCGAACTCGCCGTAGAAGATCTGTTCCCACGGGCCGAAATCGAGCCGGCCCCCGGTCACCGCGACCACGACCTCGCGACCCATCACCTGCCGCTTGAGGTGCGCGTCGGCGTTGTCTTCGCCGGTGAGGTTGTGGCGATAGCGGCTGGTCGGCTCATGCGGCGCAAGCCCTTCGAGCCAGTCGTCGTAATCCTTGTGCAGGCCCGACTCGTCGTCATTAATGAAGACCGAGGCGGTGATGTGCATGGCGTTCACCAGGCACAGCCCCTCCTTGATCTTGCTCTCCCGCAAACACGCCGCCACCTGCGGCGTGATGTTGATGAACGCCCGCCGGCCCGGCACATTGAACCAAAGCTCCTTACGATAGCTCAGCATTTCATCCACCCCTTTCCGAGGCATGTCACCATGTCGTCACCGACGCCCGGCGCAGATGCGCGAAGAAGGCCAGGGTCAACGCGATCGAGACGCCGTTGAGCAAACCGACGACGAGAAACGGCAGGCCAGCCGCAATGCGCGTCAGCCCGCCCCCCAACACCGACCCGCCGATCATGGCGATGCTCCAGGTGGCGTGCAACAAACCGAACGCCCGGCCGTGATCGGCGCGCGGCACGCCATCGGAGACCAGACAGAAGAGCAGCGTCGCCAGCGACCACGCTGCGGCCAGCCCCAGGACGCCGAAAAGGAAGATCCCCCACAACTGCCCGGAGAAGAGCGCCAGACCCAGCGCCGCGACGATCAGCGCGGCATAGCCGATGATCGTCGGCCCGCGATGCCCGAAGCGATCGGCCGACCGGCCGGCCAGCAGTTGCGCAAAGGAAGCCACGACCAGGCTGACCATGCCGTAGATGGCGACGGTGGTTTTATTGCCCGCCAGATGGTTGATCATCAGGGGGACCAGGAGGAGCGACATGCCGTAGTACAGCGTCGGCAGGAAGCGCAGCCCGATCAGCAGCCGCACTTCGGGCCGGCGAGTCAGCGCCAGCATGTTACCGAGCGTGCGCCGCGGCGCGTGACCGTCGCGCGCCACCGCTTGCACGGGCATCAGAAAGGCCGCCAGCAGAAACGCCGCGGCCAGGAGCGCCAGCCCCACCGCCCCATAGGTGCGGAACCCGGCCGTGTCGAGCAGCCGGCCGGCGGCCGGGTTGCCCAGCGCGCCCCCCAACGTCAAGCAGAGCGCATAGAGCGCGGAGATCAGGCCGAGCCGGCGCGGATCGGCCGCCCGCGTCAGATAGCTCGACCCGCCGAGGGTTTGCAAGGTACCCGCGACTCCCGCCAGCCCCCACAGCGCGGCGATCAGCAGCGGGTGCTCCGCCTGAAACACCAGCGTGGCGACCGCGCCGCAGAACAGACCGAGCGCCAACACCCGCTGGCTGCCGAGGGTGTCGGTCAGCTCGCCGCCCAGCAACGCGGCCACCATCCCCGCCGCCTGGCCGACCGCGACCACGGTTGCAATGGCGATGGCCGCGAAGTGCAGCCGTTCTTCCAGATAGATCGGCAAGAACGCCATTTGAGTCAAGATCCAAGCGCCGCTCAGCAGTTGCAGCAGCAACAGCGACAACACCGGCCAGGACGCGCCGGCCGTCAGGCGACGCCATCCCCTCTGCCACGTTTCGATCACCCGACGCCCCCCGCTTCACACAAGATAGCCCATCATAGCAGCCAAGCTCAGCGCGCCCAAATTCGTGAGGGAGCGAACATGCGCCCCGGTGCAAGCGACCTCTCAACATGCGTTCAGCATCTGCTAAGACCCATCTCAGTCGGCCGCGCGAGAATCTTCTTGTAAGGCAGACGGGTTCTACCGATCCAGCGTCGGGCGCCATAGGGCGCGACGCTGAACTCGTCCGAGACAGGAGGAAAGGATATCATGAAGAAGCTCGTCAAAATCGTCGTCATAGGGGTCGTCGCGGCCGTTATCGTTGGCGCCGGCTATCTGCGTCTGCGGCCCAACACGGCCGCGGCCGCAGCGAATGTCGCCACGGCCACGGTTCAGCGCGGCTCGCTCTCGGCCACCGTCAACACCGCGGGCAATGTCCAATCGCATCGGTCAGTGGATCTGAACTTTGGTCAGAGCGGCACGGTCAAGACGCTCAACGTCGCGGTCGGCGACCGGGTGCAGGCCGCCGCGGTGTTGGCCGAGTTGGACACGGCGGATCTCACCCTCCAACTGCGCAGCGCGCAGGTGAATCTGAAAAACGCCCAGGATCAACTGGCGAAGACCGAAAGCCCGTACACCGCTCGGGATATCGCGATTGCGCGCGCCCAGCTCGAGTCGGCGCAGGCCGCTTACGACAAGGTGAAAGCCGGCGCGAGCCAGGCGAAACTCACCTCGGCCCAGGCGCAAGTCGCCAGCGCGCAAGCGGCCTACGACGCGGCCGTCAAGTCGGCCAGCGCGTCCGATAACTCGCTCATCGCCGCGGCCGCCGCCTACGAAAAGGCCCGCATCGCGCTGGAAAAGGCGCAGGGCGATTATGACAAGGTGGCCTGGCGGGGCGATGTGGGGGCCACCACGCAAGCCGCATCGCTGCAAAGCGCCACGATTGATTATGAGCAGGCCAAAGCCAACTACGATGCGTTGATCGCCACATCGAAGACTGACGCCAACTCCAAGATCGCGTCAGCGGCCGCGGCGCTCCGCTCGGCCCAAGCCAGCCTCGACGAGGTGAAGAACCAGACGACCGCCGCCGATCTTGCCTCGGCGCAGGCGGCGCTCACCCAGGCGCAGAGCAATCTGGATGAGATGCTCGCCGGCCCAGACGCGGTCACGCTGGCGATCGCGCAGAACAGCGTGACGACGGCGCAGATCGCGCTCGATCAGATCAAACTCAAGCTCCAACAGGCCCAAATCGTGGCCCCCTTTGCGGGCGTCATCACGACGGTCAACGCCAAAGTGGGCCAGACCGCCAGCGGCACGCCGATCTCGATGGCCGACCTGGATCATCTGGACATCGTCGTCAACATGGCCGAAGTGGATGTGAACAAAGTGGCGCTGGGACAGCCGGCCGAAATCACCCTGGATGCGGTCGCTGACGTAGCCCTGGCGGGCACGGTGGCGCTGATCGCGCCGGCCGGCGTGCAAAGCAGCGGCGTCGTCAACTACCCCGTCACCGTGGCGCTGACCAAGACCACCGACGCGGTCAAGACCGGTATGACCGCCAACGTCAACATCATCGTCGCCCAACGCCAAGATATCCTGACCGTGCCCAACCGGGCCATCCGCACCGTCGGCAGACAGAAGGTCGTGACGGTGCTCGTCGAGGGGCAGCAAATCCAGACCCCGGTGCAGGTCGGGTTGAGCGGTGACAGCGCGACCGAGATTGTCAGTGGGTTGCAGGAAGGGGATGTGGTGGTGCTGACGACGACCACGACCAAGACCACGACGGGCGGCGGCGGCATGGGCATGCCTGGCGCGGGTGGGCCGCCGCCGGGAATGTAATGACATACACGTGCCAGGCACTTCCGAAAGTGCCTGGCACGCAGCGAAGATGAGGTAATCACATGATCGAAATCCAAGATGTTACTAAAGTCTATCACCTGGGCGATGTGGAAGTGCGGGCGCTGGATGGCGTCAGCCTCGCGGTAGATCCCGGCGATTGGGTCGCCATCATGGGGCCATCGGGATCGGGCAAGTCTACCTTAATGAATATCATCGGCTGTCTGGATCAACCGACCGCCGGATCGTACAAACTGGATGACCTGGAAGTGGCGCGCATGAATGATCAGCAGTTGGCCGGGGTGCGCAATCGCAAGATCGGGTTCGTCTTCCAGGGGTTCAACCTGCTGTCGCGCACCACGGCGCTCGCCAACGTGGAGTTGCCGCTGGTGTATGCGGGCGCCAAAGATCGGCGGGAGCGGGCCGTGGCCGCGTTGGAACGCGTCGGCCTGGGCGACCGCCTCCACCATCGGCCCAACGAGCTATCGGGCGGCCAACAGCAGCGCGTCGCCATCGCACGGGCGCTCATCAGCGACCCGGCCATCATCCTGGCCGATGAACCGACCGGCAATCTTGACTCCCGTTCGGGCGCGGAGATCCTGGACATCTTCCGCCAGCTCCATGCGCAGGGCATGACGATTGTGATGGTGACGCACGATGCTGAGATCGGCGCGCAGTGCAAACGGATCGTCCGCATCCGCGATGGTCAAATTTACGCCGACGAACGGACGGAGGTGAAACAATGAACCTGATGGAAAGCGCACGCATCGCCCTGCGCAGCCTGGCCGCCAACAAATTGCGCTCCAGCCTGACCATGCTCGGCATCATCATCGGCGTGGCCGCGGTGATCGCGCTGATGGGGGTGGGCCGCGGCGCGTCGGCCGCGATTGACAGCCAGATCAACAGCATGGGCACCAACCTGCTCTTCGTGTCGCCGGGCAGCACGAATCAAAGCGGTGTGCGCACCGCGCAAGGCTCGGCCCAGACGCTAACCTATGAGGACGCGCTGGCCCTGAACGACCCGGACAGCCTGCCGGCCGTGGTCGCCGTGGCGCCACAGGTACAGTCGTTCGCGCAAGTGGTCTACCTGGGCAACAATACCAACACGCAGATCATCGGCGTCACGGCGGAATACGGGCCGGTGCGGAACTACACGGTACAGGACGGCGAGTTCATCACCGATGCAAACGTATCGGCGAAGTCATCGGTCGCCGTACTCGGCGCCAACGTCGCCAGCACGCTGTTCGGCGACCAAAGCCCGGTCGGACAGTCGGTGCGCATCAACAACATCACCTTCAAGGTGATCGGCGTGCTGACGGCCAAGGGCGGCAGCGGCATGGGCAACCAGGATGATATGGTCGTTGTGCCGATCACGACCGCGATGGCGCGGCTCTCGCGCAACCGCGCGGGCAGCGGCAACGTCATCTCGCAGATCAGCGTGCAGGTCGTGGACGCGACGCAGATGGATGCAGCGGTCGAACAGATCAGCGCGGTGCTGCGCGACCGTCACAACATCCGCTACGAGGATGACTTCACGGTGCGCAGCCAGCAAGACATGCTGGAATCGGCCACCGCGATCACCGATGTATTGACCCTGTTCCTGGGCGGCGTGGCGGGCATCTCGCTGCTGGTGGGCGGCATCGGCATCATGAACATCATGCTGGTCTCCGTCACCGAACGCACGCGCGAAATCGGCATCCGCAAGGCCATCGGCGCGACGAAGCAGAATGTCCTGTCGCAGTTCCTCACCGAGGCGACAATCCTGAGCGTATTGGGCGGATTGGTCGGGGTGGCGGCGGGCGCAGGCATCGCCCAACTGATCTCTGGCCTGTCGGTGGGAACCATGACCCTCCAACCGGTCATTGCGATGGATTCGATCCTCCTGGCGACCCTGTTTTCGCTCTTCGTCGGGCTGTTCTTCGGCATCTATCCGGCCTTCCGCGCCGCCGGGCTGAACCCGATCGAGGCGTTGCGCTACGAATGAACTACGAATGAATCACGGATTTGACAGAATCGGTTCATTCGGATAGGATAGCTCCCTGGTTGGGGAGTAGCCCACTTCTCCCGGAGCGGGAGCAGCGGACAGTCGTCAATACGGAGCCTGGCTCCCGGCTGTTCTAAGTGCGATGACACGACAGGCGAGACCACCACGACTTTCAGGCCGTGGGGTCTCGCCTTTTTGTATCCCGCGGCCCATCCTGATCGGTGAATGGGAGAGACTGTGGAGCACATTTCTATCGGCGTTTGGATCGGCTTCTTTGCCCTGGTCATCGTCATGCTGGCCATAGATCTGGGCGTGTCGCGGCGGCGGAAGCAGGGCATGTCGCTGCGGGCGGCCGGCGCCTGGACGGCCGTCTGGATCGCGACGGCGCTCATCTTCAATGTGGGCATCTACCTCTGGCGCGGGACCGAGCCGGCGCTGGAGTTCTTCACCGCGTATCTGATCGAAAAGGCGCTGAGCGTTGACAACCTGTTCGTATTCGTGCTGATCTTCACCCTGTTCGGCGTTCCGGCGCTCTATCAACGCCGCGTCCTCTTCTGGGGGGTCATCGGCGCGCTGGTGATGCGCGGGGTGTTCATCGGCGCCGGCGCGGCGCTGCTCCACCGTTTCCACTGGCTGATGTATGTCTTCGGCGCGTTCTTGATCTTCACGGGCGTCAAGCTGGCGCTCGGCGGCGAAACGGAGATCAAGCCGGAGCGCAACCCGCTCATCCGCCTCTTCCGCCGGCTGATGCCGGTCACGGAGGAGTTCGACGGCGAACGCTTCTTCGTGCGTCGCGCCGGCGTGCTGATGGCGACCCCGCTCTCCCTGGTGCTACTGGTGGTCGAAAGCACCGACCTGGTGTTCGCCGTGGACTCGATCCCGGCGGTCCTGGCGGTCACCCAGGATCCCTTCCTGGTCTACACCTCGAACATCTTTGCGATTCTGGGGTTGCGCGCGCTCTACTTCCTGCTGGCGGGCGCGATGACGCGCTTCCATTATCTGAAGCTAGCGCTCTCGGTGATCCTGGGGTTCGTCGGCGTGAAGATGCTGGTTTCCAGCATCTACAAGATCCCCATCGCGCTCTCGCTGGGGGTCATCGCCGGCCTGCTGACGGCGGCGGTGGTGGCGTCGCTGGTGCGCGCCCGGCGCAGCGAAGAACGCGCGGCGCGGGAGGTAGAGGGCTACGAAGCCCAGGGAGTCTGAGGAAGGGTGACGGTGAAGATAGCGCCTTGACCGGGCTGGCTTTCCACGCGGATCGCGCCGCCCTGCGCCTCGACCAACTCCTTTGCAATGGCAAGGCCCAACCCCGCGCCCGCGCCGCTGCGCGCCGCCTGCCCGCGATAGAACCGCCCGAAGAGGTGGGGCAGCGCGTCGGCCGCGATGCCCGGCCCCGTATCGCGCACGCTGATCGCCACATGCCCGTCGGCCATGGCCGTCGCCATCTCCACGGCCGCGTGTGGCGGGGTGTGAACGAAGGTGTTGTCCAGCAGGATGAGCAGCACCTGCTTAAGCGCGTCGCGATTGCCCATGACGGCAACTTCTGGGCCGGGCTGCCAGGAGATGCGGCGGCCCGGCGCCAGGAGCCTGGCCTGCCGGAATACATCTTCCAGCAGCGGCGACAGCGCCAACTCTTCGCACGGCATCGGCTGCCCGGCGTCGGTGCGCGCCAGCACGAGGAGTTGGTTGACGAGGCGGATCAGCCGGTCTACTTCGTCGGTGGTGTCGGCCAGGATCTCGGCCCGCTCGCGCGGATCAATCGGCGGCTCGCGGCGCAACAACTCGACATTGCCGCGCACGGTCGTCAGGGGCGTGCGCAGCTCATGCGAGGCGTCGGCCACAAAGCGGCGCTGCGAATCGAGGGCCTCCTCGAGCTGCCGAAAGGCCGACTCAAGCTCGGCCAGCATCTCGTTGAAGGTGGTCGCCAGTTGGCCGACCTCATCGGCGGGGCCGGCGTGTTGCACGCGGCGGCTGAAATCACGCTCCGCGCCGATCGCTTGCGCGGTGCGCGTGATGCCCTGAATGGGGCGCAGCGCAGCGCCAGCCAATACCCACCCAACGGCAAACGCGACCATCACCGCGAAGCCGCTGCCGGCGATCAGCATCAGGCGCAAGGCATTCAACGCCTGTTGGGCCTGGGCAATCGGGAACGCGATCTGGATGATCTGGCCGGCGCCGGTCTTGGCCGGCGCGAATTTGCTGTAGATGAGCAGCGGTTGCTCTTCCACCTGTGCCGTCTCGAACCAGTGACCGCCCGCCTGAACGACCGTCAGCCCGGCGGAGCTGAGCGGCAGGCCAGCCTCGCTGAGATCATAGGTGCGGCCGGTCACAGTTCCGGTGATGTCGCGCGTCTGCGTCCACCGGCCCGGCAGCGCGCCAGAGGGAAAGCTCAATTCTGGCGGATGCTCCGGCGCTGTCGCCGGCAGGGGCGCGAGCGCATCCGGCTGCCGCGGCGGCCGGCGCTCCATCGGGAAGCTGGCCTGCCGAATCAGATCCGCCTTAATGCCATCGTAGGTGGCGCGCGTCTGCGTGATGAAAAGGATCGTGCTGAAGGCGATCACCGTCAGCGCCAGGATCGCGGTATACAACAGGGTCAGCCGCAGCCGGATCGAAATACCGCGCCTCATGTGTCCTCGCGCAACACGTAGCCGACCCCGCGCACGGTCTGAATCAGCCGGGGTTCGCCGCCCGCCTCGATCTTCTTGCGCAGATAGCCGATGTATACCTCCAGGACGTTGTCGTCGCCGCCGAAGTCGTAGCCCCAAACCTCCTGCAAGATCTGCTCACGGGTCAATACCTGGCGGGGATGGCGCAGGAGGAAGCGCAGCAAGTCGAACTCTTTCGAGGTCAGATCGAACGGCCGGTCGCCGCGGCGGGTTTCGCGCGTCGCCGGATCCAGGAAGAGGCCCGCGTAGGTCAGCGCGCCCTGGCCGGCGACCACGGCGGGCCGGCGCAGCAACGCGTGGATGCGCGCCAACAGCTCGGCCGGCGCGAACGGCTTGACCAGGTAATCGTCGGCGCCGCTCTCCAGTCCTTCCACGCGGCTTTCCACCGCATCGCGCGCGGTGAGCATCAGCACCAGAGTGCGGTCGCCGGCCGCGCGCAGGCGCGTCAACACGCCGAGGCCATCCAGTCTGGGCATCATCCAATCGAGGATGATCACGTCCGGCCGATGCGCCTGCACCTCAGCCAGCGCCTCGTTGCCGTTGGCGGCGCTTAACACGCGAAATCCTTCATACAGCAGGGTCCGCTGAAGCATCTTCAGGAGCTTCGTATCATCATCCACGATCAGAACCGTTGCCATCGCTCTCACCCGCGCTCGACGGAGAAATCCGTCTGTTTCTGGCCCGAATTATACTACGTTCTGGCTTAGATGATACTGAGCGAAAGCTGTGTAGGCGCTGAGAGAACGTGCGGGACGGGGTGAAACTTGCGCATCAGGCGCAGCAGTTGTGGTATAATCGTGCCTTATGTTTGACCTGCGCGTGATCTTTGGGGGGATGGTCTGCCTGGCGCTCGCCGGGCTGACGGCGTTTTGGGCGGCCTCGGCGGCCACGCCGGCCGTGATGGTCGCGCTCGACCAGGCGGCGACGGCGTCCCCGACGTCAACTCGGCCCGCCACAGCCGCCGCCGAGCCGAGCGCCACGCCCGGCCCGCTCCCCACCGCCACGGCTACCGCGTCGGCGGCGCCGACGAAAGCGCCGAGCGCCACGCCCGGCCCGCAGCCCGCCGTCATCGCGGCGACGGCCGACGCAATGGGCCGCGCTGCGGCGACTGCTACCCTGAGATCACCGCCAACCGTCGCCCAGCGTCCGACCGTTGCGCCAGACGAGACGCGGCCGCCGGCCGCCGGCCCCTTGCGGCCGTCCGTGCCCGCGGCGCTCCCGAGCGTCAGCCTCGCCGCCGATATCCCGTATGTCGTGCGGCCGGGCGCGCCTCCCCAACAAACCAGCCTGGATGTGTATCACCCGGCCGCCGCGGGCTTGCCGGTGCTGATCTACATCCACGGCGGGGGCTGGTCGAGCGGCGACAAGGCGGACGTCGGCGCAAAAGCGGCCTACTTCACAGCGCACGGCTTCGTGTTCGTCAGTGTCAACTATCGCTTGATTCCCTCAGCCTGGCCGGCGCAACAGGCGGCCGATGTGGCCGCGGCCGTGGCCTGGGTCAAGGGGAATATCCGGGATTACGGCGGCGACGGGGCGCGCCTGTTCTTGCTCGGCCATTCGGCCGGCGCGCACCTGGCCGCGTTGATCGCTGCGGATGAAAGCTATCTGCAGGAGCTAGGACTGGGGCCGGGGGCGCTGCGCGGGGTGATCCTGCTGGACAGCGCCGCCTACGATGTCGAGCAATTGATGCGCAGCCCGGAGGGGCAGGCGGAACCGTTCCGTTCCGCCTTCGGCGACGATCCCGGCCAGTGGCGGCGGGTCTCGCCGCGGGCGAAGGTCGGGCCGGGCAAGGAAATCCCGTCGCATCTGCTGCTGCTCTCCACATCGAGCGGCCAACGCCGGCCCGCGGCCGAAGGCCTGGCGGACGCGCTGCGCGCGGCGGGCGTCTACGCCCACATCGCCGACGCTTGCAGCTTCCGCAACCACGTCACCATCAATGAGGAGTTGGGGCGCGCCGACGACCCGGCCATCGAGGCAGTGCAGGGGTTCCTTGACATGCTATTACGCGCCGCGGCCGGTGGCCGCGGCGGCGTTGAGGTGCTCCGGCCGCGACCCTGAACGCGCGACCGACCAGACCCTATGATTGTCCCACCAGCGCGCGGCCGTAGAACTGCAAATACTCCGGTGTATGCTTCGCCCAATACTCCGAGGCATGGTAGCCCGGATTGAGATGCCACTCGTGGCTGATGCCTCGCTGCGCCAGCGTGTCGTGCAGGCCAGCCGTCACCGCAAGCCACGGATCGTTCGCGCCAATGTCAAGCCAGATACGCAGCGTGTCCAACCTGGCCGCAGTGCGCGCCAGCGACACTGGATCTTTGCTCTCGAACTCGGCGTCGGTCCCCAAAAACTGAAGGCTGTTGTGGTCAGGGTACAGGCTGGGGCTGTGCGCGCCGGCCACGCCGAAGATGTCTGGATGCGTGAACGCCTGGTAGAGCGCGCCCCACGCGCCCATAGACAGCCCGCCGATCGCCCGCGCCGACCGGTCACGGATCGTGCCGAAGGCCGCGTCAATGTGGCCCACCACTTCATACGCCATATAATCCCCGTAGCGCGGCGTGTTGTTGATCCCATTCGCCCAGTAGCTTTTATCGCCCTGCGGCAATACGATGATCAACGGCTGGAGCGCGCCGGCCTGAATCTGCTGATCGGCCGCCTCGAAGATCCCCAGCGCGGCCCACTCGTCGAGCACCCCGCCCCCGCCGTGCAGCATGTAGAGCACCGGATAGCGCCGGGTCGTTTGCCCATAGCCGGGCGGCAGATAGATCCAATAGGGCATCTCTTTGTTCAGCAGATCGCTGTGAAACGAACGGGCATAGATCGAGCCGGTCAGCGGGCCGATGTATTCGGTGAGCAAATACTCACTATCCGGCGGCAAAGGCGGCAGCGGCTCAACCGGCGCCGATGCTGGCTTTGCCGGCGGCGCGGCGGTCGCCGCGACCGGCTGGGCGGCGCTGGCCGCCGCTGGTTGGCCCGCCTGCGCGAGGGGCAGTAAACTGGCCGTGATCCGTTGGATCAGCGATGTCACCGGCGCCGCCTCAACCCCAGGCGCCGGGGCGACCACCGAGGGTGTGGCCTCCGCCGCATTTAGCGAAGCGACAGCCGGCAGCGCGGGCGTGGTGGCCGGACGCGGCGTGCCGGTAAACTGAGACGCCGCGGGCGTAGCTTCAGATTGCGCCAGCGCAACAGCCTTGACCGGCATTCCCGGCGCGTCCGTCGTGGCCGGCGCCGTGGCTTTCAGCGTGCCGGCGCCGACCGGCGCGGGCGTCGCTGACGGGAGCGCCAGGTTGACGATCGGCGTCCCATAGGCGCGAGCGCGGGCCAGGATCGCCTCGGCAGCCAGGTCGGTCGCCGGCCAGGCAAGGCTGGCGACGGGCGTCCCATAGGCGCGGGCGCGCGCCAGCACATCATCGGAGACCAGCAGCGTCGAGGCGTGCGTGCGGGGCGTCGGCAGCCAGGGCAAAATCACTGCGGCCAGGATCGCCACCGCGACCGGGCTGGCGCGCCAGATGGATTGCGTCTTGGGGGTCGGCTCCAGCACGTGCCGGCGGATCATCACCCAGATCAGCAGGACCGAGGCCGCCTGGCAGAGCGCGTTGAGCCACCACGGGCTGGCCATCGCCAGTCCGAACGGCGTCAATGCCAATGCCACGAATGCGACTACGGCCACGTGCGCGGTGAACGCGTAGAGCGAATTCTGCCCCAGCGGCGCCAACAGCCAGGCGAGCGGCCGGCTCACCACGCGCCAGTGACGGGTCAGGACAAGGAACATGAAGGGGATCACGACCGCGGCGGCGACAATCCGGCCGATGCGGAGATCGGTCTTGCCGAACAAGAACTCCTGGAGCCAAAGCTGCGCCCGGACGAACGCGCCGGCCGAGATGCCGAGCTGCGCCGGAAGGGCAGCCGCCGGCAGCTCCGACAGGATGAAGAGCGCGATCAGACCCAGGAACGCCAGGCCCAAGCCGAGCTGCCAATGCCGCGCGCGGCGCTGTGTGAGCACCGAGAGGCGATCCCGCTGATACCCGAACGCCAGGCCGTTGAAGAAAAGCAGTTGCCACGCGGCGAAGACAAAGAGATGGTTGCCGGCGATGGACCAGGTGGCCGCGGCTTCCGCGGGGAAGAGCTGCTGCACGCCCCACACCAGCCACGACAGCCCGACCAGCAAACGTGTCTTTCCTTCGACCATCAGGAAAAGCGCGGCCGGCAGGATGGCGAAGAGCAGCATGTAGAGCAACAGCACATCGGCCAGATAGTAAGTACGATGCAGCGTCAGCACGCTTACCACCAGGTTGAGCGAACGTGTGAAATCCACCCCTTGCGCCCACGGCAACCCGGCCAGCTCGGAAAGGGGCAACAACACGAGCGTAATGCCCACCGTCAGCAGGTAGAGGGACAGGGCGCGCGCCCACACCTTGCGCACGGCCGCGACGAAGCCATCGCGGGCGACGATCCGGCGATAGATCAACCCGGCCATCAGCCCGGAAAGCAGGATGAAGCCCTCGGCTGCCGACACGAAGAACCGGTTGCCCCCGGTGAGCAAATAGAGCGGCGAAGCCCCGCGCACGTGGTCTACGATCATGGCGAGGACGAAGAAGCCGCGCAGCAGGTCAATGCGCAGATCGCGGCCTTGCGCGGTGATGTACGCGGGCCGGACTACCCCAGCCGCGTCCTGCGGCCGGCCGCTCCACGGCAGCAGATAGGGGTCGGCATCAGTGTCGCCTGTCCTGAGCGCGGCCGAAGGAGTCGCGGCAGGCGGTTCGTCAGCCGGCCGGGGGGCCGGCTTGCGCAGCCGGCGGAGCAATCGGTCGAGTGTTTGGGTTATCGCGAACATAGGTAGCCCCTGAATGAATTTCGTCGCATCGCGCCATGCGGCGGACGGCGAAGGGCCGGCTCCGTAGTCGCACTCCCTTCGTGGTCAATTTCCGCTCTCACCATAGCAGGTCCGTATGAGAATTGGGTGAGTATGAGCGATCCGCGATTTGACAACCCTCCGGCTTGATGCTAATTTCATCTTAGAAAACCAGCTCACCGCGCATTTCGGCCCGAATGATCCAGAAAGGCCGCGCATGATAACTCCAAACCATGTCCTGGACAACGCGGCCAACGCCAACGGGAGGAATCGGGGAATCCAAGTATAGAGGTGCAGGAGATTCTGGTCGAACACGAGCTGATTTGATCATCACAGCCGCCACAGCCGATGTTGCGATCGAGGGAGACGCCGCCCAACATGGGGGCAGGCGCGCCCAACATGGGGCGCGCTATCCCCGACATGAGGGAAACGCTCCCCCAAATAGGGCGAAGAGAATCCCAAGTTGGGCGAAGGTCGTCCCGATTCGGGGGCGCTTTCCCCCAAACCCAACGCGAGATTCCCCGAATGGGGGCAGGATCGCCCCAATCGGGGGAAGCGTCCCCCCAAATCGGGCGAGGCGTCTCCGGAGTTGGGGAAAGGTTGCCCTTTGTGCGCGGGGGTGTTTGGATCGCGGAGGCGCGAAGGGACGCGAAGCGCACGAAACGCGAAGATCGAAGCCTCTATCCGCGGTGACCGTCTTCGCGTCCCTTCGCGTTTCGCGATCTTCGTTATTCTTTGTGGCTTCGTGCTCCGCACCACCGGCGACGCGCAGAACCCCGCCATACGCCCGATTCGCAGTTTGCGCTTGTTGTCGCGGCGGTTTTGAGCTATAATTTGGGCAAGCCTGGCGACACGAGGATAGTTGTCGGCATGAGCGCACTACCGAATATAATGAACACCAGGAGGCGTACAAATGAGCGTGGCAACCAGCCTATCAGATAACGTTGTACAACACCTGAACGGCCTATCTTTCGGCAAAGCCGACAACATCAACGACAAACTGGCGTTGTTGCTCGAAGCCGAGTATCGGCGCCGGCTGACGCGCTACAGCTTGACCGATCGCCAGCTTGGACAGAAATATCAAATGAGTTTCGCTGAGTTCGAACGCCAACACATTACGGAGCAGCGTGGTTATACCTGGGAGGTCGAATCGAACGCGATAGCTTGGGAAACGGCCGTGGATGGCGTCCGCACGGTGCGAGGATGGCTCAACGACCTGCTTGGGCGGGATCATGGGTCGAGGCAAGTGCGCCCAACATAGGGGAAAGATCACCCAACATCAAACATATCCTCCCCGACATAGGGGAGACCATCTCCGATCTTGGGGAACCGCTCCCCAAGATCGGGCGCTGAATCCCCAATGTTGGGCAGAGATCGCCCCAAGGAGGGGCGGCTTTCCTCGATAGTGGGCGTTGGATGCCCCGAATGGGGGGCGGATTGCTCCGATTTGGGGCGGCTTTCCCCGAAATAGGGCGAAGTGTCCCCGAAGTTGGGGAAGGGTTGCCCTGGCGCGGGAAGTGTTTGGAGCACGGAGGCGCGAAGGCGACGAAGGACGCGAAGCGCGAAGGGGGCGCGGCGACACTTCGCGGTCTTCGCGCTTCGTGATCTTCGCGTCCCTTCGCGGCTTCGTGCTCCGCCCCCCCCGGCGACGCGCAATGCCCTGTTCCACGCCCGATTCGCAGTTTACGCTTGTTGTCGCGGCGGTTTTGCGCTATAATCTGTGCAAGCGTGAATTCGTGAGGAAGGTATTGATAGGATCTCCACGGACTGGTGCAAGTGTCGGGGCGTCCGGCCTGCTCCAGACCGCTCTCGTTCACCGATTCTGAAGGCCGGAACACCATGAGCCAGGTCGTCATCGAAAATCCCGTCATCAACTCCCCCTTTGCCGAGCCGACGCGTCACTTTCGCTTCGGCGACGAGGGCATCACCAACGACATTGTCGCGGGCCGGCGTTCCAGCTCCTACTTCGTGCCGATTGCGCGCCCGCGCAAGAAGGGCGGGCAGCTCGCCTTCGAGACCGAGTGGATCCAGGAGCGCATCCAGGAAAATCAGCTCATCAACGATATCCGCGGCCGCGTGGCGCAGTGGCGCCGGGGCGGCTATGCGGGCGTCACCCCCACCACCGCCCGCCTCCTGGCGTATTGGACCCATCCTGAGCGCGAGAAGAAGCTCTTCTTCTGCCAGATCGAGGCGCTGGAAACCATCATCTATCTGACCGAGGTTGCGCCGCGGTACGGCGACTCCTGGATCGCGAACGCGTTGCGCGAAGGCAACGATCAATCCAACCCCGGCCTGCCGCGCGTGGCGCTGAAGATGGCGACCGGTTCCGGCAAAACCGTGGTGATGGCGATGCTGATCGCCTGGCACACGCTGAACAAGGCCGCGTATGGGCAGGACGCCCGCTTCGGCAACAGCTTCCTGATCGTGACCCCCGGCATCACCATCCGCGACCGGTTGCGGGTGCTGCTGCCCAATGACCCGCAGAACTACTACCGCCAGCGCGATGTGCTCCCCGCCCAAGAGATGGACCTGCTGGGCCAGGCCAGGATCATCATCACCAATTTCCACGCCTTCGCCCAGCGCGAGAGGATGGCCGCCGGACGGTTGACCAAGGCGATCCTGGCCGAGGGCGAAACCAGCCCCTTCACCGAGACTCCCGATCAAATGGTGCGCCGGGTGTGCCGCGAGCTGGGCACGAAAAAAGGCCTTATCGTCATCAACGACGAGGCCCACCACTGCTACCGCCGCAAGCCGGATGGCGAGGAGGTCAGGCTGACGGGTGATGAGCGCCTCGAAGCCCGGCAACGCGATGAAGAAGCGCGTGTCTGGATCTCCGGCCTGGAGGCGGTCAAGGCCAAACTGGGACTCAAGACGATTTACGACCTCTCGGCCACGCCGTTCTTCCTGCGCGGCTCCGGCTATGCCGAGGGCACGCTTTTCCCCTGGGTCGTCTCCGATTTTTCGCTGATTGACGCCATCGAGGCCGGCATCGTGAAGGTGCCGCGCGTACCTGTGGCCGATGATTCGATGGTCGGCGAGCAGCCCACCTACCGCGACCTGTGGCTGCGCATCCGCGAGGATCTGCCCCGGAAGGGACGCAAGACCGAGGCGGTCGCCGGTGAGCCGAAGCTGCCGCTGGAGCTCCAGGGCGCGCTGCATAGCCTGTACAGCAACTACGAGAAGTATTACCGACTGTGGGAGGAAGCGACTAAAGTCGCCACTACGAACGTTCGTAGTAACGACTTTAGTCGTTTGACGCCGCCGGTCTTTATCGTGGTCTGCAACAACACCAATGTGTCCAAACTGGTGTACGACTACATCGCCGGTTGGGAGAAGCCGACGGGCGATCGGACGGTCGTGCAGGCCGGGCAGTTGCCGATCTTCCGCAACGATGACGGCAACGGTAACTGGCTGCACCGCCCCAATACGATCCTGGTGGACAGCCAGCAGCTCGAATCGGGCGAGGCGATGAGCGACGACTTCAAGCGGATCGCCGCCCGCGAGATCGAGGAGTTCAAGACGGAGTATCGCATCCGCTTCCCCGGCCGCGACGCCGAGACGTTGACCGACGAGGATCTGCTGCGCGAGGTGATGAACACCGTGGGCAAGCCGGGCCGGCTGGGCGAGCAGGTGAGGTGCGTGGTCAGCGTCTCGATGCTGACCGAGGGGTGGGATGCGCAGACCGTGACCCACATCCTGGGCGTGCGCGCGTTCGGCACGCAACTGCTGTGCGAGCAGGTGGTGGGCCGCGCGCTGCGCCGCACGAGCTATGCGACCAACGCCGAAGGGCGCTTCGATGCCGAATACGCCGAGGTGTACGGCGTGCCCTTCTCGTTCATCCCGACTTCTGGCAGCAACCCCAACCCCAAGCCAGGGCCGATGCCCACCCGCGTGCGCGCGCTGGAAAGCCGGATCGCCTGCGAGATCACCTTCCCGCGGCTGGTGGGCTACCGCTACGACATCGCCGGCGAGCGGCTGGCCGCGACCTTCACGCCGGAGTCGCACCTGGCGCTCAGCACGCGCGACATCCCGACCATGACCGAGAACGCGCCGATCGTTGGCGAATCGAGCATCCACACCCTGGACGACTTGAAGCGCCGCCGGCCCAATGAGGTTGCGTTCCTGCTGGCGAAGCTGGCGCTGGAGAAGTACTTCCGCGACGATGAGGGCAACGACAAGCCGTGGCTCTTCCCGCAACTGCTGGCGTTCACGAAACGCTGGCTGGCGGAGTGCGTCACGCTCAAGGATCACACCTTCCCGCAACTGCTCCTGCTGATCGAGCACGCGCACGACGCGGCCGACCGGATCTATCACGCCATCGTCGCTGCGAGCACGGCGGCCGACCACGAGGGGGGCGACCGCAAGGGTGCGCCCCTACGGCCGATCCTGCGGCCATACGACACGGTCGGCTCCACACGCTTTGTGGACTTCGACACGACGCGGCCGGTCTACGCCACGCGGCCGGACAAATGCCACATCTCCCATGTCGTCGCCGACACCGGCTCGTGGGAGCAAAAGCTGGCCCAGGCGCTGGAGGAGCTGCCCGAGGTCGTGCGCTACGTCAAGAACCACAACCTGGGCTTCACGATCCCCTACACGATCAACGGCGAGGAACACCAGTACACGCCGGATTTCATCGCCTGCCTGGACGACGGGCGCGGGCCGGATGACCTGCTGAACCTGCTCATCGAGGTGAGCGGCGAGGCGAAGAAGGATAAGGCGGCCAAAGTGGCGACGGCGCGCACCTTGTGGATTCCCGCGATCAATAACCACGGCGGCTTCGGGCGGTGGGACTTCATCGAGATCAGCGATCCGTGGGACGCGGAGAATACGATCCGGGCGTGCGTTGTATCGCAATCCTCTGGATTGCACCCAACAGGAGCGGATCCATGTTGACCCATATCCATATCCGTAACTTCAAGAAACTGCAAGACGCAGGCTTCGAGCTTGGCAAATCGGTGGTACTGATCGGGCCGAACAACTCCGGCAAGACGACCGCGCTGCAAGCGTTGGCGCTGTGGGATATCGGGGTGCGACGCTGGAACGAGAAGTACGGCAGCAAGACATCGCCGAAGGAGCGGCCAGGGGTGACGATCAACCGCCGCGATCTGATCGCCATTCCCGTGCCCGACGCCAACCTCCTGTGGCGGGATCTGCACGTGCGCAGCATCGCAGGTCGGGGCAGCGGGCAGCAGCGAACGCAAAACATCCGCATCGAGATCCTGGTGGATGGGATCAACGAGGGCCGTGCCTGGTCGTGCGGCCTGGAATTCGATTATGCCAACGAGGAGTCGTTCTACTGCCGGCCCCTTCGTCTCGACGACGACGATCCGCCGAAGCGCATGCCCGTGCCGCCGGAAGCCGCGCTGACCAGGGTGGCGTTCCTGCCCCCGATGTCAGGGTTAGCCGATCGCGAGTTCATCAAGCAGACCGGCGAGGTGGGCGTGTTGATCGGGCAAGGCCAGACCGCGCAAGTCCTGCGCAACTTGTGTTATCAGGTCTATGGCGAATTGGAGGCTGTCTCGGCAGAAACGCTTCAGCTCAAAGAGTCACGGCCTGCATACGGCGAACACAGGTCGGAGTTCGCTGGCTCAACAGAATGGCAAGAGCTGACACGTCATATCAAGCGGTTGTTCGGCGTGACGCTGCTGCCGCCGAAGTATATCAAGGAACGCAGCGAGCTCGTTATGGCCTATGAGGAAGCGGGCGGCACGAAGCTGGATCTGTCTTCTGCCGGCCGCGGCCTGCACCAAACACTCCTGCTCCTGGCCTATCTCTACGCCAACCCGCAGACGGTCTTGTTGCTGGATGAGCCGGACGCCCATCTGGAGGTTTTGCGCCAACGGCAGACTTACCAACTGCTGACAGATTTGGCCGATCGGCAAGGTTCACAGATCATCGCTGCCAGTCATTCTGAGGTTGTGCTGAACGAGGCCGCCGACAGGGATATTGTCATCGCATTTGTCGGCAAGCCCCATCGCATCAACGACCGTGGCAGCCAGGTGGTCAAGGCGCTGACCGACCTGGGTTTCGAGCAGTACTATCAGGCGGAGCAGACCGGCTGGGTGCTCTACGTCGAGGGCGCGACCGATCTGGCGATCCTGAAGGCCTTCGCCCGGACACTGGCGCATCCTGCGGCGGAGGTCCTTGAGCGGGTGTTCGTCTCTTACGTCAGCACCAATCTCCCGCAGCGCGCCCGTGACCACTTCTGGGGTTTGCACGAGGCGAAGGAGGCCCTGGTTGGCCTGGCGTTGTTCGACCGTCTCGAAAAGAAGCTCCAGGAAGGCGGCCCACTCACCGAACTGATGTGGCGCCGGCGGGAAATCGAAAACTACCTGTGCCAGGAGCCGGTGCTGCTGCGCTACGCCCGACACGAGTTTTCCGATGACCTGTTCGGCGCAGCCGAAGCAGATCGCAGAGAAACCGCGATGCGCAACGCCATCACCGAAGTTTCGGCCGCTCTTCGGACTCTACGCAATCTTGATCCCTGGTCACCCGAGATCAAGGCGACCGATGAGCTTCTCAATCCGGTATTTCGGACGTACTTTGCCAAGTTAGGGCTGCCCAATCTACTCTTGAAGAGTGATTACCACATCCTCGCGAGTCTGGTTTCCGCAGATGAGATTGACGCCGAGATCGTTGAAAAGCTGGATGCCATTGTCGGCGTGGCTGCGCGAGCAAGGCCGCGAACCGGCTGAGTGGCAACGCTGCCAGACAGTTCTATTCGGCTCAGGCGGCGGCTTCGGGCGGTGGGATTTCATCGAGATCAGCGATCCGTGGGATGCGGAGCACGCGATTCGGGGGGCATCAGCGCCGCAAGCTGACGAACTGAGACGATATTGACCGGCCCTCGGCCGCCGTGGTAGAATGTGTACAGAATGAGCATCATCAGCAGTTGGAGGCGACAGTGGAAACTCTGAACGTGGTGGAGGCGCGGCGCAACTTTTCGGAAATCATGGCGCGGGTGGCCTATCAGCGCCAACGCGTCGTCGTCGAGCGCAAGGGCCGGCCCATGATGGCGCTGATCAGCGTGGAGGACCTGCGCCGGCTGGAGGCATTGGAACGCGACGCGGACGATGCCCGCAAGCGACGGGCGGCGGCGTTGGCTACGGCCGCGGCCGCGCGCGCGGCCATTCGCGCCGAGCGGGGCGGCGTCCCTCTGCCAGACGCCGGCGACACCCTGGCCCGGCTCAGAGAGGAGCACGTCGGTGAGCCGCCAGATCTGCGTTGACGCCAGCTTCGCGCTCAAGCTGGTGCTCGATGAGCCGGGCAGCGAGCAGGTGGCGGCGTTGTGGGCCGCGTGGACGGCCGAGGGCGCGGCGCTCATCGCACCCTGCCACCTGGCCTTCGAAGTCACGTCCGTCATCCGGAACCATGTCTACCGCCGCGAGATCAGCGCCGAGGTTGGGCAGCAGGCCTTCGAAGCCTTTCTGACGCAGGAGATCGAACTGCGCCATCCCGGTGACCTGGAAGTGCGCGCGTGGGAGTTGGCCGCGCGCTTCAACCGACCAACGGCCTACGATGCCAGCTACCTGGCGCTGGCCGAAAGCGCCGGCTGCGAGTTGTGGACAGCGGATGGCCGGCTGATCAAAGCAGTGGCCGGCGCGTTGCCGTGGGTCAGAACGCTGGACGCGTAAAGGCCTGCACACCGGAGCGAGGAGAATCGCGCCCATGCCCAAACCCACTTCCATCACCGCCCACAAACACACCGACCGCCGCGCCAACATTCCTACCGAGGAGCTGCGCGACTTCGTTGCCGCGGACGAGAACGCACCGGTGACGCTCCGCTACCCCCGTGACCCGTCGTTGGACCCGCAACTGGTCTGGCAGGGCAAGGATGCGCAGGACGGCGAAGACCTCCTCGTGCCGGCGGTGCCGATCTACATCCAGGAGAAGATCCACCCGCAGTCCATCATCAACGACCTGCTGGCCCAGGCCGCCAAACCCGGTTCCGCGCTGCGCGAGGAGGCCGCGGTCTATCAGTTGAACCTCTTCGCGGATTTCAACGGCGGGCCGGAGGAGTTCGACCAGAAGGTAGAGTTCTACGCGCACGAACAGAACTGGGCCAACCGGCTGATCCTGGGCGACTCCCTCCTGGTGATGGCGAGCCTGGCCGAGAAGGAGGGGCTGCGGGGCAAGGTGCAGATGATCTATATTGACCCGCCCTACGGCATCAAGTTCGGCTCTAACTGGCAGGTGAGCACGCGCAAGCGGGACGTGAAGGACGGCAAGGCCGAGGACGCCACCCGCCAGCCGGAGCAGATCCGGGCGTTCCGCGACACCTGGAAGCTGGGCATCCACTCCTACCTGGCCTACCTGCGCGACCGATTGGTCGTGGCGCGCGAGCTGCTGACCGAGACCGGCAGCGTCTTCGTGCAGATCGGGGATGAGAACGTGCATCTGGTGCGGTGCGTGATGGATGAGGTGTTTGGGAGCGAGAGCTTTTGTAATATCATCTCTTTTGTCAAGACCAGCGGAGCTACGTCTTCTATTCTACCTTCAATCTCGGACTATCTGCTGTGGTATGCGAAGAATCGTGACGTGGTGAAATACCGACAGCTTTATGCGGCTCAGTCACCATTTGAAAATCCCTACGAGCGTTACATTTGCATCGAGACAGATGACGGTGTGGTCATTGATTTGTCAGTTGCGCAGAAGCTCGGGGACGCTCCACTTCCATCAGGGAAAGTGCTGCGACTCAGGGCCACTGACTCTCAGGGGCAAAGTAGTGATTCAGGCACAGCTGTGACTCTGAGCGGTCAGGCGTATCTTCCACCTGTCGGTCGTCATTGGACTATTACAGCAGTCGGCATGCAAAAAGTCGCAGATCGAGGACGGGCCTTTGGCGTAGGTAATACCCTTCGATGGAAGTCCTATCACGACGAGTTCGCCCATAAACCTATCCATAATAACTGGACTGACATCAGCCCAACTGGATTTGGCGACGAGAAGATCTACATCGTTCAAACAGTGAGTAATATCGTTGCCCGCTGCCTCCTCATGACCACCGACCCCGGCGATCTGGTGCTCGACCCGACCTGCGGCAGCGGCACGACGGCCTACGTCGCGGAGCAGTGGGGCCGGCGCTGGATCACGTGCGACACCTCGCGCGTGGCCCTGGCGTTGGCGCGCACCCGGCTCATGTCGGCCCGCTATCCCTACTACCTGCTGGCCGATTCGCCGGAGGGCGTGAAGAAGGAGATGGAGATCAGCGACGCCGGTTCCTTCGGCGAAACAACGAAGGCCGCCGCGCTGATGACGATGGGGGACCTCCGCAAGGGCTTCGTCTACAAGCGCGTCCCGCACGTCACCCTGAAGTCTATCGCCAACAACGATGAGATAGACGCCATCCACGCGCGCTGGCGGGAGAAACTCGAACCGCTCCGCGCCGACCTCAATGCGGCGCTGGGCCAGGCCTGGGAAGAATGGCAGGCGCCGCGCGAACTGCCTCCAGCGAAGACCTTTGAGGTTTCGGAAACCTCAAAGGTCTGGGCTGACGCGACGCGTCTTCACGGCGAATGGTGGCAGGCCCGCCGCGACCGCCAGGCCGAGATAGATGCATCCATCGCGCGCCGCGCCGAGACCGAGACGCTCTACGATCAGCCTTACGAGGACAACAAACGCGTGCGCGTCTCCGGCCCCTTCACTGTGGAAAGCCTTTCCCCGCATCGGGTGCTCTCCACCGATGACGCGGGGGCCGCTGCGGCAGGCGATCTCGCCAGCGCCGACTTCACCACGCTGATCCTGGACAACCTGCGGAAGGCCGGCGTGCAGAACACGCGCAAGGCGGAGCGGCTCACCTTCAACCGGCTGGATCCATACGCGGGCGTCTGGCTGCACGCGGCCGGCGAGTACACCGATGCCGCAGGCAAGCCCCGCCGCGTCGCGGTCTCCATCGGCCCGGAGCACGGCACGGTCGGCCCGCAGCAGGTCAAAGAAGCCGCCAAGGAAGCGGTGCAGGGAATCGGCTTCGATCTGCTCGTGGTCTGCGGCTTTGCCTTCGACCCGCACGTCTCCGAGGAGGTCCGGCGCTACGGCCAGCTCACGGTGCTGCCGACGAAAATGAACCCCGACCTGGCGATGGGGGATGAGCTGCTGAAGAAAACCGGCGCGGGCAACCTCTTCATGGTCTTCGGCGAGCCGGACGTGGAGATTCGGCGCGTCGACGGTAGGGGCGATCCCTTGCGGTCGCCCAGGGCAGGCGCAAGACCTGCCCCTACAGAGGACGAGCGAATCGTGGTTGAAATCCTCGGCGTGGACGTCTACGACCCGACCACGGGTCAAATCCGCAACTCCTCCACCGACGACATCGCCTGCTGGTTCATAGACACCGACTACGACGGCGAGAGCTTCTTCGTGCGGCACGCGTATTTCACCGGCGCGGAGGAGCCTTACGACAAGCTCAAGCGGGCGCTGCGAGCGGAGGTGGACGAGGCGGCCTGGGCCGCGCTCTATCGCACGGTCAGTCGGCCCTTTGCGCGGCCCGCGTCGGGGAAGATCGCGGTGAAGGTGATCAATCACTATGGGGATGAGGTGTTGAAGGTGTTTACAGTGTAAGTGGGGATTGTTGAAGCAGGGGCTGGATGTGAACGCCGCCGACCTGACCTTCCTGGCGACGGAACGCGACCAGATCACCGACTTGGTGGCGAACCTGGCCGCATTGGATGCGCAGCAGGAGGCGCTCAAGGCGCAGACGCAGCAGGTGACGCAAGCCCTTGACGCCCAGGTCGGTCAAATGGCCGCGCTGGAAAGCCGTGTGCGCGCCAGCCTGAAAGGGAAATACGGCGCGCAGAACGAGAAGCTGGCGGAGTTTGGGATCAAGCCGCGGCGGTCGCGTGCCGCGGCGAAACCGGCCGGCTGAGCGGACACACCGGGCTGGCGACCGCCGCGGGCCGGCGCGGCGGTCGCCAGCCCATTTTCGATCCACATGAATTCACCGATCCGCGGCGATTTGTCAGCGTCCGGGGATTCGAGTATCATCTGCCCAATCACCTCACGATCGAGACACATCGAGGAAAGCCGGATGCGCATGAACACCGAAACAACAAACACTCGCGTCGCCCTCGTCACCGGCGCGGGACGGGGGATCGGACGGGGGATCGCGTTGGCGCTGGCCGGCCGCGGCTGGGCCGTTGCGATCAATTATCGCGGCAACGCGGCGGCCGCGCAGGAGACGGCGCAAGCGGTGACGGCCGCGGGGGGCCGGCCGCTCCTCGTGCAGGCTGACATCGCCCAGGCCGCCGACCGCCAACGCCTGCTGGATGAGACGCTGGCCGCGTTCGGCCGCCTCGACCTGCTGGTGAACAACGCCGGCATGGCCCCGCGGCAGCGCGTGGATCTCCTCGAGACCAGCGAGGCCTCCTACGACGAAGTGCTGGCGGTCAACCTGAAAGGGCCGTTCTTCCTGACACAGGCCGCGGCCAAGATTATGCTCGCCCAAATCCGAGCCGGGGCCAGTTACGCGCCAAAGATCATCAACATCGGCTCGATCAGCGCGTACACCGCCAGCATCAGCCGGTCGGAATACTGCCTGTCGAAGGCCGGGCTGGCGATGATGACGAAACTCTTCGCCGACCGCCTCGCCAACGAAGGCATCAACGTCTACGAGCTGCGGCCCGGCATCATCGAAACCGACATGACCAGCGTCGTCCGCGGCAAATACGACCGCCTGCTCGCCGACGGCCTGACCCCCATCCGCCGCTGGGGCCAGCCCGCAGACGTCGCCGCGGCCGTCGTCGCCATCGCCGAGGGCTACCTGCCCTTCTCCACGGGGGAAGTGATCAACGTGGACGGCGGGTTCCATTTACGGAGACTGTGATGACGGACGAAGGACGAACGACGAACGACCGCCGACTCACCGATTCGTCCTTCGTCATCCGTCCTTCGTCCTTCGTCATCCGTCCTTCGTCATTTGCTGATTTGCTGATTTGCGAGGTTCTCATGTCACCCACCCGCCGCCTTTCCGACATCCACGCCACGCTCGCCATCGTCAAGACCGCGAACGTCGGTCGCGAAGAGTATCTCGACCACATGACCTTCCGGGTCAACACCCGGCCGCTCTTCACCGAGCCGTTCGGCCCCATCGTCGGGCTGAAGGAGGAGTGGGCGAGCCAGGGCGCCACGCCCGACGAGATCAACATGTCCGCCTTCTGCTACCGCCACCCCGCCGAAGGCCGCATCCCCGTCCACACCGGCTGGCTGGGCGGGCCAGAGGAGGAGATCCTGGCGGAGACGGACGCGGAGATCATCGCCCGCGACCGCTATGGCCGCCGCGTCAAGCTGCCGAAAGGCTTCGCCACGATCGCCCTGCCGCTCGATTATCCCGTGCGCACGATGGACGACTGGCTGAAGCTCAAGCATCACTACGAGTTCTCCGAGGAGCGCTTCGCGCCGGGATGGGAAGAAATCGCGCGGGAACATCTGGCGGTCGGCCGCATCGTGTCGATCGCGATCCCCGGCGGCTTCGACGAGGCGCGCGAGCTGATGGGGGATGCCGAGGTGTGCATGGCCTACTACACCCAGCCGGAGCTGATCCGCGACATCCTCCAGACCATTGGCGACACCGCGTACCGCGTGCTCGACCGGGTGTCGGCCACGGTGCAGGTGGATCAACTGACGGTGCACGAGGACATGGCCGGTCGGGCCGGGCCGCTCATCGGCCCGCGACAGATGCGCCAGTTCGTCGTCCCGTATTATCGCCGCATCTGGGATTTGCTGCGGGGCCGCGGCGCGCGGCTCTTCTGGATTGACTCCGACGGCGACATCACGCCGATCCTGCCGCAACTGATCGAGGGCGGGATCAACGTGATCTTTCCGGTGGAGCCGGTCGGCGGGATGGACATCGTCAAGCTGCGCGAGCAGTACGGCGCGCAGCTCGCCTTCATCGGCGGGCTGGATAAGCACGTCCTGCGCCGCAGCCGCGAGGAGATCGTCGCAGAGCTGGAGTACAAGATCCCGCCGATGGTGCGCTCCGGCGCGTGCATGTTGGGGCTGGATCACCGCATCCCCAACGGCACGCCGATCGCCGCATATCGCTTCTACCATGCGAAGGCGTGGGAGATCCTGGAGCGGGAAACCGCCAAACCACATGCCTGAAAGCGAAATATGAACGAATCTATGATCGCTGGCCGGGTGCTGCGCTCCAGCACGACCGGTTTCACCATTGGCTGCCAACAGGTGATCGCAGAGCAAAGCCATGTCGCGCCGGCGTTCGGCGCGCTGGTGAAGGCGCATAATCCTGACGGCAGCGTCACCTATGGGCTGGTCTACAATGTCACAGTCGAGGATGATCCGTTCGTGCGCCAACTGGTGGCCGCGGGCGTGGAGGATGAGGAATTCATCGCCGATCAACGCCAGCGGCGGCAAGTTCCGGTAGCTGTGGATGTCCTGGTCGTGGGGCACGGCCAGTCCAAGACGCCAGGCAGCGCGGTGATGGACGTCTATTATCGCCTGCCCCAGCAGCCCCCCGGCGCCCTCGACCGCATCTACATCTGCAATGGGGCCGAGGTGCGCCGCTTCACCGAGCGCAACGATTGGCTCCGTATCGTGCTGGGCGCGGCTGATGCGCCGGCCGATCAGCTCATCGTTGCGGCCCTGCGCGCCGGCGCCGATGCTCGCCCCACCAACCAGGAGAAGGATGCCTATCGCATCGCCGCCGGCCGTGAGCTGGCCCGGCTGCTGGCGCTGGATTTGACGCGCCTGGACGGTATCTTGCGACAATTGTCGTAGAAAGACAGCGAACAAACTGATCCTTTGACTCGGAGGTATACCAACATGTCTACGCCCACACTGCTCGCGAAACTGCACCGGTTGAGCCACGACTCGTTCCGGTTCGACGGCCCCCCGATCATCTACATTGATCCCTGGAAGCTGGCGCCCGGCAGTCCGCTGGCCGATCTGATCCTGGTGACGCACGATCATTTCGACCACTGCTCGCCGGAGGATGTCAAGAAGATCAGCGGCCCGGCCACGGTCATCATCGCCTGCCCATCGGCCGCGGCCAGGCTCGCCGGCGCGCGCAGCCTGCGCCCCGGCGAGAAGACGGCGATGGGCGAAGTGACGGTGGAAGCCGTGCCGGCCTACAACGTAAACAAATTCCGCAGCCCCGGCGTCCCCTTCCACCCCAAAGCGGCCGGACACAACGGCTACATCATCACGATCGGCGGTGAACGGCTGTATCACGCCGGCGACACCGACCACATCCCGGAGATGGCCGGCTATCGCTGCGATGTCGCGCTCCTGCCGGTCTCCGGCACCTACGTGATGACCGCCGACGAGGCGGCCGCCGCGGCCGCCGACATCGCGCCGCGCGTGGCCGTGCCGATGCACTACGGCGACATCGTGGGCGGCCGCGCGGATGTGGAACGGTTCAAGGGGTTGTGCGAGAGAGCCGGGATCGCCGTTGTGGTCTTATGATGATGTCAGTGTACGACTCAGTTGACTCGCGGCGCGCTTGCTATTGATCGGTGGGTAGACTATAATGCGGCTATGTGAACATCGTGGAAGCGAGGTGTCTGATGGAACTAGCATTGGTGACGGTTCGTCAACCCTGGCAGACCCAAGTCCTGGCGCCGGCATGAGGAGGTTAGGATGCCCTGGCTTAGTTTCTTCATCGGCGCGCTTCTCGGCTGGCTCATCGGTTGGCTCATTGATCTCTTGATCTGCCGCCCCCGCCGGCAGGCGACGGAGGCAGGATTACGCGGAAAGCTGGAAAGCGCCACCCAGGAAGCCGCGGTATTGCAGGCGCAGCTTTCCGCACACAAAGATCTGCAGATCCACCTGGATGGCGCCAGGCGCGAGACGGATGCCTTGCGCGCACAACTTGCGGGCATGAAAGATGTACAGGCGCGGCTCAATGACGCCAACGATGAGGTCGGCTCGCTGAAGGCCCAGCTTGTCGGGATGGCGGCCTTGCCAGGCCGCCTGGCCGCCGCCGACCGCGAGAATAGCTCGCTGAAGGCCCAGCTTGCCGGGATGATAGCTTTGCAGGGACGCCTGGCGGACGCCGACGATGAGATCATCTCGCTCAACGTCCAGCTTGCCGGGATGAAGATCCTGGAAGGGCGTCTGGCCGACGCCAACGGTGAGATTGCTTCGCTCAACGCCCAGCTTGCCGGGGTGAGGATATTGGAGGGACGCCTGGCCGATGCCAACGGTGAGATTGCCGCGCTCAAGGCTCAGCTTGCGGGCATGGGCGGTCTCAAGGGTGATCTCGATGAATGGGATGCGCTCAAAGCCTTCCAGGATTCCCTGCAAGGCGGCCGGCGCCCCTGATCAGCCGAGCACGATGCGGGAAGAGAGATACCGCGATGCAGAAATCACGTGTTCGCTTCTGTGCGCTGTACAGACCAATCGGCGCACTGATCCTGCTGCTGATCATCCTGTTCTTGCTCTTGCGGGCTTGCGCCGCGCCGGCCCCGGTCGCCGTTCCGACGATCGCCGCGCCGACTGTTCCCGCTCCAACCGTGGTCGCGCCGACCGTCGCTCTTCCGACGGTGGCCGCGCCAACCGTCGCCGTTCCAACGATCGCCGCGCCGACCGTTGGAGCGCCTACTGCCGCGCCGACCGTCGCTGTTCCGACGGTGGCCGCGCCGACCGTTGTAGCGCCCACTGCCGCGCCGGTTGCGCTGCCGAAGATCAATGCGCCGGCCCCTGCCGATTTCACCGCGGATGGCGTGAAGTTGACCGGGACCGGACAGTCCGGCGAAACAGTGGAAGTGTGGGATGGCGTCGCCAGGCTCGGTACGGTGAAAGTCGGCGCCGATGGGACTTGGGCGCTCACCGGCAAGCTGGCAGAGGGCAGTCACAAGCTGCTGGCGCGCACGGTGGATGCCGCGGGCAAAACCCTCAACGAAGCGCCCGCGGTGGATGTCGTCGTGCCCAAGATGCAGACGACGACGCCCACGCCCGATCTGACCGCCGCGGGCCAGGTTCACATCGTCAAGGAAGATGATTGGCTCTCCAAGCTGGCGCAGATTTACTACGGCGACGCGCGGCTATACACCTTGATCATAGAGGGGACCAACGCCAAAGCCGCGGTGGATCCCACCTTCACCAAGATCACGGACCCGAATCGTATTGAGCTGGGGCAGAAGTTGTGGATCCCGGCGCGGCCGGCCGGAAGTTGATCTCGCGTCAGGACACGCGTGGGCAAATCGAGTGAAAACCCAGGGAACACACAAAAAACCCGGCTTCTCTACGGAAGCCGGGTTTTTGTTACTTGTCAGCCAATCGGCCTAGTACATCTCAGGATTCGGGGCCGGGGCGGCCGGTTTTTCCTTTTCCGGGATGTCAGTGACCAGGCATTCGGTGGTCAGGATCATGGCGGCGATGGAAGCCGCGTTCTCCAGCCCGCCGCGGGTGACCTTGGCCGGGTCAATGATGTTCTTGGTCACCATGTCGCCATAATCTTCGGCCATCACATCGAAGCCGATCTTCTTGTTCTTCTTGTTCTTCTGCTCGCGGCGGACATTCTCGACCACCACGGCGCCATCGTAGCCGGCATTTTCGGCCAGGGTCGCCATGGGCATGACGAGCGCCTTGCGCAGGATCTTGACGCCGGTCAGGATATCTCCCTCCAGGCCCTTCTCCACCGCATCCAGCGCCTCGATGGCGTTCACCAGCGCCACACCGCCGCCGGGCACGATGCCTTCTTCGACGGCCGCGCGGGTTGCGCTCAGGGCATCTTCCACGCGATGCTTCTTTTCCTTCAGCTCAACCTCGGTGCCGGCGCCCACCCGGATGATCGCGACGCCGCCCGCCAGACGAGCCAGACGCTCTTGCAGCTTTTCCTTGTCGTAGTCGCTGGTGGTGGCGTCAATCTCAACACGAATCTGCTCGATGCGGCCCTTGATGCCGCTGGCATCGCCCTTGCCGCCGACGATGGTGGTGTTGTCCTTGTCGGAGATGATTTTGTCCGCCTGACCCAGGTCGCTGATCATCGTGGTTTCGAGCTTGCGGCCCAGCTCGTCGCTGATGACCGTGCCGCCGGTGAGGATAGCGATGTCACCCAACATGGCCTTACGCCGATCGCCGAAGCCCGGGGCCTTGACGGCCAGCACGTTCAACATGCCGCGCAGCTTGTTCAGCACCAGGGTCGCCAGCGCCTCGCCGTCCACATCCTCGGCGATGATGACGATCTCGCGGCGGCCGAGCTGCACCAGCTTCTCGAGCAGTGGGACGATGTCGGTGGCGGCGGAGATCTTCTTGTCGGTGATCAGGATGTACGGGTTGTTGAGCTGGGCTTCCATCGCCTCGGGGCTGGTGATGAAGTACGGGCTGATGTAGCCGCGATCAAATTCCATACCCTCGACGTACTCGGTCTCGAACTTCAGGCCCTTGGCCTCTTCGACCGTGATGACGCCGTCCTTGCCGACTTTCTCCATGACATCGGCGATCAGGTCGCCGATTTCCTGATCCTGGGCCGAGATCGCGGCCACGGCGGAGATCTCCGACTTGGTGGAGATGGTGATCGCCTGCGACTTGATGTTAGTGGAAAGCGCGGCCACGCCCTTCTCGATGCCGCGCTTGAGCAGCATGGGGTTGGCGCCGGCGGCCACGTTCTTCAGGCCTTCGTTGACGATCGCCTGCGCCAGGACGGTCGCGGTGGTGGTGCCGTCGCCGGCGATGTCGTTGGTCTTGGTCGCCGCTTCCTTCAGAAGCTGGGCGCCCATGTTTTGGAACGGATTCTCAAGCTCGATCTCCTTGGCCACAGTCACACCGTCATGCGTGATGGTGGGCGCGCCCCACTTTTTATCGAGGGCGACGTTGCGGCCCTTGGGGCCGAGGGTGGCCTTGACGGCCTCCGCCAGGATATCCACGCCGACCTTGAGGTCGCGACGAGCTTCGTCGGAGAAACGCAACTGCTTGGCTGCCATAGTTTTAGAACTCCTTATTCGTCTTAGGCCATCACGGCCAGGATATCGGACTCGCGCAAGATCAACAGCTTCTTGCCGTCCAGCTTGATCTCGGTGCCAGAGTACTTGGCATACAGCACCTTGTCGCCGACCTTGACTTCCATATCAACGCGCTTGCCCTTCTCATCCGTGCGGCCCGGGCCCGCAGCGACGATCTTGCCCTGTTGGGGCTTTTCCTTGGCGGTTTCGGGCAGGATGATGCCACCGGCGGTGACTTCTTCCTGCTCGATCGGCTCGACGACGACACGATCAGCGAGTGGCTTGATGTTCATGGTCCAACAGCCTCCTAAAATTGTGGGTGAATATGGACAGAATGCGTTTAGCAGTCCATCGCTTTGACTGCTTAGCACTCTACCGGTCAGAGTGCTAACGGGGCTGATTTTACCCAAGATCGGCGCAGGCGTCAAATTTGGAGGGGGATGTTGTGCGAGGCGGCGCGGCGGCAGGGTGCGGGAAAGACTTCCGCAGTATGATCCGGGAGCGCCCTGAGCGACGCTATGCTATCCAGCCATCCCAAACAGGCCCATGTGCCTGGCCGATGAGACTTTTGTCACAGCACAGTCGCTATTGATCTGTCATAATTATGTATCCTACTTGTGCTAATATCACTTTGCTATCATATACGATATGCGTTATTATTGCACATCACCAGTTGTGAGTTCTACAGTACGTTTGATGTGAAGCGTCTACTTCGAGATGCCTGCCCTGATGCAACAGCTTACTTAACCTAACCAACCTATAAGGAGAACTATACCATGACAACTTCAATCACCACCGCCGGCGTCCATCACGTCGCCCTCACCGTCAGCGATGTGCGTCGCTCGCAGCAGTTCTACACCGAGCTGCTGGGGTTCAACTTCGTCACCGATTTCGGCCCGAGGGTCTTGTTGCACAACGGCAGCGTCCTGCTGGGCCTGACTCCGCCGCCCGACCCGGCTCAGGCCATTGCGAACGATCGTTTCAACGAGAACCGCATCGGTCTCGATCACCTGAGCCTGAGCGTGGCGAGCATGGCCGACCTGGAGGCCGCAGCGAAATTGTTCGACGCCAAGGGTGTCTCGCGCGGCGAGATCCTGTCGCTGACGCCGTTCGGCATCGCCGTGCTGGCCTTTCGCGATCCCGATAACATCCAGGTGGAGCTGACTGCGCCGTTGGCGTAAAGCGGGCGCGATGTTCATCTCAGCGCAGGAGCTTCGAGATGAGAAAGATTGCCTCCAAAGACGGTACACCAATTGCCTATGAAGCCAGCGGCGCGGGCTCTGCGCTCCTTTTAGTGCATGGCGGCGGCTCAACCCCGGAACGCTGGCGGCCGATTGCGTCGCGCTTCGAGCCGAGCTTCACCGTCTACAGGGTCGCCAGGCGCGGCGTGGGCGCCAGCGGCGACGCGGCTGACTACTCGATTGCGCGCCAGGCCGAAGATATCGCTGCGGTGGTCGAGGCCATCGGCGGGCCGATCAACGTCCTGGGCCACTCATTCGGTGGCGTGTGCGCGCTTGAAGCTGGCCTGTTGACGCATAGCATCCGGCGGCTGATCCTGTATGAGGCGCCGGTTGGGCCGCTGCTACCGCCGGGATTTGCGGATCGCCTGCAAGCCATCCTGGACGTCGGCGATCGCGGGCGTACTCAACCTGACCCTCGACAAGACCGCGATCTTGCGCGAGTGGTTCCGCATCCTCAAGCCGGGCGGCCGCTTGCAGGTGGGCGACATCCTGGTCGAGCGCGCGGTGCCCGCCGACGCACTGGACGATATCTCGCTGTGGACGGGCTGAATTGCCGGCGCTCTGCTGGATGCAGAGTTACTCCGCGCCGTGAGCGCGGCCGGCTTCGTGAATGCCGAGATCGTCTACAGATACGACAACTACGTGGATGTGCCCGACCCATCCGATGCGCTGGAGTTCGGCACGCGGGGCATCAGTTTCCGCGCGGCCAAGCCGCTGTGATCGCTAACCTGCAAGGAGGTCATCATGTTCCGCAACCGTATATTGATCCAAGCTGTTCTGTTGCTGGCTGCCGTGATCCTGCTGGCGGCCCCGCCGGCCGGCGCGCAGTCGGGGTACAGCGCCACGATCGCCAAGACATCGCAATACCCGGCCCCGCTCTGTCCCGGCACAAAGATCACCTACTCGATCGTCTTCACCAACACGTCGAGTAACACGACGCCGCCCGTCGCTGCCAGTATCGGTGACCCACTGCCGGCTGGCGTCACCTTTGTGGCCGGCTCGGCCACCGGCGGCGCGACCTACAACGCCGGCCTCAATCGCATCGAGTGGTCGGGTACCCTGTTGCCGATGGCCCCGAACAACAGAGTCTCGATCTCCTTCCAGGTCACGGTCAACGCCGGCGTGGCGACTGGCACGGCAATCAACAACACCGCGACCGGTACGCTGACCCCCGGCTCAGGGCCGGTTGTACAGGTGCAGTCATCCACCAGCGACACGGTGCTCTGCGGCACAGCCACCTACACGCCCACGGCCACGCCGACGCGCACCGCTACGCCCACGGTCACGCGCACGCCCACGCCGACCGCTACACCTACGCGCACGCGCACGCCCACGCCCACCCGCACCCCCACGCGCACGCCCACGCGCACTCCGACCCAGGTGCCGGTGGATCTCAGCGTCTACGCCATCGAGGTGACACAGGGCATCCAAAACCTGGCGAACGACATGCCGCTGGTGGATAGTCGGCGCACCATCGTGCGCGTCTATGTGCGCGAGGCGAACGATCGGCTGGTCGAAGGCGTGAAGACGCGGCTCCATGCTTATCGCAACGGGGTGCAACTGCCCGGTTCGCCGATCTATCCGCGCAACAAGGGCGGCGCCGGCACGATCATCCTCCAGCCGGGCGGCGGCAATCGCCTCAACCTCGAAGATTCCTCCTGGTACATGTTGCCCAAGGAGTGGCGCACGGGCGACGTTCAGCTCCGGGCCTGGGTCTGGTATGCGGGCTATCTGGGTCCTGACATCAACCCGGCCAATGACACCAAGGCCGTCACGGTGTCGTTCAAGAAGGCCCGAGTTTTCAACGGCGTGCTGGTGCCCGTTCACTTGCACCCCCAAGGCGACCCAGACCTGGGCACCCTCACCTTCTGGGGCACCGAAAGCTATGCCAAGAACATGTATCGCGGTGTGTACCGCTTCCATCCCGTCAGCAAGATGAACTGGTGGGCTTTCAACGATGCTTTGACGCCGATCATCCACGTGGACACCAACGAGTATGACATGACCAGCAGCTTCGACAAAGCGCTGCTGCTCGCCCGGCTCAATTGGTGGGATATGACGACCGACGACTGGGTGGACAATCTACACTACGTGGGCGGCGTACATCAAATGATTGACACCTCCGGCGCCTTGGGGCTGGGCGAGATAGATGGCTACGATGCGTGGGTCAAGATGGTGAACAACCTGGGCGGCTGGAATAGCTCGCCCTGGCATCTGGCCGGCAGCAACTCCTTTGCCCATGAAATGGCCCACAACCTGAATCGCAAGCATGTTGACTGCAACGGGTCAGAGGACGACCCCGACGGGAATTATCCCTGGCCGCGGCCCAATTGCCAGTTGGCGGCCATTGACCCCGCGGGCTACTATGGCATGGATGTCTACTACGAATCGTTCGGCCTGAGCGCGCCAGCCGTCATCAGCAATGATCCGACGGCCAGCGAACCGAACCTCGGCTTTCCGCTGATGGGCTACCGGCGCCCGCGCTGGATTGATCCCTACACCTACTGCGCTCTGCTCAAGAAGTACGGCATCAGTTGCTCGTTGTTCAACACAGCGGCCACAACAGCCGGCGAAGCGCCTGATGTGCAACCAACCGCCTCATCCCCAGCGGCTGCCGGGGCGGTTGCGGAGCTACGCGCTGCCGAGCGGATCGTGATGGTCAGCGGCGTCGTGAGTACAACGTCGGCCAGCGGCATGATCGCAGAGACGGCGCTCTATACGCAGACCAGCCTCTCCGCGGAGGGCCTGGCGCGAGCGATCGAGCGGCTCCAGAAGAGGAGCGGTGTGCTCACAGCCACGTTTACGCTGGAGGTTCAGGATGCTGTAGGTACCGCGCTGAGCAGCCGGACGATCCAGGCCGGGCACACCGAGGAGGGGAGCACGTGGAGCGCTTTCCTGGAACTGCTTCCGTTCCCCGCCAACGGGGCAAAGGTCGTCCTGAAGTCCGGCGCGACCGTGCTCGATCAGCGCAGCCCCAGCGCGCACGCGCCGGCCGTGACGCTCCTGACGCCCAACGGCGGCGGGACTCTCCAGCCAGGGTTCACGGTGCGGTGGCAAGCCGATGACGAAGATGGCAATCAGCTCGCTTTCAATCTGTACTACAGCCTGGACAACGGCGGGACCTGGCGTGCGGTGGTCCTCGGTTTGACAGAGTCTGAATACCGCCTGCCCGACGGTCGGGCATTGCCGGGCAGCAACAGCGCCAAATTCCGCATCGTGGCGACCGATGGGTTCCTGCTCGGCCAGGATGACAGCGACGGCGCCTTCGTGACGCCTGGCAATGCGCCTGTGGCATCCATCGCCTGGCCGCTACAGGGCAGCAAGTTCCCTCTCGAGGCCCAGATCACACTCGATGGGCTGGCAGAGGATGTCGAGGACGGCCTGGTGGACGACGCCGGGCTGACCTGGCGCACCGATCGCGCCGGCGGGCTGGGTACAGGATCGGAGTTGATGCTCGCGCCTGGGCAGCTCCAGCCGGGCCGGCACGTCATCACGCTGACCACGGTGGATAGCAGTGGGCTGAGCGCCACAACGCAGATCGGAATCTGGATCGGTGACGTGCGCACCCTATACCTGCCGGTGTTGCTGCGCGCCAACTGAAAACTCTCGCTGCCGAAGTGATGCTTGGGTAGTACAAAACGCGGAGCGAAAGCGGAGGATCGCAACTACAGTTAGCCGGGTCGCACGGCGATTGCCATGCGGAACACTTGGCGCGGGTCGTGAGGGATGGATCGCCGGTGTGAGGCGTCCATCCCCCAGGCAGCCGGCCACGCTTGACCAAATGTACGAAACGCTTCAATACAACGAAGTCCCAAAAGAGGTTTACGCGGCGGATCTACTCGGGTTGACGAAGCAGGGCTGGGTCAGGGAAGAGGCGGGAACCTATCGCATCACCGAAGCGGGAAAGAAAATCCGCGACGAAGCCGAAGCCCTGACCGACGGATATTTCTTCGCGCCGTGGGCGTGTTTGAATGAATCCGAACTGGAAGATTTATCCAATCTGTCAACGCAACTGCGCGATGGGTTGAAGAATCCAGATGAAACACAAGGAGACTAATCATGAATCTGAAATCCCTTTGGTCAGCCCTCGAAGAGGCATATGAACCGCTTGATAGCTATCCCAACACCGTATTGATGAAATTGATCTCTGAATTGAATCTCCCGCCAGGCTGGTTTACCTGGTTTGCGGCGGCAGTTCTTTTTGGCGCGGAACCGATAACAACAGAAAATTACATGCATCTGTTCCCTTATGGATGGGCTCTCATCGAGCGCGGGTGGGTGGAGGAAAGTTCGGGCGTGTACCAAATCACATCGAAGGGTAAACAGGTTCGGGCGGAGGTCGAAGCGGAGACGGAGCGTCTCTTCTTCGCGCCGTGGTCGTGTTTGGAGGAGTCTGAGTTGGCGGAGTTGGCGAGTCTCGCCGAGGGACTGCGCGATGGACTGATGAATCTGGCAAGAAACGAGGGGGCGAGGTGAACATCCTTGAACGCATGTTGCCGGGAACGTACAACCATTTCGTTGGCGGTTTCAACCTGGTTGCCGAGTGGCTTGCACGAGTGGATTACGGACGTTTCGGAGATAACCGCACATGAAACACCATTTACTCCCCATGCTGTTGTTTGCCGCCCTGCTGGCCGCGCCCGGCGCCGCGCCGCGCGGACCCTCTGCCCTGGCAGCCAACGGACAAGCGAGTCCGTCCGCCGGGTCACGTTACACCATCACCGACCTGGGCACACTGGGGGGAGCGAGCGAGGCGTTTGCAATCAGCAACAACGGTCAGGTGGCTGGCATATATGTCACCGGTGCCGGACAAGACCAGGCGTTTCTCTGGAATGATGGGGTGATGCAGGGGCTTGGCACGTTGGGAGGCGTTTACAGCCGGGCATACGGCGTCAACGACGACGGACAAGTGGTCGGGGTATCCGCGACTGGCAACGGGCGCTTTCATGCCTTTCTGTGGCAAAACGGCTCGATGCAAGACCTGGGCACGTTGGGAGGAGGCATCGTCAGCATCGCGTTTGGAATTAATAACTCGGGTCAAGTAGTGGGTCATTCAGACACCAGCGCATACCAGTTGCACGCCTTTTTGTGGAACGGCGGTATGACAGATTTGGGTACCCTGAGCGGCGGGGATGCCAGCTGGGGCTATGGCATCAACGACAATGGGCAGGCGGTGGGCGGGTCGAGGATTGCTGCCTATCCGGACATCACTGCTCACGCCTTCCTGTGGAGCGGCGGGATGCAAGACCTGGGCACTCTGGGTTGGAAGCACAGCATTGCGTACGGCATCAACGACAATGGGCAGGTGGTCGGTCGTCTGGCGAACGATGACCAAACCTGGAACGCTTTCCTGTGGAACGGCGGGATGCAAGGTCTGGGCGGAACCCAAAGCACCGCTGCCGACATCAACAACGACGGGCTAATTGTCGGCGAATCGGGAGGACAAGCCGTGCTTTGGGAGAACGGGCAGCTAAAGAACCTGAACAGCTTGATTGACGCCAACTCGGGTTGGGTCTTGCTATCTGCCCGCGCCATCAACGAGAAGGGGCAAATTGTGGGCAAGGGTTCCTTCAACGGTCAGACCCGCGCCTTTATGCTCAAGCCGAACGCCTATCACTGGATCAACCCCAGCGGCGGCGCGTGGCACGTGACCACCAACTGGGATCCGCAGGGCGACCCCGGCGATGGCGATACCGTCATCTTTGCTTTGAGCGGGCAGTATGCGGTGAACGCTGCGCCCGTATTCGCCGCAGCCGCGCCGACCATCAACTTTCCGGTAGGTCGAGCAATCATCTCGGGCACCAACACGGTGGAATTCTATAACCTGTCCTTGAATCTGCTGGACGATTCGGTGACGGAACCGGCGTTGACCGTCAACGATGGGGGGACTGTAAAAATCACTTCGGGCGCGGGCAATCTCATCCACGTCATCATCGGCGGAGAGCCGCCCGCCAATCCATCGAATCCGCCCATTGCCCATTTGCAGGTATTCAACAACGGCACCAGTTTGAACGGCACGGGACGGCTGAGCATCGGCGACGAAGGCGCGGGCGACCTGTTTGTGGCGAACGGCGGTCATCTGACCAGCGCCGAGGCGCGACTGGGCGGCTTGCTGGCGACGGCACCCGGCACGGCGGTGGTGGGCGGAGATGGGTCGCTGTGGGACACCGGCAACATTGCCGTGGGCTTTGGCGTCACGGGCTCCTTGACTATCGAGAACGGCGGACGCGTGAACTCGAACGACGGCTATGTTGGCTTTGGCGGGGCTAGTGCAGACTCACGGGCGGCGATTGACGGCATCGGCTTGGGCAACAGTCAAGCCTCGATGTGGGCGCTCCTGGGCGATCTGGTCATCGGGCAAGGGGCGTTCGGCTACGTCGAGGCAGCGAACGGCGGCGATCTGTACGTCACCAAGAATGTGCGGATTGTGAACGGCAGCCTCTGGATTAAGAACGGTAACGCCAACGGCGACCCCTCCGACCTGGATGTGCTGGGTAGCGTCTTCATCGGTGGATATGGCCGATACTCCTCGCTGGTTCTCAGGAGCGGGGCAGAGGGCGACATTGAAGGCGATTTGATTATCGGCAAGGACGGCGTCGGCGCTTTGCATGTGTGGGGCGATGCGGGTGCTTCGGGGCAGGCCCGCTTAGGGGTAGTTGACCCACAGGCGGGTCTATGCGCGATCGGCCGCGAGTACAATGGCAGCGTGACCGCTGACGTATACAGCATGCTGCGCTGCCAGGACATGGAACTGGGTCGGGCTGGCACAAATGGCACAGGTTCGCTCTTCGTGAGGGGCGGCTATGTGAGCGTGCTGAATGTTTTGCGAGTCGGGTCAGTGGGCGGCGGCGCGGGCCGGATAGATATGGAGTACGACCAGAATAACGCGGCGATTTCGACAGTCGGGACATATATCGCGCCCAACGGCGTCGTTTCCGGCACGGGGAGGCTGTCGGCAACCTCTCTCGGCCTGCACAACGATGGGACGCTGGGGCCCGGCATCACAGTGTTGACTCCGCTCGCTGCGGCCGCCGGGCACGAATCCATCGCCCAGACGCAAGACGTGGCGGGAACGCTTATAGTGTCCGGCACATTGACCATGGGTCCCACCGGGCGGATAGAGATTCCGGTGACTGGCAAGAACGCAGGTCAATACGGCAGTTTGGCGGTCAACGGCGCCGCCAACCTCGACGGTGTCTTGGCGCTCAAGTTCAGCGGCGGCTTTGCGCCGAAACAGGGTGACACGTTCACGTTCCTCGCCGCCACGGGCGGCATCAGCGGCGCGTTCGACAGCGTGGCGATCAGCGGCCTGCCGCCGGGCTTCGAATACAAGCTCACGACCGCGGGCGGGCAGTTGCAGCTCGAGGCGCTGAACGACGGCGCGCCGCTCCGCAGGTTGTATCTGCCGCTGGTGGTGCGCTGACAACGGTGAGATCATGCGGCGCAGGGCAGATCGTTATCGTCCGCCACAGCAAACGAACTCCAAATGATCGCGCGCTATAATGAAATAAGTTTGATGCAAATAGTCGCAACCCCCTGGGAGCTTTGATCTACCAATCTACCAACCAGGAGCTTCCCATGCAGTTCATCGCAATCATCCTGCGTCTGGTTCACATCGCGGCGGGCGCGTTTTGGGCGGGCAGCGCGCTGCTGATTGCGCTGGTGCTCCTGCCGGGCGGTGAGCGGGTGCTGCCGATGGCCGCCATCTCGCAAGCGATGAGCCTCGCTGCGCTGCTCACCACCGCCGCGGGCCTGCTGCTCTACGCCTGGGCTTTCGGCTTCGCGTGGGGCTGGATCAGCAGTCCGCTGGGCGTCGACCTCACGCTTGGCTCGCTGGCCGGGCTGGCGGCCTTCCTGCTCGGCCTGCTTTCCACCGGACCGACGGCCGCCAGGATCGGCGCACTGGCCGGGCAGATACAGGCGACCGGCGGCCCGCCCAAGCCGGAGCAGGCCGCGGAGTTGGGGCGTCTGCAGGCCAAGCTGGCGACCAGCAGCACGATCAGCACGATCCTGACCACCGCGGCGCTGGTGTTGATGGCCGTGGGGCGCTATCTGTAAGAACGAAGGAGGGTTGCCAACTTCTCCGGAAAGTTGGCAACCCTCATTACGTGGAGGCGCGCATGAAATGGTTCTACAACTGGCTGTACCGCCACAACAGGGCGCCGTGGGACATCGGCCCGCGCCGGGAACTGGTGGAGGCGGTGGAGAGCGGCCGCATCCGGCCTTGCCGGGCCATTGACCTGGGCTGCGGCACCGCCAGCAACGCCATTTTCCTGGCGCAGCATGGCTTCGACGTCACCGGCACGGACTACTCGCCCGCGGCCATCGCCCTCTGCCGGCAGCGAGGCGCGGCCGCGGGCGTGGCGGTCGAATGGATCGAAGACGATCTGACCGACTTGCGACACGTGCGCGGTCCCTTCGACCTGCTGGTGGATTGGGGCGTCTACGACGACCTGAGCCCGGCCGACCGCCGGGCCTATCGGCGCAACGTGCTGCCGCTGACCCATGCGGGGAGCCAATTCCTGATCTACGTCCACCAGTGGCCGCTGCGCTGGTACGACCGAGTGATCCGGGCGCTGTTCGGCTTCGGGCCGATGCAGCCCGGCGAAGTGGAAGCAGATTTCGGCCCTCATTTCCGCATCGAGAAGCTGATGGAACACTGTTGTTCCTCCGACCACATCGCTGGCGAGGCCGCGTATCTGATGAAAGTGAAAAGCCACAATTGAGCGCGCAACTGTGCAGTGATGAAACGCTTCTGAAACGGTGCTCGTGATATTCTTGATCCTGGCTTGTGTGATATAATGCCGCGCACACGTCTAGGGGCAATACGGTTCAGATAAGACAGCGGAGGCGGCTCCCACGCCGCCGGGCATGGGAGCCCGGCTCGCTAACTGAACCGTATTGCGTTCAGGAGATTTTCAGACATGACGACCCACAAATCGGAATGGACAGACACCCTCGTCCACCTTCTCGCGCTGGCTTCCCGGCTGGAAGGGGAAGGGCAATACAACCTGGCCAAGCTGGCGCGCGCCGCCGCGGATTCGCTGAACCGCCAGGCAGCCTATCAGGTCGCCACGCCGACCGACAGGGCCGAGCTGGCCGCCGATATCAAGCAGACCGCTGAGGCGCTATCCCGCCTTGGGGTGAACGCGGCGCTGCAATCGGCCTTCGTGCAAGGCGCCGACGTGATGGCCGGTGGAGGATTGCCCCTGATCAGCCTGATCCCGCACCCCTATGTCTGTCGCACGTGTGGGCATCTGCTGCTCGGTGAGCCTGAGACGAACTGCCCGACGTGCGGCGCCTGGCCCGACACCTACCAGCAGTTCATGCCCAACTACTGGTTCGATGCGCTGGAGCCGCCGGCCGCCCTCGCGCGGCTGCGCCAGACGCCCCGCGACGGGGCGACGCTGCTGGAAGGGCTATCGGAGGCGCAACTGAACCAACCGCCGGCCGATGGGGGTTGGGCGATCCGCAACGTCCTGACGCACCTGCGCGACGCGCAGGATGTGCTCGCTTTCCGGCTCGATTTGTTCTTGCAGGAAGAGCACCCCCTCCTGGAAGCGAAGGCGGTCTGGACGTGGGCGGCCAATGAGGAAGAACGTCCGCCGACCGCGCTGGAAATCTTCGAGACCTACAAAGCGTCGCGCGCAGATACGCTGGACAAGCTGGCGCAGATCCCCCTCGCCGACTGGTGGCGCACAGGCCGGCACGAGGAGTTCGGCGTTGTGACGCTGCGCCAGCAGGTCAGCTACTTCGCCGCGCACGAGGCGACGCATCTCTCCCAAATGGAGTCGCTACGTCGGCAACGGGTGGCGAGTGAATGAAAGTCAGGTGTCCGCTGGCAAACCCGTCTCGGCATCCAATCACATACCTGAGGAGATCTATATGGTGAAACGTATGCTCATCTCGCTGTTCGTCTTGATCTTGCTGCTGACCGCGTGCGGCGGCCCGGCCGCGCCCACCGCGGCGCCGGCTGCTACGAAGGCGCCGGCGGCGGGCCCAACCGCTGCGTCGGTTGCAACGACCATCCCGGCCGCGGCTCCCACCGCCGCGCTAATCGCGACCACGGCGCCGGCCGCACCGACTGCCATACTCATCCCGGCAGCCACGAAGGCCCCGGCCGCGCCTGCGGCGCCATCGGCCACCAGCGCGCCGGCCGCCGCGCCCGCGTCAGCCGGCAGCGCCAAAGATGCGGTGATCGCAGCCATGCTGGCGCAACTCAAAGCCGGCCCCTACCGCACCAAGACCACCATCGTCTCGGACAACGGCACGATCAATCTGACGGGCGAGATGATCCCACCCGACAAGCTCCACACGATAATGAAGGGGACCAATTTCGAGCGCGAGACTATCGTCGTCGGCGATAAGAGCTGGATCAAACAGGCCGGCGCGTGGGCGGTGTCGCCGGTGGCGGGCAAGGTGCTCCTGGAATCGGCCTTCCCCGCGCTCACCGCGGAACAGCTCAGCGGCACGATCAGCGACGCCAAAGCGGCCGGCACGGACGCGGTGAACGGCGAGGAGGCGCGCGTCTATACGTACACCTCGACTACCGATCTGGGCCAGACCGGCAAAGTCATCAGCGCGGTCAAGCTATGGGTCAGCGTCAAGCGCGGCCTGCCCATCAAGCAGGAAATCGCCGGGGACTCCGGCGGCGTCAAGTCCAACACGGTGCAGATGATCGAGTACGATCCGGCCATCACCATCACGGCGCCGATGTAAGGAACGCGAATTGTATAACTGTCCAAGAGCAGCGCCAGCATCCTGAGCGGAACGAAGCTGCCAGCATCCTGAGCGGAACGAAGCTGCCCAGCATCCTGAGCGGAACGAAGCTGCCCAGCATCCTGAGCGGAACGAAGCTGCCCAGCATCCTGAGCGGAA
>Ga0233425_10001492_pt1 | contig 52205 bp, 37 predicted proteins | sample Watercolumn_Towu_2_FD_181712 | JGI IMG/M metagenome (GOLD analysis project Ga0233425, IMG submission 181712) | Freshwater microbial communities from Lake Towuti, South Sulawesi, Indonesia - Watercolumn_Towuti2014_140_MG | ecosystem: Environmental > Aquatic > Freshwater > Lake | place...
GGGAAGTGAGAAGTGAGAAGTGAGAAGTGTGAAGTGTGAAGTGTGAAGTGAGTGGCTGGGGCTTCCAGCCCCAGCGTGGGTTGCGCAAGAGCCTTGCAGGGCTAGTGAGATGAAAGCCCTGGCCACTTCAGGGGCTGGCAGCTTCGCGCAGCAGCCGCAGCGCGGTTTCCACCAGCAGTTCACCGCTGCCAGGTTCTGTTGCCGCGTTGGTAACTTCGTAACTGCCGCCGGCAAAGGCTGCGCGGGTTGGGATGTAGATCGTCTCCTTGCAATTCGATAACTCGACGATCATTGTGGTGCGGAACGGCGAAGCTCGCTTGATGGCCAGACCCAGGTCGACGAAGACTTCCCCCGGCAAGCAGACGATTGCCAGTTCACCGCCCACGACGATGACCTGAACTTCGACCGGCAATTCGGCACCGACTCCGGCCCAGGTTCGGGAAAGTCCCCAGCTGATGTAATCGGTGGTATTGGAATAGGCTGGGGCATTGCGCAAGTGATCGAGCATGATCGTCTTGTAAGCAAGGACCTGGTCGAGGAACTCCACCTTGCCGCCATCCTTGATCAGCCGCAACAGCTTCTCCGATCTCCGCACCTCCGCTTCACTGACCGATTGCAGCGGGAGTCGGATCACGGCAGTGCGTACGACGACCGAGTTCGCTTTCACTGGTGTCAGTTTTCCCAGGCCTTGGACGAGTGTCTGACCCAGCGACTGCCCGATAAAGTCGGTCTTGTTGCGTTCGGTCGTCGAGGGATCGACATGATTGATGTCGCCGCACGGTGCGGTGCCGAAAACCGAGACCACCTGGTCGCCCAGGGCGCCGCGAATCGCCTGTTCGATGAAGAAGGGATAGTCAGCGCTCCATTCGGTGCCGCCGACGGTATCCAGATGCAACGCGAAATTGCTGAGCACGCCCAACGGCTGATCGCCGCTTGCATCGCGAAACACGGCCGCTGCCAGCTCGTCGTCGATCGGGCCAGCGGGGCGGACGACACCTTCGGAGCGGAGGCTCATCCAGGTACGAACCGTTCCGTCCCGCATCACGAACCGGCGGTTAAAGGAAACGGGGGTTCCTTGCCGCAGCGAACCGGTGGCGACTGTTGTTTCGCGAGCGGCGGCCTTCGCTCGCAGCAGCGCGGACGAAATTCCGCTCACCAATTTCTCCGCGTAGGCCGGTTTGCCGTCCGTCCGCGGTTTCTGGTCGATCGCGTAGTCGTAGAGCTCGCGCGTGTAATCCGGCGCGGTGTGGGAATGAGTTCCCGCGATCGTAATCCGGGACGCAGGAATGCCCAGTTCGGACTCGACGCGACGTCGCACCAGCGCGGAAAGATCACGGCTGACCCCGATCAGATCGCAAATCACGATCGCGGCGCTGTCGGGTTCTCCCAGCAGCACGATCGCTCGAGCTTTCAGCGGATCGCGGCTGCCGGTCGACAGCCGTTCGTGATAGTAGCCGGCCATCGGATAATTCGGCGGCGGTGTGATATCGAACTCGGCGACGCCAATCCGTAACGGACCGGCGGTCAATCGCTCGGAGACACTCGCGATCGCGACCCAAACCACCAACGACCATATAGAAATTGTTCGCATGCGTTTGCTCCGGAAAAGTGTCCATGGCCGGCCCTGATCGTCCCGCCGATAGAGCCTAACGGTTTTGCGGTGCATGGAAAAGTATCGAACGGCCGATCCCGATCCGTCGAAACGCGTTTTATCCGGATTGCCCAGCTTTCCGCGGCGTTGGCCTGACGGCGTCCGATTTCTCGATTGCGGCAAGTTTATTTACTCGCCCATTCTCCCTGTTCCGATCAATTTCAATGCGAGAGCGCCGCTAACTTCGGCGGGGCGATGTTTCGCTGATCGGCACAAGGATCGCGTCGCGGTGCCGGTACCGATAGACACCGGGAGTTGATCAATCTCATGTGGACAAGGGATCTGCGGCCAATTCGAGTCAAAGGGACGGCGTGGCTGATTGGCGCGATGGTCGCCGCCTGTTGCGTCATCGGTTCCGGCAAACTGGCACGGGGTTGTCCCTTTTGCCAGGCGTTCCGTAGTCCGTTTTCCAATGACCTGCGAAATGCCAGTTACGTCGTCCTTGCCGAGCCGGTCCCCTTGCCTCCCGTGGTCTCCGAAGCCGTCCGCGATTCGGCCGGTCGTAAAAGCAAACCGGTTGAAATGGAAAAGGGCGGCCGGACCGAATTAGAATCCGGCCAAGACCGTCCGGATGACGTCGAAGTGGATGAAGACGACGGGGAATCCGTGCGCCCCGCGCGGCAGTTCAAAGTAGACAAAGTGCTGAAAGGCGGCCCGGCTGTGCGGGTCGGAGCGAGAATTGAATCGCCGTCGGCGAAGCTCGATTCGATGCTGCCCGAGCAGTCGACCTGCTTGTTGTTTGGCTTCGACGCGACTGACCTGACTTGGACAACTCCCGTCGTGATCCAGAAGTCGAGCGAAGGTTATCTGCGTCAGGTCGCGAAACTGAATTCGACGGGCCGGACTCGGTTGCGGTTCTTTCTGAATTGGCTGGACCATCCCGACCCGGCGGTTGCCGGCGACGCGTACAACGAGTTCGCCTTGGCGCCCTACCAAGACCTGGTTGCGCTGAAGGCAGATCTCAACCGGGAATGGCTGAAGCAGCGGATCAGCGATCCGCGCACGGACGAGATGCGAATGCGTCTCTATCTGACGATGCTGGGGATCGCCGGCGATTCGAGTGATGCACCGAGCGTACTGGAATTGATCACCAGGCTGGAGAGTCGTACTGACTTGGCACTGGATGCCGCGGTGGCTTGCTACCTGTCTCTGCTTGGAGATCAAGGCTTGCCGGCGGTGGAGCAACGCTATTTCTGCAATACCGAAATGGCGACGCGCAATGTCTACTCCGCAATATGCGCGCTTGCATTTCATGGTGACGAACCGCGCCGAATTGCGCGGGAGCGCGTTGCGGCATCGATGGAGGTCGCGCTCCAGCACGCGAATCTGGCCGATCTCGTGATTGCGAAGTTGGCCGCCTGGCAGTATTGGCAATCGGCCCCGCGTGTGGCTCAGGTGTTCAAACAGGCCGGCTCGCAACATGGATATGTCCGGCAGGCGGCGGTGCGATACTTGCGGATGTCGCCGCAGCCTGAGGCAGCCGAGCTGCTCGAGGAGCTGAAGCAGATCGACCCGCAATCGGTGGCCCAATCGGAGTCGTTCCAGCCGGTTCCGCCGCCGGATGCGGCGGAGAACGACTGAGTCCTCGACGAGTTCGCGGCGCGCGATTTTGGCCAACGACCTGTGCTACGCCTGCCACGCGTGGCGCTGGTGGGCCTCGGAGTACCTCGACCCACCCTACATTTCCACATTTCCCCGTAACCCGTAACCCGTAACCCGTAACCCGTAACCCGTAACCCGTAACCCGTAACCCGTAACCTATTCCAGCTTCCAGACGAAGCGTCGGTTACCTACGATCGACTCATTGAACCAGCGAAATCGTCGATCGGCGAGCAGTTCGTTGGGATCGGCAATCAGGCGGCTCATCTGCGCGAACTCCGAACGGGTCGGTTCCAGTTGGGCGGGACGTACTCCGTTCTTGGAGATGACGAGCAGGAAGTAGCGGCCGGGCTGCGCCAGTTTGAATTCGAATTCGCCTTCGGCATTTGTGCGAGCATGATTGCCGCCGAGCTGGTGGAGTTTGGCGATCTGGGGGTGCCTGGAATCGAGCGGTGGATCGGCGGGGCGCAGTCCCAGTGCCTGAATTTTGTCTTCGAGGGCGGGGCGTTCGTTTTCGCGCAGCACGACGATCGACGCGCCGGAGTCGGGGAGAGTCTCGCCGGCCGCGTCGACGTAGGTGACTCGACCGCTGATGACGCAGGCCTGGGAGGTCTCGGCGCCCAGGCCACTTGCACGGAGTCGGGAGCGGCCTACGGCATATCCGACCATGGCGGCACCGGCGATCGCAAGCAATAGAACCGCGGCAAACGCATAAATCGCGGCGCGGGGGATCGCGACCTTGCGCGGATCGACCACAATTTGCTCCGCGCTCCCTTCATCGGTGGTACTTGTTGCGGACGTCGGCGGCTCGCGAACGATTCGCGGCAGGTTCCAATCCGGATCCGGTGGCGTCGTGGACGGGGTTGCCGGTGGTTGCGCGAAAGGTGGCGGCTGTGCGGGTGGGGGGTTCTGCGGGGGCGGCTCTTGCGACATTGCCGACCTCAGCTGGGTGGTTCAACGTCGTTGTCGTCGGCGGTGATCGCCCGAACTCCGAGCGCGCCCAGCAGGAGCAGGGCGTCGACGACCAGCGATAGCGTGGCGCCGGTCGCAACACCGCGCATTACTCCGCCGCCCACGCTGTCGCCCAGCGAGCCAAGCAACCATGCCGCCGCCGAGGAAACGGTCGCGATTACGGCCAGGATTGGCAATGCGTAGACTGTCAGAATCAAGAACCGACGATGATGTTGCATCCGCCGACTTCACCGGAAAAACGGGTAATCATTCGTATCTGCACATTGCGGTCCGATAGGGTCACACGAAAACAGGCTCGGCCAATTCTGGGTCGGATCCGTGCGGGTGTCAATCGGATGCGGCACTTGCGGAGGTGCTTCGAGCATTGCAAACTCATGCTTAGACCGAATGGCGCATGCCGCCGTGGGAGCGCTTGGGATGGGGAATCGTACGATTTTGCTGTTGCTGGCAACGACGATCGTCGGTGGCGGTTGCAGCCAACGTCCAGGGGAAGGGTCGAAAGCAGCGCCGCCGGCGCGCGCCGCGTACGCTGTCCAGGAATTGCCGGACGTCGAGTTCAACCTGCCGGATCTGGATGGCGGCCGGGTTCGAATTCCGACGCCGGTCGGCTGGAGTTCCGGATCGAAGCAGAACGACCGTGTGGTCTGGTTCTATCATCGTGATCGGAGCGGCCTGCCGCGCATCATCATCACGGCCAGTCAGCCGGAGGAAGACGCGGTGGAAACGAGTTCGTCCAATTTGCAGCAATTCGTGTCGACGATTCAGGCGCGTGTGGAACAGGAACAGGACCTGGTTGAGCCGGCGAAGGGCATGCAGTTGGGAGACAGTGCCTGGGTGCGCTATGTGATGCTGGGACGAACCAAAGAAGGTCGGGGCGTCGATCGGCAGTTTTTGAAGGCGGTTCGCGCAGGCCGGGAGTACACCATTGAATTGCAGGTGCTGGAAGGAACCATCCATCAGTTTAAGACGGTGGCGTACGCGATCGCCGCGCACCTGTCGGCGGTCGATGCCAAGTCGGACGTCGAGCCCGTTTCGCCGCCCGTCGAACCGGCGGGAGACTTGCGATGATCCATCGACGTATTCGTTTTATCTGCGAGTGCGTTTTTGTTTTCGGACTCGCGGCGGCGGTACGGTTGCCGATGGTGCAATGCGCCGAACAGTCGACCAACATCATCTTGATCGTCGCCGACGATCTGGGATGGAGCGACCTGGGCTGCTACGGCAGCACGCTGCATCGAACGCCTCAACTCGATCGGATTGCCGCCGAGGGAATCCGCTTCCTCCAGGCTTACGCGGCGTGTCCGGTTTGTTCGCCGACACGTGCGGCGATTCTCACGGGCCGCTGGCCGGCGCGACTGCACCTGACGGACTGGTTGCCTGGGCGAGGCGATCTGCCGTCGCAGCGACTTGCCAGGCCCGATTTCGCGCGCAGCTTGCCGCTGGAGGAATTCACGTTGGCGGAGGCGCTGCGTGAACAGGGCTATGCCACTGCCTGCATCGGCAAGTGGCACCTGGGAGGCAGCGGTTTTGAGTCGGCAAAGCAGGGTTTTGATCTGTCGATCGCCGGTGACCAGGCCGGCACTCCGTTGAGTTATCTCGCTCCTTACCGGCAGGGCGACCGCGTCCTGCCGGGTTTGGAGCAGGCCGAATCGGGCGAGTACTTGACCGATCGACTTACCGACGAGGCATTGCGATTTATCCGGAGCAACGCGCAGCGGCCGTTCTTCCTGTACTTGTCCCACTTCGCCGTGCACACGCCGCTGGTAGCCAAACCGGGTACGGCCGACAAGTTTCCGGCAGCCTCGACATTCGCGGGGCGGCAGAACAATCCGATCTACGCGGCGATGCTCGAGAGTCTCGACGAGGGCGTGGGAAAAATCGACGGTCTGCTGCGCGAGTTGAGTCTGGAAACGAAGACGTTAGTGATTTTCACGTCGGACAACGGCGGTCTGGCGACGCGCGAGGGACCCCATACCCCGGCAACTTCCAACGCGCCGTTGCGGGACGGCAAAGGTTATCTTTATGAAGGGGGAATTCGCGTGCCGTTGTTAGTCAAGGGAGCCGGCGTCGTCCGCCGAGGAGTTTCTGATTCGACACTCGTGAGCAGCGTCGATCTGTTCCCGACAGTTGCCAGCATCTGCGGCGCAAAGCTCCAAAACCCACTCGATGGTGTCGACCTCTCGCCGGTTCTCCGCGGACAAGACGCCCCGCAGCGCGATGCAATCTACTGGCATTACCCGCATTACTCGAATCAGGGTGGTCGGCCGGCCGGCTGCATACGCGAAAAGAACTTCAAACTGATCGAGTACTTTGAACTTGGACGTCGAGAACTTTTCGATATCGAAAAAGACCCCGGCGAGTCGCGCAACCTTGCAGAACAAGAACCGGAACAAGTGCAGAGGCTCGCGCGAAAACTCGCGGACTGGCGAGACAGTGTCGCTGCGCAGATGCCCAGCGAAAATGCTGCGTACCGCCCCAACCCGATCGACGCGTCCGGGCGCGTTGAATTACATGCACGGACCGCCGACGTTCATGGCGTCATGCTGCGGTTCGAGCCGATGCCCCACAAGGATACGCTCGGGTACTGGGTTCGAGCCGACGACTGGGCCGAATTCCATTTCACAATTGACAGGCCAGGAACATATCAGCTTCGCGTCTGGCAAGGATGCGGCAACGGGAGTGGCGGCAGTGAGGTCGATTTTGAATGCGGCGATCAGACGCTGAAGATGGTCGTCGAGGAGACCGGGGGTTTTCAGGAGTTTCGACAGCGGGAAATCGGCAAACTGGAATTATCCCGAGCCGGCCGGCATCGGATTGCCGTGCGACCACGGTCAAAACCCGGGCCGGCGGTGATGGACATGCGAAAGATGGAACTGCTGCGAATGCCCTGATTCACTCTTGCCGACTTCGCTCCACAGGAACTAAGATACATACACACTCCTGGATGGGATGCGGCTGTGCTACCCATCCGCCATGACACCAGGTGCCGTCCGGCCTGGCCCGCCCGTTCCCGCGAACGAATTCGATGTTGAACTCGATCCTCCCTGGTCATACTCTGTTATCGACTCGCGGCTGCCGTCGTGTTCGCGGCATTCGCGTTCTCTGCTTGTCTCGCTATCGTCCCACAAGTACGGGTGTCAGGCGGCCAAGCGCGTTGAGCCGTACACCGGCAACGCCGATCCGGCGTGCTCTCCAACAGCGCATTTGCCGGTCGATCTGGTTCTGGATTGTCGCGTTGTCGGCGGCCGTGCTGATTCGCCCCGTTCCGGCGCAGGATTCCTTGGTGTTTGAACGGCACGTGCGTCCGATTTTTAAAACGTACTGCCTGGATTGCCATGGCGGTGGCGAGACGTTGAATGGAAAACTCGATTTGCGTTTGCGCCGGTTTGTGGAAAAGGGGGGCGATTCCGGGCCGGCGATCGTTGTCGGAAAGGGAGCGTCGAGCTTGCTGGTCCAGCGATTGCGGGCGGGAGAAATGCCGCCTGGTGAGAAGAAGCTCACCGCCGAACAGATCGGGCTGATCGAAAAATGGATTGACGGCGGGGCACTTACTTCGAGGACCGAGCCTGAACAACTTCCGCAGGGAATCGATATCACTCCGGAAGAGCGCAGCCACTGGGCGTACCAGCCGATCGTTCGTCGTGAGCCGCCATCATTCGAGCCCGCGGATCGAGTTCGCACGCCGATCGACGCCTGGATTCTCGCACGGCTGCGGGAAAAGGGACTTTCGTTTGCCCCGGACGCCGATCGAGTTACATTGGTGCGGCGCCTGGCATTCGACCTCACCGGACTGCCACCGTCCGCCGAAGAACGGGCCCGTTTTCTCAGCGACGATTCGGAGGCGGCGTATGCGGCACTGGTGCAACATTACCTGGATTCGCCGCACTATGGCGAGCATTGGGGAAGGCACTGGCTGGACGTCGCGGGCTATGCCGAATCCGAGGGCAATGGCAGTGATGACACCATCCGGCCTTATGCCTACAAGTACCGCGATTACGTGATTCGATCGTTGAATGCGGACAAACCGTTCGATCGGTTTGTGTTGGAGCAGCTTGCCGGGGACGAATTGGTTTCGTTGCCATGGAATAACTTGAACTCTGAACAGGTGGAGCTGCTGGCGGCAACCGGGTTTGCCCGCATGGGACCCGACGCGACCGCGACTGGCGGTGACGATCCGCTGATCCAGAATCAGGTCGTGGCCGACTCGATCAAGATCCTTGGTTCGAGCCTGCTGGGGCTGACGGTCGGTTGTGCGCAGTGCCACGATCATCGTTACGATCCGATCCCGCAGCAGGACTATTTTCGACTGCGTGCGATCCTGGAGCCCTCGTTGGATATCAGCCATTGGCGGCGGCCCGGACAGAGATTGATTTCGTTGTATAGCGACGCCGACCGGGCCAAGGCGGCGGCCGTGGAGGCGGAAGCCCAGACGTTGCAAAAGGAACTGGACGCGAAGGGCGACAAATATGTGGCCGAGGCCTTCGACAAGGAATTGACAAAGTTCCCGGAAGATCAGCGCGAGATGCTACGGGTCGCGTTTCAAACTCCCGATGCCCAGCGAACGGCGGAACAGAATCAGCTTGTGGCCGCCAATCCCAGCCTGAAGATCAACCGAGGAGTTCTCTATCAATACAACCAGCCTGCCGCCGACGAACTGAAGAAGGAGCAGGAAAAGGTGAATGCCAAGCGGGCCGAGAAGCCGGTGGAGGATTTTGTCAGCGTCTTGAATGAACTGCCTGGAGTTGTGCCGCCCACCCATCTGCACTATCGCGGCGATCCGCGGCAGCCGAAACAGCCCGTTTTGCCTGGCGACCTCACGATCGCAGCGGCGGAGGGTGCTCGACTGGAGATTCCTGACAAGGATCCGGCTCAACCGACATCTGGGCGGCGAGCGTACTGGGCGCGGCATTTGATGAGCGGCAAGCACCCTTTGACGGGCCGTGTGCTGGTGAATCGAGTCTGGATGCATCATTTTGGGCGCGGGATCGTGGAATCGGCCGGCGACTTTGGGACTTTGGGGTTGCGGCCCAGTCACCCGGAATTGCTGGATTGGCTTGCGGACGAATGGGTGAAACAGGGTTGGAGTCTGAAACGTCTGCACAAGTTGATCGTCAGTTCGACCGTCTATCGGCAGTCATCGGCGCGGAATGCGGCTCAGGATCAGAGCGACGCCGACAACCGATTGTTGGGCCATTTCCCGCTGCAGCGACTGGAAGCGGAATGCGTACGGGACCGGATGCTGGCGATCAACGGCTGCCTGGATCGCGCGATGTTTGGACCTTCGGTACCTGTCGACGAGGATGCGGTAGGACAGGTTGTTCCAAAAGGCGAATCGGCGCGGCGGAGCATCTACATTCAGGTGCGGCGTTCCAAGCCCACATCATTTCTCACCGCCTTCGATGCACCGGTAATGTCGGTCAATTGCGAACGCCGTTCGACGAGCACCGTCGCGCCGCAGTCGCTGATGCTGATGAACAGCGAATTTGTACTGAAGCAGGCCGAACTGTTGGCCAAGCGCGTCGTGCAGGAAACTCCGCGCGAATTTCTCGCGGCGGAATGCAAAGCATGGTCGGAGCGGATCGGCTGTCCGCTCGATCTCTGGAGTTACGGTTTCGGGCATTTTGATGAATCCGCCCAGCGCGTCACTGGGTTTGAACTGTTGCCGCATTGGACGGGCTCTGCCTGGCAAGGTGGCGCGGTTCTTCCGGACGCCCGCACCGGTTGGGTGATCGTGCATGCTGCGGGAGGCCATGCGGGCAACGATATTCAACATGCCTCGATTCGCCGTTGGACGGCGCCCAGGGCGGGCAAGCTGCAGATCCGCGGCCAGCTGCGTCATCCCTCCGAAAACGGGGATGGCGTCCGCGGTCGGATCGTGACCTCGCGCGGCGGAGTGGCGGGTAGCTGGAATGTGAAGACCGGGCAAAGCGCGACGGACATCGATCGACTCGAGCTGCAGTGCGGCGATACGGTCGATTTTGTGGTCGATTGCCTGGCCGACGTGAATTCCGATTCGTTTGAATGGCGCGCACAACTGCAATTACTGGACGATCAAGGGTCGCTGGTTGCGCAAACCGAATCACTCGACGATTTCGCCGGGCCGCGCGGGGCGAACCTGGCGCAGCGCGTCGCATGGCTCTGGCAACGAGCCTACCATCGCCCGCCTGCTCCAGAGGAATGGGAGGCGGTCGCTGAATTCCTGACCGTACGAATGGCGGAGCTGCGCTTGGCGGCCAACAAAGAATACGAATTGGCAGCGCTGACAGATCTTTGCCAGCAGGTATTGAGTTCGAACGAATTTCTCTACGTCGACTGAGAGCGTCGAAACGTGGAAATCGTCCGTGACTCCGAGTATTCCGTGGGGTATTTGGAAACATGAACATGCGTTGGCAGGCCGAAAATTCGCAATCAGGGGATCGCCCGGTATCCCGCCGGGAACTCCTGGCGCAATCGGCGTTTGGCATCGGAGCTTTCGCGCTGGCCCACCTGCTGCAGCAGCAGGGATTAATCGCCAATCCTGTCTCCAAGCCCGGCGAGAATCTGCCGATCAATCTGCGCGCTCGTGCACCCCATTACACGGGCCAGGCCCGCGCTATGATTTCTCTCTTCATGCATGGAGGACCCTCGCATGTCGATCTGCTCGATCCGAAAGACGAGCTCACGAACAAGAACGGCATGGAGTATGGCGGCGAGGTGGTCTACAGCTTCGTGAATCGGGCCAACAAAAAGTTGTTTGGTACGCCGTGGAAGTTTGCGCAGTACGGACAATCGGGAACGCCCGTTTCCGAACTGCTGCCGCATATCGCCGGAATCGTGGACGACATCTGCGTCATCCGCTCGATGCACACCGGTCACAACGGTCACGAGGTGTCGATACGGTTTTTTCACGGCGGGATTGCCGGCGTGACCGGCCGTCCGACCTTGGGAAGCTGGATCACTTATGGATTGGGCTGTGAATCGCAGGAACTTCCTGCCTACATGGTGCTGTCCGATCCGGGCGGGCACCCCGTGGACGGAACGCATAACTGGTCAAGCGGTTTCATGCCGCCGACGTTTCAGGGGACCGTGTTGCGCGCCCAGGAGCCGCGTATTCTGAACCTGGATCCGCCCGGTCATTTGCGCGGCGCAGCCCAGCAGCGGAATCTCCAACTGTTGGGGGCTCTGAATCGTCGTCACGCGAGGCAGCATCCGGGTGAAGCGGACCTCGAGGCGCGGATTGCGACGTATGAGTTGGCAGCGGCGATGCAGACGGCCGCCAAGGACGCGCTCGACGTCGGCAAGGAGCCGGCGCATATCCACCAACTCTATGGATTGGACCAGGATGCGACGCGCGAGTACGGGACCCGTTGCTTGATCGCCCGCCGATTGATCGAGCGGGGAGTGCGATTTGTGCAACTTTTCCTTGGCGGACAGCCATGGGACAACCATACTTCGATCCGAAAAACACTGCCCGAAATCTGCCGCCGGACAGACCAGCCGGCGGCCGCACTGGTCAAGGATCTCAAACAGCGCGGTTTGCTCGACTCCACCATCGTACATTGGGGAGGCGAAATCGGCCGATTGCCCGTCTGCGAAGGGACGTTGGATGACGGCTCGGGCCGCGATCACAATGGTCAAGGATTTTCCATCTGGTTGGCTGGCGGCGGGATCAAGCCGGGGATGACCTTCGGCGCCACCGACGAAGTCGGGCACCGGGCCGTCGAGAATATCGTCAATCCGAACGACTATCAGGCCACGATTCTGCACCTCCTGGGTCTCGACCATCAACGGCTGGTGTATCATGCCAACGGTCGGGAGATGCGCCTGATCGACGGTCGCCAGGCGCGGATCGTTCGCGAGATTCTCAAGGCCTAACGTCCGCAGGAAGCTTTCGATCCCGATCGTTACCCACCAAATTGAAAGGAACACCGCGTGGATCTGAGCGATCTGAAGTGGACCGACGTCGCCGCGTTGCACAAGGATACACCGATTGTGATTCCCGTAGCGGCACTGGAGCAGCATGGTCGCCACATGCCTCTGTTTACCGACAGCCTGTTGCTCGGCGAAGTCGTGCGGCGGGTCAAGCAATCGATCGGGCCGCAGGTACTCTTCACGCCGCTGATGTGGTTGGGGAATTCGCACCACCACCTCGATTTTCCCGGCACGATGTCGGCCGAACCGCGGCTGTACCTCGACCTGCTGATCGGCATGGTCGAGAATTTCCTGCCGCACGGGTTTCGACGATTCGTAATCGTCAACGGTCACGGTGGTAATACGGTTCCCGCGCAGCAGGCGATGTTTGAATTGCGTCAGAAATACCGCGAGCGGAGCGATCTGCTCTTGATTTCGACGACCTACTGGTCGCTCGGCGGCGAACCCAACAAGGTCGATTCGTCGATTCAGCAGACGCAGATGGGCCATGCCTGTGAATGGGAGACTTCCATGATGCTCAGGCTGGCTCCCCATCTGGTCGGCGATCTGGCCAAGGTCGGTCCGGTGGCGTTCGGCCGCGCATTCGCGCCGGGACATCGCGCCTGGATTACCAAAGAGCGTACGGAACCTGGACATATCGGCGATCCTCGCAACGCCACGGCCGAGAAAGGCGAGGTCCTATTCGCGGAGTTCGCACGCAGCGTCGTGGCGTTCCTGCAGCGTGTGTTGGATTGGGACGGTGTGGAGTGGGACGCGTGAACGAATTGCAAACCACTCGTTCGCAGTCCTGGCGCTGGGCCGTTTGCATCCTGCTGCTCTTCGCCACGATGCTGTTGTACATGGACCGCCAGACGCTTTCTCAAATGGCGTCACGTATCTCGGAAGAATTGAAGCTGACCAACGAGGAAATCGGACTGCTCGAGTTCTCTTTCGGGGTGGCTTTCGCCTGTGGAATGCTGCTTTTCGGCTCGATTGCCGATCGCTGGAGCGTTCGATTGCTCTACCCGATTGCCCTGCTGGGATGGTCGGCGGCGGGAGTCGCGACCGGTTACGCTCCTGAAATCGGCGAGTGGATATCGGGGGTGATTCCCGATTCGCTCAAGATCAACAGCGGCGAACTGACCTGGCTGGGGCGACTGGCGGAGCGGCCGGTGTTTCTCGGGTTCGCAGTCTGCAGACTGGTCCTCGGGTTTTTTGAATCGGGGCAATGGCCTTGCGCACTGATTACCACGCAGAGGTTGTTGGCGGCCAAGGACCGGCCGCTGGGAAACAGCATCCTGCAAAGCGGTGCGTCGCTAGGTGCGATCCTGACTCCGATCGTGGTTTTGCTGATGATGGACGATCAGCCCGGGGCGTGGCGCGGGCCCTTTAAGTTGATCGGTATCCTGGGAATATTCTGGGTCGTACCGTGGCTTTTGATGATCCAAGGCAGCGATCTGGTGCGACGGGATGATCCGGATTCGGGCGAACAGGAGCCGGCCGACTTGTTGACATTGATCAGGCAGCCGGTTTTCCTGACGCGTTTTCTGGCGCTGCTGGTCGTGGTCGTCGCTATCAACTTGACCTGGCAGTATTTTCGTGCCTGGCTGCCCAAGATGTTGCACGATACCTACGCCTACAGCGATAAGTTCATTTACGGCCTGACGATCGCCTACTACGTTTCTGCCGATCTGGGCTGCCTGGGTGCCGGTGCCGCAGCGAAGTGGCTGGTAAAGCGAGGAATGGCGTTGCATACCGCCCGCATGACAGTGTTCGGGACCTGCTGCGGCATCACGGTGATCGGCCTGCTGATCCCGGCTCTACCCCGCAGTGCGATCCTGGTCGCGATCATTCTATTTGTCGGCTTCGGCGCGCTCGGCCTGTTCCCCAACTACTATTCATTCGCTCAGGAACTATCGTCGCGGTCGCAGGGAAAAATCGGCGCGACGTTGGGTGCGACTACTTGGGTCGTGACATCCATTATGCAATGGACGCTTGGCAAGTCGATTGATGAAACAAAGTCGTACGCCATGGGAGTCCGCATTGCTTCCTTTGTGCCGTTGCTGGGACTTGTGGCGATGCTGATCCTCTGGAACATTGCCGTGAATCGTCGAGTTGGAAACGACGCCAGGTCTTGCACACCGGGCCGGTAGATCGGAACTCTCGAGTTGGCATCGGTCGGGGCGGCCGGCTCAGATCAGTTGTCGGCCCATGCTGGTGCCAAGGTAAACATAGATCGAACAGATAACAAGTTCGCCAAGGCATACCGCCGCCAGGTATTTCGGAAACGGAATGCGGAGTGATCCGGCCACATAGCAGGCCGCATCGGTGGGCGTGAACGGAAACGCCGACCAGAGAAACAGGAAGGCAACTCCCCAACGTCCGCCCAGCCAGGAACGAATGCGCACCAGGGAGTTCGCGAAGCGGCGTTCGATGTATTCGCTGATACCGAAAACCGTCGGCAAGAAATACAACAGCGTGGCGGAGAGCACGATTCCGGTCATGCTGATCACCAGCACCATCACCGGTTGCTGGGGCAGCAGCAACCCGCCCGCAATCACGAACGGAGTACTGGGGATCAGGAATACGGCACGTGTGATCGACGCCAGCAGGTAAACGAAGAGCACGAATCCGGCGTATTGTCGGAGCTGTGCGGCGATGCGTTCGGCGCGGAACAGTTCCGGATTGGTCAGGTAGAGGCCCAATCCCAGAATGACGAGTGCCAGCCAGGCGAGCAGGCCGAGTTGACGCACGCGAAGCAACATTGGTTATTCCTGGGCACTGTCCTTGGCGGGACCGATTCGAGCCACGACGTCATGGAGGAACGACGATCAGCGCCGGGTCGCGCGGCATGCCTGTTATCCGCAATTCGACTGCGCCCGTCAGTTCCTGAACGCGCATCGAGAATTCGCGCGGACTGGCGACGCGGCTTCCGGCAACATGGCTGACAAACAGCAACGGCCGAATTCCGGCGCGCCAGGCGGGCGAATCGCGTTCGACATCCAGCACTACCACGCACCCGTCGGCGTCCAGCCTGCCAACCCCGTCCTGGAATTCCGGTACCGCGGTCGCGTAGTCGACGACGATTCCTCGCCATGCGGCTCGGCGGTTTGCCGCATAGGCGCGACGGACGCCCAGCGGCGGCTTTTTGGCAAGCGTGACCTGTACGGTCGACGTCCGCCGTGAACCCCGATCCGACGGGCGCGCGATTTTCAGTTCAATATTGTCGTCGGCGAAATGCGAGCCGACCTCACGGATCAGTTCTCCCGATTCCCGGACAGGCGTTCCCGCCACCTCGGAAATCAGGTCATTGGGCTTCAATCCAGCGCGATGCGCGGGCGTGCCGGGAACCACGGTCTGAACCAGCACTCCGACGGCCGGGCCTGCACCGGAGCCAGATTCACCCTGGGGATCGTAACTAACCGGAGCAATTCCCAGAAATCCGTAGTCGGGACAATTGCCTTCGGCAAGTACGTTGACAGTGCGCTGGAAGAGTTCGTCAACGGGAATCGCCAGACCGGCGGGCTGGTCCGCGCCTTCGTAGAGCGCGATCGATGTGGTCAGGCCGATCCAGTGTCCGTCCAGGCTGAGCAACGCTGCCCCGCTGATCGCCAACGGCTGGTGAAATTCCGTCTGAATCAAGGTGCCGTAATGGTGGATCGACTCGTTGTTGCGGTCAGGCGGTATGGATCGCGTGTTGGAAAGTCGCTGGGTGGCGGGTGCCCTCCTGGCAACACCGGTGACATTGCCGCCGACGTATCGCAGCGGTGCATCGGCGCTAGGGCCTGGCCCGACCGCAACGACGGGTGATCCCGTTTGCTGCGGTTGAGCGATTCGAATTGCGAGTGGAGTCGTATTGGTGGCGCTGGCGTCGAACTTCAGCACTGCCAGGTCGGTCCATGGATCGGCCGCACGTACCGTTGCACTGTACGATTGCTCGCCAAGCCAGACCCAATATTGATATCTCGTTGGATCGCCAATGGCGTGATAATTTGTGACGACAAAGCCAGGGCGGAAAATAACGCCAGCCGCATATCCAAGTGGTTCCGGCACTGCAAATTCGGTGGAACTTCGCAGCCACGCTTCCAGTCCGCGTAGTGGCAAGCGGTCGTTTTCGACGGCGTGCGTCGGGTCCACGCCGTCGGGAATCGCCGCGTTGAGGAGATCCGACAGGGCAGCGGCGGTCCGCGGCGCCGGGCGACGGATCGGTATTCGGCCAATTGCGGCCAGGGCGTGGGCTGTTCTTGCGAGTGCCGCGGAGGGTTGGAACGCCGGCCAGCGAGCGCTGGGTGGCAGTTTTTCCGCGGCTGTTGGCTGTGCGCACAACTTCGGCGTTCCTGACGCCAGCGGGATCGCCAGCGTCAGGATCGAAAGGAGATGCCGGATGGCTTGCCGCTCGAAGTTCATCGGATTCCCTCGCCGTGGGTGAATCCACGGCGACGCCGGTCGGGCGCTCACGAGTCCTCTTTCGAGTCGGCGTCGTCCGTCTCGGGCTCCGCCGCCACGGTCGCGGTGGCGCCCAATGCCAGAATCTTCGTGCGAATCTCCTCGGCCATCTTGGGGTTCTCGACCAGATACTGACGTGCCTTTTCCTTCCCCTGGCCCATGTAGATCTCGCCGTATTTGAACCAGGACCCGCTGCGCGTCAGGATTTTGTGGTTGACGCCCAGGTCGAGCAGGTCACCTTCGTAGCTGATCCCGTGGGTGTGCATCATGTCAAATTCGGCCAGCCGAAACGGTGGCGCGACCTTGTTTTTCACCACCTTGGTGCGCACGCGCTGCCCGACCACTTCTTCGCCATCTTTCAATTGACCGATCCGCCGCACATCGATCCGGCAGGAACTGTAGAACTTGAGCGCCCGTCCGCCCGGCGTCGTTTCGGGGCTGCCAAACATGACGCCGATTTTTTCGCGAATCTGATTGATGAAAATCACCGCCGTTTTGCTGCGGGAAATGGCCCCGGTAAGCTTGCGCAGCGATTGGCTCATCAGTCGGGCTTGCAGTCCCACAAACGCGTCACCGATTTCACCCTCCAACTCCTGGCGTGGTACAAGTGCCGCAACGGAATCGATAACGATGATGTCGACCGCATTCGATTTGACAAGCATCTCCGTGATCTGCATTGCCTCCTCGCCGGTGTTCGGCTGACTGACCAGCAGCGTATCGAGCTGGACGCCCAGCTTGCGCGCCCAACTGGGATCGAAGGCATGTTCCGCGTCGATGAACGCGGCGATCCCTCCGCTTCGCTGGGCCTGCGCGACGACGTGCAGCGCCAGCGTGGTTTTGCCGCTCGATTCCGGTCCAAAAATCTCAATGATCCGACCGCGCGGAATGCCCTGGCCGCCCAAAGCGATATCCAGCGAAAGGCTGCCGGTCGGGATTCCCTGGATCTGCACCGCCGAAGCGCTGCCCAAAGGCATGATCGACCCTTCGCCAAACTGCTTTTCAATCTGCTGTAGCGCCGTTTTCAGGTTCGCGTTCTGCTCCAACGCTGACATTCGAGCGGCCGCTTCGCCCTTTTCCTTCTTGCCCGACCTAGCGACGGTCTTGCCCCCGGCCACCGACTTTTCCGAGGGCCGCTCGACCGCTGCTTTTTCCGTTACCGCCTTGTGGTCACTGGACGCTTTGCCGGTGCCCGTTCGATCGTTTGCCATTTTGCCGTTCGTTCCCTTCTCTGATGTTGTTTTGCTGTCGTTGCGGTGATTAGCGCTGGCAGAGGCACCATCGTACGAGGGTCCGTCCTTGGCGGGTACCGCTGCCACCGGGCCGGTTGCTGTTGCAGGACGGGGCGCTGGTCCATCCGCCTGCTGCCAGCCCGGCTTCTCGGATTGCAGCTCCGTGGACTCTGATTTTACCGGCTTATTTGTCGCAATGGCTACCATGCTCCAACTCCATTCAAAACGAGGTGCAAAAGAACGACATTGATATACTGAACATATGAATAGTATATCGGCGCACGCCGGCGACGGCAAGAGATTTTTGGAGGGATTTTCAGCGGTCGATGTCCGCGTCGACGAAAACAGGCCGATGCGCCATGCCGCCGGTCGGTCAGGCGAGTCGATCGTCCGGGCCATGGTCAGGGCCATCGTTCGGGCCGGTCCCCAGTTCACAATGTCCGATCGGCTGATACTGGGGAGGCCGATTGTGTTCGAGAAAGCTCGACATCACCACCACTTCGTCCACGATCGTCAGATCGCCGTCGTATTCGGCGTGGTCTTCGATGATGTCGGCCAGCTCGTCCAGTTCCGGACCGGGGGACAGATGGACGCGGCCCAGCGTAAGATGGGGCAGAAATCGTCGATTCTCTTTGGGAAAACGCAGGGTTTGCAGTGACTGTTCCACGGCCTGTTGCAGTTCGATGATTTCCTCGGACCCCTGTTCCACTCCCAGCCAGAGGGTGCGCGGCTGCCGTGGGTTGGGGAAAGCACCCAGGCCGCGGAAGACGATCTCGAATGGTTCGACGGGTGCCACGGCCTGTTTGACGACACGGCAGACGTCGTTCAATTCGACGTCGGGAACGCTGCCCAGAAACTTGAGCGTCAAGTGCATGTTCCGCGTTGGAACCCAGGCGATATCGGAGGAAACCGTCTGGAGTTTCTTGATCAGCGATTCGGCGCGCTTCTTGACGCCGCCGGCGAGTTCCACTGCGACGAAAGTTCGAACGTGGGACATGGCTGGGTGGGATCTGGGAGGATCGATCGGCCGCGAGGGGACGCGACTTTGTGGTACTCGATCTGCCGCGGCGGCGAAAGGGGGTTGGCCGCGGCAGGACGAGCGCGAACGATGCTGTTCCACGGCTGTACAACAAGCGCGTGGGCGGCAGCAGCACTCAACGCGCGGGCCGATCGCGCCGGTCCGTTCCGTCCGCGGAGGTTGCGACCAGTGCCGGGGCGGGTTGCGTTGCCTCAACTTTTGCCGCAGCATTGGTCTTGTCCCCGGGTTCTCCGGCGCGGCCGCGGAGCAGTCGTGTGACCCGTAGCACTTGCGACCGGGGCGACCAGGTGTAGCGAAGCAGCCGGAAACTGGGCTCGACCCGAGTTAACCAGAATTTCTTGAAATCAAGGCAAGTGGGGCCCAGATCGATGACGCGGTCTTTGCGCTGGAAGCTGTCGCGGATCAGACGTGTCCAGAGGGCGTTGCCGGGCGCCAGTTTGGCCCAGTCCGGATCGAAGCCGATACGCAGCAGATCGAAATTCCCGCGGTAATGATAGCCATAGGAAAAAGCCAGCGGCTGGTCGTTGAGACGGAGCAGGCTCATGTCGAGCGCTCCGGCCTGGGCGGCTGCCTGATGGGCGTCCCGCAACAGGGGCAGTACGTCGGGGTGGGACAGCGTATTGCCTTCGGTAAGTCCCGACTGCCAACTGCGGCGGGCGAGCGACACACATTCGTCGAAGAGGTCCCAACGGGGTTCGCTTTCGTTGCCGCAGAGTCCGGCCGGTCGATAACGCTCGAATGTGATACAGCCCGCTTCGCTCAACCGCCGTTCGCACCGCTCCACATTGCGCCGACGATTGTGGTCCTGCTTGCGACTTTCCCAGTAGGTGTCCCACGATCCGGCGAGATCGATCATCGCGGCACGCGCCCACGGGGAACTAGGCAACGGTTTGGCGCCGGGGAGGTCTTCGACCGCAACTGCGGGCATGGGGCGGAGATCGATCAGATCATAATTGCGCTCGGCCCGTCCGAGGTATTCCAAGGCTGCCCTCAGCAGCGCAACGGGTTGCGGCCCGATCGGACCGTAGAAGCTTCCCCAGCCGTCCAGCGGAAACGTCAGCAAACGCAGATCGCCGACTTTGGTCGGTTCGATTTGAACATTCAGCGGGACAATGCCGGCGATACCGCCCGTTTCATTGCCGTGTCGCGATTCGCAGACGAGGATCCTCAGGGATCGGAAATGGGGCGCATGGCGGCAGCGCGCCTCAAGCCACTCCGGCGTCTGCATGAACGACGCGCCGGGAGTCTGCTGCAGCAGCTGGTGCCAGACGGAACGCACGTTTTCGATTTCCGCAGCCGAGCGTAATTCGCGCACCCGCATACGAGCCCTTCCCCGGTATGATCTTTTGCCGACGGCGCCGTGTACGACGCGCAGCAAAGATACCTCGCAGGGTAGGGCGGGCAATGCAAGGCAGCAAGCGAAACCAATTCGGCCGACCGGAGTGCGAAGTTCGAATCGGTTGCAGCGATTGTGCCGAATTTCGCAGGCCTCTATCGGACCGCCGCCGGGCCGCTTTTCTTGGAGGTCGAGGAGGGCGCCGACGCGCCCGGGTTGGCGCGCGCTTCCGACGGTGCCGTGGACTCGGCACCGGCCGCGGCTGACTCGCCGGTGCGAGGCTTGAACTGGAACGAATTCGCGATGTTGCGATCCTGATCGGCGACCCGATCCACCAGTTCGGACTCGCACGTAAACACCATCACCGCCTGCTGCCCCTGGGTATTGCTGAGATGGTAGTAATTCCACTGGATCGACAGCTCGTTCGTGACTCCGACGGCAACCACGCGCAACATGCGAAGCCCGTTGGAACTGGTGCTCTGCGACGCTTCCGCGAATTGCTCGAAGTTGTCGCCCAGCGCGTTTTCGACTTCCTGCTGGAATTCCTCGAGTGGCAACATCTTGCCTGCCGGCGCATCGGGGACAATCGAAATATCGCCTTGGGCAATCAAGTCGCCGCGGTCGACGAGTCGCACGATGACCGACTGGGGATCGTCGGTGACGACGCGCCAGTGCCGCCCGATCAACATCCGAAACGGAGCCTTGGTCGGTTGGAAGTCCAAATCGGTGATGGGCTCATTTTCCCAGGCAACCTGTTTCAGCGCCGCATCGGAAAGATGTGGCGATTTATCCTGCGGCGCCAGCGCTACTTTCATCTGCAAAGTGGCTTCGTAACCAGGTTCGGCGTGTCCGATCGAGCGGTTTTCCTTGTAGGCCAGATGGATCCAGCGTACGAACTGGCGCTGGCGGTCAAAGTTGGCTTTCGCTTTGAAATCGACTTCGGTGGCGACGCCGCCGACCGAAGCCTGCAGCGATCCTTGAAAGTAGAGCAGCCCGATTTCCGATTCGATTGCCTTCAGCGTCCCTTGAATATCCGACTGATGAACGACGTCGAATTGCAGCAACCGGGCCAGCACCGATTCGGGTACTTTCCAGGAGTCATTAAGCCGCTTCTCCGAGTTGGGCAGTAGCTCGGAAAGGGCCAGGGTATTGACGGACCCTGTCAGTAGTTCCAGTTCGTCGCGCAGCAAGGGTCCGCTGAGGGAGTAGAGATCCTCGTCCTGTTCGCTGCTGCCAATGCCGACCAGCCGACTGGTGTCACGCAGCGTGTATTCAAAGTCAGTGCGGCCGACCTTTAATTGGGAACTGCCGTCCAGGTAGTAGCGCAATCCGCGGGGACTTTTGGTCTTGCAGCCGCGTTCGTGGTAATGGACTTTGCTCTGGACGTCGAGCGGGACCCGACGCACCTCTTTGCCGTCGGGATTCAGTTTCAAGTCGCCATGGATCTCGATTTGCGCCTGCACATCACGAATCCGGGGTGCGTCTTTGCCCGTGGCGAGCAGCAGGGAATCCGCGGCGGCGCCCTTCCCCAGCACTCGCGGAACTGCGGGCGATGCAAGCCATGCGCCGGCCACAAACCCTAAACTGAACACACGGCGGGAGATAGATCGATCCATGATCGAATCCTCGGTACCAGGGAACTCAAGAATAGGTGCGAAACGTCGAATAGGACGGCAGCCGGCCAACGACAGGACGGCCTGGGACATGGAATCGTCGCCGTTGGGAGATATCGACGGTCGCGGGGGCTCCGGTCGAGTTCAACGACAAAAAACCGGTATCTTGCCTCGACCGGGAAGAAAAAACAGGTCGGTGCGCGAACGTAGATCGCGGGATCGGAATCTAAGATCTCGGAAAAGACAGGAAAAAATGGCAAGCCAAATGCAACAACTGGCGGACGATCGAACAGTTTTTAGGCGGTTGTTACAAGTTGCCGGTGCCGAAGTCGAAAGAGCAAAAACATGGTTAAGTGCAGATGATGTCAGCGGTTAGGGCATGGGATGGTGGCCGCGGTGCCGATTGGCCCAAAACGTGCTCAAGAGGGGCAGCGATCAGGCCGACCGAGAGGCAGACGCCAGAATCGGGACTGGTCCGGCAACAATAATGACGAAGCGGGGGAATGGAAGCGGGCAGGTTGCAGGGAACAATTTTCAGTTTTTTTTCGTAATGTGTGTCGGTAATGACAGCGAAAAGCGTTCTAGGAATAGGGCGCATTTCCATGTCGAACCGTTCCGGTGCGATGGGAATCGCAGGGACAACCGGCCGGTTCAAAGGAATGAAAAGAGAGCGTGGCCATGCATACGGAGTACATGACGCCGATTATCCGCCAACTGCGTGATCAGCAAGTGCGATTTGCTCCACGCGAGAAAAAGCTGGAACAGGTCAATCGGGCCGAGCGGTTGTTGAACGAAATAGATCCAACTCGCGTCTACAGCTACGAGTACCTCTGCTATCGGATCACGGACTATCGTCCCGACGCGCCGACCGCGACGATGCCTGGGGCTCAGGTTCGGCACGATCTGCGACTGTTCGTTGAGGACGTTTCCGATTCGGCCGACATTTCGCCGGAAGAGGCCGGCGAACCGGTGCATACGATCGAAGATCTCAGCCAGTTGTTCAATGTCTCGCTGAAGACGATCCAGCGCTGGCGGGATCAGGGGCTGGTGAGCCGGCGTTTTCTGTTCGGCGGCCGCAAGCGCGTCGGTTTTCTGCGCAGCAGTGTCGATCGCTTTGTTGCGAGGAACAAGGATAAAGTTGAGCGGGGCGAACGTTTCAGCCAACTCACCGACGAAGAACGCGACAGCATCATCGAACGAGCGCGTCGTTTGGCGCAGGCCGGCGGTTGCCCGTCCGAAGTCGCTCGACGGATCGCGAAGCATATGGGCCGCAGCTTCGAGACGGTTCGCTATACGATCAAGCAGTTTGACGAGAAGCACCCGACGCTGGCGGTTTTTCCGCTGCATACCGGGCCGCTGGGCGTCGAGACTCGCGAGAAGATCTATCAGCAATTCCGACGCGGCGCCTCGGTCGATTCGCTGGCGAAAAAATACTGCCGTACGCGCACCAGCATCTACCGTGTCATCAACGAAATGCGGGCAAATCGAATTCTGCAGTTGCCGTTGAGCTTCGTGCCGAACGAGATTTTCTCCCAGCGATCGGCGGAAAAGGAAATCATGACGCCGCTGCCGGTTTCCAGTGACAGTGGCCGGAAATCGCGTGCCCCAAGCGGATTGCCGTCGTACCTGGCGTCGCTGTACGAGGTTCCGCTGCTGACGCGTGAGCAGGAATATCACCTGTTCCGGCAATTCAATTATTTGAAGTACAAGGCGGCCAGGTTGCGCGAAGGATTAGTTCCCGCCGAGGCCCGGACTTCCGTGATGGACGAGATCGAGTCGCTTTACAATCAAGCGGTCGAGATCAAGAACCGGTTGGTTCAAGCCAACCTGCGGCTGGTGATTTCCATTGCCAAACGACACGTTTCCGGTTCCGACGATTTCTTCGGATTGGTCAGCGACGGCAATATGTCGTTGATCCGCGCCGTGGAGAAATTCGATTACTCGCGTGGCAACAAGTTCAGCACCTATGCCTCCTGGGCGATCATGAAGAACTTCGCCCGGACCATTCCGGAGGAATTCCGCGTCCGCGACCGATTCCGTACCAGCCAGGAAGCGATGTTCAGCCTGCGCGAGGACGATCGGTCCGATCACCTGGAACAGGAACGGGCCCAGTCGCAGCGCGAGCAGCAAATCACGCGGATCCTCTCCTGCCTGGACGACCGCGAGCGGCAGATTATTGTCAGCCGCTTCGGACTGAATCATTCCCATGAACCCCAGACGCTCCAGGAAGTGGGCGCCGAACTGGGAATCACCAAGGAACGGGTCCGGCAACTCGAGGCGCGCGGCCTGGACAAGCTTCGCGAGGCGGCTCGCAGCCAACAGATCGACCCACCCGGTTAACGGTATTCCACACGGAACCGACCCGCTCACCCATTCAAGGGGGTGTCGATTCCGGCTTGCAAGCGATCTGAGGATCGTTATATTAACCGGTTTTCGTTGTGGAATTTTTGCCAGTGTAGCTCAATTGGCAGAGCAGCTGATTTGTAATCAGCAGGTTGTGGGTTCAAGTCCCTCCGCTGGCTCCATCATCTCGGTGTTCCCAGGGCGTTTTTCACGCGGCTGCTGACAGGAGGCTGGCTGACAGGAGGCTGGCGGTCGGCGGTGTTGCTGTCAGGGGGGCGTCCGGGTTGCCGTTCGCGGTGCATTTTTCCGGGTTCGATTCACAAATCTCGACGTATTGGGGAGGGTTTCCCGAGCGGTCAAAGGGGTCAGACTGTAAATCTGATGGCATAGCCTTCGTAGGTTCGAATCCTACACCCTCCATTTATGTGGCGATCCATTTATGTGGCAATTCGAAGGCTTGGACCGTACCGGAAGGAACGGTATAAACAGGATCTGTAACGCAGTTTGCATGACGGTTTTGAAATGTTGTCGATCGCGGGTGTAGCTCAATGGTAGAGCGACAGCCTTCCAAGCTGTACACGAGGGTTCGATTCCCTTCACCCGCTCTTCCCGAAAACGGGCGGAGAGCATAAGTTATTGTGCTCATCGTGCTTGGGGGCACTTGAGATCGCATAGCTTGGATGGGCGTGGTTTGGATGCGCTGGGCCTCGATGCGCTGGGGCTTGTTGCGTCCCGGCTGCGTTGGGTTTGAAGGTACACGATGCCATTCCCAGCGGCCAGCGAAGGTGGCAGATGTCATTGCGCCCGGCAGCCGAAATCGGTGGCGTACGAGAGAAGTGAATTCGCGGGGGAGATTCTGAGGGGAATGGACAAGGCGCGGCGACGGCAGACGGCAGGCGTCGTTGCCTGGACCCGATCCGGCTGCTGTAGCTCAGTTGGTAGAGCGCGTCCTTGGTAAGGACGAGGTCATGGGTTCAAGTCCCATCAGCAGCTCTTCCGAAGTGTGTAAGTGGTTTGCGGGTTGATTTTACTGGTTTCAACGAGACTCAAGAAACAGGTGTAGAAAGCAATGGCCAAAGAGCAATTTGTGCGGACAAAGCCGCATTGTAATGTCGGAACGATCGGCCACATCGATCACGGCAAGACGACTTTGACAGGTGCATTATTGGCGGTTCAGGCCGCGAAAAGCATGGCCAAGGCCAAAGCCTATTCGGAAATCGCCAAGGGCGGCACGGTGCGCGATTCGACGAAGACCGTGACGATCGCGGTGGCGCACGTGGAATATGAGACGGACAAACGGCACTACGCTCATATCGATTGCCCGGGTCACGCCGACTTCATCAAGAACATGATCACCGGCGCGGCCCAAATGGACGGAGCAATCCTGGTTGTCTCGGCCTATGACGGTCCGATGCCGCAAACCAAAGAGCACGTGCTGTTGGCACGCCAGGTTGATGTGCCGGCGCTGGTGGTGTTCCTCAACAAGTGCGACCTGGTCGACGACCCCGATCTGCTCGATCTGGTCGAAATGGAAGTTCGCGATTTGTTGAAGAAGTACGGTTTTCCGGGAGACGAGATTCCGGTCATTCGGGGCCAGGCCTTGGCTGCATACAATAGTCCGGCGGACCCGGCGGCATCGAAGTGCATCAGCGATCTGCTGGACGCCGTCGACGCGTATATTCCGCAGCCGACGCGCGAGGAAGACAAGCCGTTCCTGATGGCGGTCGAAGACGTGTTCTCCATTGAAGGCCGCGGGACGGTCGCTACGGGCCGAATCGAGCGCGGGATCGTCAAGATCGGCGACGAAGTGCAGATCGTCGGGCTGAGTGGCAACCCGACCAAGACGGTCGTGACGGGCGTTGAGATGTTCCGCAAGGAACTGGGCGAAGGTCGCGCAGGAGACAACGTCGGCTGCCTGTTGCGAGGTGTGAAGCGCGAGGATATCGAACGGGGCCAGGTGCTTGCCAAGCCTGGTTCGATTACGCCGCACACCAAGTTCGAAGCGGAGGTCTACTGCCTGTCGAAGGATGAAGGCGGGCGGCACACTCCGTTCTTCAGCGGCTACCGACCTCAGTTCTACTTCCGGACGACCGACGTCACCGGTACGGCGAACCTGGTTGGTGCCGAAATGTGCATGCCGGGTGACAACGTCCGCGTCTCGGTCGAACTGCACAAGCCGATCGCCATGGATGACGGCGTGCGGTTCGCGATTCGCGAAGGCGGTAAGACCGTCGGTTCCGGCGTCGTCACGAAAATTATCGAATAGGCGGCGGGGGTTTGGGAGTAATTGAGATCGCAGGGTCGCGGGCCGTCTGTGCATTTTCAGGCGGCCCGTGTTGTGGGCATCGGTATCGCAAGACGGGACCGTCGTGCGGCGAGCCGAATGAAATCAAAGGGGTGTAGCTCAACTGGCAGAGCGCTGGTCTCCAAAACCAGAGGTTGCGAGTTCGATTCCCGCCGCCCCTGCCATGAAATCCACGGCGAACGCAGGACGGGCCTGCGGCAAAGCCTTGGATAAACAGTTAGTGACCGCAGGAATGCGCATCGACGGCGACGTCGTGTTGAGTGGGAAATGGGTGCCGAAATGTCAACCGACAAGACAGTCGACGGGCCGTCGTTGATCGGCGAGCTCTTCCAGGTCGGGATCTACAAAGCGACACAGGGCCGCATCGCGCGGCGCGTGACGATGCTGACGATCCTGGTGGCTGTCGCTGCGGGAGCATACCGTTGGTCCGGATTCCAGACCGGCAACGAGTTCTTCGCTAATTCACGGTTTATCCTCCCGCTGGTGTTTCTGGCGATCGGAGGCTGGTTTGCCTTCCGAATCGTGAACTACCCGCGATTTGCTGATTTCCTGATCGCCGTCGAAGCGGAAATGACCAAGGTCTCGTGGCCGTCCAAGGCCGAACTTTATCGCAGCTCTTTCGTCGTGATCTTTGTCCTGTTCGCGATGATGGCGCTACTCTACAGCTTCGATTGGTTCTGGGTGATCGTGTTCAAGTTCCTGGGAATCTTGCAAGTGGGCGGCACGAAGGAGGCGTCGTGAGCATCGAGCCAAACGAATCCAGCGAGCCGATCGCCAGCGAGCATCACGAAAAGTCGGCCGGCAGCGTCTCCTCGACCAGCGATAGCTCGCGGCCGGCGCAGGAGGATGCTGCGGCTCCCGACGCAGTGCCTCCTGAAGAAGGGGCTCCCGACGCTGATTCGCAGTCGTTGCCGGAAGATGAACTGGCCGATTCCTTGCCCGAATCGGATGAAAGCGCTGCGGAGACCGGGCCGGTGGAACCACTGGAGTTCATCCAGGAAGACGAAGAAGCGGCCTTGGAACGACAGTGGTACATCATCAAGGTCCAGGTGAATCGCGAGGATTCAATCCGGGAAGCACTGCAGCGACGGGTCAAGGTCGCGGGGCTCGACAAGTTCTTCGGTGACATCATTGTGCCGACCGAAGATGTGGCGGAATTTACCAAGAGCGGCAAACGCAAAATTGTCAAACGCAAGTTGTACCCCGGTTACATCGTCGTCGATATGGCGATCAACGACGATACCTGGTTTCTCGTGCGGGAAACGCCAGGAATCGGTGATTTCACCGGTTCCGCCGGCAAGCCCTCCCCCATGCCGACGCACGAAATCGAAAAAATCCTGAAGACGTCGCGTCCGGATGAAGAAGGCACCGCCGCAGTCCGTACCGGAATTCCGTTCAAGATCGGTGATCGGGTGCGAGTGAAAGAAGGCAATTTCCAGAATTTCGAGGGTGATGTGGCGTCGATCGACCAGGCGAACGGCAGGGTCACCGTCACGTTTCTGTTTTTTGGACGATCGACGCCAATTGAGATCCCCCATTGGCAGATTGAGGCAATTTGACGGTTTATGGCGCCCACCCGACCGGCGGAGCGCGCATAGACGGTTCACGTAGTTGACGTGGAAAAACTTACCATTCCGCGACGGGCTGTTTTTTTGGCGAGAGTGAGACATGGCTAAGCAGAAAACGATGACGGGCCAGGCAAAATTCCAGGTGCCAGGCGGACAGGCAACCCCTGCCCCGCCGGTTGGAACTTCGCTCGGTAAATTCGGTATTAATCTGGGGCAGTTTGTTTCGCAGTTCAATGAACGGACCCGCGAATACAACGGAACGCCAATTCCGGTCATTGTGACGGTCTACAGCGATCGTAGCTTTGAGTTTGTCACCAAGAGTCCGCCCGCGTCGGCGCTGCTGAAACAGGCTGCGGGGATCGCCAAGGGGGCCGGCGTGCCGAACAAAGACAAGGTCGGGCGCGTCACCAAGGCCCAAGTGATCGACATTTGCAAGAAGAAAATGGCCGACCTCAATGCGCGGGATATCCCCCATGCCTGCAGGATGATCGAAGGAACCGCTCGCAGCATGGGAATCGAGGTTGTCGACTAGTGCTTTTCAAGCCCCAGACCCGGGCTTGCAGGGCGGCCTTCCCAGGCCGTCCGTGCGGTCCCTCAGGTCAGGCGTTCCCACGGCAATTCGGTCGGTCCGGAAGAATGGCCCTCCAACGCCAGTGGTCGAACGGTTCGGCCAACGATGATTCGCGAAAATTGACGGTCCACGGCTCGCATTGAAACTCATTTCCGGTTAAAAAAACGAATTCCCTTGCTCGCGCCGCTCGACCCACCCGCGACCGACGGCAGTTGGGTAGCAGCAGGGTAGCAGCAGGGTAGCAGCAGGGTAGCAGCAGGGTAGCAGCATGCCAAAAAAATCGAAACGTTACCGAGCTCAAGTGGCCAAGCAGCCAGCGCAGCCCGTTCCGTTGTCCCAGGCGGTCGACGCCTTGAAAAGTTACGGTGCGGTGGCGCCGGCCAAATTCGATCAGACTGTCGAAATCCATATCCGCCTGGGGATCGACGCGAAACAGGCCGATCAGCTGGTGCGCGGTTCGGTGGTGCTGCCTCACGGTATCGGCAAGTCGCAGCGCGTCGTCGTATTCGCCAAGGGCAATCTGGCCGACGCGGCGCGGGAAGCGGGTGCGGACGAGGTCGGTCAGGAAGAGCTGGCCAAGAGGATCAAGGAAGGCTGGACCGAGTTCGACGTTTGTATCGCAGCGCCCGATATGATGGGGCTGGTCGGACCGCTGGGAAAGGTTCTTGGACCACGCGGCCTGATGCCCTCGCCCCGTGCCGGAACCGTCACTCCCGATGTGGCCAAAGTGATCAAAGAATACAAGGCGGGCAAGGTGGAATTCCGCAACGATGCGGGTGGCAACGTGCACGCGGTCGTGGGAAAGCTGAGTTTCACCGCGGAAAAATTGCGCGACAACATTCAGGCGTTCATCGATTACGTGCTCGGTTTGAAGCCGAACGCTGTCAAAGGGGTCTATGTTCGCGGGATTGTTATTTGCGCGACGATGAGCCCGGCGGTCCGGATCGCCGCCTGAGAAAAAGCCGCCGCAGGAACTGTGTACCGATCGGGTCACGAAATTGGACGGAAGTTGACCGCAGGATCTTGAGTAGACACGAACATGAGCAAGTACGTCAAAAACCTGGTTGCCGCCGAAGTCCGCAAACGACTCACCGGTGTCGAAGATGCGTTGCTGGTCAATGTAATTGGCTTGCCGACCGACAAGACCTATGCGTTGAGGAAGCGACTGCGGGAACGCAATATCAGCCTGCTGGTCGTTAAGGGCAGCCTGGCGCGACGGGCCACCGAGGGAACCTCGCTGGCGCCGGCGTTCGAAGGCAGCGAGGGGTCATTGGCCGTCTGTTGGGGGTCGACCGACTTCGTGCAGCTGGCGAAAGAGATCACCGAGATTCAGCAGGACGTCCAGTACGAGAAATTCGAGTTGCGCGGCGGAGTGATGGATCGCGAGAAGCTCTCTGCCGATCGCGTCAAGGATATCAGCAAGTGGCCGAGTCGCACGGAGCAGTTGAGCATTCTGATGGGGCAAGTTTTGTCTCCGGGGGCCAATCTGCTGTCGCAATTGACCAGTCCGGGTGGTGCCTTGGCCAGCCAGATCAAGCAGAAGAGCGAGGAAAAAGAGGCCTCGTCCTGAAGCGGTTTAGTTTTGATTGGGTCGAGAAAAGGTTGAAGCAGGAATCGCAGGCCGCAGCGTAGATTCGCTTCAGAAGTTCTCGGCGGTAGATCGCAGGCGGATAAAGCGGTATCCGGGGCGTGACCGGAACCCGCGGCCTGCGACGTTTGGACTTTGAAGTTTTGGTTTTTTTGGGTAGCTTGGTGCAAAAGCGTACCAGGCAGGACGGGCGAGCAGCCATGGCTCGGACCGTCCGATTGAGAAAGGAAGATTCCCGCCATGTCTGATGCAGCTGTACTGGAACCGGAGTTGAAGGAAATCGGAGACAAGATCGCCAATTTGACGCTGAAACAAGCCAAGGCGCTCAGCGACTACATCGAGGACGCGTACGGCATCAAGCCGGCGGCGGGAGGGGCGGTGATGATGGCAGGGCCCGCAGCGGGGCCTGCGGCAGCCGCGGCGCCGGAAAAGACCGAGTTTGACGTGGTGATGACCGCGTTTGGTGACAAGAAGTTGGAAGTTGTCAAGGTTGTGAAGAATATCACCGGCGCTACTCTGATGGATGCCAAGAAACTGGTGGAAGCTCCTCCGGCGACGATCAAGCAGGGTGCTTCCAAGGAAGATGCCGAGAAAGTCAAGAAGGAATTGGAAGCCGCGGGCGCAACAGTGGAATTGAAGTAATTGCACGGCGGCGACGGCGGCGCGTTACCCATTTCTGCGACGAAGCGAAGTTGATTACCGTCGGCTTCGCTGCGTGGTGTTGAGCGAGAATGCTGGCATTGACCCACCGAGCTTCACAAGCGCGCGATCGTGCTTGTTCACGCCCAGGGAGTAGTGCGCGCTTCAGACGGGCGCCCGGTTCGGTACCTGCGGGCGCCGCACGGTTCGGTCTCCAGCGCTCTCGATCGATACCTCGTGGTGGGGCGCGGGCCGGAATGCCGCATGCCGAACTGTCCTTTACCGCGGACCGTTGTTTTTCCCCAGCCCCGCATGCGTCTCCGTCCGCCCGGGGCCATTCGCGGTGCGCACCAGCGCCCTGTCCCGTATCGCTTCGCACAACTGCTTATCAGCTCCAGGAGTAGCCACCCTTATGGCAACCTCAGCCCAACGGCGTTTGAATCCCAGTGAAGTTCGTCGCTTCGGCAGCGGTCGTGAGCATCACCCGATTCCCGACCTGACACAGATTCAGACCAAGAGTTACGAAGCATTTCTGCAGGCCGATATTGCGCCGGAGAAGCGCAAAGATCAGGGTCTGGAAGGCGTGTTGCGCGAGATCTTTCCGATCGAGAGTTACGACAAGGCGACGCGACTCGACTATGTGAAATACGACCTGGGCAAACCACGCTATACACCCGAGGAATGCCGCCAGTTGCGTCTGACCTACGGGCAACCGTTCCGAATCTGGCTGCGATTGAACAAGGACCAGCCAATCGAGGAAGAAGTCTATCTGGGCGATATCCCGATCATGTTGGGCGGCGGCGAGTTTATCATTAACGGCGCGGAACGCGTCGTCGTGAGTCAGTTGCACCGCAGCCCTGGTGTCGATTTTGTCATGGACCAGGACGGCACGTCGGATCGCAAATTGCCGAGTTGCCGGATCATTCCTGAACGAGGCAGCTGGATCGAAGTCAACGCGACCAAGAAAGATGTGTTGAGCGTCAAGATCGACCAGAGCGGCAAATTTTCGGCGATGACGCTGCTGCGGGCGATGAGCCCGAAATACAGCAATGACGCCGACCTGATCCGGGCTTTTTACGAAACGTCGACGGAGAAGGTCGTCGACGGACGCAGTGTGGCCAAGCTGGATGGAAAAATCTCCGTGGACGACGTTGTCTATCCGGCGAATTCGGGCCGTTCCGGCGAAATCATCGTCGAATCCGGACAGCGGATCGCCAAGAATATTGCCGAAACGATTTGCACGGCGGGCGTTTCCAAAGTCGAGGTTCTGGCGCCGCCGAAGAGCAACCTGATCCTGAATAGCCTTTCCGAGGACGCGACGACCAGCCACGAAGAAGCGCTGTTGAGGATTTACCAGCGGTTACGACCGGGGAATCCGCCCCAATTGGACAAGGCCAAGACACTGTTCCACGAGAAGTTCTTTGACGTGAATCGCTACCGACTGGGTCGCGTCGGTCGATTCCGCATTAATCGCAAGCTGTCCTTGTCGGTGTCTGAGAAGGAAATGACGCTTCGGCCCGAGGATTTGATCGCGTCAATCAAGTATCTGGTCGAACTGGCCGTATCCGGTGCCGAAGTCGAGGTCGACGATATTGACCATTTGGGAAATCGCCGGCTACGGACGATCGACGAGCTCGCCAGCGACGAACTCCGCAAGGGGTTCCTCAAATTGCGGCGCACGGTCCAGGAGCGGATGAGTCTCAAGGACGTGGAAGACATGTCGCCGCGCAGCCTGGTCAATCCCAAGAGCATCTCGGCGGCGATCGAGTATTTCTTCGGTCGTGGCGAACTGTCTCAGGTCGTCGACCAGACCAACCCCCTGTCGCAGTTGACGCACGAGCGGCGGTTGTCGGCATTGGGGCCAGGCGGATTGAATCGCAAACGGGCTGGTTTTGAAGTGCGCGACGTGCATATCTCGCACTACGGACGGATCTGCCCCATCGAGACGCCGGAAGGAACCAATATCGGCCTGATTTCCAGCCTGGGAATTTACGCCGGTGTCGACGATTACGGATTTCTGGTCACACCCTACCGCAAGATTCACAAAGGTAAACTCGTGGACGAAGCGCCGGTCTCGCTGCGGGCCGACGAGGAATCCGACGCCTATGTCGCACCGGCCGATACGCCGATCGAAAAAAACCATATCGCGGCCGGGCATACCATCATCGCGCGGCACCGCTCCGATTTCGAGATCGTGGCTCCCGATCAGTTGCAGTACATCGATGTGGCTCCGAGCCAGATGGTCGGTGTTTCGGCCGGACTGATCCCGTTCCTGGAGCATGATGACGCCAACCGGGCGCTGATGGGTTCCAATATGCAGCGGCAGGCTGTTCCGTTGCTGGTCACCGAACCGCCGATTGTGGCGACCGGGATGGAAAAGGACGTGGCGCGTAATTCCAGCATGGTGGTGCGGGCACGCCGCGCGGGCAAGGTGACCTACGCCGATGCCGATCGAATCGAGGTCGGCGCCGACGCCTACGAATTGAAAAAATACAAAGGTCTCAACGAGCGGACCTGCATCAACCAGCGTCCGATCATCAAAGTGGGCGACCGCGTCGAAAAAGGGCAGGTCATCGCCGATGGTGCGGCCACTTTCAACGGGGAACTCGCGCTTGGCCGAAACGTCCTGGTCGGATTCATGTCGTTCGACGGGTACAACTTCGAGGATGCGATCATCATCAGCGAGGAACTTGTCAAGAACGACGTCTACACCTCGCTGCATATCGAAGAGTTTGACGTGGAGATTCGCGAGACCAAGCTGGGACGCGAGGAGTTCACCCGGGATATCCCGAACGTCAGCGAGAAGGCATTGCGGAATCTCGACGAGAACGGAATCGTGCAGGTCGGGACCTACGTGCGACCAGGTGATATCCTGGTCGGCAAGGTGTCGCCCAAATCGAAGACCGAGCTGACTCCCGAAGAAAAGCTGCTGCACGCGATCTTTGGTCGTGCCGGCGAAGATGTCAAGAACGATTCGCTGGAGGTTCCCTCCGGGATCGAAGGGATCGTCATCGACACGCAGAAATTCTCGCGGCGGATGAGTCTCAGCGAGGAAGAACGCAAGAAATTCGAGAAGGAACTCAAGGACGTCGAGACCGATGGCAACAAGCGGATCTCCGAGGTCTTCGGGGAAATGATTACCGAGATGGAGAAAAGCCTGGGACGCTCGATTACCGACGAGGACGGTACGCCGCTGGTCCGCGATCAGGACTCGAAGTTCGTCGCCGAACGAGCGCAACAGTTCCGCTTGCAGTCGGTGACCTCGCACATGCGCAGCGAGAATCTGATTTCCGAGGTCGAGTCCATTTATCGCGCGAAATGGCCCGAAGTCGAGACGGCGATCGATGCCCGCGACCGGCGACTCAACAGTATGAAACGCGGCGACGAGTTGCGCAGCGGCGTGCTGCAGATGGTCAAGGTGTACATCTCCACCAAGCGGGTGATTTCCGTCGGCGACAAGATGGCGGGCCGCCACGGAAACAAAGGCGTGATCGCCAAGATCCTCCCGGTCGAAGATATGCCGTTCTTGCCGGACGGAACGCCTCTACAGATCATGCTCAACCCGCTCGGCGTGCCCAGTCGCATGAACGTCGGCCAGATTCTGGAAACTCACCTGGGGTGGGCCGGCGCCAAATTGGGATTCCAGGCGGTGACTCCCGTGTTTGACGGGGCGTCGGAGTCGGACATCAACGACGCCTTGGACGAGGCCGACCTGCCTCGGCATGGCAAGATTCGACTGTTTGATGGCCGCACCGGCGAACCGCTGCAACAGGAAACGACGGTGGGCTACATCTACATGCTCAAGCTCCACCACCTGGTGGACGACAAGGTGCATGCGCGCAGCACCGGCCCCTACTCGTTGATTACCCAGCAGCCGCTCGGTGGCAAGGCTCGATTCGGCGGCCAGCGATTCGGGGAAATGGAAGTCTGGGCGCTGGAGGCATACGGCGCCGCCTACATCCTGCAGGAACTGTTGACCGTCAAGAGTGACGATGTCGAGGGGCGCACGAAGATTTACGAATCGATGGTCAAGGGCGAGAACACATTGGAGGCCGGTACGCCGGCCAGTTTTGACGTGTTAACCAACGAAATTCGCGGGCTGGCCCTGAATATGCAATTAGAGAAACGCCGGGTTTGACGCCGCGGTGGTTCGAGTTTCCATTCAAACGGGATTTGATCCGGGACTGCCGGGACCAACCGATCACCACAGCGACGAGGGCTCGGTGCGGTCTCGCAAAACCAGAGGAGTTTAAGGCACATGACCATCGGCGAAAGCGCATATGATCGCATTAACGATTACGCTTCGGTCAAGATCAGTCTGGCCCGACCCCACGACATCCGCAGCTGGTCGTTCGGCGAAGTGAAGAAGCCGGAAACGATCAATTACCGCACATACCGTCCGGAAAAAGACGGTTTGTTCTGCGAGAGAATTTTTGGTCCCGAAAAGGATTGGGAATGCGCGTGCGGCAAGTACCGCGGCATGAAATACAAGGGGATGATCTGCGATCGTTGCGGCGTCAAGGTCACGCACTCGCGCGTCCGCCGCAAGCGGATGGGACATATCGAATTGGCGGCGCCGGTCGTTCATATCTGGTTCTTCAAAGCGATGCCCAGCCGGCTCGGCAACCTGCTCGATATGAAAACCACGAGCATGGAGAAGGTGATCTACTTCCAGGACTACGTGGTCGTCGACCCCGGTTCGACCGACCTGGAAAAGCAGCAGATGCTGACCGAGGACGAGTATAAGGAAGCGCGGCAGCAGTACGGCGAAGGTTCGTTTGAGGCCGACATGGGCGCCGAGGCGGTCCGCAAGCTGCTTCGCGGTCTCGATCTGGTCAAACTGTCCGAAGAGCTGCGCAAGGAGCTGGTCGAGACCAATTCCAAGCAGAAGAAAAAGGACCTGATCAACCGGTTGAAGATCGTGGAATCGATTCGCGACAGCGACAATCAGCCCGAGTGGATGGTGTTGGACGTGATTCCCGTGATCCCGCCCGACCTGCGGCCGCTGGTGTTGCTCGATTCGGGCAATTTCGCGACCAGCGACCTGAACGACTTATATCGCCGGATTATCAACCGCAACAATCGACTGCGGAAGCTGGTCGATCTCAACGCGCCCGAAGTGATTATCCGCAACGAAAAGCGGATGTTGCAGCAATCCGTCGATGCGCTGTTCGACAACAATCGCTGCAAGCGTCCGGTTCTGGGCAGCAGCAATCGCCCATTGAAGTCGTTGACCGACATGATCAAGGGCAAGCAAGGGCGGTTCCGCGAGAACCTGTTGGGAAAGCGCGTCGATTACTCGGCGCGCAGCGTGATCGTCGTTGGCCCGCGGTTGCGGCTGCATCAATGCGGATTGCCGAAAAAGATCGCGCTGGAGCTCTACCAGCCGTTTATCATCCGCAAGTTGAAGGAGCTCGGGCACGCCGACACGATCAAGAGCGCCAAGAAGATGCTGGAGCGGAAGGACGAAGAGGTTTGGGATATCCTGGAATCGGTGATCCAGAATCACCCCGTGCTGCTGAATCGCGCGCCGACGCTGCATCGCATGGGAATCATGGCCTTTGAGCCGGTGCTGGTCGAGGGTAATGCGATCCACCTGCACCCGCTGGTCTGCAAGGGATTTAACGCCGACTTTGACGGTGACCAGATGGCGGTTCACCTGCCGTTGTCGATCGAAGCGCAGGTCGAAGCCCACACGTTGATGATGTCCACCAATAATATTTTCGCGCCTTCCAACGGCAAGCCGATCATGAGTCCCTCGCAGGATACCGTGATGGGTTGCTACTACATCACGATCGACCTGCCGGGCCGAAAAGGCGAAGGGATGACATTCTCGTCGCCGGAAGAAGCCGATCTGGCGTATGCTCAGGGAAAGATCGAGCTGCACGCGCGGATCAAAGTGCGACTGCCGCGCGATCGCAAGCTGAAGAGCGAGGACGATCGACGCCGCACGGGCGAGATCATCCAGACCACCTACGGCCGGGTGATGTTCAATATGATGTTGCCGCGCGGTATGGATTTCTACAATCACCCGCTCCGTTCGGGCGATATGGCGATGGTGATTTCCGACTGCTATCAGGCACTGGGCCGCAAGGCAACCATCGAACTGCTGGATAACATGAACCAGCTCGGCTTCCGCGAAAGCACCCGCAGCGGCCTTTCGTTTGCAACGGACGACCTGGTGACTCCGCTCTCCAAGACCCGCATTCTGGCCGACGCCGAGAAAACCGTGCTCAAGTTCCGCAAGCTGTACGAACGCGGCGTGATTACGGAACTGGAGCGTTACAATCAGGTGCTGGACGCTTGGACGCACGCCCGCGAACAGATCACTACCGAAATGATGCAGGCGATGGAGACGGACGATCGGGGTGGCAATGGCTACGTGAACCCCGTGTTTCTTATGGCCCACTCCGGTGCCCGGGGCGGTATCGAGCAGATTCGGCAGCTGGCCGGCATGCGCGGTCTGATGGCCAAACCGACCGGTGAAATCATCGAAACTCCGATCAAGGCCAATTTCCGCGAAGGTCTGACGGTGTTGGAGTATTTCAGCTCCACCCACGGAGCCCGCAAAGGTCTGGCCGACACCGCGCTCAAGACGGCCGACTCCGGTTATTTGACCCGTAAGCTGGCCGATGTCGCCCAGAACGTCGTCGTGACGCAGCACGACTGCGGCACGACACAAGGCATCACCAAAGGGGTGATCTATCGAGGCGAAAAAGTCGAGGTCAAATTGTCGGCCGCCGTCGTAGGACGGGTCAGTCGACAAAATATCGTCAATCCGGTGACCGACGAAGTGATTGTGCGCGAGAGCGAGCTGATTACACCTGAGATCGCCCGCCGCATCGAGGAAATGGGATTGGAGAAAATCCAGGTTCGCAGCCCGATGACTTGCGACGCGGGACTGGGTGTCTGCCGCTTGTGCTACGGCATGGACTTGTCGACCGGATCTCTGGTGGAAGAGGGCATGGCGGTCGGAATTATCGCTGCGCAAAGTATTGGAGAGCCGGGAACCCAATTGACGATGCGAACGTTCCACATCGGCGGTGTTGCGGGTACGCACGTCGAAGATCACGACATCAAGTGCAAGAAGGAAGGTATCGTACGCTTCACACGCATGCGTTTTGTGACCACTGACGAAGGCAACGATATAGTGCTGACACGGAACGCGGAAATGTCGTTGCTGGACGCCAAGGGCCGCGAGCTGGAGAAGTACGAAATACCCACCGGCGCCATGCTCAAGGTCAAGGATGGTCAGGTCGTGAAGTCGGGCACCGTTCTTTGCCAATGGGATCCCCACAGTATTCCGATCCTCGCCGAAGTTTCCGGCAAGGTCCGTTACGAGGACATGGTCGAAGGCGAGACGTTGCGCATCGAAAAAGACGCCAGCGGCCACGTGCGGCGGATGATCATGGACCATAAGGGAGAATTGCATCCCCAGGTCGTCTTGGAAGATGCTGACGGCAAGCCGTTGGATGTTTACTACCTGCCGGAGCGAGCCCATATCGAGGTCGCGGAAGGCCAGTTCGTCTCGGCTGGTTCGGTCCTGGCGAAGACGCCGCGCGAAGCTTCCGGAATCACCGACATTACCGGTGGTCTGCCTCGAGTGACGGAGATCTTCGAAGCGCGCAAGCCGAAGGAACAGGCGGTGATGGCGGAGATTGACGGTACGGTGGAGATCTTGGGGGAAAAACGCCGCGGCAAGCGCACGATCATCGTTCGCAGCGAAAGCGGAATCGAGCGCGAACACCTGGTGCCTCACGGCAAGCGGTTCCTGGTGCATGCCGGCGACCACGTCAAAGCAGGACAGGCGCTCGTCGATGGGCCCCTCGTCCCGCACGACATCCTGCGGATCTCCGGCGAGGAAGCGGTGCAGCAATACCTGCTGCACGAAATCCAGGGCGTCTATCGCAGTCAACGTGTGGATATCAACGACAAGCATATCGAAATCATCGTCGGCCGAATGTTGAGAAAAGTGCGGATCGAGAACGCCGGCGACACGAATCTGCTGCAGGGACTGATCATGGATCGGTTCGAATTCCGGCAGGTCAATCAGGAACTGGCAAAATGCGTGAAAATCACGCAGAAGGGCGATTCGAATTTCGAGCCCGGATCAATCGTTCCCAAGGAATCGTTGGAGCAGGTCAATGCTCAAATCGAGGCCCTGGGCGGTGAACCGGCCAAAGGCAGTCGACCTAAGGCAGCAACGGCCAGCACGCAGTTGTTGGGCATTACCAAGGCATCGGTGCAAAGTTCGAGTTTTATCTCCGCCGCCAGTTTCCAGGAAACGACGAAGGTGCTTACCGAGGCCGCGTTGGCCGGCAAAGTGGACCGGCTCGTCGGCCTGAAGGAAAACGTGATTCTTGGTCACTTGATCCCTGCCGGCACCGGGTTCCGTACCTTCCAGGAGTCCGAAGTGCGCTACCGGCCGGAATCGCTCACGGCGTTGGCCGCCGCCAAGGAGCAGCTGCTGGTGCAACAATTCCCGTTGTTGCAGGACGATTCCAAGGGAGACGGTGCGGAGCCCGCCAAGCAGCCGTCATCCCCGACAGGATCCTCCAGTAGCTCCTCGAGCGCATCGTTAGACAAATTGTTTGGCACCGGAGCGGAGGCGGGCGGCGAATAGCCCATTTGGCGGCGGGGTTGACACCGATTCTGGATTCGGTAATCTGTCTAGTTCGCCTGGTTTTGAGCAGGGTTCGGTCCAGGGAGCCTCGCGACGGAACAACGGTAGTATTATGCCTACGATCAATCAACTGGTTCGACGCAACCGACGACAGAAACGCAAGTTCAGCAAGGCTCCGGTCTTGGACAAGTCGCCTTTCAAGCAGGGCGTTTGCCTGCTGGTGCGGACGATGACTCCCAAGAAGCCGAATTCGGCGCTTCGCAAGATTACGCGCGTGCGGCTGTCGAATGGCAAGGAAGTCACCGTCTATATCCCGGGCGAAGGGCACAATTTGCAGGAACACTCAATCGTGCTTGTCCGCGGCGGCCGAGTACGCGACTTGCCGGGTGTGCGGTATCAGGTGGTTCGAGGCACCCGCGATTCGCTGGGGGTCCAGGGTCGCAAGCGGTCTCGCAGCCGTTACGGCGCCAAAGGTTCCTGATCGTTTGCATTGTTTTATCGAGATTTGTTCGGAGAAATGAGTATCCGATGGGTGCGATTACTGCCAGTAGTTCGACGCTGCGTCCCGATCCGAAGTACAAATCGCTTTTGGCGAGCAAATTCATCAATTGCCTGATGTTGTCCGGCAAGAAGGGTGTGGCGCAGGGTGTCTTTTACCAGGCGCTGGATCACATCAAGAAGAAAATGCCCGATCGATCGGAAATCGAAGTCTTCACGACGGCGGTGGAAAACGTCAAGCCGCATATCGAGGTCCGATCACGGCGAGTGGGTGGAGCGGCCTATCAGGTGCCGATGCAGGTCAACCGCAACCGCCAGCAGTCGTTGGCGATCCGTTGGATTCTGGGGGCCTGTCGAGAAAAGAAGGGCCGCCCGATGTACCTGAAGTTGGCCGAAGAACTGATGGCGGCCTTTAACCGCGAGGGTGCGGCGATGACCCGACGTGAAAACGTGCATCGCATGGCGGATGCCAACAAGGCGTTCGCGCACTTCGCCTGGTAGCCTGCTGGTTCGATCCAAATTACGCCGCGTCGCATCCATCCGGGAATCGCCGCGGCGTTATTGTTGCGCTGGATAGTAATTTACTCGACAGTGTTTGTACTCGACAATGTTGTGCTCATCCGGAATGGGCACAACGATTTCCTCCTCCCAAGGCGCTCGTTTCGACAATCATGGCGCGTAAGATCGAACTGACGAGGAATATCGGGATCATCGCCCATATCGATGCCGGCAAAACCACGGTCACCGAGCGGATGTTGTTCTGCAGTGGTTCCAAGCACCGCGCCGGTGAAGTCGACAAGGGTACCACCACCACCGATGATGATCCGGAAGAGCAGGAACGCGGGATCACGATCTACGCCGCTTGCGTCGCTCTCGACTGGAGAGATATCCATATCAACCTGCTCGATACGCCCGGGCATGTGGACTTCACCGCGGAAGTGGAACGGTGTCTGCGGGTTCTGGACGGAGCCGTCGTCGTTTTCAGCGCCAGAGAGGGTGTCGAGGCCCAGAGTGAGACGGTCTGGCGTCAAGCCGATCGTTACCGGGTTCCGCGAATCGCGTTCATCAATAAACTCGATCGCGAAGGTGCTGACTTCGAAGCGGTTTTTCGTGAAATGGGCACGCGATTGAATGCCAGCCCGATCGCCGTGCAGATTCCGGTCGGCCTGGGCCCCGCGCATTCTCCGACACCATTTCGCGGTGTCATCGATCTCGTCACGATGAAGTTCCTCACTTTTCCCAAAGAAAAGGACGGCCGCGAAGTCGTCGAGTCCGAAATTCCTGACGAATGCCGCACCGAAGCGTCGTTATGGCGCGACGCGCTGTTGGAGAAGCTGTTTAACTTCAGCAACGAGATGATGGAGCTGGCCTTGCAGGAGTTGGAGATCCCGGAACCGCTGGTCCGCAAAGTGCTGCGCGACGCGACGCTGCAGATGCAGGTCCAGCCGGTCTTGTGCGGAGCCGCACTGCAGGGGATGGGAATTCCGCCGCTGCTCGACGCCGTCAAGTATTACCTCCCGAATCCGCTCGATATGCCGCCCGTCGAAGGGCATTCCGTCGAGAAAAAGAAGAAAGACCGCGACGCAGAAACGGGCGAACTGATCCGCCGCGCTCCCGATCCCGCCGAACCGTTTTGCGGATTGGTGTTCAAGGTCATTCCCGCCAAAACCGGAGATGTCTCCTGGATCCGCGTCTATTCGGGACAGCTCGCTCCAAATTCCCGGGTTCTCAACCCGGGCAAAGATGTGAAAGAGAATGTTTCCCAGCTCTGGCAGATTCATGCCACCAAGAAAGAACAGCAGGTCGATTTGGCCCAGACCGGCGATATCGTCGGCATCATCGGACTGCGTCAATCGGTGACCGGCGATACGCTCTGCGATACGCGAAGCCCGATCCTGCTGGAGAGCATCCAGTTTCCTGAGACGGTGATCTCGATGGCGATCGAACCGGAGAATACTACCGAACGAAAGAAGCTCGGAGAGACGCTTGATTTACTGAAGCGACAGGATCCCACGCTGCGCGTCGAATCGAGCGAAACCGGGCAGACCTTGATCCGAGGTATGGGCGAATTGCACCTGGAGATCATCAAGAACCGCCTGCTGCGAGATTTTTCGCTCAATGTGAAATTCCACAAGCCGCAGGTCAGTTACCGCGAGACGATCGCCCGCGCCGTGGAGGTCGTCGGCGAATGCCACCGGCAGATTGCCGGTCAACAACTGTTCGGCAGGTTGAAGCTGCGGATGGAGCCCGTCGAAGGCCACCTCGGCAAAGTCATCATTCTGAACCAGGTGCCATTCGAAGCCTTGCCCGAACCGTTGATGACCGCAGCGCTCGAGGAACTGCGGATGTGTGGTGAAGGGGGAGGCGCAATTGCCGGTTTCCCACTGATGAAACTCAAGGTCACCATTCTGCAGGCGGAGTACAACCCCGAACTATCGGACGATCGAGCGTTCCGGATCGCGGCCAACGAGGCGTTTCACAAGGGGCTGATCGAAGGCGGTAAGGTGTTGCTGGAGCCGATCATGAAGTTGGACATCGTCACTCCGGAGGATTACGTCGGTGACTTCGTCGGCGACCTGCAGCAGCGGAGGGCGATCATCGTGCGCACCGAAAACCGAGGGCAGATGACGGCGCTGGAAGCCCACGCGCCGCTGAAGGAACTGTTCGGATACTCCAGCGCCATGCGCAGCCTGAGCCAAGGCCGTGCCGGCTGTTCGATGGAACCGTTCGAGTATGCCGCCGCGCCGCCCGAAGTGTTGCGGGAATATGACATATAGGGGAACGGGGAACGGGGAACGGGGAACGGGGAACGGGGAATGGGGAACGGGGAACGGGGAACGGGAAACGGGGAACGGGAAACGGGAAACGGGAAACGGGAAACGGGAAACGGGAAACGGGGAACGGGGAACGGCTCGACCACAAAATTGTGTCGCAAAAACGTAGGACGACGGGATAACTGGTGGAGAATTTCCCCGACGTCTTGGCAAGCGTTTCTTTTCGGGGCTGCTGTTCGGTTGGCCGCTTCGGGCAATGGACCGTTGGCCCCCGCTCCCCTCACCACCCCATGGTCTTCTTCAGTACATCGACCATCGTCACGATGCTCACAATCGCGTAGAACGCAGCGCAGAGTGCCAGTCCGATGCGCCGCCACCATGCGGGTCGCAGTTCCGGCGGCAGCATCGTGGTGTTGATGATCAGCATCTGCAGGGCGGCGGGCACCAGCACCATTCCGGCGATGGCGGCGAGCACTTTGAACAGGCCGATCGCCGAGCCAAGCGGCATGACGATCGCGCCGTAGGCCGAGAATGCGAACAGCAGAACATAATACAGTTTTCCGGCGCTGAGATTTTTGAGCCATCGGGATCCCGCGTTGGAGACCCAGAGCACGTCGGTTACCGTGCGGACCATGATGTCGGTATTGCCCAGGTGCGTGGAGAACAGAATCCAGAATCCGTTCAGCAGACCGAGGATCCACAGCGCCCTCCAGTAATGTTCGGCCAGGTATTGCGCCTGGAAGACACCGACTTCCTCGTTTGCGAGTTTCGTGCCCTCGGGAACGATGGCGGTTGCCATGTTGACATTGAGGTACATCCCCAGAAAACAGCCTAGCGCCCATAACCAGACCTGGTCGGCGACCACATACTGCCACCAACTGCGCCAGCGGGAGAGGTTTTCCGTGGTGATCGGAAAGACCTTGCCGACGTGCGACAGTGTGATCTGCGTTCCGCCAAAGACGCTGGGGATCGCTCCGACTTTTCCGCCCATGCCGAATCCTTTGTCGCGGATCCAGTTGGAGATTGACAGGTTGCCGATCCCTCCTGAACCGGCGGTGGCTGCCAGCGACGCCAGCAGCAGCAGGTCGATGTCGGCCGGAATTTTGCCGCCGGCATCGCGCGGTATGTAGCCAAAACTCAGGAAGCCCTTGAACGTCTCCCAGGAGTGCGCTACCGGAACGTAGCAGACGTTGACGAAGATCAAGAACAGGAAAATGTAGACGATCATCGCCCAGGAGGCGATCTCCAGCATGCGTTCGATAGTGCCGCCAAACATCAACATCAGGATCGTGCCGGCCATGATCGCGTAGGTGATAATCAGCAAAGTCGGTTCCTTGTCGGCGGCGGCGACGCCGTACAAGGCGGTGTAGACGACCTGAGCGCTGCCTTTCGCGAGTGCGGGGATGCCCAGTTGTGCAACGGTTGCGAAAACGTAGAAGCAGGCCCAGAACGTCGCGCTGGGTCTCAGTCGCATGATGCCGCTCAGCGCCGGTTCGCCGGTGTACAGCGTATAGCGGATCGCTTCGAGATTCAGCATCACCTGCAGCACGATGCCGACGGTGGCGATCCAGAGGATCCCGACGCCGTATTTGACGCTGATATTCGGTCCGACCATCCATTCGCCGCCACCGATCGAGGCGGCGAGCAGGATCGCGCCCGGTCCAATCATCCGGAACATATTGCGGACGTTGAACGGCGGCGGCGCGGGCAGGTCATCTCGACCCCAATCGGCCAATCGAGCCATGGAATGCTCCTTCGGAATCTAATCCGGCAACGGTTTTCCTTTGGTCTCCGGAGCAAACCAGATCAGGATCATGCCCAAGAGGTAAATCATGCTCAGCAACCCACAAGCGGTCGGCAGGCCGGCGGGAGTTCGGATCGGGCCGATCTCCAGACCTTGGCTGAAGTGGTTCGTGAGTGGCCCCAGTTGGAAAGATCCGACGGCGGCCAGGATGCGTCCGAAGTTGAAGCCGAATCCCTGTCCGGTCGCTCGAACGTTGGTGGGAAAGAGTTCCGGAAGGTAGAGGGGCAGCCAGCCGTAGAACGAGGCGGTGCATATTCCGGCAACACACGCACTGGCGAGCAGCCGGTTACTGTAGGAATCATGTCCGAAAAACAGCCAGAAAACCGAGGCCAGCGAGGCGACGCAGAGTAGGAAATAAGTCGTCCTGCGTCCCAGCGCGTCGCCCAGCTTGGCGGCGGCGAGTGTACCGATAATCGCGCCGACCGAGAGCCAGATCAGCACGTTCTCTTTGGCGTTTCTTATCTCGGTTCCCTCGGTCATTTTCGCAACCCAGGCCGGCGCCTGCTGGGTTGCGCCCCAGGTTCCCAGCAGGGCGACGCCGCTCAAGCACGCAGCCAGCGCCATGCGACGCATCGTGCGACCAAACATGTCCGGAGCGACGACGGCCGCCGACGAACGGTAACGCTGCAGATACCGCATGACGGGGTAGGTATACCCGAGAACGCTCAGCAGTACGCCGCCGACGATCGCCGTCAGCCGGATCGGCGTCGTGTGTTCCCAGCCCAGCGTTTCGTTCCAGCCGTAGAGATAAACCATCAATACCGGGCCCATGGCTCCGCCCAGCACCGCCAGCAGATCGGCCGTGGCCCAGTTGGAAGTGTGGCCCTTTTCTCGTTCCGCCTGCCAGCGGGTTGACTCCGGAACAAACAACCGGATGAAGAATGTCAGCAGCGCGGGGAAAATGCCCAGAATCATCATGATCCGCCAGCCGCTGTTGCCGACCAGTGTGCTCACCATCCAGTCGGGTAACTGCATGGCTTGCAATGCGGTTTGGATTTGCGACAGCAGGCTGTTCAGCGTCAACCCGACGAAACCGACCATCAAGTAGCCGACATTGGCGGCGGCGCCGATCAGGCCCGCCATGAAGGCGCGCGAGCGGTTCGGCCAGATCTCCATGACCAGCGCCACACCCAGCGACCATTCGCCGCCCATACCCAGCGAGGCGATAAAGCGCAGCACGCCAAGCTGGATCGGAGTCTTGACGATGCCACAGAGCGACGTGAAGACGGCATACGTTAACACGCTGATGGTCATCGCACGCACGCGGCCGATCCGATCTCCCAGCCAGCCGAATAGTACACCGCCGGTCGCGGCACCGACCAGGAACAGCCCGGTGATCACGCCGATCCACTGTACGATGTCGGCTTCCTTGTCGGGGCCAAGCAAGTCCTTGACGGCGGGCCGGCTGACGATCGAGAAAACTCCCATTTCCGCGCCGTCGAACATCCAGCCCAGCAAAGCGGCTGCCAGCGCCAGATATGCGCCCTTTCCAACCGGTCGAACCGACTCGTCAATATGCGCTGCCATTATCAGCTCTCGTGCGGGCATGCGTTCAACCCACCGCTGATCCGCCTTCGGCGCCAGACCCATGGGTTGTGGCCCCTATTCTTGTACCCACAGCGGCATTTGGGAAGCGTTCTGACAAAGGAATTGGCAGGAACGGGGCGTCATTTTTCGGTTCGAACGGGCAATCTGTAACACCGGTATCGATGCCAAGTTGCAGCCGCAAAGTCCTGCTTTCGCCTGCGGAATGGCTCGGATAAACTGATGCCCTTCCGCGCAGCGACGAGTCGTGGTCTTGGAGCTGCGGGCCTGGGGTTTGCGCATCGGAAAGGAGCATTCTGGAAATGGGGAGCCTTGAACGGCACTCGATGGAGACCGAAGCAGAGGATCCCGCGACAGATGCGAGGAATCGACGCGTCGGTATTCTCCTGTTCGCCATCTATGCGTCGGTGTACGCCGGGTTTGTCTGGATCAGCGCCTTTCGCACCACTTGGATCGAGATGGTGCCTTGGGCGGGCGTCAATATCGCGGTTTGGTATGGACTGGGGTTGATTGCCGGTGCGTTTGTTCTGGCGCTGGTCTACGGTTGGGCCTGCCGAGCCCCGGTTGCGGCATCCCGGCAATCGGAAGTGTCGCGATGAGCAGCGAAGTCTTGATCTTCGGTTTGATGGTCGCGTTTACGTTGGGGCTGAGCTTCTATCTTGGAGCTCGCGCGCGCTCATCGAAAGGCTACTTCGCGGCAGGGGGAGGAATTCACTGGTTCGTGAATGGAGTCGCGTTCGCGGGCGATTATCTGTCGGCGGCATCGTTCCTTGGCATCTGCGGAATGATCGCTTTTTTCGGCTACGATGGATTCCTGTATTCGATTGGGTATCTTGCGGGTTGGGTTGTCGCGCTGTTCGTGGTTGCCGAGCCGCTCAAACGGATGGGCAAATTCACCTTCGCCGACGCGCTCGACAGCCGGTTCGATTCACGCGGGATCAAGCTGACCGCCGCCGTCAGTACGTTGGCCGTCAGCGTTTTCTATTTGATTCCGCAGATGGTCGGCGCCGGTGCGATCGTCAAGCCGTTGTTCGGCTATCCGCATTGGGTCGGCGTGATCCTGGTCGGATCCGTGGTGACGGTGATCGTGGTCACCGCCGGAATGGTCAGTACTACCTACGTTCAGTTTCTAAAAGGCGCGCTGCTGGTGATCTTCAGCGGCCTTCTGACGGTGTTGATCATCGCGCGGGGACTCGTCTCGCGCGAGCCCGGTGCGGGCCCCGACCATCTGGCGGTACTGGAACGAATGGGAGGTGACATTGTTCTGCCGGCGAACGGCGTCTCGCCGGCCGAAACCGCCGAACCATCGAACCATAAAGGGCGATGGCGTGGCGACTACGTTACGCGCGACGAACTGCTTGCCCGCTTGCGCGCAACCGGATACTCGGTGTTGCCGGCGAGCGGCGGCTGGGAGGGAAAGCCGTACCTCCGCATCGTAGCCGCGGATTCCCAAGTGACGACGACCTGGTACGAGGCGAAGTCGGGCGACAATGGATTTCGCCTGCATCCCGCGCAGACCGTCTCCACGCATCAGGGAATGCGGTGGCTGAACGGGCGCGCGGAAGCAGGAACGCAATCGGGCGAACTTGCCGGCCGCCTGTGGTCGGTGGGAACCTTGGAATTGAACGACGCGGAGGCGGCCCGCTCCCGGGGCCCACTGGCATTTCTTGGCGCATTGCGCGGCGCCCAGGTAACGCTCTGGAACTCGGAATTGATCAAGGACGCTGACGGAAGCGTCACAACGGTCTACTATCCTCGCGTTGTCACCGGCAAGGATGTTCTGCGTCCGGGCAACCACCCGGCGTTCCGAGGTATCCGCAGCCCAATCTTGTGGGACAAGTTGAACTTTCTTTCGCTGATGCTTGCCCTGTTTGGCGGAACGGCCGCATTGCCGCACATCCTGATCCGCTACTATACGGTGAAGGATCAAGCCGCAGCCCGCAAAAGCACCATTGTCGGGATCGGCAGCATCGGCCTGTTCTATATTCTGACGCTGTACATCGGTTTGGGCGCAATGTCCAGCGGCGCGCTCGATGTGACCAACTCGAACATGGCCGCTCCGTTGTTGGCCAAGAGTTTCAGCCCCTTACTGTTCGCGATTATCTCGGCAATCGCCTTCACGACCGTGTTGGGAACCGTCAGCGGGCTGATCATTGCCGCGGCAGGTGCGGTCGTCCACGACCTGATGTCGAATTTTCTGCGGATCGAAATGCACGATCACGCCAAAGTGCGTGTCGCCAAGATTGCCTCGGTGCTGGTCGGCATAATCGCTATCGGATTGGGAATCATCTTTGAGAAGATGAACGTCACTTACTTGGTCGGTTGGGCGTTCAGCGTGGCGGCTTCCGCGAATCTCCCGTCGTTGATCATGCTGTTGTTCTGGAAACGGACAACCAGGCAGGGAATCACGGCGGCAATCTCGGTCGGCATGGCTTCGTCGCTGACATGGATCCTGATGAGTGGCGATACCTACAAGGACGTCTACGGCTTACCGGCCAGCGACGCCTTGGTGCCCTTCAGCCAACCTGGAATCGTGACCATCCCGCTCGGATTTCTGGTGCTGATCGTGGTGTCGCTGCTGACATCACGCCCGCAACGCGATTCCCGCTCGAACAGGTCGCCGAATTAGTCGCCGAGCCGGAACGCGCGGGGGCCGATCGACACGACCGTGGTCGAGTTGCTCCGCAACTCGACGCCGAGTCGCTCCGCGACTCGGCCACGTCTCGGCGTTGCCCTAGCCCATACGTACATCGGGCCAGATCGCCGTCATGCCGGCGCGATCTTTGTCTTGAGCCGGTTCGGTCATCGGCGTGGGGATCAGCTGCCGTAGACCGCCGAGTGTTTCGCGCAATGAATCCTTGATCGGCTGCAACTCATCTTGCACCTCGACGTTCGACTTCTCTTCGTTCTCCGACTCCTGCCAAAGTGTCTGCCGCAGATTCTGCCAGACTGCCAGGTGGCTGTCCGTGGCGAGCGATGCATTGGAATTACCGCGACCGGACGGGGCCGACCGGCTTGTCTGGACCTGATATCCGCCTTCCACGGAGGTGCGAGTCTGCCACCAGGCCCAGGGCGCGATGCCAAGCGTCAGGAACAAAAGACCCGCGGCACTCGCCGTCATCCAGCTGCTGAACGTACTCGCAGGATTGGCTCGCGATCGTCGCGGCGACGCATGGCCCGTTGCCAGGATACCGGGTTGCGTGGACCGCAAGTGGCGATGTTGCCGGGCGCAGGCCAGGAACAATTGCCGTTGCAGCTGCAGATACTCCGCACAGCGGTCACACTGGCGGGCATGGTCCCGTAACTGCTGGTCACGCTCGGGAATTCGGCGCAAATCCAGTGTTTCCTGCAATCGCGATTCGAACTCATCGCACCGCATGGTTTGACTCCACGACGACCTGGCGATCGAGCAAGTGCTGGATCAGTTCCTTGCGTGCCCGGTGAACCCATGTCTTGACTGTCCCCAGCGGGACGTTCATTCGTTCGGCGATTGCGTCATACGACAGTTCTTCGTCATGAAACAACTGGAATGCCTGCCGATATTCGGGCCGCAATTGATCGAGTCCCAGATCGACTTCCTCCCGTAACTGCTGTTCGGCCTGGCGTGCGGGAGTCGGGTCGACGACCGTATCTTCGATCAGGGAGCCCGTAAACCGTCGCTGTCGGGCGGCCAAAGCCGTGCGGCAGCGGTTGCCCGCGATTGCCAGCACCCACGGTTCAAGTTCACGGCTGGAATCCCAACGCCCCAGGCTCTTCAGCACCCGCACGAATGTCTCCTGGACGACATCCTCGGCATCTTCACGTTGCCCCAGCATGCGATAGCAAAGTCCATAGACCTTTCCGCGCATGCGTTCCACGAGCTCCGCCATTGCCGCTTGTTCACCGCGCAGGCAACGGCGAACGATCTGCCTCAGTTCGTCAAGCAACTTACGATACCTCGGATATCCGGATTCTATTACCGGCCTGGGGAGCCGCGGGTTTCGCGGCGATGGCAAATTTCCTGGGACGGTGCTCGAACTCTGACAGAGTTTTCGCTCAACTCGCACGAATATTCAGGCGGCACGCTCAACCATATGGCGGGCGCGAGGCAGCCTATCGCCGATTAAAGAACTTCTTGAGCATTTCCGATGCCGCGTCACGGGAGTTCGCTGACAAGGAATCCGGACGCTTCGGCAGCTTTCCGGGTTCTTTCTTCTCCTTGACTGGATTGGGAATGATGGTGGTCGTCTCGGCAACGGCTTTGGTTGTTGCTTCGGCCGCAGTGTCGGTTTGCGTGGCCTCTTCCACCTCGGAAACCTTGAACTGCCGTGTTTCAGGATCGGCCGCTTTTCGCACCTTGTCCCGTGCGTCCAATTCCTCGAGCCAGGAACTTACGTCGGTATCCTGCACTCGACCATCCACCGTACGCGCCGCGGCTTCCTGGATCGATGAAACCGAAGGCCGCTTTTCACCCCCCAGTCCATGGTCGATCACCATTTCGAATTCCAGGGGACCAATTTTCAAATGGTCACCAACCTTGACCGGCCGATCACCCTCAATCCGATCGCCATTGACAAACGTTCCATTCTTGCTGCCCATGTCGCGAACGAGAACCTGTTTGTCCGTCACGACAATCACACAGTGTTGACGGCTGACGGCATCGCTCTTGGGACGCAGATGGCAATCGTCTCCACGCCCGATGATAAACTGATTATCGGGGATCTTGATTTCCTTGCCCGCACTGGGCCCGTGCATCACCCGTAGCTTAACGATCATTGCTCGCCTTTCAGTCCCTATGGTGTAAAGTCCAAGGTGCTCGAAATGATTCCAGATTGTGCGGGAAAAGTATCGATGAATCGAACACGCAGTGACTTCTGATCCGGTTGCTGAGACTGATTATTTAATCCCTGGCGGAACGGAAATTCAAGATGGATCGCGATAGGATGTAATCTGCCGGTACCAAGGAAGCTGGCCAATGAAGTAACCGAGTATCATATTGCTCAGCCGTGAGGATATCAGACCAAGTATCCGCGGTCAAAGTTATCCCCGCAATGGGGAATTCCACCGGAACGGCGGTCCCACGCGCGAGTCCCCTATAATCTAAACGTATTAATCTGGAAAAACCGACACGCCGAGGGGAAAAAACGTGCAATCCGGCCACCCACTCCGTGCTTTTGGCGAAATGCCGCCAGACTGGCCACGGCGGTCGGGCCCAATCGAAGGTAGCGCCGTCAACGGCACCGCCGGACAACGAACGCACGCCGGTCGGGTTCCGTGGTGATGGTGAAGCAGGCTGAGCCATCGGCTCCGTCCCCCAATCTGGCTGCAATGACGCGGCCGGTTCGGCGCTGAATCCAGGTAACCACCGAGGGCACAGAGTCCACATAGGACATGCTCCCAGCTGAATGTGAGTGATGCCGTCCCTCTGTGGCCGAGTCCCTCCGCGACTCGGCGTCGAGTTGCAGAGCAACTCGACCACAAAATCGTGTCCCCGTTCCCCGTTCTATCGCTTCTGATTCCAGGCTGGACTTGCGAAACGGTTGGTGGCCGTCGTTTGGGCTTGGGCCAGTTCGGATTCACTCAACGGCCCTGGGACGAAGTCAAATCCGGCGGCGGCGCTCAATTCGAGGCACCACCGCTGTTGTACGTCTGGAGCCGCCATCGGGCTGCCGGCGAGATCGCCCAAGCCTGCCAGTTCGGGGGCATGTGCGGATCGCCCGAGCAGCAGGCTGCCGTGCTGCAACAGTGCCCCCGCCGTCCGGCGTTGAGCGCTACCGCAGATCTTCTGGCCCTGGACCACGACGTCGCCGATCGAGCGACGCTGAAAGCAGAGATAGGACGTCGGTCTGCTGGGTTCGGATTGGGAAACTTCTTCCGCCGGAATCCCGATTCGCTCCAGTGCCCGAATCAGCGCCCGGTGCATAGCGCGATACCAATGGGTGCTGGCGTCCAAGCGACGTGATTCCGACGTGGGGACGGCTAAAGCGTAGGTCAATTCGCAATCATGGACGATTGCTCCGCCCCCGGTCGGTCGGCGTAAGCGAGGACAAACACGACTTGCAGCGTGAGCATCTCCCGACTGGTAGTTCTGGAAATAGCCGAGCGACACCGTCGGTTCGGCCCATGCGTAGAATCGCAGTGTCGCGGAGCCGGTTTGCGCGGTGGAGGCCAGCAGCGTTTCGTCGACTGCCAT